>OLNC01000094.1_pt1 | contig 108522 bp, 130 predicted proteins | sample 1672011 | NCBI WGS metagenome assembly OLNC01 (sample SAMEA3136636, study PRJEB25190) | human gut metagenome | biome: human gut; feature: human-associated habitat; material: faeces | place: Austria | collected 2013
CTGAGGTAAAGCGGGCCTGCACCGCGAAGGAATATCTCTGCTTTCCGCGTCCGCTCTGCCACATAGAAGTTTTCTGCTTTCTAAGCGTATCCCCCCAACAAATACAAATTTATAATCTCTTCGCAATCGCCTTAATAAATCCTTCACTGTTCAGTACGGTTGGATTTTCAAGTGTTGTGATCAGTGCGAGATCTTTCGTCATTTCTCCTGCCTCGATTGTATCAATCGTTGCCTTTTCAAGCTTATCAGCGAACTCCATCAGTTCTTTATTGCCATCAAGCTCTCCTCTTTTTCTGAGAGCACCTGTCCATGCAAAGATCGTTGCAACAGAGTTTGTAGATGTTTCCTCACCTTTCAGATGCTTATAATAGTGACGCTGTACTGTTCCATGGGCAGCCTCGTATTCATAATATCCATCCGGAGATACAAGTACAGAAGTCATCATGGCAAGAGATCCAAAAGCGGAGGATACCATATCACTCATTACATCTCCATCATAGTTCTTACATGCCCAGATATATCCACCTTCTGATTTCATGACACGGGCAACTGCATCATCAATCAATGTATAGAAATAGGTGATTCCTGCTTCTTTGAACTTCTCATCATATTCTGCATCATAAATTTCCTGGAAGATATCCTTAAATGTATGATCGTACTTTTTAGAGATCGTATCTTTTGTTGCAAACCACAGATCCTGCTTTGTATCCAGTGCATAGGAAAAGCAGCTTCTTGCAAAACTTTCAATAGACTTATTGATATTATGCATTCCCTGTACGATTCCCGGTCCGTCAAATTCATGTACCAGTTCTTTTGTCTGACTTCCATCTTCTGCTGTATAAACCAGCTCTACTTTCCCTGCTCCAGGAATTTTCATTTCAGATCCTTTATATACATCACCATACGCATGTCTTGCGATCGTGATCGGCTTTTTCCAGTTCTTAACACACGGCTCAATTCCCTTTACAACAATCGGTGCACGGAACACTGTTCCATCAAGAATTGCACGAATTGTTCCATTCGGACTTTTCCACATTTCTTTCAGGTCATATTCATCCATACGTGCTGCATTCGGAGTGATCGTTGCACATTTTACGGCTACTTTGTATTTCTTAGTCGCAAGTGCTGAGTCAATCGTTACCTGATCATCCGTCTCATTTCTATGCTCAAGACCGAGATCATAATATTCCGTCTTAAGATCAATGTATGGCTCTAAAAGATTTTCTTTGATCATCTTCCAGAGAATCCTTGTCATCTCATCTCCATCCATCTCGACCAGTGGGGTTGTCATTTTAATTTTTTCCATTGTCTGTTTCCTCCTGCTTATCATTTATATTGACTATTCATTCGTAGTTCTGAATGAGTAATTCACGGATCCGATTTTCTGCCAGGCTATAACTCAGTTTTCTAATAGCCCTGCCTTTTCAAATTTTGTATTACATGTAAAATATGTTCATCAGCTAATTGTTCTGCCTGATCGGCATCTCTTTCTTTAATTGCCTGAAGGATCTGCTTATGCTCCCGAATTGATTTTCTCGCCCGTTCTTCCGACACGATTGAATCTTTTCTTGCCGACTGGACATATTCATGGAAATCTGATAAAACTCTCGCAAGCATACGACTGCCTGATGCCTCATACAAAATTGTGTGAAACCGTCCGTCCAGCCCTGTCACCTGCTCTGTATTAAAAGCATTTCCTTTCTTCATTTGAAATTCTGATAACAGAATCGTCTCTTCCAGTCTGTCAATCTGTTCCTCTGTGATATTCTCCACAGCCCATCTTGCACAAAGCCCCTCTAATGTAGACCTCATATAATAAATATCCCAGATATCTTTTTTCGAGATGCCATTAACATAAGCTCCTCTGTTCGGCACGATTGAAACCAGTCCCTCCAGTTCCAACTGACGAAGTGCTTCTCTGACCGGAGTTCTACTGACTCCAAGCTCTTTCCCCAGCGTTGCTTCTTTCAATTCATCATTCTGCTTATATTTCCCTTTCAGAATATCTTCACGGATTCTCTGGAAAACTCTTCCTCCGAGCGAATGTTCCTGATGCTCTTCCATTTTGTCTCCTCTCATCCTTTTTCCCACAGCGGGCAATGCACTGACCAACGATACATTCCAGTATCTCTTTTTTGCATTCTTGTATAATTGTATACAATTATACATCTTTTGTCAAGTTTCGATTCGAGAAATTCATTTATCCAGATTTTTCAAAAACATTCCTTGTCTTAAGAAACCCCAAAGGCACGTTCTTATGTAATCTACATAAAGATCGTGCCTTTTAGTTTCGATAATGATTCTCCTCTGTGAACCCCTCTTAAATATTATCTTTGTGCTTTTTTAACTCCCATGCAGCAAGCAATAACATCGCTGAAATAACAAATAATAAAACTGGTCTTTCTGCATTCAGAGGATCGCCTGTCTTAACCGCTGTATCATCTTTTCCTGAAACTGAAGCATCCTTATTTCCTAATCCCTGATCTCCATTTGATGATTTATCAGATGTTGATGGCTGATCCGGTTTCGATGGCTGGTCAGGATTTGATGGCTGATCCGGTTTCGATGGCTGGTCAGGTTTCGATGGCTGGTCGGGATTTGATGGCTGATCCGGTTTGGACGGCTGGTCAGGATTATCTGTACCTGCATCATTTTTCTCAAATTCTGCTGAAACACTTACTGCTCCTGCCGGCATTACGAATGAATAGCTGTGATCTGCTTCCTCCGTAAGCTCTACCACGGAATCATCTTCCATTACTGCCTTTACACCCTTAAGTTTATATCCGTCATCTGCGGATACTATAATGGTGATCTTGTCCCCCTCTTTTGCCTTATCTTCAGAAACCGTCAGACTTCCGTTTTCCGGCTGAACCACTGTAACAGAGTAAGTCTTTTCCGGCTCCGGTTTTGTACTGTAATTCTGCAACGCTGCAGCCAGCTCTGTTCTTGCATTCTCTGTCTCCTCAAGTGTTGCAAGTTTATTATTTTTCAATGAAGAAGCATATACGGCTGCTTTTACAAGACTGGATTCGGATGAATCCGTTGACTCAAAATTGAGTCCATCTTTTTTTATTAACTCTTCTGCCTGCTTCAGCAGTGTATTTAACTGAGTTTTATCAACTGTCTCATATACTTTAAATTCCTGGATCATGTATATTCCTGCAGATGCATTAGATGCAATTCCCTGCATTTTTACATATCTTGCCTCAGTTGGTTCATCAAGGCTTACTGTATTGAAGAAATCACCATTTCCGCGTACTTCTTTTGCAGTTGTCCAGTTCTCTCCGTCATCCGATACAAGAATATTAAAATCTTTTCCTTTTCCACCGTATCTCCACTGAATCTCAACTTCGCTGACTGTTCTGGTCTCTCCAAGATCCACACATAAAGAGCTGTCTGCATGATAGCCTTTCCAGAATGAATTCATCTCTGAAGTACTTGTATCCGGCTTCGCTGTTGTATCTTCTTTTTCAGTAAATGCATCTCCGTCAAATGCCTTAAAAGCGACGTTGATTCTTCGTTCTGCATTGTCAACTGCATCTCCTGATTTGTAAGAAGTACCGCCTGCTGCTTTATTCTGTGCAACATTCGTCTTAACTGTAGTTTCACTCCAGTCATCTGTATAGTATTCTGCCGCCTCTTCTGCTGACAGAGCCTGATTGTAAACCTGAAGATTTGCCATCTTTCCATGCAGGTTTTCTCCAATCTTTTCCAGCGGAAGAAGAACCGAAGAATTAAGTGTTGTTATTGCACCGCTTGCCAGTCCGTCTGCATCTGACTTCTGTGAAAGGAAGGTCTGCAACTGTCCATTTACATAAAGTTTCGTTCCCTGGAATGTTCCTACGAGCATGATCTTTACTGTAGAATCATCGGTCGGTACTGTATAGTTGAAATCTCGTGTAAAGTAATTTACATTGGCTGATAAATGACCGCTCTCTGTTCCTGCAATCTGAATCTGTCCATCATAACCTGAAAACAGGGAAGATGCGGTTGTATTTTTTGCAGCTTCTTCCGAATCTACTTTCAGGTCAAATGCTACTGTATATGGATAAGAAAGTGTCTTAAGCGGAGTTGTCAGTGCTGTACCGTCAAAAGACAAATATCCGTCTTCACTGATCTCTGCTCCATTTCCAAGTGTTCCGTTATAGCCGTTACCGCTTGTATCATAAACTGTCTTTCCATCAGAAGATACATTCTTGAAATCATAATCCAGTACCAGGGAGGAGTCTGAATCCGCCTGCATTGCAATGTCTGTCCCCGGTCCTTCTGCAAGTTTTGCAGCTCTCATCTCATACTGCTCAAATGTATCTGAATCATCCGTTCCTCCCCAGGTCTTTTCGCTTACAATCGCTGTTGCTCTGAGGACTCTCTGGTGAACATCCTTTTCTGTCATACCTTCCTGGCTCTGATCTCCCCAGATAGCAGCCTTTGCTCCAAGAAGATTTGGCTCACCTAAAAGTACATTATTTGCTCCAAAAATCGTTGGATTCCAGTCATTGAACAAATATTCTGCATTTGGTACATCACGGTTTGTTCTGCCCGGATTTCCATATAAATATGCATCACGGCAGTTTACAATTCCATATCCCTCTGCTGCACGTGCCTTTGCATTCTCATAATTTGTTGCCCAGATATCCAACTGATAGTTGGACGTAAGATCCACATCAGAAAGTACGGTAGATGCTGTTGAGAACATTCCTGTTCCCGCACCCCACATTCTGATCTTTGTATCAGATCCCAAATTGCCCTGAATCGTCTGTCTGAGCTGATCCGCAAACTGTGCGAACTGGTCTTTCGGGGTATGATCCCAGTATTCATCCGCTCCAATATGTACTACATCTCCTGAAATTGTCGGAGAATTGCCCTCTGTATACTCATTCCATAAAGTCTTTGCAAAGCGGAGTGCTCTTTCAGCATTTGCCCCCTGCAGATCCAGAAGCTCCAGACCTCCCTTTGTAGTTACATTGGTACTTGTGCTGCGGATTCCTCCCTGCAGCCAGTCAATGCCATCCGGATTTTCATCTGCATACTTATTATATAAAAGTGAATGTCCCGGAAGATCGATCTCAGTCATCATATGAATCCCGAGACCTGAACATGTCTGCTGCAATTCCTTCCACTCTTCCTTCGTGTAGGTCGGATTGCCCTGATAATCTGCATTATTCAGATAATAATCCTCATTCACAAAATTGGACGGGATTCCCGCGTGCTTCACTTCAGATGTCAGTGACGGAAATTCATCACTCTCCAGCCGATGGAATCCGGCATGTGTCTCATTGCTTGCAAACGCTGTATTACAGTTATCATTATCATTAATGTGGAGATGATATTCGTTCATCTTATACCACAGCATGATCTTGGCATAATCCTGAAGTTGTGACAGTCTGTATGGTGTACGTGCCACATCCAGCATGATTCCCCGTACCTCATAAGCCGGATAATCTCTCGTAATACCTTTTGGAACTGTTCTGTTGTCCTCTGCCTGATCCAGGATCTGCTCCACCGTGATCGTTCCGTACAGACATCCTGTATAGGTAGGTGCATAAATGTGAACCCCCTCATCATCAGTCTTTAACAGATAGCCTTCATCCCCAACTCCGTATGTATCATCGGTCTGTGACTCAATATAAATATCATTGGAAGAAGCCGGTGCATTTCCCTCTTCTACAGTAAGATCCAGTCCTGCGATTTCCTTTAAATCTTCCTGCATATTCCATGCTGCTTCGCGAATCCCTGCATCTGCAGTATCATTATAAATAATCTTTGAACTTTCTGTCAGCTCAAAATCCCCCTCATATCCATACCACTCCTGAAGACTTGGAATTACTTCCGGCTTTTCATTTGGAGCTGATACTTCCGGGAAATTTCCTTCCGGATAATTTCCGCTGTGATCCGGGATCGTTACTTCTATATTCTTCTCCGCATATTCATCCGGATTCTTTTTATTCTCTACTCTGACAAGCAGCGTGACATTGCGGTCACCGATATTATAATCACTGATCTGACCGTCATTGCTGACTACATTCTCCAGGCTGCTGCCTCTCACATAGGCATTCACACCCCTGGCTGTTCCTGTATCTACAGTGATCTGTCCATCCTGAACCTTTAAAGAATCTGCTGTGATACCGGCCAGCGTTCCGTTCACATCTGCACTTTCATTCTGGGAAAAGATCTGGATTTCCCGAAGATTGACATTATTTCCGACTGCCTGTGCATTTACTTTCCTGATATACATTAAGACATATCTTTTCAATTTTTTATCTGATGCCAGTGCCGGACTGCTGGCTGCAGTAATTGTATCAGTATTTGCACTTGTATCGGCAATATTCTGCCCTTCACCATTGGCAACCTGACCGTTCGCCGAAGGTCTGCTGACGCTGACAAGACTTGTCCAGTTATTCAGGTCAACATCCGTACTCCCCTCTGTAAGTGTTGACTCATCCGCTGTATAAATCTCATATTCCATCGGCCATACTTTCACATTATACCAAAGCTTAATTGACGAAATATCTTCTTCCTCTGCATTTTCTCCCCGGTCGATCTGAATCCACTGAGCAGTCTGTTCTTCAGAATCCTTGCTGTTCCCTGATGCAGCTCCCCAGTTCTTCATATCTGCAGAATTCCACTGAACTGTTTCTGAGGTAACTCCATCCACAGCATATTCCGGTCCATAACCGTTCGCTGTGGATGAGGCGATCGCCGCCTTCCCCTGAACAAGATTCTCCATCTGAACATTTTCTTCAGCATAAACTCCTGACGGAACGTATGCTGTAACACCTGTAAATACAAGTGAAAACGCCGCAATAAGAGAAATCAGTCTCTTCTTTTTCATACAACTTCCTCTCTTCCTTCTATTTGTATAATTCTCATATAACTCATTTGTGCAAAATTGTACCACATTCTGGCAAAAAATCCAATCAATTTATGCAATCTTTCTATAAATAAAAGCGAATACCATCAAAAAAGCACCACCCCATGTGATATTGACACAGGATGATGCTTTTGACAACATTCGCTCTGTAATTATTTTCTAAGACCAAGTTTCTCGATCAAAGCACGATATCTTTCGATATCAATCTTCTTAAGGTATGCAAGAAGTCCTCTTCTCTGTCCTACCATCTTCAGAAGTCCTCTTCTTGAGTGGTGATCCTTCGGATTAGCCTTAAAGTGATCTGTCAGCTCGTTAATTCTTGCTGTCAGGATAGCAACCTGTACTTCCGGTGATCCTGTATCTCCCTCTGTTCTTCCAAATTCTTTGATGATAGCCTGTTTCTTTTCTTTTGCGATCATGTTCTTTTCCTCCTTAAATTTCTTGATATAACCGCCTGGCATTAAGCAATGGTCGGAGTGATCCGATTACCGAACACCGGCTGATTCATAACCTTTGCTAGTATAGCACAGGGGAACATTCTTGTAAAGAACTATTTTCCAGAATCATTTGCATCATTTGCACAGAATCATTTCTGCATGTAACATGCCCTGATGAATACTCTCTGAATCCTGTCTCTGCAGCTATATCCTGATCCATCAGCTTTTTGTCAGTGGATGTTCTCGAAGATATTCCTCACCATATCGCATATCCTGCATCACGCACGCTTTCAGTTCTTTCAAAGAATCAAATCTTGTCTCCGGTCGCTCAAATTCCAGGAACCGGATCGTAATGTACTTCCCATATGCATTTCCTGCATAATCATAAACGTAAACTTCAAACAATTCTCTCTGTTCCTGCATTACCGTCGGCTTGACTCCTGCATTTCCCACACCACCATACCATGTTCCGTCAATCAGAACCTGGCAGGCATAAACTCCGTACCGCGGAAGAATCTTCCCATCCTGTGGTGCAACATTCATCGTTGGGAATCCCAGAGTACGCCCCAGTTCCCGTCCATGTTCTACAATTCCCGTCATCTCATAAGGATATCCAAGAAGTTCCTGTGCCAGCCGGATATTTCCATGGGACAAAGCCTCCCGTACATAGGTGCTGCTGATCTCGCGGTCTCCCAAACGTGCTTTTTCTACCACATCAACAGTATAATCATATTTCTGTGCATATCGCTCCAGCATCTGATGATCCCCGCGTTTTCGATACCCGAAGGAGAAGTCCGAACCAACAACAATATGTGCAGCATGAAGTTTTTCGTAAAGGATTTTCTGAATAAATCGTTCAGCTTCCATCGTCATCAGATCTCCGGTAAAGGGATAATCGATCAGGTAATCCACCTTTCCAGCCAGCAGCTTTTTTCTTTCTTCTTTTGTCATCAGACAGCTTCTCTGCATATCAAATGCACATACAACACTGACGCAGTCGTTTCCCGCATAAGAGCGGATCTTTTCAATCAGTTTCTGATGTCCTCTGTGAAGCCCGTCAAATTTTCCAAGAGTTACGGCTGTTCTTTTTTCCTCTCTGAAAGCATCAATTCCTTTTATATACTGCATAATTACCTCAATTCTTCCGGGTCAAGGAACATTTTTACAAGGTGGAACATTTTTTTGTCTTCCATATACCGGTAAATTCCGATAAAATGTCCCTTTGCATCATATACTCTGACCTTTTCACCGGAGCAGAATTTTCCAGTTTCCGATAACTGGTTTCTGAAAAAATCATTTCCATTATAGGCTTTGGGAATATATTTTTCAGCAGGGACAACGGACTGTAATTCACTGAACATCTGATCCAGTGGGATCAGTGCATCTTCCAGCCTGCCATTTTGTGCAAGGTCACGAAGTTCCTCTAATTTCAGACTGTCTTTCAACTCGAATCTTCCGACTTTTGTCCTGGTCAGTTCTTCCATACAGCCACCTGTTCCGAGCAGATTTCCTATATCATGACAAAGAGTGCGGATATACGTTCCCTTTGAACATGTCACTTCCATCCTTACTCTCGGCAACTGTATTTCTTTGATATGGATCTGATAAATGGTTACTTTTCTGCTTTTACGTTCTACTGTCTTTCCCTCTCTCGCAAGCTCATACAGCTTTTTCCCATTGACTTTCAGTGCAGAATACATGGGAGGGATCTGATCGTATGTGCCTTTGAAGCTTTCAATCACTTTTGTCACTTCTGCTTCATTCAGATGGTCTGTCGGCTGTTCTTTCAGTATCGCCCCTGAAATATCCTGCGTATCCGTTGTCTTTCCCAGTAACAGTACCGCCTCATAAGTCTTATCGCGGTCTGTCAGAAGATCGCATAACTTTGTTGCACGCCCCAGACAAACAGGAAGCACCCCTGTCGCATCAGGATCAAGGGTGCCTGTATGACCGATCTTTTTCTGACCGGCAATCTTACGCAGAACGGCAACTACATCATGGGATGTATATCCTTTTTCTTTATATACATTTATAATTCCGTTCATTCTTAGTCTTCCTGTTCTATTTTTTCATCTAATTGCTTTTCGATCAATGCTGTCAGATTATTGATGACATCATGGACGGAACCTTTCATCGTCACTCCGGCTGCACGGACATGACCTCCGCCACCGAAATATTTTGCGATCCTGCTTACATCAACCCGTTCTTTGGATCTCAGACTCACTTTGAAAGTCTGTGGAGCAGTTTCATGAAGAAACATCGCCACCTCTACTCCTTTTGTCTGACGCATCTGGCTGACGATACCCTCAAGATCAGACGGTTTTGCCTGGAAAAATTCCATTTCTTTCAGACGCACCACTGAAACAATGCACCGTTGATCCAGCACCATAATGCTTTCCAAAAGTGCCCTTCCAAGAATCTGATTCTGCACATACGTCTTTTCATAATATGTCCGATCCGTGATCTTTGCAGTATCGACCCCTTTCCGCATGAGCTGTGCCGCTGCCTCCATCGTCTCCGGGCTGGTGCAGGAATAGCGGAAAATTCCGGTATCATGAGCAATTCCCATATAAAGAGCCTCTGCCGTCTCAAGACTCATTTTATCATAATCCAGCAGATTATATACCAGTTCAGAAGTAGAACTTGCATCCGGCACAATATAATTGACATCTGCAAACGCCTCATTGCTCACATGATGGTCAATGCACGCAGTCTGCTTTGATTCTATGAATAATTTCTGGGAAAATCCAAGACGCTGCAGATCCCCACAGTCCATACAAATGAATAGATCATAGATTTTCCCTTCAGGGAGCTCACTTTTGACTTCATCGGTATGACGGATCATACTGTAAGCCTCCGGAACTGATTCCAAATACAGATCTGTCTCAATCTGCGGAAAATTTTCTTTCAGATAAAGATACAGTCCCATCGTAGAACCTACACAGTCGCCATCCGGGCGGACATGTCCGCCCAGTGCAACACTCTGTTTTCCCTCCAGCAATTCCTTCAGATTAAACATCCTGCTCATCAGCTCCATCCTTTAAATCTCTTGTCACTTCATCGATTTTTTTACTGATATTCACACCATATTCGATTGACTGATCTACGATAAACCGGATTTCCGGTGTATTTCGCATATTGATCGTACGTGCCAGTTCGCGGCGGATATAGCCTTCCGCACTCTGAAGTCCCCGGATGGTATCCTGCTGGGCTTTCTCATCACCCAGTACACTGATATAAGCCTTGCAGGTCTTCAGATCCGGAGCTACCTCCACGGCAACTACAGAAGTCATCGGTGCAACGCGGGGATCCTTGATCCCTGCACGCAGGATATTGCTCAGCTCACGCTGGACTTCAGCATTGACACGAGTATTTTTAATACTGTTCTTTCTCATTGCTGCTCCTTTTACTTACGCTCAGTCTCGACCATCTTATATGCCTCGACCTGATCGCCCTCTTTAATATCATTATAATTTTCAAATACAAATCCGCATTCGTAACCTGCTCTTACTTCCTTCACATCGTCTTTGAAACGCTTCAGGGATGCAAGTGGTCCGTCGAATACTACAATGCCATCACGCACCAGACGTACAGAACAGTTTCTCTCGAAAATACCATCCAGCACATACGCACCTGCGATCGTTCCGACACCGGATGCCTTGAATGTCTGACGCACTTCTGCATGACCAAGCACTTTCTCTTCAAATACCGGATCCAGCATTCCCTTCATAGCTGCCTCTACATCTTCGATTGCATTGTAGATAACTCTGTAAAGTCTTAAGTCTACACCTTCGCGTTCTGCAATTTCTTTTGCAGTCGCATCCGGACGTACATTGAAACCGATAATGATCGCATTGGATGCCGATGCAAGGATGACATCAGATTCGTTGATTGCTCCGACACCACCGTGGATGATCTTTACTACAACCTCATCATTGCTCAGCTTCAGCAGACTCTGCTTGATTGCCTCTACTGATCCCTGAACATCTGCCTTTACAACGATATCCAGTTCTTTCAGGTTACCCTCCTGGATCTGGTTGAACAGGTCATCCAGTGACATTTTGGATTTTGTCTCTTCCAGAAGTTTTACTTTGTTCTGTGAAATAAATGTCTCAGCAAATGCTCTTGCCTCTTTATCAGAAGCACATCCAACAAAGACTTCTCCTGCATTCGGCACATCATTCAGACCAAGGATCTCAACCGGCTGGGACGGACCTGCTTCTTTGACACGTCTTCCCTTATCATCCATCATCGCTCTTACACGGCCATGTGCACTTCCGGCTGCGATAGCATCACCAACATGAAGCGTTCCTTTCTGTACCAGTACAGTTGCAACTGCTCCTTTTCCTTTATCCAGCTCTGCCTCGATCACAAGACCACGGGCAGCACGGTTCGGATTTGCCTTCAGTTCCATTACTTCTGCTGTCAGAAGGATCATTTCCAGAAGCTCCTGGATTCCTTCTTTTGTGTGTGCAGATACCGGTACGAAGATCGTACTTCCGCCCCAGTCTTCCGGGATCAGTTCATACTCTGTCAGCTCCTGCTTTACCCGTTCGATATTGGCACTTGGCTTATCAATCTTGTTAATGGCAACAATAATCTCGATTCCGGCTGCTTTTGCGTGGTTGATCGCCTCGATCGTCTGCGGCATAACACCATCATCCGCTGCTACAACAAGGATCGCGATATCCGTAGAATTTGCTCCACGCATACGCATTGCTGTAAATGCTTCATGTCCCGGAGTATCAAGGAATGTGATCTTCTCTCCGTTGATCTCGACAACGGATGCACCGATGTGCTGTGTAATACCGCCGGCCTCACGTCCTGTTACATTACTGTCACGGATCGCATCCAGAAGAGAAGTCTTACCATGGTCAACGTGTCCCATAACGCAGACAACCGGAGGACGTTTCACCATCAGGCTTTCATCTTCCTCATCCTCTTTCAGGAGTTCTTCGATTACATCCACGACCTCTTCCTTCTCACACAGAACATCAAATTCCATTGCGATCTCTTCAGCAGTATCGTAATCAATCTCCTGATTTACCGTAACAACTTTTCCCTGCAGGAACAGCTTCTTTACGATCACAGACGGAACAATCTTCATCTTGTCGGCAAGTTCTTTGATCGTAAGAACTTCTGGAATCACAATCTGCTTGATCTGCTCTTCCTTCTTTTCTTCCGGCTTATTCTGCGGTTTCTTTACTTCGACCACATTTTTCTGCTTTTTGCCTTTTTTGCCCTTGCCCTCAAATGCCTCGTCTCTGTATTCTTTCTTCTTATTATCTCTCTCTTTATCTTTCGCCTTATTTCTCTGGCTCTTCTGCTGCTCGACGATTGGAGCTGCGTCTCTGTCCGCACGGTCATTTCTGCGGTTATCATTTTTTCTGTCAGGACGAGATCCCTGACCATTTCTTCCATCACGGTTATCGCGGCCTCCGAACCCCTGTTCGCGTCCGCCTCTTGCATCACGGTTGTCACGCGGTCCTCTTTCCTGACGCTGACCTCTTCCGTCTCCATTCGGACGTCCGCCTCTTGCATCACGGCTGTCACGAACCGGACGGTTCTCTCTGTCACTGCCTGGACGCTGTGGTCTGTCATTTCTCTCCTGACGTACCGGTCTTCCCTCTCCGCTGGTACGTCCTGCTGTCTGAGCCGGTCTTTCTGTGCGTACCGGTCTCTCTGTCCGGTCAGTTCTCTCCTGACGCGTACCTGTCTGAGCTGCTCTCTCTGTACGCACTGGTTTTCCCTCTGCACCTGCTGCACGTACCGGACGGTTCTCTCCTCCGCGTGCATTTCCCTGTGCTGTACTGCGTCCCTGATTTGCTCCCGGACGCTTATTTCCCTGCAGTCTGCTGCTATTTCTGGAATTCTGCGGACGCACTACAAATGCAAGATTTTTCTTCTTTGGCACTCCGCTGTCCTTTTCTGCCGCTTTTTCTGCTGCCGGTTCTGCCTTTGCAGGTTCTTCATTTCTGCCGGCATTTTCTCTTCTAATCTCTTCTGCCACGTTATCCTCCACTGTACTCATATGATTCTTAACTTCAACATTTTTCTTTTTCAACTGTTCCAGGATTTCCTTATTCCCTACTCCCAACTCTTTTGCAAGTTCATATACCCTCGCTTTCGCCATATCAAACAACCTCCTTCAGGCAATCAAGAACACTCTTTTAATGCTTTCAAAATTCCTTTTGCAAATCCTTCGTCCAATATTGCCAGGGATGCACGGAACTGCTTTCCCATTGCATGCCCCAGGGTATCTTTATCGCTGTAGAAAATAATGGGAACATCATAAAATTCACACATATCCCGAAACTTCTTTTTCGTATTCTCCGATGCATCCTCTGCCACAACTACAAGCCCGGCTCTTCCTGACTTCGTTTCACTCTCTGTCAGGAACTCACCACTTGCACAGCGTCCTGCTTTTGTCGCAAGGCTGATCAGCGAAAGTACTTTATCTCTGGCCAATCCGCTCCATCTCCTTTGCAAGTTTTTCATAAACTTCCTGTGGAATTTCCTGCTTAAAGGAACGCTCCAGTCCATGACTCTTCACTGACAGGTCAAAGCATGCTTTACACGGACAAAGGTAAGCACCTCTTCCGTTCTTCTTCCCGGTCACATCAACCAGGAATTCTTCTTCCGTTCTGAGAATCCTGATCAATTCTTTTTTCGGTTTCATTTCTCCGCAGCCCACGCATTTACGCATGGGAATCTTTTTATTCACTGCCAAATGCTTCACTCCTCTGAGTCTTATTCTCCGTCTGTCTCCACAAACTCAATTTCATCGCTGTCTGTCTCGTCCGCAGCAGCCTCTGTATTCTCTTCTTCCTCATCATATTCACCGACTGTATAGCCTTCTTCACCGACCATACCCATCTGCTCCATATAATTTTCCGGAAGTTCGCCACTTTCGATTGCCTGCGTCTCACTCTTGATATCAATCTTGTAACCTGTCAGGCGTGCTGCCAGTCTTGCATTCTGACCTTCTTTTCCGATTGCCAGTGACAACTGATAATCCGGTACGATCACACTCGCTACCTTCGCATCCGGGTCGGCCATAACAGAAATTACTTTTGCCGGACTCAATGCATTCTCGATCAGAAGTGCCGGATTTTCATCCCAGTTAATAATATCAATCTTTTCACCACGCAGTTCCTGTACTACTGCATTGACTCTCGCACCGTTCATTCCCACGCATGCTCCGACCGGATCTACATTTGGATCATTGGACCATACTGCCATCTTTGTACGGGAACCTGCCTCACGGGCAATACTCTTGATTTCTACCGTTCCGTCCTTGACCTCGGCTACTTCTGCCTCAAACAGACGCTTTACAAGCTCCGGATGTGTACGGGATACAAGAATCTTTGGTCCTTTTGTCGTATTCTTTACTTCTACAATATAAAGCTTGATACGCTCTGTCGGCTCAAAATGCTCTCCCTTAACCTGCTCATTCTCTGTCAGCATCGCATCTGCTCTTCCGAGGTTGATACTGATATTTTTTCCAACATAACGCTGTACAATACCGGTTACAATATCTTTCTCTTTCTCAAAATACTGATCAAAGACAACTTTTCTCTCTTCTTCTCTGATCTTCTGAAGGATCAGGTTTTTTGCATTCTGCGTTGCAATACGACCGAATTCTTTTGAATAAACCGGAACCTGGGCGATATCACCGATGTGCAGGGACGGATTGATCTTTTCTGCATCCTCCAGGCTGATCTCGATTGCCGGATCAAAAACTTCTTCCACAACTTCTTTTTCTGCAAATACGGAATAGTCACAGGTCTCTCTGTCCATCACGATCTTAATATTATCGGATGTCCCGAAATGGTTCTTACAGGCACTGAGCAGAGAATTTTCGATTGCTTCCATCATGACATCTTTGCTGATGTTCTTTTCTTTCTCAAGAATCGTCAGTGCTTCAAGTAATTCTGTATTCATTATTTTTTCCTCCTAAATTAAAAATCCAAAGCAAGGCGGATCAGAGCGATGTCTCCTCTGTCAAATGTCTGCTCTGTATCATCTTCATAAGTGATTGTCACCGTACTGTCATCATATGCTTTCAGTAATCCTACAAATTCTTTCTGACGGTCAATCGCACGATACGTGCGGATCTCCACTTCTTCTCCAAGACTCCGTTTAAAATCTTTCTCTTTTTTCAGAGGTCTTCCAAGTCCCGGAGAACTCACTTCAAATACATAGGAGTCTGCAATGTAATCCTTCTCGTCAAGGATATCTGAAAATCTCCTGCTCACTGCTTCACAGTCATCGACAGCAATGCCGCCGGGTTTGTCAATGTACGCTCTTAAATACCACGTACCACCTTCTTTTACATACTCCACATCCACAAGCTCAAATCCCAGTTCTGTTACGATTGGCTCAAGAAGTGTCTCTGTCTGCTGCTCATATTCTTCTCTTCTGGACACACTAAACTCCCTTTCTTTAAAATGATATTTTACATAAAGAAATCCTTATATCATCAAAGAAGAGTGAACTTTCGTCCACTCTTCTGCCGTTCCCTTTATGTATCTTTTTTAACCTTATCACCTTTTTTTTGATAAATCAAGGGTTTTCTTTTATTTTTTGCCGATTTTACTTATTTTTTCCATTTTTAACGGGTTTTATTCCCGACGCCATCTCTCTTCGCAGCTTTCAGGCGATTCAGCGTCACCGTCTTCTCTCCATAGGTTACTTTCGTCTCTGTTCCTTCTTCAAAAAGATAAGTATGCTCCAGCTCATCCTTTTTCTGCAGACGGATCCCTCTTACTCCGACTGCCGCCTTCTTTTTCTCAGGTACATCTGCTGCCGGGAATCTTAAGAAATATCCATTTCTTGTCTGCAATACTAGATTCTGAGTTTCGTTCACCACTTTTACAGAAACCAGCCGGTCATCTTCCTGAAGTTTCGTTGCCACGATCGTACGCTTTGCAACCTGAAATTCTTTTCCATCCACCCGCTTGATCATTCCCTGTGCTGTGGCAAAGAGGAGTTTTGCAAACCGCATCTGTTCTGCATCACAGATCATCACGATTTCTTCCTCACTGCTTGTATAATTGCTCACATTATCAATCGGAGTCCCTTTTTCACGGAATTTTCCATAAGGAAGATCCAGTACCTTCACCTGGTGCATCTTTCCGGTATCTGTAAAGATGCAGAGCTTTCCGGTATTCATACAATGTACAATGTATTTATTTTCAGAATCCGCAGCCTCTTTATTTCTCTCATATACTGCCATATCAACAGTCTTCGCATAACCAAACCGATCCATCAGGAACACGACTTCCTGTTCTTCCACCTTCTTTTCCTCAAAGACGGCTTCTTCCGCATTTTCGACAACAGTGCGGCGTTTTCTTCCAAATTCTTTCTTATAAGAATCCAGTTCTGCCATGATGACTTCTGCCATGGAATCATAGTTGTTCAGGATATCTTCATATCTTGCAATATTTTTCAGTGTCTGCTCATGCTCCTTCTGAAGTGCCTCGATCTCCAGTCCGATCAGACGATAAAGACGCATCTCAAGGATTGCAGTGGCCTGACGCTCTGTAAACCGCAGCATTGCTGCCATTTTCTTTGAAATGGAAAATTTAAACCGGATATTCTCCGTCTTTCCTTCAACCAGACAGGCTCTTGCATCCTTCACCGATTTACTTCCCCGGAGAATCTCGATGATCAGGTCGATCACATCGCATGCCTTGATCAGTCCTTCCTGAACTTCACTCTTCTCCCGTTCTCTTTCCAGAAGTGTCGTATACTTTCTCGTTGCAAGTTCAAACTGGAAATCCACATGATGCTCAATGATCTGCTTTAACCCCAGCGTCTCCGGACGGCCGTTCGCAACTGCAAGCATATTAACTCCGAACGTATCTTCCAGCCTCGTCTTTTTATAGAGCATATTTTTCAGGTTTTCTACATCTGCTCCACGCTTCAGTTCAATGACGATACGGATTCCCTCTTTGGATGACTGATTGGAAATATCTACAATATCTGTCGTCTTTTTTGTCTCTACCAGATTGCAGACATCATTCAGAAATTTTCCGATTCCAGCCCCGATCATCGTATACGGGATCTCCGTTATGACAAGCTGCTTTTTCCCGCCTTTCAAATCCTCTACTTCCACTTTACCACGGAGCTTGATCTTTCCCTGCCCTGTCTCATAAATATTCAGCAGATCATCTTTATTGACCACGATCCCCCCGGTCGGGAAATCCGGTCCTTTAATATATTTCATGAGCTGTCTGGTCGTGACCCCGTCATTTTTCATATAAGCTTTGACACCATCGATCACTTCACAGAGATTGTGCGTCGGGATACTCGTTGCCATACCAACTGCAATTCCTTCTGCTCCATTTACAAGGAGATTCGGTACACGCATTGGGAGAACCACCGGCTCTTTTTCTGTCTCATCAAAGTTTGGTCCAAAATCAATCACATTTTTATCCAGATCTGAAAGACATACTTCCTGTGTAAATTTTGTCAGCCTTGCCTCCGTATATCGCATTGCTGCCGCACCGTCTCCCTCGATCGAGCCAAAATTTCCATGTCCGTCTACAAGGATCTGACCTTTTTTAAAATCCTGTGCCATGACTACAAGTGCATCATAGATCGAACTGTCTCCATGCGGATGGTATTTACCCATGGTATCTCCGACAATACGGGCACACTTCCGGTAAGGCTTATCATAACGGATCCCCAGCTCATACATATCGTACAGAGTCCTTCTCTGCACCGGCTTCAGTCCATCCCTGACATCAGGAAGTGCCCTGGCGATGATAACACTCATCGCATAGTCGATATAAGATTTTTTCATCAATTCCGAATATTCGGTTCTGATAATCTGAGATTCACTGTTCATTTTCATTCTCCTTAGATATCAAGTTCTGCCTCCGTTGCATTCTCATAAATAAATGCTTTTCGCGGCGGGACTTCTGTTCCCATCAGCATCTCTGTAACGCTGGATGCCATTCTCGCATCTTCGATCTCCACCAGCTTCAGAAGACGCCTCTCCGGATCAAGTGTCGTCTCCCACAACTGCTCCGCATCCATCTCGCCAAGACCTTTGTACCGTTGCAGTGTGAAAGGACCTGTATGGTTTTTCCTGTATTTTTCCAGTGCTTTGTCATCATACAGATATTCCTCTTCTCCTTTCTTTGGCATGGCTTTATAGAGTGGCGGCATGGCAATATAGACATGTCCTTCATAAATCAGTTCCGGCATGAAACGGTAAAATAATGTCAGAAGCAGGGTCGAGATATGGGCTCCGTCTACATCCGCATCTGCCATGATAATGATCTTATCATACCGCAGCTTACTGATATCAAAATCATTTCCATATCCTTCCGAAAAGCCGCATCCGAACGCATTGATCATGGTCTTGATCTCCGCATTTGCAAGTACTTTGTCAATGCTTGCTTTCTCCACATTTAAGATCTTACCACGGATCGGGAGGATTGCCTGATAATTTCTGTCTCTGGCAGTCTTGGCAGATCCACCCGCAGAATCTCCCTCAACAATAAAGATCTCGCACTTTTTCGGATCTCTGCTCTCGCAGTTTGCAAGCTTTCCGTTACTGTCAAAAGAATACTTCTGCTTTGTCAGAAGATTCGTCTTTGCCCGCTCCTCGGTTTTACGGATCTTTGCGGCTTTCTCCGCACTGGAAAGAACCGTCTTCAATGTCTCGATATTTCGGTCAAAGAACCGGACGATTTCCTCTCCTGTCACTTTTCCGACTGCCTTGGCTGCATCCGGGTTGTCCAGCTTCGTCTTCGTCTGACCTTCAAATCTCGGATCAGGATGCTTGATCGATATGATCGCAGTCATTCCATTACGGATATCTGCACCGGTAAAATTCGCATCTTTTTCTTTCAGCACTCCCAGCTCTCTTGCATACTGGTTCATCACCGTCGTAAAAGTCGTCTTAAATCCCGTGAGATGCGTTCCTCCTTCTGCATTATAAATATTGTTACAGAAACCGACCACATTCTCATGAAATTCATTGACATACTGAAGTGCCACTTCTACCCCAATCCCGTCTGCCTCTCCCTTAAAATAGATCGGCTCATGCAGTACCTCTTTCTTATGGTTCATATCCGTAATGAATCCGATAATCCCCTCCGGCTCATGGTATTCGATCTTTTCTTCTGATCCCTGCCTTTTATCTTCAAAAAATATTGTCAGCTTCGGATTCAGATAGGCAGTCTCATGCAGACGGCTCTTGATCTCTTCCGCTTTGAATCTCGTCTTTTCAAAAATCGTATCATCCGGAAGGAAATTCACCGTCGTCCCGGTCTTTCTCGTCTTTCCGATCTTCGGCAGCAGTCCGTCTTCCAGTTTAATGACCGGGATTCCTCTCTCATACCGATCATGATGAATATATCCATCACGGCTGATCTTTACATCCATGTAAGCGGAAAGTGCATTTACGACTGAAGATCCGACTCCATGAAGTCCTCCACTGGTCTTATATGCTGAATCATCAAATTTTCCCCCTGCATGAAGTGTCGTATAGACCAGACGTGCTGCGGAAATGCCTTTCTGATGCATATCCACCGGAACTCCTCTTCCGTTGTCAGATACAGTTGCAGAACCGTCTTTTTCCAGCGTGACATGGATTTCCGTACAGAATCCTGCCAGATGCTCGTCCACTGCATTGTCCACGATCTCATAAACCAGGTGGTTCAGTCCTTTTGTGGACACGCTTCCGATATACATTCCGGGACGCACACGTACCGCTTCCAGACCTTCCAGCACTGCAATACTGCCTGCATCGTATGTAGTCTTTCTTGACATTTCATCTTCTCCTTTGTCAAATTTTCAAAATAATCCATTTGATACTATAACACTTCACAAAGCGTATCTGCAAGCACTTCCATTGCATTTTTCATTTCCTCAACAGTATTGGTCTGTGCTCCGGCTTCGATCAGAAGCGATTTTGGGAGAAGATGCAGGTTGTAGCGATAGGCTTTCAGATAGATATGCCTTACAAAACCCGGATACATCCTTTCTGAGGCAAGCTGCATCTGCAGAGAGAATGCCAGATTATCCTGTATGTACGGATTGTAAAGATATGTGATATCCCCATTGGTTCTTGAACGGCTCAATCCATTGAAATACATGATCCTGGCTGTCGGCTTTCCATTGATCTGCGTGACAAGATGCGTTGTCTCTGCCACTCCGTCCCGATGAAGGTCAATGGCTACTTCAATGGAAGGATTCGCCTCCAGGATCGGACGGATCGAAGCTTCTGCATTTTCATATGCCTCACTCCGATCCAGTTTTCCGTTAATAATATCATAGACACCAAAATCATGGAGTGTAGGGATCCCTTTCGCATTCAGAAGTTCCGTCAGATATTGTCCGATTCCCACGATCCCGGTTGAAATATCTCCCGGGACTGAATCTACAAATGTTTCCTGGGAATGGGTATGAAAGATCAGAATTTTCGGTTCATTTCCCTCCCGACCGATCTTCATATTTCTTCCAAGCAGATCATCCACATTGAGCTGTTCCGCCCCGATCATCGTAGAACTGTCTACCGTATAAAAATTGCTCAAAAGGTACTCAAAATCTCTCAGTTTATCAATAGACTGGTCTGCCGCTACCTCGGATGAGACCGGCTGCTGCGGCTCATCCGGCTGACCGATCAGTTTTCCATTTTCATCGACTGCATTTTCGTCATTCGCCTGACTTTCCAATATTTTTGCGATCGTCTCCTCATCTTCAAGAGACGATCCATACTCTGCATGATCTTCCACATACTGAACCACTGGAATCCACGCCAGTGCTTTTTGTCTGATCCACTCCCCCGGTCCCGATGAAACCGAATCTTCTTTCCATACAAGAGAAGGCACATACATAGCCTGTGCAGACCGGAGAAGATACTGTTGAAGCTGATACTGTAATTGTGCTGCATTTTTTCTGATTCCATTCAGGATCAAAAGCATACTGCACACCGACAGAACCAGTACTGCACCTGTCTTCCCCGACTGCCATTTTCTGCTTTTTATCTTCTTCATTCTCTTTGCTCTCCCTTCCCGTCCCACGATTCTTCTGTAGCTTTCTGCTATCTTTCTATTATATGAGAGCAAAGAAGGTTCAATGCTTCTGCGATCGTATGGCTGATCTGATGGATCATCTCATCTACATCTTTTGGTGTCACAAACATTCCATTCAGATGAGGTGCAATCAGCTCTTTCACCAGTTCGTACTTTTCCCCCTGATTATAAGAACGCAGTGTTTCTCCTACACTTTTCAATGTTTCCGATTCTTCCAGGGCATGAATGAAATTTTCCATCGTATCATTTACGATCGTTGCAGCATCCACAACTGTTGGCACACCGATTCCGATCACCGGAACTCCAAGAGATTCTTTTGTCATTCCATTTCTATAATTGCCTACACCTGATCCCGGATGGATCCCTGTATCTGCGATCTGGATCGTCCGGTTTAATCGCCTGCTGTTGCGTGCCGCCAGTGCATCTACTGCAATCACAAGATCCGGTCTGGTTTCCCGGACGATCCCTCTGACTATTTCAGTTGTCTCCATCCCGGTCTGCCCCATCACCCCCGGGACAATGGCACTGACCAGTTTCGCATGTTCCACTCCCATTGCATATTTTCCATATTCCCTGATAATATGTCTCGTCACGTTCAGATGATCTGCCACACAGGGACCCAGGGCATCCGGCGTTATATTACGGTTTCCCAGTCCGACTACCAGGATAGACAGATCTTCCTCTTCTTTTCCCTCTTTCGCTTCAAAATTTTTTCTCAACAGTTCACTGATACAATCACGGATCTTTTCTGAGATCCGCATCTGCTCTTCTTCATCCGGCACTGCAAGGGCCGGACTTTCCAGTGTCAGATACGTGCCTGCCGGTTTTCCCATTGCCTTTGCTCCATTTTCCGTTTCAATAATCACCCGTGTGATCCTGGTCTCACTGCTTTCATCATAATCCTCTTCCAGAATCACTCCCGAAATTTCCACCTGGTCAGATTCAAACCTCTCCCTCTCTTCAAGTGCAAGATCTGTCCTTACGCTGTAATTTTTTGTCATCGCTTTTTCCTCTCCGTTGCCTGTTATAGTTCCATAATATTATTTTTCTTTTTTATCAAAATATGTATTGACAACGTCTATTTCATGGAATAAAATAAATGAGTATGTTTCGACAGAACGTCCGTGTCCGAGTCTGTCCCAACAGAATAACATTTGAAAATCATATGATACATTTTGGAGGTGTACACATTGGCTAACATTAAATCTGCAAAGAAAAGAATTTTAGTAAACGAGACAAAGGCTGCCAGAAATAAAGCAATTAAGTCTAAAGTTAAGACTGCTGTTAAAAAGGTAGAGGCTGCTGTTGCTGCAAAGGATACAGAGGCTGCTAAGGCTGCTCTTCATACAGCAATCGTAGAGATTTCCAAGGCTGGAACCAAGGGCGTTTACCACAAAAAGACAGTTTCCAGAAAGATTGCACGTCTTTCCAAAGCTGTAGACGCTATCGCTTAATCAGAAATAAAATAATAAAAAAGACATCCACTGCCGTCAGGTGGATGTCTTTTTTATTTATACGTGCAACCAGCCGGAGCTGTGCTTTATAATTCTACAAAGCCAAAACTGTTGATCAGTCCTGTCAGTTTCTGTCCTTCTTTACAGAGTTCACACTCATGAGAATTATAAACCTGATAATCCGGAAGATCCGCACTTGTAAAGATCGTCTTCACCTCCATGCCTGCCACCTTCGAGATTGAACTGAACACTGCACAGATGCCGCTGACTCTTCCTCCGTAATAAAGTACAGACTCAATTGCCTGTCTTACAAGAGAACCTGTAGACATGGAATCCGTCAGTACAAGTACCTGCTTACCTTCGATCATACGCTGGTTATTATCTCTGAAAAGGATCTGTCCTGCCGGATCAAATTCAGGAGTTACAACGGAAATATTATTCCCCGCACTGACCGATGCATTTCCGCTTCCTGACAGATATTCTGCCATAAACGCTCCGATCACTTCCGTATTTTTCAGGCATACGATTGTTTCTACCGGTGTATTTGTCATATATTCTTCTGCAAGTGTCTTCGCAGTCTCGCGTGCATTATTATGACGCGTCTTAACTGTTGACATATCAATATAAGTATTCACATGTGAATTTTTCGTTGCAAAATGCCCCTTCAGAATCTTAATACGTGCCTTTCCGTTCTTTCCTGACCTCAGGTCCACAAATCTCTTGTCCATAGCTTTGTTGCTCCCTTCTGCTGTTGTTCATTTATCTGGCTTCAAGATAGTTTTATTTTAGCACAACAAAAAAGAAATTACAGCAGTTTTTACAAAAAACTTACTGCAATTTCTTTTTTATTAACTATTTTTACTATCTCGTATCTGGATTAGTTGTTGATCAACTTATCCTCATCGCTCCAACTGTAAAGCTTTCTGATCTCAGCTCCGACTTTCTCTGACTGATGCTCAGCAGCAAGCTTTCTCATAGCCTTGAAGTGAACCTGACCGCCTGCTTCAGACATATCAAGCAGGAAATCTTTTGCAAATGTACCATCCTGAATATCTTTCAGTACCTGTTTCATAGCTTTCTTTGTCTCTGCTGTTACAATCTTAGATCCTGTGATGTAATCACCATACTCTGCTGTATTGGAGATAGAATATCTCATTCCGGCGAATCCTGACTGGTAGATCAGGTCAACGATCAGTTTCATCTCGTGGATACACTCGAAATAAGCATTTCTCGGATCATATCCAGCCTCAACCAAAGTCTCAAATCCAGCCTGCATTAATGCACATACACCACCGCAAAGTACGGCCTGCTCTCCAAAGAGGTCTGTCTCTGTCTCTGTTCTGAATGTTGTCTCAAGGACACCGGCTCTTGCTCCACCGATTCCAAGACCATAAGCAAGTGCTCTGTCAAGAGCCTTTCCTGTATAATCCTGCTCTACAGCTACGAGGCAAGGAGTTCCCTTTCCAGCCTGATATTCACTTCTTACTGTATGTCCTGGTGCTTTCGGTGCGATCATTGTAACATCGACATTCTTCGGTGGTACGATTGTTCCGAAATGAATGTTGAATCCATGAGCGAACATAAGCATATTACCTTCTTCAAGGTTTGGCTCGATATCTTCTTTGTAAAGTTTTGCCTGCTTCTCATCATTGATCAGAATCATGATGATATCTGCCTGCTTTGCTGCTTCTGCTGCTGTATATACTTTAAATCCCTGTTCTTCCGCTTTCTTCCATGAACGGCTTCCCTCATACAGACCGATGATAACATCACATCCGGACTCTTTTAAGTTCAGGGCATGTGCATGTCCCTGGCTGCCGTATCCGATGATTGCGATCTTCTGTCCTTCCAGAAGAGAAAGGTTACAGTCTTCCTGATAATAAATTTTTGCTGCCATTTTAAATTCCTCCTAAATACATAAAATAATATTCGTAGAAATCTTCCGGTCTCTGCCGGAGGTATCTATGTATAGTGAAAGGTCCATGCCTCTTACTAACGAATGAAATAAATCCTGTAGATTTTTCTTTTATATTTTAGAAAAATGCTACATCTTTACTGCCTCTGGATAATCCTGTGATTCCGGTTCTCGCAAGTTCCAGTATCTCGTAATCCTTCAGCAGATTTAAAAACGCTTCCAGTTTGCTCTTGGTTCCTGTCAGCTCGATCATCAGACAATCTTCTTCGACATCAACGATCTTCGCCCTGAAGATATCCGCCACAGAAATAATCTCACCACGCTGTGAAGCATCCGCTCTTAACTTCACCATGATCAGTTCTCTGCAGACCGACTCATTTTCTTTCAGCATCTTGATGTCCACTACATCTTCCAGCTTGCGGAGCTGCTTTTCAATCTGAGATAAGATCAGCTCATCTCCTGATGAGACAACTGTGATTCTTGTAAATCTTGGATCTGCTGTCATACCGGCTGTGATACTGTCAATACTGTAACCACGGCGGCTGAACAGTCCTGCGATTCTGCTAAGGACACCTGGATTGTTGTCCACGAGCAGTGAATAAACCTGACTTCTCATGCGTATCCTCTCTTTCCAGTTTGAATCTGCAAAAACAGAGTGCGTTCTGTTTTCCTTAATATTAACAACTTAACGCGGCTTTGTCAAGAGTATTTTTGAATATTTTAGAGCGGATTCTGTTTTTTATTTTTTCTGTTGTCTCACAGTCCCATCTGTTCTGCAAGCTCATTTAAATACATCCACCGTTCCTCTTTTTCTTCCAGTTCTGTCGCACAATTTTCCTGCTTTTCCATCAGCTCCCGGAGTTTCACTGAATTAGTGGCATTGGCAGTGATCTGCCGTTCGATTGATGCCAGCTTTTCCTCCAGCTTTGCAATATCTTCATCGATGGTCTCATACTCCCGCTGTTCTTTATAAGTAAATTTCACTTTTTCCTGACGGTTCTGCTTCCAGGTCTTTTTAGAAGCCTTCTCTTCCTTATTTTCTTCTGTCGCGGTTTCTTCTCCTTTTTTATTTTCTCCCTTCCCTGTGGAACTTCCAGTTTTTATTTTAGAAACCATTGCCGCAGATTCCTCCTGCTGTCTTTTTGCATTCAGATAATCGCTGTACCCGCCTTCATACTGACGGATCCCGCCTTTTCCATCCAGTTCAAAAATACGGTCTACGACATTATCCAGAAAATAGCGGTCATGGGATACCGTGATCACAATCCCGGTAAAAGAATTCAGGTAGTCTTCCAAAATAGTCAGTGTCGGAATATCCAGATTATTTCCTGCCTCATCAAACAAAAGTACGTTTGCATTTTCAGCCAGGACACCCAGAAGATACAGCCGTCTTTTTTCTCCTCCCGAAAGCTTTCCGATCGGTGCGTACTGCATATCCGGCGTGAAAAGAAAACGTTCCAGAAGCTGTGTTGCACTGATCCTGCCATCCTTCGTCGTGATATACTCTGCAATATCTTTTACATAATCGATCACTCTCTGGCTGTCATCCATATGCTTCTCTTCCTGTGCAAAATATCCGATCTTTACGGTTTCTCCAATCTCGATGGTTCCACTGTCCGGCTGTACGATCCCTGCGATCATTTTTAAAAGCGTGGATTTGCCGCATCCGTTCGATCCAATAATCCCAAGTCTCTGATTTTTCAGCACAATATAATCAAAATCATTTAAAATCTTCTTTTCTCCAAATGCTTTGCTTACATGATGCAGTTCCACCGTCTTTTTCCCCATTCTTGTCTCAACTGAATCCAGTTCCACCGTCTGATCCTTCACCGGTGCTTTTCCATTCTTCAATTCTTCGAGACGTTCTAGCCTTGCTTTCTGCTTTGTAGTCCTTGCCCGGCAGCCACGTTTCGCCCATTCCAGTTCCATCCGCAGTACACTCTGCCGCTTCCGTTCTGTCGCAAGTTCCCTTTCCTCTCTTGCCGCCTTTAATTCCAGAAATCCGGTATAGTCCGCATCATATCCATACATCTTTCCGTGACTCAGTTCCAGGATCCGATTTGTCACACGATCCAGGAAATACCGGTCATGCGTTACCATCAAAACAGTTCCTCTGTAGGAACGCAGATACTCTTCCAGCCAGGTGATCATTTCCTGGTCCAGATGATTTGTCGGCTCATCCAGCAACAGTACATCAAAATGACCGGCAAGGATCTTTGCAAGTACAACTCTTCTTTTCTGTCCACCCGAAAGCTGCTCAATTTTCTGATCAAAATCTGTGATTCCAAGTTCTGTCAGATTACTCTCTACCTGCCAGCTCTCATCTGTCCCACTTTCCAGTGCATAAGAACGGATATCCGCTCCGTCCGGGAAAACCGGGTTCTGCGGTACAAATGCAAGCTTCAGTCCATTCTGCCGTATTACCTGTCCACTGTCCGGCACTTCTTCACCGGCGATTACTTTCAGTAAAGTCGATTTTCCTGTCCCGTTGATTCCGACAATCCCGATTTTATCTCTCTCCTGTATTCCAAAAGAAGCATCCTCAAAAATCACTTTCTCCCCGTAGATTTTATTGATATGTTCCAGATTGATTATATTCATTTCTACTGACTCCTCTGCTTTTTCTATAGAAACTCTGAATTTTATTTTAAAGATTTCAAAATTTGCTTGTTAAATCTCAACAGACATTATATCATGATAAAGTTATTTCTTAACAGTCTTTAATTAAAAATCTACAGATTAAATCTGTGGATCAATAGAAAGCGAGGGATTTCTTATGAGTCAGAAAAAAGAGTTTGATGATATTTTTGATGATGATTTTGAAGTTACATATGAAGAAGATCCAGTCTATGATGAGGATGATTTTGATAACGGCAAATTTTATGAAACCGACGATTCTGATGAGGATGATTCTGAGGAAAATTATTTTGAAGAGGAATATCCCGGCGATGAATACCCTGACGAAGGTGCAGAAAATGAATATGACGATGCTATCTACAGCCCTTCCGACAGAAAGCGTAAGAAGCGGCATCCTTCCGAAGAAGAACCGGAATATGAAACCGGAAAAAGAAGTGATCCACGCTCCCGGAAAAGAAGTGGAGTTCCTCTTGCAGCTCCGATAAAAAAGGGTGGGAAAGCTCTTTCCAGGCTGACCGGTTTCCTGCTCCAGCAGCTCTCAGTCCTTTTGATCCTTGCTACAACTATTTTTGTATTATATAATTTCTGGCGTGCAAGCACCCCTTATGGCGACATACAGGAATCGATCTGGAAGAAAAGTATTTCTCAGACACTGGCTGCCTACCTGTGTATTGCAGCGATCTTCCTTTTCTTTGAATTTATCTCCCTGATCTGGACAATGACCCGGGTACGCGTGAGAGAGAACGGACGAACCATAAAAGAAGATACTGGAAGAGGTCTTTTTTCCTTTCTTCTGGTATTTATCACGTCCTACCTCTGCTTTTTATTCAGTCATTTTCTTCCCGACAGTCCAGAGATCATCTATGGCATCAAAGGTGCTTTCGATGTATACGGTTCTCTCCATAACGCATTGCTGGGACTTTGTGCTGCCGGAGTCATTTCCTGCCTGATCCGGCGGCATATGAGCTGATTTTTACACGGAGAAATATATTCCGCAAAGCCCATTGTAGCCGTTGTCAGACTCTCGTACAGGTACGGATTTTCGTGCAGATACGGACTTCCGTCCGTTACCTGCATCAATTAAAAAGACAGCAGATCCACGGAATCAGAAAATTCTTCTGATCTACTCCCGTCTTTTCGGATCTGCTGTCTTTTTTAATCTCGTTACCTGCTGTTAATTAATCAAAAATAATCAGTGCCATAAATACAAGATCTGTATCGCCTGTATTCTTCATCCCATGTCCTTTTCCATCCGGAGTAAAAGTAACATCTCCTGCTTTTACCGGACGGATCACACCATTATCATTATAATCTCCCTCTCCACGCAGGATATAATATGTCTCACTTTCATTATGATGCTCATGATATCCAAGAGAACATCCTGGTTCGATCGTCACTTCTGCATATAATCCGCATTTTCCATTTAACTCTTTTTCACCGAGAATATGCTTGATCAGGATATGGCCTTCTCCACCGCACATATTTTCTTTTCTTTCGACTTTCAGTTCACTCATGATTATCTCCTCCTGCTACAGTATTTTATTACGGGACAGGATACCCGTTCTGTATCCCTGCCCCTGCTTTTTTATTACTTTTACAGTATAAGCTTGTTGATATTTTTTCGCAACATTTATCAAAAATTTTAACGGAAGATTTTTCTTTCCTTATCTGAACGCACGCTTTAGAATATGCTACTGTCATGACCAGATACATTCCTGCAGCAACAATGATCGCAAGGATTCCTGTATTAAAAAAGAGCTTCAAAATTAATGTCAGAAGAAGTAACAGTGGAATTTTAACATTGACTCCTGTTCTGAAAGAAACTATACTTTTGTGTAACCTTAATAATAGAATAATTCTGAGGAGATGATTAAATGAATGAAGAACAAAAAGTGGTTTCTTTTACTATAGAAGATTGCTATCATGTCTGTCGCCTTCTCTATCCTGACAGATCTGAAAAGAAAAAATTAAAACTTGCCCAGAGGCTGCACTGGAAATGGCAAAGGAGACCTCCTCTTGAATATCAAATCAACGAGGATTCACTGACCGTATCAGACAAGATTATACTGACTAAAAAGAACCTCCGGAAATGTGCCGTCAGTGGAGATTTTTATTTCTTTCAGGTCAAAGACCGGCTGTCACTTGTCCTTTTCAAACCAGCCACTGAAAAACACCGCCAGGCAATGGAAGACTTCCTGAGGATCAACGAAATCGAGACACTCCGGGAACTTCCGGCAGAAACATCTACTCTTCCGTGGAATGAAGTTTACAAAATGCGTGTCGGTTCTCTCTTAAAAAGAGACTTTAAAAAGAGACGGTTTTTTATAATCCATGCCCTTCTGATCCTTCTTCTGACATTTGGCTGCCTTATATGGAATGCTAAGGATTACGTTAATTATATTCTCGAAGATGCCGGACTTTCTTCCGCAATCTCCGAACGTATGATGGATACTGTATTTGACTCTCTTCCATCAGATGATATTGAAATTCTGGGGCAGATCCAGGATAAACTGCAAAATTCTCCTGCTGTAGATGCTCTTGCTGAAAAATATGCCCAGGCTATGATTCAGGGAATTGCAAGCGGCAAAGAATTTGATGAGATCCATGTTGATATCAGCAATGAACTGGTTCAGATTGCCTCCACTGCATTGACCGAAATAAAAAAGCAGATTCCGCTATCCGATGGCATGGAAAAGCTGATCACTGCTTCTCTTTTATCCGATTCAGCATCTGCCCAGTCGGCGATCAATACTTATGCAGAGGGAATTTATGATGGTTTCAGTAACCGCCTCGGAGGACTTGTCAACCTATACCGGATTCTGACCTCACAGTTTATGATCCTTTTTATTGCACTTCTGTATATCGGTATGGTCATTGCCTGCATAGCCACAACTCCCCTGACCGTTGTGAGATTCAGCTATCCCACAACTTTTGTACTATTTGGTATTCTCTATTACTTTTTAGTAAATGTCGTCGGAAATACGCTCGTTGCAAGGCTCAGCAACCGCTTTTTAGGCAGAACAGTATTCCTTGACCCGTCTATGGGATATGCAATGCTTATTGTTGCCATACTGGGAGCAGCCTTTCTCTTCCTCTGCCTGACTATCAGAATAAAAAGAGAAGAGAAAAAGCTGACTCAGCTCTGAGATTATACAGGTTTTTAAAAGAATACACTGAAAGTATATCACCTTTGCTACTACAAGCAATAGGATCAGTATAATTTTCATCTCTCCTCACCTCGCTTCTGTTTGTCTTGTAAATATTGTAGTTTGTTTATTTAATATTGTAAAGTACTTTTTGTTTATTCTGTAAACTTTATGTATTGACTTCATCTTTCAGTAGTGTTATCATCAATTCAAAGGTGGTGAGACTATGACACAGGGTGAAAGAGTGCGAATGATAAGAAAGCATCCTAATGTCAATCTTACGTTGGAAAAGTTTGGCGAAAAATTAGGAATCAAAAAATCTGCTCTTAGCTTAATTGAAAATGGAAAAAATAATTTAACTGAACAAATGGCTAAATCCATCTGCCGTGAGTTCCGAGTAAATTACTTTTGGCTCACCGAAGAAAAAGGAGAGCCTTTCATTGATATCCCTGATACTGCTTTGGATGATCTTGCCGATGATTACGATCTTGATAATATAGATAAAAAGATTATTCAGAAGTATCTGGAGCTGAGTGCTGATCAGCGTGACGTGATTAAAGCTTACCTGAGAAGTCTCTGCGAAGACGAAAAAAACGGGTGATTCACCCGTCTTTTCTGATGAAGTACTTATGTATGTATTGAAATCCGGAGATCCTGATTATCAGCCATCCTGCTCACAGGATGACCTCAGGAAAGAACTCGGATTTTAATTTTGACATAGGTGAATAAATTGTTTAATGACCATTTTTCCCACTTGGGCAAAATGGTGAACGCTACTCAGAAACTCGATTAGAAAGGACGTAATCATATGCCATTACCAAAATCAAACAACTATACAATTGAAGATATCTACTCTCTTCCTGATGGACAGCGTGCTGAGCTGATCGACGGACAGATCTATGATATGGCTCCACCGAGTCCCTTCCACCAGGAACTGGTAATGGAGCTTTCCGCAACTCTTCGCGATTACATCAAAAAGAATAGCGGATCGTGCAAAGTTTACCCTGCTCCATTTGCCGTTTTTCTTAATCAGGACGACCACAATTATGTAGAACCAGATATCTCCGTGATTTGTGATCCTAACCGGATTAATGAAAAAGGATGTAATGGTGCTCCTGATTTTATTATAGAGATCGTATCACCAAGCAGCCAACGCATGGATTACCTCACAAAATTGTTTAAATACCGTACAGCCGGTGTTCGTGAATACTGGATTGTGAATCCAATGAAGCAAACGATTCAGACCTACTTCTTTGGTGACGTAGAAGATTCCAATCAATATTCTTTTGATGATGAGATTTCTGTTGGGATCTACGATGATTTGAAGATCTGTATTGTAGATTTACTGAAATAAAAAAACGCCTCGGTTCTCTTTTTATAAATATTATATTATCGACAAGTCTCGGTATACAAATAATGTGATTTTCACCTGTTTTTACTGGTTTTCAAATTAAAATAAATCAATATTTTCACATAAAACAAAACACTTCTTCTCACTTCCAAGAACGAGATTGAAGCAAACACATTTGCTGCTGAACTTCTTATACCGGATGAATTGATTTTTGACAATCCTGGTATGACAGATAAGCAGATAGCAGGAATCATAGGTTGTGATTCAAAAATTATGGAGTTTAAAAAGATATAACCTCTTCGGAGATTATATAAATTGGTGGCATTTTAAGATACGGATTTAAGAAAAGGGGGAATACTTATGAAATGTCCAAAATGTGGAAAAGAAAGCAGTGGAAAATTTTGTCAACACTGCGGAGCAAAGCTTGACGATACATCAAGCCTAAACAAAAATCAATCGTATAATTACAACCCGACTGAGCAGCCTAAGAAAAAAAATAAAGGATGCTTAATAGCTGTGATAGTTGTAGCAGTGATTTTAGTGGTTTTCATGTTTTTGATTGCCATAGGTTTAAGTTTGAATAATTCAGATAAGCAATCAAGTTCTGAGCCTACAGAGAGTGCAAAGAAAGAATATGTCGAAAGCATAGAACCTGTTATCAGTAATCCTGATGCATACAAAGGTAAGTACGTAAAATTCTACGGAATCATATCGTCAGTAGATGAAGACGAAGATTCTTACGGATATCAGGTTTATACTGACGTTGATTATAACAATAGCGTATTAGTCGAAGTTCCAAAGGATGTTATGAGTAGTCCAATAAAGGATTCTCAAACTTTCGTTTCCATAGATGCGGAAATAGATGGTTCATATGATGGTCAGACAGTAATGGGAGTCGCCAATACATGGGCTTACTTGAAAGCAATTAGTTTTGAGGAAACAACATATGAAGAGTCATTCGGCAAAGCAAATACTACTTGGGAATTTTCCGACAAAATAATAGATCAGAACGGAATGTCCGTTTCTATTACGAAAGTTGAATTTGCAAGTGATGAAACCAGAGTGTACATTACAGCAACGAACAATTCAGCTGACAGCTTTAATTTATGGTCATCATCATGCAAAGTTATACAAAATGGAACACAGTACGAACAGTCTTTCTCAAATTACATGGCAGATTATCCGCAGATATCATCAGAAATTTTACCTGGTGCATCAAGCTCCGGAATTATTCTGTTTGATAAATTGGAACCATCAGCATTTCAATTTTATATTGATGGTTCAAGCAATAATTGGGAGATAGAATCACAGCCATATCAATTTGATTTAGTACAGTAAAAAAATAAAAAACCGCCCCTTCGCCAAAAGGGACGGCACTGGAAGCACACGCCAATGTGCTTATAGAATACCTCCGAAGAGATATCTTAAATGTGCTATATGCACTTCATCCAATAGACAGTGTATCATCTTCGGGCAGCTACCGCAAGCAGAACAAGCGTTCTTTGCTGGCTGTTATTTTTATACTATATTTTAGAAAGGAAGATGATATTATGGCATTGATTAAATGTCCTGAATGTGAATTGCAAGTATCAGATAAGGCTCTCTCGTGTCCTCACTGCGGATACCCTATGAAATCCTCGGCTGATGCACCAAAAGGACGAGGAAAGGCAAAACCGAAGCACAGACGGTTACCTAATGGGTTTGGAAGTATAACAGAATTGAAAAACCGGAATTTAAGAAACAGATTTTGGTGTAGAGCATGCGTCGGAAAAACACCATACGGAAAACCGATACTGAAACCGCTTAAGCCGGATGCTTATTTCAACACGTATAATGAAGCGTATGAAGCACTTGTTGAGTACAATAAAAATCCTTACGATCTGGATCTATCAATGACCGTAGAAGAATTGTACGATAAATGGACGGATGAATATTTCAAGAATACATCTGATGCTTATATAAGGACCATCACATCATCATGGCAGTACTGCTCTTCTATATACTCAATGCGTGCAAAGGATGTGAGGGCACGGCACATAAAAGGATGCATGGACGAGGGATTCAGAATTGAAACAAGAGGAAAGAAAAAAGGTGAAAAGATATACCCGACTGCCGGCACTAAGGCTCGGATGAAATCCATGTTTAATCTCATGTTTGATTTTGCATTGGAGTATGAAATAGTCGATATGAATTACGCAAGGACATTTGACGTATCTGACGATATCGTAAAAGAGAAAGAAGCTGCAAAGAGAAACCACATCATCTTTTCTGAGGAAGAATTACAAATATTATGGGATAATGTTGAAAAAGTGAAATTTGCAGACTGGATCATCATTCAGTGTTACATGGGATGGCGACCACAGGAACTCGCTACACTGCGATTAGAAGAAGTAAATCTTGATGAATGGTATATGTGTGCAGGAATGAAAACTGATGCAGGAAAACAAAGAATAGTGCCGATACACAGCAAGATTCAATCTCTTGTTAAAAAGAATTACGATTATGCAGTCGAAATCGGAAGTGAATATCTGTTGAACGATAAAGGACAGACTCACGCAGGATCATGGAAACTCACGTATGACAAATATGCCAATAGATTCAAAAAGGTAATTGATGAATTAAAATTAGATCCAGAACACAGGGCACATGATCCGAGAAAAACATTTATAACGAGATGCAAAAAAAACGGAAGTGGACGAATATGCATTGAAAGAAATGGTCGGACACAACATAAAGGATATCACAGAATCAACTTACACTGTAAGGGATATGGAATGGTTGAGAAAAGATTTGGAAAAAATGCAATAATAAAAGCGCACCAAGTATTAATTTACGAGGTGCACTTTTTTATTAATAGTTATTAGTGAACAAGTCTCGATAAACAAATAATGAACAAGTAATGAACAAATACACTAGTTTTTATTAGGTTTTGTCAGTTCTCTGCAAGTCTAGAAACACGATAAATACTGGGTTTCTTAGAACTTACCAGCCTTAGCAGCTTCCTCTACAGAAACAGGAAACCTTGATTTTAAGCCATTTCTTCCAGCAAAATGTAGGAATACTCAAGAAATAAACGACATTTCTACACTTTTTTATACACCGTTTCACCCTGTATTACATTATTCGCTTTATCAAGGATATTCTCCCCCCTTGAATCCTGAAGGGTATCGAGAAACGAATATCTCGAAGGGTAGTCTTTAAATGCGGTCCCTACAATTTTTGTACCGTCCGCTTTATGTGCCGTATAACCTCGCAACAATGTTTCCTCTGTTATTGTATCCTCAGTCAGATCTATGAGGGTCCTACCGCTATAAACGACTTTACTTGTAGCCATTTAAGCCTCCCTCCTACCCGATAGTTACCGTGGTACCTCCAGCGGGATTTTCACTTTCCTGATACGGAATTGCTGCAACTGTAACCTGTGATAAGTAGTTATATCCTTCTTCAGTATCTGGTAATACAGTCTGTTCTGTGGTTTTCGGTGTAACTGTCTTGGCCTGTGGTTTGGCGTCTTCTGTTCCAGACATCGTTCCCTCAACGCCAAGCAACGTAATACCCTCTCGAATATTAGCAGGAACCAATTTTTCTTTTTCTGTATCTACAATTCCAACTTTACCAGAACCATCATGATATCCCTGAGGAACTGTATATTGCTCATCCTTAGAAGAAATTGTTCCAGCCACAGCACTATTGTTTTTCATAGTACCAGTCAGTTTCTGACCTCTTACATAAGCGGTCTTTCCCTGAAGAATTTCAGCAACAGCAGCCGTCGCATCACTAGAATCTACATCGTACTTACAAGTACCGGTGATAGTGTCTCCTTTTTTATCATGAGCTGTAAATCCATCAAGAATTTTATCAGCAGTGACAGTATCGCCACTTAAATCGATCAGTGTCCGTCCACCATAAATTACTTTGTTAATAGCCATATTCGTATCATCCTCTCTTTTAAAAATAAAAAAGAACGGTTTCCCGCTCTAATTACTCATTTTTATTTGCCTGTTTGATAATCTGATTTACATAATTACTGAGACCCGCCATTAAAATTCCCTGAACAATCGCTGTAAAGACCGCCATAGCAATCTCCTGACCGTTACCTAACGGGGATGTTGCCAGAACCCAAATTCCACAAAGAACGATTCCTCCAGCACCCAGAAGCATCGGGATATATTTATCCTTAACCATCTGTGTCTGCTTCAATGCCATTCCGCAGAAATACAGAACAATCGCTACGACAATCAATTCCGGCTTTACATAATTCATAATCTGTTCCATGATTGATTCCTCCTACTGATTTTTTTGAGTATATGTTGATTTATGAATGGGTAGTTTGTTGACTTCCGACATAACTTTCTTCGCCGAACCATTTCCTCCCATTTTTTCATAAGGCTTATAGAGATAATCATGCAGATTTTCATATTCATCCTGCGTAATCCATCCCCGATCGATATAGGACATGCCAAGATATACGATTCTGTCATGAGCAAGCCCAATCAACATCTGTGTTCTCACATCTTTTTTCTCGCTTCTCTTCTGGATGTATGCCCAAAAACCAGAAGAAGCGACAACTGCACATACAATCGTCGCTACCATTTGAAACCATGGCTCCATATAGGTACCCTCCCATATTTATCTTGTTTTATCGACTATAATCATCTTTTTATTGACAATCTCAATCGATTTTTCAAATAAATCTTCGTAAAGACCTATTAAATTTTTTCTTTGTTCTTTGGATAGAAGTTTATAAAAACCACCCATCCAGCTTCGAAACATATTTTCTACATTTTCATACGAAATCTCCTCATTCTTCACTTTTACAGCAAGCCTTTTGAGTTTTCTACGCATCGCAGTAACTCTCTTTGGATTGATTCGTTTGATTACTTTACCGGAATCGGTCAAACTATATTTGATTTGCAGAAATTTGTATGTACTGGAAATCTTCACAATTCGAGTTTTCTTCCTATTGATATGGATTCCATATTCTTCTGCAATCTGATGAATATTATCCAGCAAATCTAACAATTCTTCTTTGCTCGGGTTCATGATATACCAGTCATCCATGTATCTTCCATAGAATTTCTGACTTCGCACATACTTGACATAATTATCGATTCGATATGGATAATAAATTCCAATAACCTGAGATAGCTGATCACCAATATTAACCGATTTCTCCATCCATTTTTCACCAGTCAACTTTGACTCTGAAATATTTCTATACTCCAACTTATTGAAAGTATCTGTCATGCATGTGGCATATTCTTCGTCTGTCATGTAAGAAACATCGATTTTAAACCCGTCAAAAATTTGCGTTAATAACCAATCAATAAATTCATCGTCATCAAACAGCCTCAACAATTCTCGTTTGGCAATTTCATGAATGATATTGTCATAAAACTTAGAAAAGTCTCCAAACAATATCCAACCTTCATTCCCATACAAACGATAATATTTACGAAGATGAACTTCGAATCTATCTCGCTGATGAGAGATTCCTCTTCCTTTTATCGAAGCACAATTATCATAAATAATATGCTTTTTCACTTCAGGAAGTAAAATCTCATCGCATAAAACATGTCGAATAATACGATCTCTAATTTGAATACTTGTTATAGGTCTTACTCGACCTCTCTCAAACAGCGTGAATTCTTGTGTCGGTCCATTTTGAAGTGTCCGATTTATCAAATCATCTTGAATGGAAAAGATATACCGCAGAAAATTCATCATGAATTTCTGTGTTGTTTCTTTCCATTTGCTGGTTTTGACAGAGGCCTTATAAGCCCTATACAAATTGTTGGCGTCACAGACAATCTCCTCATAGTTCATAAATCATTCACCGTGTTAGCAATACTTACCGTAGTAAATTGCGTCCGGCTTTGCTATTTATCCCTTCGGAAAGGACAATGTCTCCTTCTCTGTTGGTTAGGCAGAGAATCCGGACGAACCCCATTAGAGTTCGAAGCGTTGTTGTAGTTCGTATTGCCATTGTTGTTCACATTAGCGAAATTAGCCGAAGAAACGACGCATAATTAGACATTACCCTTTTAACTGTGATCTGATTCGGTTATCTCGTTGACGCCACTTTTTTATCAATCCGATTTCTCGGTCGATAGCTTTAACATAGCGGCTATAGAGATTAACATCCACTTCGAATATCTCAACGATTCGTTGTAGCTCTTTTAAGAGTTGCTCGCAGTTTACTATGGCTGTATTCTGATAATCTCTTCTTTGCTCATATTCATGCAGCGTGGTCGGATATATAGAATTTGCCGCTCGAATATTGCTTGTTAGCATGGAAGCTAACTGATCTATTCGATTTTTGTAATTCAGCATCAAATATCTATATCTTGAAAAATCTTCTGTAGTATCCTTTCCATAAGCATATTTCATTCGAACAAGCCGATCCAAATCTTTTACTCCGAAGCTACGCTGCATCAACTCGATTAACATATCATGCAATTCAACGGAATATGTAATCGCCTCAAATTTGGATTCTGTCCGGTCGCTCACTAGGACACTCATGCGTAATCCTTATCCGTAATCTCTTTAAATTCTTCTTCCGTGATCCAATTCATTTTCACGGCATTTCGGACACGCATCTCGTTCCACATTCCCATGTTATAATAGCGTTTTACTTTGTCAAAATTTTTACTACGTCTCATGTCAGCTCTCCTCCTTACAGTTCAATTTCAGACATCATGGCTATATATTCAATATCCGACTGTAATTTAATAAAAGCCAATTCATTTTCTGGAACATCACGAAGTATAAACCAATACTCCTCTCCCATCTTTGTGATCTGTACCAGTTCCATATTCGTATGGACATCGTCTTTTTCGCCGTCATTGATTGTGACATTTAGGCAGTTCCCATCAAAAATGGTCTCATCAATTTCCACAGGCGAAATAAAGTTGTTTCCGTTCAGTTTCAGATTATCAATCACTGTCCCATCAGCCAGAGTAATCTTATAAATCTTATCATCCATTTTGACATTCACCTTTCATTCATTTTTTCTTTTTATAGCACAGATAGCTGTCACCTGCGTACTGTTTTTTCGGGGCACAGGGCCCCTGGATTAAAACTAACCAATAGGGAAGACCGGACGAACCCCATAAGAGTACGAAGCGTTGTCGGAGGCCGTATTGCCATAGAGGTACACAAGAGCGAAACGAGCCGAAGAAACGACGTCTCTGAGCCAGAAAGTCGCACGGTTTGAAATAAATTTCGGAACCACAGTAAATAAAGCAAGCTGCGTCTTTCCAACTGTATATCGATTCGGAACAATTTTTCCATCTCCAGCCGGTGCGAAAACGTGACTTCCATACATCATAATCTCATTAGGAAGTTCTAAAGTAGAATCAAACCACGCCCCTCCGGAGGGATATCCTTCCGTAACGGCATTTTTCAGATGTTCACGATGAGAAAGAATCAGATTACCAAAAGCACTTGCTGCTAATGTTTTCGCCTGAGCGAGATTTTTCTTATACATTTCAGAACCTACATAACCACCAGTAGTGATGTTCGTCGCGTTCATCTGTGCATTGTAAAGTGGTTTGTCCGGCATAATGACCAAATGAGGTTTTGTAAATGCAGTATCTCCGCAATCATACCAGTAATCAAAATCCACAATCCTCCACGTATAGCTTCCGATAGTCCAATAATCACCTAAGAAAAAGCCCTTAAAGGTACCATTTTTAATATTGGTCTTCTGTTCTTCTGTAACAACACTTCCAAGGTTTTTCCCTCTGTAAATCATTCGGCGCTGTTCCTTCGGCACAAAAGAATCCAGAATAGCAAACAATGCATCATTGGCACCAATTGCTTTGTTTCCGGCCGCAGTTCCAACTAAAAACTTGTCATTTGTAGACAAAGTCTTAATTTGATCAAGCTCTGACAGATTAACCCCGGAAATAAAATCTTTTGAATTCATGAGACCGATCAGAGCCTTTGCGAAATCGCTTACTAAGATCGTTTTAGTCCCGTTGTTACCATCAATCAAGACAATATTGCTCTCATCCAACTGACGAACTTTCTCATAATCTGTAATTTTCATTTTGTCATATCCTCCTTTTTTTTATCTAATGCAAAAAATAACGCGACCATCAATCGGCTGTCCATTACTATCCAGAATCAAAGAACTGGAGTATGCTCTCGCTACAATCGGATCTATGTCACTATCAATAATAGTTCCATCTGATGAATCAAGAAGCTTGTCATGGTTCTCGTAACCATTATCATAAAGTTTATTGTAAACGGTAAATTCTGTCCGAATTCCTTCTACAATTTCTTCTAAAATCTTCGTTCGCTCCTGCAACTCTAATATCTGATTTGCCAGATTCGCCTCTACGTTCTCCGAAAGCGTATCCTTCAACTGTTGGAACCACTCATCAAATAAAGCTTGGGTATTCTCTCGCCATGCAGCCATTTCGGATGTATTATTGTTCGTGTACTCGTTGAACCAGGTCGCCCATAACTGTTTCCAATAGGCATTCGTTTCCTGCATATCCGCCGTTTGCGTCGCATACCAATCGTTCCACTGTTTTTCCCAGTCCAGATAGGATTGTTGAATTTCTTCTGTCTGTGCATTAAACCATTTTGACCATTGGTCTTTCCAGAAAGTATTTGTTGCTTCCATGTCCGAGGTTTCTTTTTCATAAAAAGCATCCCATTGGTCTTTCCACTGAGCAACCAACGCATCAATAGACATCTTCTCCAAAGGCGCTGTTACAAATGGACACTCCGATGTTCCAACCGTATTAGTAATATTCGCCTGTCGTATGGATGTAACCCCAGAATTTACTCGAATGTATGCCAATGGATATTGCCAACGATCATTTGTTTTTATCATTGATGGTTTTACCGGATTTGTAGCCGGTGTACCCTTAACGATTTTGATGGTATTTGCTCGAACAGATTCTCGAGAATCCACTTCCAAAATCACAGCATCAATTCGATTCAGAATTACTTCTGACTGTGGTACAGTTAATGGAAGCAAGGCGTCGTTCAATGTCCAGGTATGATTAAACCATGCCCGTCCGATTCCGACATTCACCATCATGCCAGTAGACTCTTTTACCATCATAGCAGTCCCGACATGCTGCAAAATGCCGTCACGAATGATTCCGTCAAAAATACTGGACATTTGAATGGCGTCATATCGCCGGTCTTTGTTCTTTGAGTTATAGAACCCATAAGTGACACTCATTTTTCTTCACCCCTTTCCTGCTATTCTACGGTAACGAATGTCGGATACGAATCAAGTCCTTCTTTGCTCTGGGAACGAATAAATTCTGTGACACGGGCTTTTCCCTCAATGCCGTATTCGTTCACAATCTGAACCATGTCTCCTAAGAAGAAATCCTCTCCATATCGGTACATTCTTGTCGTTTCAACCTTTCCCTCAAACGATTTAGTTGCGATGTTCTCAGCCAAATTTTCCAAACCTCTTTGAGAAAGCTGTGCTTTATACTCAGCATCCGTTAATGTTTCATTATCCACGGTCGAAGAAACATCTCTGGCATCTGTGTAAAGTTCCCTTCGATTCAAACCTGTTCCGGCTCCAGACGAACAAGCTACAGTTGTAGTCTTCCGATCAGCCCCTTCTCCCTCTCCGGCAACCAAAGTAACAGTTTTTAAAGTCTTCTTTGATTCCAGATAATTGGTATTGATTACATTCTCAAACTTGGGAGAAAAGATGACATATGGATTCGTGAACTGATCGTAAGAACGGTCTGCACCGGCATAGAGTTTAAAAACGAATTTGTTATCGTCGGACAGCTTGATTCGGAAACCGATATTCTTGGAATCGCACAGCTTTTTTATGGCATCATACAGATTGTCTCCGGTAAACTGTGCATCTACCGTCAACCCGGTAATCGCCGGATCTGTTGATGCTTCGAATATCAATCTTTCCACCTTTCGAGAAGCATCAGAAGGATTGATGATATTCTCATCCAACAACTTTTTAATTCCATTTTGAAAGTTTCCGCTTAGAATCGTTTGTTTCCAAATAATGCGGCGTTCCAAAATGGATTCCAATGACCTTCCGGTGACTGTGAAATGATTTCCGTTTTCGGCATCTGATTCAATCTTTCTATCCTCGACAATCATAGTCTGGTCGGATTCTTTCAGCCAGAGATAGTAGTCGTCTTTCAGGATTTCAAGAATAGAATCGTTGATGCTTGTATATACCTCAAAATCACCATAGGCGGAATACCGCTCCGTCCATATAAGCGACTCGAAGGTATCAAGCACAGAAAGCATTTTCAAAGAAGTATCCAGAACAATCAATTCCATAACTATACCCCCTCAAATGCTGTCCGGTTTTCAATCTTAAACTGTACATTGGTCGTTCCTTCTTCAACCACATAAGCAAAAATGTTATCGCCTTTGGATAACTGAAACCAATCTGAGTCTTTGTCAAGACAGTTTAAAATATTGGTATAAATACCATTTCGAAGAAGTGTAATTGATTTATCACCTTTAATCGTTGAAATGATGATTTCATCACCCGCAACCATTCCAGAACCAGTTAGTTTCTCTAACTTATCAGTGTCAATGCGCATTACTTCTCTCGTCCCGGTATTATAAATCGTAATGTTTCTCACATTTCCGATGGCATGGATGGTAATCACAACCCCGATTTCAGCATCACCGGAGTAATATACTGTCTGCTCAGTTTCGTTTTTAATCTCGCCAAATTCGATTAGAGATTCAGTCAAAGATTCATTCGAAAAAGCAAACTCAAACAAAGGTTCCACACCGTAAAAGATAGTTGTGTTGGTTCCATCCGGACCAGCAGAATAAAAATAAGGATCGGGACACACGATGGAAATTTGTGTCGTTTCATCGCTGCTGAAAATATCCGGCTCATTCGATTCCACATAGCCGTAAGTCTCACAAATGCGGTTATCTGTCTCGATGAGAAGCGTCACTCTCTTCTTTATCGGAAAGTATTTGTAGGAGTCTTGTCTTGTGTCTTCGATCTGAGGGGTAAACATCAGTTTTAAAGACATAACAATATTTCTGGAATTCACTCTTGCTGAGTTATACAGTGATCCATCATTCGTAGAAATTTCAGTCGTGTTAATATCAGCTTTGCTCGGTCCTAATCCGCTTATCGATTGAACAGCGAACCCGGATTTTTCCGGGAACGCTAATTCAAATCTCTTGGATTCTCCTAAATAATTAGTTACCGTTACTGCTCTAATCATGTATTACTCACCAGCCCTTTCATCGCCGAAAATTGATTCTTTGTCTGTCGATAAATATCAATTCTCGACAAAGCCTTAGGCGAATAATTATTTTGTGTGAATTGATAGGTGTTCCCCGCAGAAGAACTTTCTCCATTTTGAACTTCCATCTCTGAAACCCGCTCATTCATTCCAGTGCTAACGGACAAAGCCTGATTACGACTGAACAAAGTATTCAATCGCCCAGTCCCTGCTTCAACAGCAGATAGATCAAGCACTGGTCGAATAGTAGGTTGAACGTCCATATCTGCGTCTACATAATCCGCAATTCTGGAAATGACATCATTCAATCCATCAATAGAAGATTTGGCAATTTCCCGTCCGGCTTTACCAGCTTTTGAAACGTTATCAATCAATGCATTTATAAAACCGATTCCCGCAAAGTCACCAATTCCATAAAAACGTTTGGAAGGGGAATGTTCATCCAATTCGTCTTCCGCCGCTTCTGCTGCCGCGGCTGCCATTGCTCTTGCTTTTGCCTCTGCTTTCCAAGTATTTTCGCTTATACCATTACAAAAACCATCGACCAAATATGAGCCAGCAGATTTGAACTCACCATAATAATCTTTGATAGCAGTTATGGCACCACTCAGCGTAGTTGCAAAAGCGGTTCTGAGTTCACTATCCTTACTTCTAACCCCCGCAATAAACTTAACCATGCATTCTCTACCAGTTGAGGTAAACTCTACATACTTATTTTTAATCACCGTAAGACAAGCACTGATAATGTTTGTGAACGTCATCCTCGCACTGCTATCTTGCGATCTAACGCCGGCAATCAGCTTCACCATTGTCTGGGTTCCGGTTGACGTGAATTCCCCATACTTATTTCGTATCGCAGTCAATACAGCTTGAACTAGGGTTATGAATGTTGTTGTCAGTTCAGATTTCTTCGCATTTGCTCCGTTGATAAAAGACGCTAACATACTCGATGCTGCTGTTGTTACCCGAGATTCTGCATTATTGAATGCATTGATAAATCCAGTTACACCGGTTTCCCCGAGAGTTGTCAACGCGGAACTGAAAGAAGTCATACCACTTGTGTCCAGACCAACCATCCCATTAGCCATACTCACAAGGCGATTCGTCTGGGTAATTACGCTGGACAACAGAGTTGTATCAATACCGCTGATACTGTTGTAATAATTGCCGAAATAGGAACCAAACGATGCCATGTCACTACCGAAGCTGGAAAGTGTCATATCATCAGAGAACCATCCACCTTCTTTTGGAAGACTTTTCTGGAGTTCGACAATAGAGGTCGCAGCATTGGTTGTAGCAGTAACAATATTCGCATCTACATTTTTCATATAGTTGGAATACTGTGCAAAATTCTTACCAAAGGAAACAAGACTTGTCCCAAAAGAAGCAATATCGTTGTCTCCGGTAAACCAACTCACCAATCCACCAGTATTCGGTAAAGTATTTGCCAGTTCAACCACCGCTTTTCCAGCCGTTGCGGAATTCGTAACCGCTTCCACATCGATACCGGCAATCGCATCGGAGTAGGACTTCATCGCCTTACCAAACGGTACCAGGTTTTCTCCAAATGCGCCCATGTCATTCTCTCCAGTAAAGAATCCAACGACACCGCCGCTATTTGGAACCGTGTTTGCCAATTCAATCAAAGCTTTTCCTGCTGTAGCAGACTCCACGATTACATTTGCATCCAAACCTCTTACTGCTTGTGAGAACAACATCATCGCCTCACCAAAGGGAATAAGCTGCTCGCCAAATGCATCCATGTCATTTTCTCCAGCAAAGAAACCTACTACGCCGCCAGAATTCGGAATCGTGGTTGCCATCTCTGCCATAGCTTTACCGGCAATGGAAGCGTTAGTTACAGCATCGGCATCCAATCCCTGTACCGCGGATGCAAATCCCATCATCGCCTCGCCAAATGGAATAAGCTGTGCGCCGAAAGCGCTCATATCATTCTCACCTGTAAAGAACCCGATTACTCCTCCAGAATTCGGAAGAGTTGATGCCATCTCAGCAAGTGTTCTTCCGGCTGTAGCTGCATTCGCCACTAATTCCCCATCCATACCAGCAATAGCAATAGAAAAATCCCGCATTGCTTCGCCAAACGGAACGAGTTGAGTAGCGAAATCGCTCAGGGAAGATCCTCCCGTAAGCCAAGAAGTCAATCCGTTCAGAATATCAGCCGCAGTCAGAATAAGAATAGTTTCCGCCAATGCTTTTACACCGTCTAACATAGAAGGATTAAGCTGTGTAGCACCTTCAATGAAAGGCTGCACATTTGTCATAAATGCAGAAAGGTCTGCTCCGATTTGCGGAAACTGACTGGAAACTCCAGACATAAATCCTCCGACAATACCACCTACAAATTGACCGATAGCGGTACCAATTCCCTGTAACAGCTTTCCGCCTTCTCCAATGAGCCATTCCAATCCGGGTATTTGAGCCAAAGCCCCGACTGCCGCCAGAACCAATGCCAACTCTGCGATGACTGCACCCATTCCGAGAACGCCAATCATAGCACCCGGTACCAAAGATGCAACAGCACTGAGAGCGAGCATGATTGCTGAGAGTAAGCCAATTCCGGCGATTCCTTTAACGAGTACATTCACATCAATACCACTCAAAGCGTCGATTACCCCGTCGAAGAAAGCCATCAATAATTCAACACCGGCTTTAATCAATTCCGGAAGCTTCGTTGTGATAGCTTGAATGATTCCGATTAGAATATCGAATAACTGCTCCACGATGGTCGGTGTATGCTCCACCAGAGCCGAAAGTACGCTGTCAATCAAGACAAACAGTCCATCCACAACTGCCGGAGTAGCCGTAACCAACGCCTCGACAGCAGCAAGAACCAATACGGTAAATGCCTCGGCAATAGCCGGTCCTCCATTCGCGATTACACCAGCAAGAGAAAGAATTCCTTCTCCAATTGCTTCAAACAGTAATGGAATCAGACTAAGAATACTGGATACTGCCACCACAAGGGATGCCGCCCCCGCTGCCCCGGATACCGCCAAAGCAGAAAGTCCAGTAGAAAATGCAAGAATACCTGCACCTGCGGCCAGACACCCTACCCCTAATACAGCAATAGCGGCTGAAAGTCCGAGAATAGCTGGAGTCAGTGGTCCTAACGCAACTCCAGCAACACCAAGTACAGTGAAAGAGCCAGCTAGCGCCACCAGTCCTTTGGCGATGCTCTCCCAAGACATATTTCCCAATGTCTTGATAACCGGAGTAAATACAGCCAGTGCTGCGGATACTGTAAGAACCGCCACCGCACCCGGAAGTGCCCCTCTCATCGTATTGAGTGCCACGACAAGAATGGTCATGGAACCGGCAAGTGTCACTAAACCTCTGGCAATTTCTTCCCAAGACATTCCGCCCATATTTCGGACCGCTTCACCGATGATGAGTAATGCTGCACCAACTTCCACCATTCCAGTCGCTTTTGACATCATTCCCTTCGGAAGAAGATTCATCGCAACTGTTACAGTAGCCAAAGAACCCGCCATTGTTGTAAGACCTCGCCCAATCTCTCCCCAGGACAAGTTCCCCATCTTTTCTACTGCTTCTCCAAACACAAGTATGGCAGCGCCAAGAATTGTCATTGCTGTAGCGGTAGAAACAACATGTTTTGCGTTAGCTGTCACTTTAGCAAATACCGCCAACTCAGTAAGAACCACTGCAACCGCAGATAATCCCTTCAAAAGACTGGAAATATCCAAAGTGCCAAATGCTCCAACTGCATCCGCCAGAATGTTGATGGATGCCGCAAGAAGAACCAAACCGGTTCCTTTCAGAATACCCATCCCATCCAAATCCGTAGCTTTCAGGAACAACGCCAATTCGGTGCAAAGAACGCCAACTCCAATCAGACCTTTCGCCAAAGATCCAACATCTAACGCTCCCAAGTCTTCAACTGCTCCCACAAGCACTCGAATCGCTGCTGCAAATACTACCAAACCAGCAGAACCTTTTATTAACCCTTTCGATGTTTTGGAAAGCGCTGTTGCAGATGCTACAAGAATAGCTGATAACCCAGCAACGCCGACCAATCCTTTCAGAAGTTCATCCCAATCCAAGCCAGATAATTTCTGCACTGCTCCGGCAAGAATAAGAACAGCAGTAGACATCCCAAGCATCGCAATAGTCAACTGTCCCATTCCTTTGATTGCTACGCCATTCATTATCTTTTCAAAGATAGCCATAGAACCAAGCAATTCAACAAATAGAACACTCAAAGCTCCTAAGGAAGCGTTCAGTTTCCCTGAATCGACAAGCGATAACGCAACTATTGCCGCTGTCAAAATTGCCATAGCACCAGCAATTTTAAGAAGAGTTCCAGCTTTCAGGCTTGATTGCCATGCTTCTAAACTTCCCTTTACTCCATCCAAAATATCTTTGAATGAACCAAGTATTCCTCCGCCATTTTCTGTAATTTCCGATAAAGAGTTGATAAACTTCTTCACTCCAATCAGAATCGCAGAAAACAATCCAGTATTGATCAAGTCCAAAATCGGATCAAAGCTCGCAGTATCAAACGCTGTGAGAATCGCTTCTCCAAGGTTTCCAAATGCGTTCGCAACAATAGAACCCAGCTTCGATAAAACAGGAGATGCCTTCTCGACAATCCCGATAATCCCTTCAAATGCCTTCTTTACCAATTCGCCTAATTTTACAAACGGTTCAAATCGAGTCTGTACCTTGTCCGCAAAATTATCGAGTCCACTGGTATCAACATTCGCAAATTCGCTGAAAGCATCTGCAATTGTTTTTACAAAGGTCTTTACACCATCAGCAATCGGTTTCAAGAAATTTCCAATTCCTTCTATGGCTTTGTTGAACGCATCGGATGATTTAATAGCTTCATCAATGCCGACAATAAAATCTCCGATTCCCGCTGTAAAGCCAAGAATACCATCCCCTGCCGGAGCCACATAACCAATCAAATCGGCAAATCCGCCAGCTAGCGCTTTAATTCCTTGAAGTCCGATATCAAATAAAGCGAATACCCCTTTGAATGTTCTCTTCAGGTTATTCGCCGTTTCTTCACCTATTTTGAATTTTTCTGTAAGTTCTTGTAGTCCGACTGTAAGATTGTAAAGCTGTTCTCCAGTCATTGGAGGGAATACATCTCTAAATGCCTCTTTAACCGGCTTTACAATATTCAAAACACCTTCGAAGGCGTTTCGTACAGCTTCAATCAGTGCAGTTCTACCTCCAAGCTCTTTCCAATCCTGTAACATTTTATTTCGTGCTTCAGCGGAAGCATTTACCATGTTACCCAAGGAATTACTTACTTCGGTTAGAAGCTCTTTTGCCTCTTCGAAATCACCAATGATGATTTCCCAGCTTTGCGTCCATCCAGACTGAACCGACTCTTTCAGTGTATCCCACAACTGTGTAAATGTTTTTACTTTCGTAGCTGCATCCAATGCTGTTTTGGCAAGTTCTGTAATTTCTCTAGCCTGTTCTTCTGTATAACCCTGTGCAATAAGATCTGCTTCGGAATAGGCTCCCGATAACTGAGTCAATGTTTCAGTCAGAACTTCTGTTGTCAGCCATTCGCCTTCAGTCAAAGATGCTCGGAATGAACCATACTTTTCAATCATTGCATCCATGTTGACACCAAAATGTTCGGCCGTTCGTTTTAAAGCGTCTTGAAATAACTGACCGCCCATTCCCGCATTTACAACGGAGTTCCAGTCTTGCAAACTAACTTTTCCCGCTGCAATCGCCTGTGAAAGCTGATACATGGCAGTGCTTGCCTGCTGAGCATTGGAACCAGAAACCGCTGCTAGGTTTGCAATACCTTTGATAGAGGTTACTGATTTATCCAAATCCACGCCCGCAGCCGTAAAAGTACCAATATTACGGGTCATTTCCGTAAAATTATAAATCGTCTGATCAGCATATTTGTTCAACTCATCAAGAGCGGCATTTACCTGATCAATCGTAGTTCCTTTACTCTGCGTATTTGCAAGAATTGTCTGAACTGCGTTAATCTGCGTCTCGTATTCTTGGAAACCGGTTTTAATTGGATCAATCGTTAATGCTGAAACAATATTTTTACCGGCATTTAATGCGGAATTTGTAATGTTCGACAAAGCAGTCATCGCCATGACTTCGAGTGCAGAGAAACGCATTTTTACTGTTTCAACCGCATTGGAAAGCGGAGTCATATTACAGTTTTTGGCTGCAACATTAACATCCTCTAATCCCTTGGAGGCACCTTTGAGATTTAAGTTTTTTTCGAGCTTTTCGATTGACGATATGCTAGTTTGAACATTCTGCTCAAATTGTTTATTATCAAATCGCATTTCGACAACTCTTTCATCAATTGTCCTGCTCATAGCTTAATAACCTCCTCCCATGCGTTATTTGCAATTTTGTCAAAAATAGGCTGGATAGCAGGATTGATGTAATCTCGCCCCTGTACCCAGCCGCCGTTTCGAGTTCCATGCCCGTATTGCAAAATAATAGCGATTGGAACTCCATTTTGAATATTTGAATTATGAAACGAAATCGTTACAGAACCTTTTCGATTCTCAATCTCGTAATACCAGGAACTCGCCGTTTCCCCAGAATCCACTGGTGTTGCAGACGCAAGGGCGGCTACTCCCTCTTTACCAAACTTATCTAGGTCTCCAATACGAACTGTCTCTTTTGCTCTCTCCAGAAATCGAGTCAGCTTGGAAAAGTCGCCCTTTTGTCTGAATTTAATCATACAATGCCTACCTATCTGCTTATGCCTTTTCGATATATGCCGAATGAACAAAGCCATAGATTCTTCCATCAATTCTGATGTAATACCATCTGGAACCATCCGCAGCATTCACAACATCACAAACATCCACTAAATTCCCATAGCCCAGTCGAGGCCATGATTTAATCAGTGGATTATTCGTTCCCGCCCATGTACGGACATTAAGAACATCGGCAACTACTTTTCCAACCCACTGAGGTGTTTTGGTAATTACGCCATCATCCGAAACGGTTGTATCTGCATTCGGCTTGCTGGAAGACTGCTTTGTGATATATGCTGCCGCAACAAAGCCGTACTTTTCGCCCTTGTCTCCTTTGATCTGGATATAATACCAAGCATCACCATCTTTATCACGAATGGTGTCGCATACACCAACTTTTGTCCCCTGAGAAATTGTTGGGTATGATTTCAACTGCGGATTTTCTGTACCCGCCCATGTTCTCACATTCAGTGTGCCAGTATTTACTACGCCATACCATGCCACATTTTTGTTCGGGATATCCCCTCCAGATACTGGTGGTGTTACCGGATTACTCGGAGCCGTTCCAGCACCGCTGTATTTCGGTCTTGCATATCCTCTGATGTTTCCATTCCCTACCGAAAGAACACGTCTCGCAACCGCTTCCCCTTTATTTCCTTCAATACAAGTGATCTGTCCATTGGAAACGCTTTCTACAAAGCCGATATGATCCGAATATCCGTTGTTCGGTTGATATGACTGATCCCAGTTATAGAGGATAATATCGCCAGGTTTCGGCACAATTGTTCCGTCTTCAATCCAGATTCCCATACTCTGAAAAATCTTAACGTGCTGTTCGCATCCGCATTCTCGTCCAATCAAATCTGAACATCCTGCTTTGATTCCGGCTGCTGATACTGTAGTATCACACCATTCGTCATGATACTGTACTGCATAACCTCTCGGAAGAGGTTTTACAGAATTGTATAAATCGATAATCTGTCTGAATTTTCCGTTTACTTCGTTATAACCCATCCAGCTTCGCATCACATTCAACACATCTTGTGCTGTTTTTCCCATCTGCTCTTCCTCCTGTTTTTCTCCAAAAAAGTAATTCATATCTACATTTCCGTTAATACCAGGAACCTTACCACTGCTTGTATATTGCTGATATGTGCATTTCACATCTGGGTTACCGGTATAATCAGCAAGCCACAATACATATTTATCCAGAGTTTCTTTGTCATACATATTCCGGTAATAATCCAGGTTCGTATATACTCCGGCTTTATAACCCTGACTCTCCACATAGGAACAGAACGCTTTTGTAAAAGCAATACATTCTGATTTTCCTAATGTAATTCCCTGCTCAGCCGCTTTCTTAACAGTGTCATATTCAAAATCAAAGAATACGATCACATCTTTTCCCAACCCAGCTTTCCGCATGTTTGCAATACAAGAAACTGCTTCTTCTTCCGCTCCAACTGTGGAAGTTGCGTAACAGAAATGATAAACTCCATGAATCGGAATGCTATTTCCTTTACAACCTTGCACATATTCCAAAAATCGTTTATCAATTGTCCTCCGGTATCCTTCCCTGAGAATTACGAATTCTACACTTTTGGAAACTTTAGAAAAATCTACTTTTCCCTGCCAGTAAGAAATATCAATTCCTTTCTTCATCTTCTCACCCTTTCGTGTTCCATTTTTTCTTTCGAGCCGCATTTAATGCCGCATTTCGTTTCATAATTTCTCTGCGGCTATGTTTCTTCGGCGGTCTGCTCTTTATATCACAGACTCTTATCAGCGTGAAAAGTTTATTGAGATGCCATTTCTGACACTCAAACGGAATGTTTAAGACGATCATCCAATAGTAAACAAGTTCAGCCGTAATTTGCTCTTTGCTTCCAGGGCTTTTCTTCTCCTCAAAAAACTGAGTAGCCGTCATTGGAAGAGCAATATACCGATTAACTTCATTGATATTACTGCTTGTCAGATAGTTGTAAACTTCCGGTTTCACATTCTGTGTAAGAGTCATGCATTTTACATAGTCAATGGTTTCTTCTAATGTTTTTTCCTGCTTTGTCAGAAATGGTTTATTCCATCTCGATTCCCATTTTGAAAGAGAAACAAGAGAATGCTCCAATTGCAAGGTCTGAGCCTTTGTGTAAACAAACTCTTGCTTCGCCTCATCCCAAAATTCTGTGGATGGTATTGTGATTCGGAGCATCTCTTATCCCCCTTTAGTTCTGAGTATTTGTAGAAATCATCGAAGTTGAAGTAGAATTACCAACATTCATTACCGCATTCACAAAATCCGCTGCTGCCTTGTCGTTTGTAACTAACTCTTCAAACAAGATTTCATAGGCTGGTGATTCCATAAAGGATCTGGAAATCTCCTCAGACTTCATAAAGCGACGACCATCCTCGCTCTTGACACCGTAAGCCTTCTTAATAAGATCCTCGAAGAATTCCATAATCTGACCGCCATCAGCACCGGCACCAATACTTTTAAGCTGTACATCATAGCCGCCCTTCACACTTGTCTGCATCTTGACAATTTCCGGCTTTGACAGATGAAAATAAAAATCCTCTTTTCTTTCAACGCCATTCAGATCAATATAGGGAATAGTTTTTTTCAACATGATTTTTTCTCCTTTCAAATAAAAAGAAGCCCCGCACATTGAATACGAGGCTCCCTGTAATTTATTCTCTTTCCAAGGTCAGTCCAGAAAGACCATAAGTCTTTGTAATGCTTTCCTTGTCATGTGTGATTGTTACCTTAATACTCTGAGTATCCTTATTCTTGATAAGTAGTACGATGTTTCTGTCTTCGTCGAGTGTAATCGGTCCTTTTGTGCCGCCTACAAGTTCGACAACTGTTTTGGCTTCAACCGGCTCTGCATCTATCTTGAGTGCCAAGTAATTACCTGACTGCTCCGAAACATTGCTACTGAAACCAACATAACCATTGATATACTTCAGAGTGCCTGTCACCTCATTATCAGCGATAATCACATCTCGCTGTAATTCATTAACTGCTTTTCCAAGCAAAGTAGCCTTTCCGTCTTCAGGCTTAACAGAAAGGCTTATTAAGGGTTTTCCTTTGACATAATCTCGATTACTTCATCCGGCAACGGAAGTCGTGGCTCAACACCGTCATCTCCTTCTTGATTAGTCGGATCTTTACCATAAAGAATTTCTTCCAGCTCAGCTAAATTCTTAGCATTTACTCTGGTAGAATCGAAAGTAAGAATAGCTGTTGGTTTGATTCTCTTTCCTTCGATCAGTTTTGAAATCTCCGCAGGAGTTGTACTAAACTCCCAAGAAAGTGCAATCGGTTCTGGGCTGTCATTTTTGGTCTGATAACCTTTCTCCGAAGGAGAAGCCAGACATCCATATACCAGATGAAGTTTATAACCATAGTCATCTGAATCGACATCATTTCCCAGAATGGTACGATAAGAAAGACCAAACTGTTTTCTACTCTGCTGCCCCGCAAATACACCTGGAGCAATCTCTACAGAACCATCACATTCTGCGAATTCATCCGGATAAGTATATGCTTCAATTGTTCCCCCAAAATCTTCTGCCGACATCATATTCAGATATTTGATGTTATCAGCATAGATTGGCGAAGGTTCTGCTCCAGACGGACTCTCCGTCACCGCACTCAGACCATTCCATGCAACACCCTTGTTGTATTTTCCACCGGTCTGAATCGGATAAAGAACTCCATGATCACAACCGGTTTCGTAAAACCGTTCTCCAACTTTATCCCAAACAAGTTTCATTGAATTATTCCTCCAATCTTAAAAATATACATTAAAAATATAGTGGTTCAGATTATCTTTTTTGAAATGCCGGTCAAACCGGCTCATTGGTAAATTCGTTACTTTCTGTACAAGGTTCGTATCCGGATCTTTATCGATAACCACAATGGTATATCTTCGCTTAGATAAATATACCCCGTCGTTTGCATATGTCTTATCAATATCATCAAGACTATATACAATGGCGGGGTAACTCATCTTAACAGATTCTGGCGGCTGAAAATAGCATCGACATCTTTCACCTTCTATGGGACAAGATAAAATCTCGCACAATAGTCCATGAAACTTGATTCGTCGGTCATTCATTATACACACCTCCTACTGTCAAGATCAAACGCGGATACTGAACTTCGACGCTGGAAATTTTCCATTTAGCTCCCATAAACTCGACATACCGCATTGCATGAAAATTCTGATAGGCAAAAGGATCGGCTACAATACTGATTTCGTTTGAAATATTGATGTCATCATTGAGCTTATCGGAAGTTTGATACCGACTGGTGTTCCGAACCAAATCTCCAAAATATTCCCGTTCAGTAATTTCATCATCCCAAACACCCGGACGAATTTCCATTCTCACAGCATAGCCGATTTTTCCAAAAAATTTTGCCATTTTGAATTTTCTCCTTATTTTCCCTCTAAAGTCAATCCAGTAAGTTTATAAGTCTTTGTAGAAGAGTTGTCCTCATTGTTTACAGTCACCTTAATGCTCTGAGTATCCTTATTTTTGATAAGAAGCACGATGTTTCTGTCTTCGTCGAGAGTAACCGGTCCTTTTGTGCCGCCTACAAGTTCGACAATAACAACTGCATCCCGAGAATCAGGAGCTACTTTCAAAGCAAGATAGTTTCCTTCTTGCTCAGAAACATTACTACTGAATCCTGTGTACCCAGTAACATGTTTCAGTGTACCGGTAATCTCAGTCTCGCCGACAACAACATTCTCCTGTAACGAATCTACTGTTTTCCCGAACAGATTGGCTTCCCCATTTTCGGGATTAACGGAGAAGCCGATTAAGGGAGGTCAGTTACATCCTCTTCGATTGCAATGGCAGAGTACACTCTGGTCAAAGCACCGGAGCATCTGGTCTCCAGAAGAGACTTCTCCTGGTTAAAGTCGATATCGAACTGTGTGAAGTGGGTAACTTCGCCGCCCTTCGTAGCGCCCAGAGAGTAGTCATTCAGGTTCGTAATGATAGCAAGCAGTTTCTTGGTCTTGCTGTCGTCCGTCTTACGGGTCTTGCCCTCAAACTGCTCAGCGGTAAGAATCTCACCAACGTTAAAAGCAGATGCAAGTTCTGCTTTGGAAGAGTAGATTCTGCGACCGTTCATGTCACGAGCCAGAAGCATCACATTAAGCATATGTGGCGTGATATACATATCTGGTGTACCAGTTCCCTTGTAATTCTCTCTTGCATACAGAACTGCATTGATCATAGCCTCGGCGAGAATATAATTTTCACCAAAGTTTGCACCTGTATTGGTTCCCTGAAGTTCTTTCTTTGCAGCTTCTACATCCAGATCTGCATGGATGGTGTACAAATCGTCGTCCGTCCAAATAGGTCTGATTTTATCCGGATCGATTTTACCTTCGTCGCCATCTTCACGACCATCTCCCAACATCATTGCGATTGCCAGTTCCTCGTTAAGCATCAGACGATCGATATCGTAAAGGTACTTAACATAATCGAAGTCCGTGATATCAACAATATCATCGCGATGTAAAGCGTTCTTTACATAAACCGTCTGTGGATCTGTCGTTCTGCGAACCAATTTGAAATTTCCAGCCTGTTTCTTCTCTTTACCCTTTTTATAACCTCTGGCGCGCAGAGAATCGATACCACGAATATCAGTCTGGCTGGTTCTGATTCTGGAAATAGGGCTCTTATGTACTTTTCTCATCACATTGGAAATCCAACCCTGATCATTGGTAATAAGCTCAGGGGCACCTGGACGAACTTCCTGATACTCCGGGAAAAGAGCTGTCACATTGCCCTCGCCAGCCTGAACAAAGCCTCCACTTACCGCGTCATGCTGAAGACCATTCTGCTCTGCATAAATCTCAAGTGCAGTCTGGAAAGTACCAACTTGACTGGTCTTTGCCATCTTGATAATGTCCTCCTGGGCAGAATGAGCCAGAAAGCCACCCGTTTCGTTTTTCTTTTCATTGTCAAACACATTATGCTTCATTTCGGTTTTTCCTCCTTTAGAATCATCGTTTTTATCTTCGGGCTTATCCGGTTCCCCGAAAGCCTGTCCGAACATTGCATAGATTACATTTTTCTGCTTTTCACTGAGCGTATCAAATATCTGCTCAACTGTTTCTTCATCTTCTTCCGTTTTTTCTTCAGAAGTTTTACCTTCCTGCGTTTCGGACTTCTCTTCTTTTTCATCCGCAGAATGATAAATCATGATATTCTCATCATATCCAATAATCATGCGATCTTCCGAATCGTCGCCATGCTCCATGACAGAATCAATGAATGCGCCTGGATTTGCTCCAGCCAGAACAAGACTCAATTCATAAATAACGCCATGTACCACATTTGCTCCTGCCTGTTTAAGTTGACCGGCACAAATGGAAAGTGAACGAACATCTCCATGCTTCACTAATTTCTTTGCAGCAAGTCCAGATTCACTGTCATTGAAACTACAATAAGCATAAACACCCTCGTCACGATTTTCCAAAACCGCATGACCGAGCACGCGATTAGGATCAGAATGGGTGTGCCCCCAAACCAGCGGAACGGTTTTTCCATTCTGGTTTTTAAATGCATCTTTTTTGATGGTTCGACCATCAACACAAAGAAGATCGTTTCTAGTGGCCCAGCCACTAAAATCATATTTCTCCATTTTGAAAATCACTCCTTTTCTTTCATAGGTTCCTCTTTCGATTCTTCTACTCCTACTTTTCCACCCTTGTTAGGCTCGCTAAGATTTTTATTTCGTAATTCGTCGGCCCGCGGGTCTTTCGATGGTTTCCAGCCAATTACCTGTCGCATTTCATTTGACGATGCGATTTCGTTTCTGGTGAATTTATCCGAAATTTCTGCCAATTCTGATACAGGAACAAGTTTGAATGGATCTCGGAAGAATAGGATTGACTGCTTTTGTGATCGTGCTGTTTTTGTAAGGAACTTACGTTTTAATTCATCAACGATAGCTGCAATGATCGGCTCAATAGTACGGTTATAATAATTCAACATGGTTTTCTCGTCTGCGGAACCATCCAATATACTCTGAGTGATACCCAACTGGCTATAAAGCATACTCGTCAAGTATTCAATCTGCTTCATTAGATTATTTTCCACAGAACGATTCAACTGTGTGATCCGTTCCGTACCGTCGGTATATGCGATACCATATTTAGAACCGGCCAACTGACGCTCGATCTCGACACGCCTCTTCTCAGCCTGTTGACGCCTTGCTTCTGTTTTTATTACATAGGGAAGCTGAATAATCAAATCAAGTTTTCCCGAACTGCTTTGCTCATCAACAACATCCAACAAATTCAACTTCCTTATCAAACGCTGCATGGTTGAATTGGGCTCGTTAATAACTGCATAAAGCGGATTTTCGATAATTGCTATTGTGTCTTTAGAGACTACAATATCTTCCTTTAACCCTGTTCGCTCGTTATAGACCCTCACCTTAACATGACTCGGAAACCATTCCAGAATTTTTCCAGTTCTCATCGATTCGATTTTATACGAACCGGTAATATCCGGATCGTCATCGGTATCTACCGGAACAATCGCTACACATCCTTCATCAAGCATTGATAAAACAATATCTTGAAGAAAAGCCCTACCAGTCTGATCAATATTGGCTGATAGATTTAAACAATCATTCAATCCCGATGAAATTTTTTCAAGAAATCTTTCCGAATCATCCAAACGAACATGCTGAATACTGATTGAAGCACAATCCAACGCAATCCGATTATATACAGAAGTAACAATAGATCTCTCATTACCTCTTGTAAGCCTCGGACGGTCTGGTCTGTATGAATATCCAACTCCTATGTCTCTATAGTAACTTGTTGGATCTCTGTTTAAAAAAGCGTTCCAGGCATGTTTAATCCTGGAACCAATTGTAACTTCCATTTTGAATCCGTCACCTCCTTATTCAAAAGCATCTCGATTTAATTTAAAAGCAACGAATGCGTCCATCAGCGCCGCTACTGCATCAATCTTTGCATCGTATCGCTTTTTCAATAATTTTCGATTTCCATTCGTGTCTTCCATGACAATACAATTCCCCATCGCGAAAGTCATAAGTTCTTCATCAAACAAAAGCATCCGCTCCTCTGAAAGTTTCTTTAACTCTCCCAATGGAACGGATTCTGTTTTAGCTCCCTGTATCACTTTTTCAATTCCAAACGGTCCGTTTTCAGAAGACCATCGCTCAATAAATTCCTTTGCGTTATACGGGTCATATCCTAAACATCGAACATCGTATCCAAATTCAGTGATATGATTATCCAAATCCTCATACACTTCCATCATATCGAGGACGGTACCTTCAAGGACAATTAAGCTCCCTTCTTCCATAAACTGATCGTATTTAATTCTCATTGCTGCTGGAAGTTTTATCAGAGTTGATGAAGAAATGTAGTTTCTGGTTTTGATTCCAAAAGAACCATTTGATAATGGAAATAAAAATGTAAAAGCACAGAAGTCATCACCTTGTGATAGATCAATACCCAAAGAACACGGCATCTGCCAATAACTTCTCTTTTTATGAAGAAGTGTCTCTTCATATGTGAAATAATAGGTATAACCTTCCATCGGTAAACCAAATCTTTTTGCCAAAATATCGTTTCTCGCGGCAGGAGATTTTTCAGCTCTCTCCACATCAAGCTGATATGTTTCATAGCTTACTGTTTTACCGATATTGGGATTTGCCTTCAACCACATATCTGGATTTCCAACTTCATCAATGGAATCCAATTTATACCACCAAATAGACACATGCGGATTAACATACTCCCCTTTGAGAATATCCAGTAACTCCATTTTGATGGTATCACCTGCTCCGTTTCTTACAGTTCCCTCAGAACTCGTAGCGATGATAATGTAGTCATCCAGCTTCGATGCACCTTGCTCAAGAGCACCGACAACATCTTCTCTCGTGTCTCCTGATAACCACTCGTCTACTGTGGAAATTTTAGGACGTAATCCCTGAAGCTTTGCTATGGACATCGGTCTTACTTCCAAAAGCGAACCAGTAAGAAAATTCTCAATACCTTTTTTGGTAGAAGCAAGCTTCATTCGCTTCGCTTTAGAACCGGTTGTATTCTGCAAAGAACCTTCTGTGAGGAACCGGAATAAAGGACCTCGTGATCGAGTAATTGCTGTACGGAATGGCGACATTACTTCATCAGCCTGTTTCATTGTAGGCGCAGTTGTAACTTGATGTGTTGTAGAAGGATCAATGTTTAATCCATATGACTGAATACATGTGTCATACAAAGATTTTGCAGCACCACGCCCCACAATAAGATATTGCTTTTTTATCAATCGCTGCTTAATCCTTTTATTTACATAACGCCCACCATGCCCATCGGAACTTGGCTCCCATACGCTCCTCTCAACAAAGTAATACCATCCATAAACCTGCTCTCCCCATAATTTAAACGAATCAAGCAGATTCAAGTCAGAACCATCCGTCAATGTCAGTTCCGATTCACAATAAGCAATCCATCCCTCGACCGCTTGATCGTCGTAATAAATACCTGGATTGGCTATTAAATCGTCAACTCGATTCATCTCCATAGAGATTTCTTTGCAAACGGGTATTTCCCCTCTTATTACGGCATCTCGAAACATGCCGTAGTATTTGGGAACGGCTGTGTTTGATAATGCCATAATAATTAAATCACCTACTTACCTGTTGCTTTCTTGATAGCCGCATCAATACCTTTCGTCATGTATTTTGATACATAATTGGTAGCGGTCTGCTTTGCAGCATTTGTCAGAACATCCTGAACAAATTTTCTTCCAACTGAAATTTCTGAACTGGTTAGCTGCTTGTACTGCTTTTCCATCTGGAGACGGTTAATCTTTGAACGAAGTTCTGAATCAGACATCTTTTTTATTTCATCAGAACTTTCCGTTTTACCAGCTCTCCCATTCGCTCTTGTAAGCTGTGCTGGTGTCCTACGAACTCCCCATTTCATTCCGAGGATTCCATAATGTTGCAGCATTTCTTCATCACTCATTTTGAATTTCCCTCCTTTGCAATGTAAGATGTTACTCCATTTGCTTCGTTTCCGGTTTCATAATATGGAACTTCTGTTATCACAATGTTTCGCTCAAGAATCTTATTTTCTGTATCCAGTGTCTGAGAATCGAACGCTTTCGGTGTTATCTTGTATTCGCCATCGTATGATTCATGCTCTTCCGATTTTTCGATATTAGTTTCCGCTGCTACATTTAATCGCCATTCCGCTTCAGCAATCATCTTTTCCATTGAGGCTATTACCGCAGAACTCAAAGGGGGATCAAATAGCAATTTTACTTTCATATGCATATAAGATTTTACTAACTGTAGCTTTGTTTCATCAGAAATAAATTCTTTCCATGTGGAAGTTTTATCTTGAATGAAAAATCCTGATGGCGGACCAACGCCAAGTTGAGTCAAAATCATAAACACCGAATTGATATGCATGATAATATCTGAATCGAAATGTTCATACTCTTCTGTAATACCAAGCATTTTTTTTATTGATGTAAGTACGCTTTCCATAATCTCTATAACCTCCTCTCCATCAACGTTTCCAGGGACATGTATCATTTCTGCTTCGAACAATCGGTTCTGTAACGAGAAGACTTTCATCTCCATAATGAATAGCATTATGTGTTGTAAGAATTGTAGAGATGAGATATTCGGGATTTAAAAGAAAATCGCTTCTTCTTAAAATATCCTCCACAGAAATTGGGTTCATATGATGAATCAATATTTTTCCGTATATCTCATGTCCTTCTATTCCAAGATCACATCCATTATCTCGCACAATCACAAAATCACGAACTGACCTCCATTCTGTAGACCGATAAAAAATCTGATTCAAATATCGGTCAAATCCAAAAGTGTCTGTCCCGACGACTCCACCTAAACGAAGATACTCGTATCGTTCTTTAAAAGTCTTCAATTTTGATAGCTCTGCATATGTCCTAATCATCGTCGTTACCCTGTCCGCTGTATATACGAAACGCATTGATGGCATCTTTATAGAGATCTTTGATTTCATCTGTGGAGTCAATGGCTCTTACTTTTGCCCTCAACAGATTGTTCTCTTCCTCCAGTCTCTCTCTTTCGAGCTTCTCCCTGGAAGAGCCCAGTTTCAGATAGTGAGTAATGACCTGAGAAGAAGCAGTCCCGTCCAGTAATTGTCTTTCAGCCAGGTCAACAGCCAGAGAAATCATTTGAAGTTCCCTTGCTTCCGGAGTTAAAGCCGGTCGAATCTTTTTGGAAGAGTCTGTTACTTCAGAGCCCTTTACTTTTCTAGCCATTTACTGCCTCCTTCCTGTCTGTTTTTCAATAGTTTCATAAAAGTTTTCCGTCAGTATTTAAAAGAACTCACAAGGCTAACTGTAACTTTTTTACCGAAAGGAGAAAAAGAGTAAAAAGAACCACAGCTTATTACTTAGTCAACTTTATGAGCTCTATTAAATACTGCCGGAAGATAAAAACATTCTCCGAAAAATACCCCCGGGGAATTTTCAAAGACCGCCGCGATGACGGAGGGGGTGCATTTTTTACGACACCCCCCTATACCATTACACCGCAATACGATCATGTTTTTTGCACAACTTTTTTGTAGATATTCCGAAAATCATATTTCAAAATTTCATCAATTGCTCGTTCATTTTCCAACTCATTTTCTTCTTCTGAAAGTTGATCGGATGTTCTCGCAATTCTTCCAAGATACGAACATGTATGATAACCTTTTTCCTCATCGAACATGAACCATGAAGTGAACTGTTCAAATGGATCAAAAGGATTATCAACAGTTGTAAGCATACATTTGCTTGCCATTTTACTTTGTTCACTCCTTTCCATTCAGATACTTCGATACTGTAGAACTCGATACACCTAAAGCTTCTGCTATCTCAGCAGTGCTATAACCCGAAGCATTCAAGGCTGCGATTCTATTTGCTTTTGCTGGGCTTAGTGTTGTTGTCGCACGAGGCGTGGCTCTTTGTCTGACAGTATCTATGTTTGTGTTGTTAAGAATCTGGGTAAGTTTATTCTCGCTAATAGCTCCTGCTTGAATTGCTTCCCATTCACGATCTGTAATCTCGATAGGCGTTCTCTTTGCGCCAACAGCGGTACGAGCCGCAGTAAGAGCCTGTTGATTAGCCTTCTTGATTTCAGCTTTTGTCATGTCTGGGTTGTCTTTCTTTTTAGCAGCCACAATAGAATTAGCCATGGTCTGTGCCTGACGTTCTCTAGGGGCATTCTTTAAAGCAACATTCAACTTTGACATAAGAGAGTCCACTTCAACTTGATAAGTCTGTTTTGCAGAAGCGGAGTAAGCTATTTTCCCACTACTAATCATCTCCTTACGAGCCTGATTAGCCAGGGCCTTCATGGTATTAGCATAGTCCGCATACGCCTCTTCCTGGGGAGTTCCAGATGAAAGTGTCCGAGCATCTCTAGTTTCTGCCATCTTGGTACTCTTCTGAGTTCGTACCTGGGTTCTCCCATTCTTATCCACATACTCCTCTCGAACGGTCTTCCAGCTTTGCTCACCGGTTTCTTTATCGATAATCGGACTTCCTTTTCTTTTTAACACTGAAGTTTCAGACTTTGCTCTCGAAATTAACGTAGCAGCTCCACCATAACCATCATCATTTTCATGAGCCTGGTATTTTTTCTTCAAGGCTGTGATTCCATTATCTTGCTCGCTCTTTTTATAATCGAGTTTATGCTTCTCGGCATCGATAACAACCATACTATGGCGGACCGCTCTTGCTAATTCATCCTGAGTAGCTCCTTTTAACGTCATGTCAGTAATCAGATTTGAAATTTTACCCATTTCTGTCTGAGTATTATTCATAATCTTAATCTTCTGACCGCTTTCATTATAGTAGTCACCACCCTTTTTGACTGTTCCATACGCCATCTTAGGATCGAATCCCTCAAGACCTTTCAACTGTGGAGTCGATGTGATTTTCACTCTACTATTGGACGAGTTGCATGGAATGACCATAACGGTATCACCATCAAAATCCGCTCCAGAAAGTCTATCTGCCACTTTTTTATTGATTCCGATGGCATCCGCCGGCGTGTTCCCAAGAACTCTTCTTCCCTCAGCTTGTTTGTTGTTTACTGTCAGAACGGGAATCTCAAAGGTTCCTCCATGCGGATAACGAACTAAAGCCACAGTTTCTCCATTCTTATAGTTCGGAGCATAAACTTCGTTATCTTTAATAGAAGTTAAAGGAAGAATAACCTGATACTTCTGACGAGGAAGAGCTGCCGCTTGTAAATGGACTGCCGCTGCATCACAATCATCAGCAAAAGATTTTAGAAGAGCTTTCTTTACAGTCGGATTAGTCAAAGAACAAATCTCATCAAATTCTGATTGCTTATCTGCTGCTGCCAGATTAAGTTGTTTCTTAATTAAGGTTCGACTCTGTTTAGATAAGAACTGTGATGGAAGTTTATCTGCCCATTCTCCCCAGTCCCCTTCTTCCGCACGCTTATTGATTAGTGAAAGCTGCTTCTTGCCATTCTTATCATAGTAATAGCTCTGACCACCTTTCACAGAAGTCGGGTTATCGGGATCATTAACGCCTTCTTTAATCAAAGAACCAAACGGGTTATCCGGATCATCTTTGATTGGTTTTAAAACATCCATTTTAGGAGTTCCTTTTTTCTTATTGGTGTTGAACATAACATCCACACCATCCGGTAAGTCATCCGAATAAACCGCCATACCTTTAATGTAATGACTTCCATCAACTAAAATTCGTACCTGCGCATAGTGTGATTCCCCCAAAGACAAATCATCAACACCTCTACGAATTTCAACAACTCCATCTTTCAATTCGCCTCCATCTTCAGAATAGCGAATTTGGAGCCGCTTAGAATCCATGCTTTTCGGATAAACAAATTTAGGATCGAAGGTTTCTCCATCATCGTGGGACACATAATCTTTCAAAGAATTGATATTCTCAAAATCATAAATCTCTTTATGCTCTGTTCCAGGAGGACAGATTACCCGAAGAGTAGTCTTTTTACCCGGATTTGTTATCTGATCCACTCGACCGCCATAAACAGGATAGCCTTCCATTTCCAACATATAGAGAGCTTCATTCAATTTCTCTTTTGAAATGCCAAGTTCTCTTTCCACACCTGCACCGACATCAATCATACCTTTTTCATCAATTTGTTTTTTGATAAATTCAGCAGTGGTCTTCGCCTGGTTCATGCGAACTTCAGAATTTTCATTTAACAAAGAACGAACAGATGAATCATTTGCAAAACCCATCTCTTTTGCAATTTCATTTAGACTTAGTCCATCTTCTCTAAGAGACTTCGCCCTTGCCACATCCAGTGCACGCCTCTCATCTTTCGCCAATGATTTCTGTGTACGATATTGCGTGGTGGTTAATCCCATAGCTTTTGCAATTTCCGTATCACTCATTCCCTGGCTCTTCAACTCATCTATTCGACTCAGAAAATCTCCGCTATGCTGATATGGATTTTCACCAGACCCCCATGGATAGCGTCCAGAACGGCGAGGCATTCCATAATGCATTAAAATTTCTTCCGCAATTGGATTCATAATTTAGCCCTCCTGTTCTTTGATTTTGTTAATTACTTTGTCAAATGTGATAATTTTATCCATGATTGGAACGATGATTTCCGCTGTTGGATTTTCATATAAAATCTGATTGCTCTGATAAATTCTCAACTCTATGTCGATATCAGCCGGTTTAATTTTATACTCCAAACAAAAAAGAGCTGCATATATTTCAAGCTGCTCCATGTGTGCTGGGGTGACACCTGTTTTTAAATCGTGAATACGAAGCATCCGATTTCGAAACACGATTGCATCTGTTGTACCAAAGCAATTCTCCGAATAGAACAGGGGCTGCTCTGGAATCATTTTAAAACCAATGGCATCATTTACATACATATTTAATGTTTTCTGTGATTTTGGAAGTTTTTGACCGAGAGTGATGCATCTCGCTGCAAAATCGTGAAGCTCTGTTCCTTTTTGAGTTGCCAGAAATTTTGAATATGACTCGGCAACTTTGGATTCATCATAATTGATCCAATGATATTTACTCGCACCAAGAAAGGCGTGTTGCCCTTCAAGAGCGGAATGCTTGTTGAAGATCATATAACACTTCCTCCTTATTCTCCGGACAAATAAATCTTGAAAATGACATCTCATTCATTCGTCCAACATAATATTCTTGATTTGGCTGTTTCTTGGCGCGTACACTTTTTTTACACTCTAAGGTGGCCCATTTATCGTTATAAAGAATTAACAAATCTGGAATACCCTGAATATGACTAGCATCGAGTTTTGTAACGATGCAGCCTTTGAACATTCTTTTTAACTCTTGAATCAATTTGTTTTGAAATTCACTTTCAAGCATAGATGAGCCTCCTTTCTCCAAAATAAAAGAGAGAATGGCTGTTTTAACCTTCTCTCTTCATAACAGTCTATGTTTTTTTCGCGCGCAAAAAAATACCAAATGAAAATAAAAAAGACAGGGACTCATCAAAGAATCTCTGTCTCACTTAACCAATATTCTAACTATTATTTCTGAGATACCGTATCAATATCCAAATTAACCATAATCCACCGGTACATAACGTGAGTATTACATCCAATATCAATCCGGCTGTACTCCGCTTCTTTTTTCCGATTTTACTCATTTGGCATATCCTCCCCTATTATTTTTTCTTTGTTATTTCTTTTAAATATTTTTGTCACGCCCTGTTTTGTCCTTTTCGCAGCAACTGAAAGATTTTCTCTAGTACGTTCTTTGACCTCTATTTTGGTTCTCTGTGTTTCATCAAATAGTTTTTGACTTTCTGCAATAACTTCTTTTGTCACAAAAATCAAACGAACTCCTGTTCCGGGTCTCACTTTTTTATTTTGCTTCGGTTCAGAAGCGACAACTTGGTTCTCAAAGCAATCTTTATACTTGATATTTGCCTGTTGAATATGTATTTCAACCGGAATTGCCTTTAGCCCAACAGCCTCTACCGATTTTACAGCTTGTTCCAACGTTAAATGAATACGAGTATAAAGCATAGGAACAGTAATGGTTTCCTCAATTGATCGTTCATCTATTTTGTCCGCAATTTTTTCTATAACTTTATCGGCTATTGGTACGGCCACACTTGTTAATAAAATGCCTCCAATTCCTTTAAGATTACTATTTTTACCATCTTTACTATTTGAATCTCCCATACTCGAATCCCTCTATTATTCATATTTCGCAAAATAAAAAAGTGCGCCTCCAACAGAAGACGCACCGAAAAAATGCATCTCCCATTGTTGCCACACAATCTCGCTCCGTTTAAGGGTATGAGTAAAGAGAGAATACACTTTTTACCAAAATGAATTCCCTTAAACGAATTTGCGATATTTGATTGTGTGGCACTTATACTATACCATAAACCGTTGATAAAGAAAAGATTTTTTTATTAGCTCTTGACATTTTCTTCAACCTGTGATATGAGCCTGTTTTCTGAGATCGTCATAAACCATTCTCATCCCATCTTCAAAGTACACCAATATACTCATATACCCAAACGGACGAAAATATACGGATGACCGCGACAACCTCGGATAAATTGACTTGAAATTCTCATATAAGCTCTCCCAACTAATCTTGTTCATGATTTCCTCCATTTTTTACTCATGGCCAAAAACCCACTTTTTTTCGCTATTACTATATATATATTTAAACTTTCTATCATAATAGTTTAAGAAAAAAAGTGGGAAAGTGGGCTTTGAGCCCGCAAACCCGCATAAATACTGGGTTTTTACTGACCAAATCGGGGTTTTAAAAGTGGGCACAAAGTGGGCAAATGACCATAAATTTGACCAAAATCGTCCGAATCCTTTCCCAAAATTCCCCTCATTTCTCAAAAAGCCCAAATAAAAGTGACCAAAGCCCGTTTTTCAAAACTCAAAAGTGGGCGTAATTTTCACCCACCTTCAAGTTTTGTACAGATTGTTTCTCTAACTCCATCACACATAAATAATCACCTCCAAATTCGTCCCGTTCGTTTGTCCTTGATAACTATCCGTTCCTCAATATGAAAATCTGACAACTCACAAAGAGCAAAGATAGTGTCCAATAATTTGTGGAACCGTTCCTCTTCCTGTTCCATGTTCTTCAGTGCTTCATAGGCAGTCGGGTCTGAATATCCCTCTGCATTTCTTCGACAATCATTTTTAATACCCATCTCGTCCTCCCCATCGGAAAGAGTCATCCATATAGGTTGTAGACACACTAATTGCTTTTAATGCTATTACTCCTGCCAGACACACAATTCCGATAATAATTCCAATTACATATTTCATGTTGTTTCGCCCTCTCCTTCTACTAATTTAACACCGCCATACTCCCACAAATCTTCTTTTAACTTATCCATATCCAGTTCACCATTTTGCCAGCGTTCGTAATATTCCAGAACCAATTCAGTAAATCTCGGAATACGCTTGGCGTAGGTCTTTGTCCAATAATGATCCATTAACACTTCCAAAGGGAGAGTTAGGAGTAAAACCATAGCGGTATTTACGGCATCATCTGTAGCTTCCTGCTTAATACGCTCAAGCTCTTTTCCTACTTGTTCTCGTACCGCTATATTGAGCTGCTCTTTTGTGAGATTGTATGTGGTGGTTTTCGCTTTTTGTTCTAATTTCTGAGTACGTCTCCTCTCTGCTCGTCCCATCATTATCCTCTCCCTCATAAATCCAATTTTCTTTTGCAAAGAACAGCGGTATCCCCATCATCAGGGAAAATAAAAAGAACGTTGCATCCCCGTCACACCAAGGGATTACCAACGCTCCAATACACATTAAAATGACTGCGTATATTTTATTTTTAATTAACTCCTTTTTCCACATTGTCTTTCTCCTTTGTTGCTTTGATTATATTTTCTTCAACAGCTTCTATTTTTGTCATAATTCCCGCCTCTCTGATTTTTCCATATGCTTTCGCTGTTGCACAGTGTTCGATGCATTTCAGCACTCGGTCAATCAGCGAATAAACACATAAGTAAACAACAATAAACATAATAAGTAGCTGAATAAAAGACATATTTTAGTTCTCCTTTTTCTTCACATGAATATTTACAGTATCAAGAATGCATTCGTCGTTTTCGATACATTCTACTTCCATATTGAGACACTCATCGGAAAGTATTTTTTTATTGAAATCTTTTCGTATCAGACAAATTTCTTCGTTCGCACCAACAACTAAACGAATATCGTTGTACCATATGAGAGGTAATAAATCTTTAACCTTTATTGACACATTTAATCCTCCTCCAAAATCCTATAACAATATAATTCAAATCGCGGCACAATGTTTTCCGGACGCATTATTCTACTAAATCGAACATCATTCCCGTATTGTTTTTCGAGGCGTAACACATCTGGATGGTTATGTTTATATGTAGCATTTAATTCCTCTAATGTGTCATAAAACACCGATTCGTAATATTTAATCATCTTGCTTTTTCACCAACAATAATTTCTGAATACGGTAAGCTTTCAATCCACTTGCAGAATTCTACCCATTCATCGAGTTTATGATTCTTTCGCATCGGATAAATACCAGCCAGCACTTCATAATTCAGCATAATCGTCCGTTTCTGGTTATAGCTGCTCGGAAGAAGTTGAATCATCTGCCACCATACTCTTTTGTCTTTAGGGATGTAATATTCTCCTTTATAATTACCACCATCCAGATATAATTTTCTAGCAATGTTTAAAATATCAATCACATCCCATAAAATGCTAGTTCCTATACGGTTAAGATGTTCGCAACTAAAATCCTCTATCGTAAATTCCTTCGCCGCAATTTTATGCATCGTGGAACAGGAATTAGCAACAGTTTCCACTTTATAGGTATCAAACTCATTCCACCAATACAAAGGAGCCGTAATATCCATATAGACAGTAATCATTCGACGATACTTTGCGTGAGTCGAACCACCTGCCGCAAGTCGCATCATCAGCTCATGATCTGCTTTTCCAAGCTGCCACGACTGATCATATGTATGTTCGCAATCATAAGCGGCACAATTTCTACACCCAATACCATCATCTCCACCTTTACATATACCGCTATCAGATTTCTCCCAACTATTCATCGGATTTCGCATTCCTCGGATGACATGTTCCCATCCCATAATTTCTACATTTTCAATTTTAATCATTTGCTACATTCTCCTTTACTTCTTTTTGAATGATATAAGCAATATCTTCTAAAGAAGGCATCTTTTTTCCGCAACACTTTGCTGCCGACGGAGCGAGAAATTTATCGGCTTCCCAGCTCCAAGTTTCATAATAGTTTGGTCTTAACCCTGCCATTTTATATACGTCTCCACATCGAAATGTAACTCTAATATGACCACATATATCGATAGTAGCTCGACGCTTATCAATGCTCATGCTATCCTTAAAATCCACCAGATAGTTCATCAATTCATTCATCGCTCTGAACATATCTTCATAGTTGTCTCTGTAAATTATAATTAGTATGTCATTATTCATTTTCGCATTTTCTCCATTTCTGAGAGTATCTCGTTCTCTTCGTCACAGAAGACGATTTCAGACGGATCGACTCGCCTGACTCCATCTGAAAACTCTACAATGCCAAACATCTTACTAAATACTCCTGCTGGAGCCCCACCCATAAGAGGACTAGCTTCCAAAGGTTTTGAGTAATGTTCCCATGCGTGGAAATATCCAAATTTTTCGCCGACTTGACAAAGTCTGGATTTTAACTCTATTTGCACACTAAGTCCTGCCACTTCAATTTCTCCTCTCAAAATAGTCCAATTCTTCTTTGAACAATCTGAAGAACTCGTAATAATCATCAATGGTTCTGTCTTTCTGTGAGCAAGTGTTTGTCCTTCCAAGATGTTTATACCAATTAACCATCATGCTGCTTTCCAAATGTATGATGTAATACTCATCAGAGTTAGAAAACCAAGCAAACTCGTCACAAACAACGGTTCCATGACAGAACGCATCCATAAGTCTATCGTATCCGATAGTTTCCTTTACAATCTCACAAAGCTTATCTCTATCGATATGATACTGAGGTAAAGGACTCAAACGATTTTCATTCATACTATTCACCTTTCAACTTCTAAATTTTATTCTCACAATTCTTCAAAAGAGTCGCATTTAGTAAAGCCTAAATTTGTGATATCTTTTCCGTAAAATTCTGAGTCCCCACAGCAACAGTAATAATGTTTAATAAAAGGGTTCTCCGAATCGACTTCTATTAAATCGTTTGGAAGTGGAAAACTATATTTATCACCACAATACTGGCAATCACAACAAAGTATATTTTTCATAAATTTCTCCTTTCTCGTTCCAGCTTGACATCTATGGCTTTCTGCAAATCTTCCGGCTTAATATCAAAAATGGACTCCAGGAAGTTCAGACAAATATACGCATCTGCCATCTCTTCCAAGAGCCCTATTCTGTCCCCATACCCTCGGACTTGCTTACTAATCTGTTGCTGAAGCTCTGCAAATTCTTCCATTGCCACGGTGCATTTTGTTTTCCATGAATATTTCTGAAGACTTCTCCGAATAATCCGCCTCCTCTCTTTTTCAGAAAGTTGAATATCACCTTTTAGTCCTTGAACAAATCTACTTCGATTCATTTTCTTTATCATCCTCCACAACATCACATCTCTGACAATCATTATTTGATGCTCCAAAACATCCGCAACAATGTTTTCTCATGTTGTACTCCACCTCGGTTATTTCAACAAATTTGTTGTTTTCCTCTTTGAAGAATCGGTTAATTTCTACCTTGTATCCTTCCGGTACAATCGCATACAGAATTCCGACTGTATCATAATCTCCGTTTTTAGAATCGACGAGGAATTCTTCACAATACACTTTGAAAGGCTTACTTTCGGGGAAATATGGCATGGTAATCGGGAATTTTTCCTCCATCACACGATCAATTAAACCGCTATGATACGAAGCATTTGGGTTATCCAGATTGATACCGCGGAACCGGTCTACATCTCGATATTTTACTGTCCCATCAGTATACACATACTTAAATAATGAGCTCATGCGCTTACACTGATAATTGACAACTTCTCCTCGACGACCACTCCGATCTCTAGCATCGCTCCAGACATCTTCCGTATCTTCAATAGGAGTAAGCGGTTTTCCCTCAATCATGCGAACCAAAATATACTTTGTCATACCGATACTAAATCCAGAATGACCGTCTTCCAAAAGGCTTCGATAGGCTTTTAAGGCACTTTCAAAGCAAGCACAACCATAATCCCATTCTCCTGGTTTCTGATCAGGTGCTTCGCGTTTGCAGGCAATCTCCACTTCTCGTTCTGCCCATAGTTCCATACTGGATTTCTCATGAGAACCAGAATCTTGAGATTCGGATTCGGCTTCTTTCTCCCAATAGGAATCATAGATACCCTTTGCAAAATTTTTAGCGTGGGATATATCTGATGTGTGCTTGCACCCAGTCCCCAAAGTTCCCGGACAAGTATCTCCGCAGCTTTTACCATCACAAAGATAAAGGATATCTGCTACATCATTTTTCTGAGGCCAAGTATTCCGGTCATCTATATATTCGTTGGCAAATATCTTTCTCGTATCAGACCCAAAGCTCTCAATGATTTCCGGAAGGTTCTCATTGACCGCATCAAACACCAGATTTCTCTCCTTACACCACTCAACAGCTTTTTGAAGCATGTCTCCCACGCGGCAGGTCCACAGAATCAACTTATCTCCATCCTTTTTTCGATTATGAAGATACTCTATCAGTTCTTCGTTTGGCCCTCCGATCTCTGGCCAGTTGTTTTCACATAAAGTTCCATCAAAATCTACTGCAATAATTTTCACTGATTTAAGATTCATATGCTTTTTCTCCTTTATTTTTTTACACTTGTTCTCCTGAAAGATCTTCGACTTGGATTTCCATATCATCTGGAACAATCTGAGCCTCACAATAAGCAGGTAACACCACAACATTGCTATTTTCTACTTGAGAAAGTATATATCTGCGAATATCGTTCAGCTCTCTGGAACGACAAAACATATTTACTTTAATTACCAGAATATCCGACATCTCGCTTTCTCCTCCTTACTCTTCTGAATTTATCCACGCTCTTTATTGCTTTTGTATTCTTGTTGATAATGCGGTAATAGAATTCCGTCTCCTCCACCAACATCCAATCTTTACAATTCAAATAATGAGCAGACAAACATTCTTTTTGTTCACGGGTTAATTTCTTTGGTTGTTTCATCTTCCTCTCCTTTAAAAAGACATAAAAATAGCCCGAATTCACTAATTAAAAAGAATTCGAGCCAAAATATGTCTAATTCTGTAGTTCATTTTTTTCTTTGATCTCATCCAACTTTGTTTTCATTTTTTCCAGAATATTTTCAATGGTCTTTCTAGTCTTTGGATGCAGCTTTATATACTTACAATGCTCATCGTACCAGCCGAATATCTCATCCAGCTTTCCTTTTTGCCAACTAAATGCCCACCAATCACAAATCATCTCTATGATATAATTATATGGCATCTCCAAAATAATTTCTCCCTCTTTCGGATCATCATTTATCAAAATCCAATATTGCCAGTGATGAGGGTTTCTATGCAGATGTAACAACCAAGCTTTTTGATAATTTTGCATAACTGCATAAGAACGATTTCCTCCATAAAAATATGCATCGTAAGCCTCATATTCATCCTGTTCGTCTTTAGATTTATCATGTGCAAATTCAATCTGCCATCCATAATCGAATCCATCGACTAGAAGTTCTGGAAGATTTTCAGCAATCCAGTCAAATCCTCTTTTTACATTAGAACAATGCTGAGTTAAATATTGATCGTACTGAAAGCTCATTTGTTCGCTCCTTTCTTCTTAACTGTAAGTTTTCGATAAAGCTCGTATGCTTCCTTTCCTTGATAGGCATTGATGATGTCCACTTGTCCGTTTTTCTGACTACCAACAATTAAAACACCGACATCTTTTCCACGAGAAAAATCCCAACTTACAATAACACTATCTGTTGATTTCATTTTTTCTTTTCCTCCCACATAACTGGCTTATGAGAATTCAGATTACAACCGTGTTCTAAGCATCTATTACAGGGATCAAATTTTTCCCCCAATTCCTTGTTCTGACACGTCTTGCAATATTTTTCAAAATTAACTTCTAAATATTCTTCGTTCATAATAAACCACCCATTTGATATTAAAAAAAAAGAAAGAGCCTGCGATTTTTCAACCACAGGTCCTTTCCGACATAATTATTTCTTGGTTACGCTTCGATGTCTCTCTGAGTATCCTCGATCAACTCATCGAGTATTGATTTGGCTTCATCATATTCGCCTTTCTCCAATAATTTTCTGAGTTTTACAAGACTTCTCAAAAGTTTTCTGCTGTAAGCAATAAATTCTTTCATATTGTCTTCCACTTACCTGCCTCCTTCAGCAAGCCCTTTCTTTTAAGATAAGGTAAATATACCTTTCATTATAGGGCATGTTATTTTTGCGTACATTTTCTTGAATTGCATTTTGTTCCTTCTTTAATATTAGCACAAGCTCGACGGTATTGCTATAAGATTGTTACCACTTCACAAACCTCGTTTCGTTAAAATCCTTCTTTTCCTTTAATGCTTTACTGATTGCTAAATCAATTCCGCTTCGAGATTTTAGATGATAATAATATAAGTCTTTGAATGGTGTATTTAATCGGTCAATCCGCCCTGCTGACTGCTGCATGATTTTGTAGGAATAATTCTGGGAATAGAATATAATCGTATCAGTTTTAATACAATTCCATCCTTCAGCTCCCGCATTATATTGGACAAGATATACCCAGCTTTTTGATTCTGGAATAGGTTGATGTTTATGACCATTCCATTCCGCGATTTCAAAATATATAGTATCTGCATATGGAATAAACAATTCTTTTAAAAGCTCCAACTCATAATCAAAATTGTAAAATATAATGGCTCTTGGATGTTTTTCTACAATTTCCAGCAGTGCAAGTTGTCTTGATTCGTCTGTATTCACAATTTTTCGCCACACATAGCAAAGACCAGCAGCGTTTGTAATTGGTTCATTCTTGTACGGGTCCCATCTGGTTCTTCCCACATCTTTATATTGCTCGATACTATACCGCACAAACACATCTTCGTGATGTGAAACTGTTTGTCGCTTGAAATCCATATTCACCAGAATTCGATTTCTTAGACGGATCAATCGCCCAGTGTTTAGATATCGATCAATCTTTGGAAATTTACTAAATCTGCTATATACCACATGCTCCCGGATGAACTCTGTTCGGTTTTTGTAGAATCCGTTCGCAACGAACACTGGAATATAATCCTGCCATGTATCTCCCGGAGTTGCCGATAGCAGAATCCATTGGTTAGATTTCGTTATCTTTAGGAATGCCTTTACCCATGCTCCTGACCCAATTACTCTTTGCTCGTCAAATATAAAGAAAGAATTTTTCACATCTGCATACTTTCCAATGTTATTCCAAGAATCCACGACAATCTGATTGGAGTATAGATTGACATCTTTATGAATGGAAAGAAGGAAGGGTGAAAGATCCCCCTCCCATTCCATCGTGTCCCGCTTTCTGGCTGTTGTAATGATATACAAATCTTTTGGAGGATCTTCCATTGGAATATATTCCTCTGTTCCTATCAAACAGCTCGGTTCTCCACCGTTTTGAAGATAATAATAAGCTAAAGCAGTTCTGGATTTTCCACTTCCAACACCCCCGCAAAGGATGCATCCATTCCGCATTTTTTCTACTGCTGCTATCTGATAATCATATAGTTTAACAGCCATCTGGATTCTCCCCACAAGATACAAATTCGTTTTCAACTTCTGCTCGATACTCCAGAATCCCATGCTCCTCCAAATTCGCTTTGGGTCCACCTATCAGCAATATAGATGCTATCTGTTCGTCAGTTTGGTTCTTCTCCTCACGATAATAAGACCATAACACTTCTTGAACGTCTTTCGTAACGCAAATTTTTCGGCAATCAAATTTGGTTTTATCTGTTATTCTTGCCGATATTTTTCGTGCTACATTTTCATAAAAGGTAGCCAAATCGCAATAACAGTCCTCTTTCTTTAACGACACTGTTTTAATCATATTTTCCATCCTTTCATAAACTGTGAAACACTCTTCTCATAGCCCACACATCCGAAAAATACATCATTGTGAACCAGTAATTTTCTCCATTATCATCCGTAGACATCGGTTGTGTAAATACATCACCCACCTTGATATATGCAGCCACTCCAAGAAGTGAAAGCTGAATATAACACATCAAAGCGACAATTTCGTCAATATCCTGCGCCACAACCAATACATGATTCTGAAAATTCAGATTAACTTTTTCTAATTGTTTTCTTGCTTCGTTGATCGCTGCAATTAAAGTAGCTCCTGCCCCACAACAAGAATCGTTAATGGTTATATATCCTTTCTCTTTCACAACAGCAGCAACATCCTCTTCGGTTACTTTTGCCATCAATTCACATACATGATATGGAGTAAAAAATTGACTGTTGGATTTATCGCCCAGATTCAACTCCATAAAAATACTGCCTAGAAAGTCCTGCTCTGGGTTTTCTTCCAAAGCCATAACTACATAGGCAGCCAATTCCGGGAACCGCTCTTGCTCCCGCTTATTGTATTTTTTAATAATTTTCAAATATCGTTTTTCCCGTTCTTCATAGTGGAATTTATCCACGGGATTCGATAAAGAACAGGCAAACATTATGATGAAATCCCGCCATACATCCCATGATCGGTGCCGGTAAGTCAACTGATTAAATGTTTTTAGAAATTGCTTTTTAACATTCTCATTTTTAGGCTTTGGTATATCTGTTTTCTTAGGTTGTGGCGGAATATTTAGTTCTTGTTTTACGCTACCTACTTTGGGTTTAGAAATAGAAGCAGTTGTTTTCGGTTTCGCTGTGGTTCGCTTCTTTTTCTGATTCCAAAATACCATAGTTTTTCTCCTTTCACGAAAATAGAGGGCTGTTTCCTTTTACCTTAGGACATTTACCCTGCTTGGTGATAGCAAGCACCCTATTTTTATATTTTAGAGGAATTAAACTTCTTCCGGTCCCTCTTCCTCCGCATACTTTTCAGCAAACTCATCCTCTTCGATGGTGACATACATCGTCTTCAGATAAGCCTTAATACCGGTCTTACCATTCACTTCCCAAGAATACGGTCGAATCGTCAAATCAACATTCCGAATCTCCGCATAGTCCAGAGTGGAAATGGATTCATCATCCAACGGTGTTTTTGTTTTTCTAGTAATCATATATACCTTAGGCGGGATATTCTCAAAGCTGACTGCCACCTGGATATAATGTCTCGGTTCTTCGTCCTCGTCTCTCGGAGCCAGCAGTCTTACATTCCATCCATCATTGGAAAGTTTCTCTGCCTGTTCCGGATCTTCGATGATGACACAGAAGTTCCGATTACCCGCGCGATTATACTTTGATTCTTCTCCTCTGAAATTACGAAAGATAATGCGAGCGTTTTCGATAATGATATTTGGTACATTTTTAAAAGCCATGATATATTTCTCCTTTTCTTTTAATTAAATGGTATTTCTTCATCTGCATCTTCTGGAATGTTCATAAAATCCTCAAGTTTTGGCTTTGCGATGTAAGGATCTTCCGAAACAAACCATTCAAAATCGCCATATTTAGATATGGTCTTTACAGCATCATCGACAAGTTTGTCATAATAAGAACGGTCGATAGAATCTTCTTTAGATAATTCTCTAACCATCTCTGATTCCAACCATCGATACCCTTTTGAGCCTGTAGCAGCATAATACTTTCCATCTTTTTCTCTCATCAATAAACCGCCGCCAGCCCCCGGCTTAATCGGGCAGAATTGACCAACTCGTCCAATGAAAATATAATTGTGTCCTTCTTCAATACGTTCGAGCAGTTCCCCACAAAGATTCTCGAGAGTTGTATCTGAGAGTAACCCTTTCTTGTATTGATCTTCCAATTTTGCAAATTCCTTTTCAGAAGAAGATACATCGGGAAGCCCCTCATTCATATCCAAATATAACGCACTGCTTACTGATTTTGTCTCACACATATCTTCAAAGACAATCTCTTCTTTACTAAAAAGTTTCTTAAAGACATATGGAATCTGGAATTGCGTACCGGTTGCGGTCCATTTTCCGTCTTTATACTTGGCGATATAAACAGCATCGTTTACCAAACACATTCTGTCATATGTAGCTTCATGTTCAAAGGTGTACCCATACCGTTTCCCATAATCCATAACAAACTGGATAATCTCAGGAGTTGCGTCCGGAATCTTAATAGAATCTGTCTTAATATGAGCAACAGTAAAGCCCCGTTCCTGTACCTCATGTTTGAGGTTAATCATGAACAGAGCTCCTCGTTTGGCTACAATATTATCTTTGTTTCTAGGATCGCGGAATGGATTATCAAAATTTGCAGAAGTAAGACCGTAAACAGAATTGATCGCAGTCTTCAAAGCGTTCGCCAAATCCTTTGCCGTCATTTCTCCATCGATTACTTTCTGAATATACGGTGTCAGCTTTCCATCCAGCATATGATTGACCTCATTCCATGCCTCATGTTTAATGCTGACTCGCCCTTCTACAATATCACGGAATGCTCTGGTGAATTTAACTCCGAACAATACCTCTGCAATCGCACTATGCGGATGCATGGAAGAAATATCTAACAGAGCTACATCTCCATACATTCCTGGTTCTGCATAAACATAACCGCCCTCTCCAACTTCTTCTCCTAGATAAGTAGACTTTCCGTTTTCGTACTTGTATCCTGGAAAATATGGTAAAAGACTTCCTTCTTCCCCATGCGTTTGAGACATCATTTCCGGACATGCTTCCGCTAAGAACGAATATGTTTCATCATCAAGATCATGTACTGGTTCTGCTAAGTTACGATAATGAAACTGGTCTTGCGGTTTTCGCTCATTCCCAAATATAATTTTCTGAGTAAGAGTGTTAGTGGTATCATTGACAGTCATTCCAGCTAAATCCGCCAGAATCTGTCTAGCAGTCCAATCCGCTTTCAGATAACGAAACGCTGCTTCCGTAGCAATCACATCGTTATCACAATACTCAGCAACTTTTGTCCACATTTCTTCCGGTACTGGTTGATCCCATGGAAGTCCTAATTCTTGATGATGGATTCCCATTTCAATTTCCAACTTTTTCAAGCTTTTTTTGTTTCCAGCAGATGCAAAATCATATACATCCGTATAAGAAACATTGTAAGCTTCTCCAAAGAAACAGTTTGGGCTTCCACTGATAATCTTTTGCGAAAGATTGTATAATTGCTCATTTGTATAACCCATAAGTCTTGCATAGAGAATATGATTGTCATATCTCCTACAGTTAAATCCAACCAATCGGAATCGCATCAATTCTTCAATTTCCGTTGGTGTTGGATTGATCATCCGCACAACTGGTTTCCCTTCCCCCTCCATCTTCCAATTTACAAGGAATAAATTGGGAAATACTTCAATATCATAGAACACCAGTTTTGCCTCTTCATTTTTCCCCGCTGTGGAAGGGTCTGCCGATTTGAATTGCATCTTGTTTACCAATTTAATACAATAATCGGCTTGATGTGTACTGTTTGCTGCAAATGCCAATACCGCATTACGCATATCCGTCACATCATAACTTAAATCACTGGAGTAAGCATCTTCCAGTATTTTGTAGATAAAATCGATACTAGGCTTAGTACCTGGATGAATTTCTTTATTCAAATTTCGTTTAATCAGTGTTCTAAGCCCTTTCTCGCTTTTTATCGCTTCAAAATTTACCATTTTATTTTCTCCTTTCATCGGTAAACCAGAGCTAATAGCTGCGATAGGCAAGTCATTACACTTCGTAAGCTTTCTCCGTAATGAGCTTTTGCCTGTGAACACTTTTACTTCAATATGGTCGTCATAAACACGACTTAATTTGTTCACATCTCCCGTATAGATATAATGAAGGTGAACTCCCTTTCCGCTTTTGCTTAACTCTGCATATGTTGCCGGCCACTTACTTGCTTCTTCTACATTCCGCTCAAACGATTTATTTCCGTCTTTATCCGGAATATCAAAATCAATCACAATGTGATTCTCCGGGACTTTAACATAATGGATTTGAGAAGTATTCAAGTCTGACAGTTTGGTTTTTACATTATCCCACTTCATTGACGGAGTTTCTTTTTCCGTTGCATACTGAGCCGGACAATCAGAACACTCCCTATCAAATACAGACTCTATGCTGTCAAAGTGTAACAACGAATGCTTTTCTTCCTGTTTCTCTACAATAGTTTCCTCTTCAAACTTTTCTGTCCGAAATCCAATATAATAGCTTCTTACTCTTGAGCCATCTTCCATATTGAATCGTTCTTTGTAGTCTCGAAAATAGTTTTTCAGTTCTTCCTTAAAAACCCTCTGTGAAAATGGATATCCGACTTTTGCTTCATCACAATAAGTTTTATACATTTCCCAAGCAGCTTTCAAAGTTGTACCGTTTTCTCTCTTAAAGACATGATACGAATCGACAATGAAATTATAAAAATCGTTCGAAGCGCCTAACATCGCGATAGGAATATAATCATCATACATTCCAGGATTCTTCAAATAGATTTCTTGGCAGTGATATGCGATTGCTCCAAGCTCAAATTCAATCTGTTTCATAATTGTCTTGTATTCTTTGGGTCCTAATTTATTTCCAGAAGGAGATACATCCACCAATCGTCGTATTAGACCTGATTTTGCGTCTGTTATCTTTACTGGTTTATTTGTACCCATGAATAAAAAACATTTAAAACGGTTTGAATAAGTAGATTTGAATTTCTCATTTACCGTCATCAGCTCGTGTGACACCAAACTATTCAATCTAGTATTATCTTCAATCCTTGACAAATCCCCATCATGTTGAATAGCCACGAGAGGGTTGTTCTTGAATGCTTCCAATGCAAAAGAATTACTGGATGAACCAAGAGCTTTGGCATCAAAAACGGAATAGTATCCCTCAAAAAGCTGTTGAATAATATTGAGAACCGTAGATTTACCTGTTCCGGCAGCTCCATACAAAACCATAAATTTTTGCAATTTCTTTGATTCTCCGCACACAATGGAACCGATAGCCCATTCAATCTTCTGTCTCTCTGTCTCAGAGTACAAAGTGGACATCAACTTGTTATAAGCAGACAGATCGCCAGCTTCAAGCGGATATTTCAGCTTTTTACTGGCGTAATCTTTTTTGTCGGTCTTGGTGTTGGAGAATATCAATTTATCATCCAGTGTGTGAAAAGAATCCCGCATCTGTTTCTGACAATATTTGTGCCAGGAATCAATCATTCCAGATTCAGCATCCCACATGTGAAGGATTTTAATATCAGAGTCAAAGCGCTGGCGGCTTTCTTCTGCGTATCTATCCAGCTCACGGTCAATCAACTGTAAAGCATCTTGTTCGTCCGTAGACCATAAGCCTCGTTCTTCAATCCAGATAGCGTAGAAGTCACCACCTCGAATCATCAGATCGGAGCTTTTTTTAATAATGAACTTTGGATAGATTTCAATTACACCACGCTTTGTACTACGTGTGGAAATCATCAAAAAGTCGATCATCTCATTTTTTACTCTCCTTTGTCACGCTTTAATTCCTCGATTTCGCTTTCAAGCTTTTTAATTTTTGCTGCTCGCTCCTGTCTTTCAATCTCTCCAATAAAAAAATTCATCGTAACCAGAACAGAAAAAACCGCAACACAGTTGTTGAATTTTTGCTGTTTTCTGATAGCTTTTGAAATAACATCTAACCTTCTGTCCGAATTATGTAAACTCCTAAAAATATAATTCATAATCTCACACATTTTACTTTTTTCCTCCCTTCATCCCGTTCAAAAAACTGGTAATTGTTTCTAATTTCCATTCTTTTTGACTGTGGTAAGTGAATATAAATTCCTGACCATTTTTCTGGCGTATCCGAATACTATTTCTTCCATTTGGAAAGAATACATCTATTCGTTCACCCGCATAATCTGGAAAATAATATTCAAACCATTTCATTACTTCACTATGGCTCATAGCGTTCCTCCTAAACATTTTCGTCTAAATACCAGCACATCTGATACCAGATTTCAACAGTTCTCAAATCGTATCTACTATGGTTTACTGTAAACAGTCCTCCTGCACCATTTCGACTATATTTTCGTTCCAGAAATCTTTGCACAATTTCTTCAATATAGGCTCTGTCGAATTTAGAATCGTTCATAGATCCTAATCCAAGATTTACAATCATATTCCAAAACCACTGTCCAGTTCGGTTTCCCACATCAGGATCGTCCATGATATGCTCTTCACACCGAATAGCAAGTGCAATCATCATTTCTAGAACGCTGCACGTCTTATTATCTAAATAGGCGGAAATCATGGAGCTACTGTATCCGTTCTCATATCCAAACCGATACCTCAAATCAATACCATCTTCCGCACGATTTCCATCCATCGGAATACTGTAAGTAAACTCAATTTTATGCAGAACCTTCAAAAGTCTTCGATACGATAATTTCTTCGAATATCTGCCATCAAACACAAGCTGACACATCCAATTAAAATATGTATCATTAAGCTCGCTCTTCGTCATCGTTCCTCCACTCGATGTGGCATCGTCTTTGTAACATCGGAATAGTTCCTCTGATCAAGTAGAATTTCGTAATCACACTTTAACCGATCGTTTCGGACAAATACGGAATCGTCCTCATACTCCCCAAAGTGTGTCAAAGATTCCTCTCCAACAATTTCTTCCACATCGTCTACCTCTTCATTGTTTTCATCTGTCAAGACTTGATCCGCATAATAGGTAAGACTGATTTTTTCATATTCCTCAAATTCGCCAAATTCCTCTGGCGAAATAACATATGGCTTTTCCACGAACGGATCTCCTTTCTTTTCTTCCACACTGCGAGAATAATTTGTATAGCCTTCTTTCTGAATGATGGATTTATATTTTTTTAAATCTTCGTTTTCTTGAGCTTCATTTTTCTTCAGACCGTCTTGTAAGCCTTCTAACAAACTCTTCCCTGCTTTTTCTACATTTTCTCTTGCGGCATAAGCCGCTTTTACAGAATCAATCTCTTCCTGGGCAATTTGCTCGTATTTTCGCTTGAGTAGTTGCCATGTACATACAGAGCCTCCCCCTACTCCAGCAATAAAAGCAAGAAGAACCCACCTTTTACTGTTCATACTCATCCTCCTCATTTTTGATTGTCATTACAGTTATTGCTAATCCTCCAAAAAGAAAGGAGACACTCAACAAAATGCCTCCTGTAATATGTCTTTTTCTTTTGGTATCCAGAACATAGTCCAGTACCGATATTATATTCTCCAGACCATCCATATTAGTGCCCCTTTCCTGCTGACAGAATGGCGATTCCACCAGCAAAACAAATACCAGACATAGCTGCCAATGTATAAGACACAACTGCTAAAAAATTACGCATAATAATTCCCCTTTCCTTACTCGTATCTTGAAAAATAATGATTTTCAACCTGAAACATAGGAACACCGTATGCACTATACTCACCAGCAGTAAAGAACATAACTTCATAATTTGTTCTTGATTCCAATTCTTCATAAACAAGCCCGCAAATATCTTCTCGAACCTCGCATCGATCAACTCGCCCATTCCACATAGATGAAAATTGATTTGGCTGATAGATAACCTCGTAAACGGTATCTGGAAAATGTTCAGAATCAACTCTGTTTAGTATAGTGTCGATTACAAGTCGTTTTCCCTCTTCGCACTCGCCCTCTGCTTCAGCCATTGTAACAAGAGCAATTAACTCCACATCTTCTTTCGACATTTCTTCTATAATTTCTGTTGATTCCTCCGTTTCCTCAATAGCAATCGGAACTGCTTCTTCTTGCCAAACTGCAATAACCGGCTCCTTCTTTCTAACATCAATTACTCTGGGGACTGAAACTTCTTCTCCATTTGAGCGGAAGTCCACCATGAAAAACAATATACATAGAATAATGCAACATAAGACTGGAACGGCTATTACTTTGATTAACTTACGCATAAAATCCTCCTAAAAAACCATCCCTAAGAGTTGACCAATTCTTTGGGGATGGTTATAAAATTTTTTCTTACATCAACTCCCAAATATTTCCGTCCACGTTGAAATCGAGAAGGATTGCCTGATCAAATCCATTGACATAATCAGAATAACTCAAATTGTCTGCATACAGACCAAAGTCAATATAGTTATCTCCCTTTGGGCTCTCAGGATCATAAACCCAACCTACAATCTGACCAGCTTTTGTTCTTGGAAGACCCAGCATCTCATAAACATCATTCAGAAATACTCGCTTTTTAGCCTTCAGAAGATCGTTAGCATAACGCTCCTGTGCCTTGATAAACATTAAATTGTACTCATTATTGCTTTCCCAATGAGGATTCAAAATAGAATTTCCGTCCTCATCCTGTGTATATTTCTCAAAGAAACGAGCATATCCGCTAATATCCGCAGGACTCACAACAAAGCCATTTTTCTTAACCTTTTTTTCTTTTCCAGTTTCCTCAAACTTTTTGGCTTTGAGATTATATTTCAGTTCACGATCAACCTCTTCACCGAATCTTTCAATTACTCGATTTCGATATTCTTTAAATCCTTTATCAATAGCTGCATAAGCCGCACCCAAAGCGACATTCCTCTTACGAAGAATATTATTAGATGCAAGAATACTGGTAATTGACAATGCTCCCAGCACAACAGACGGACCGTATAACTTTGCAAACTTTACGCCTGTCTGAGCATATACAATCGTTAAATCTTTCTTTGCATCTTCGCTGGAATACTGCTCTTTCATAGATTCATCTTCTTCGCATTTATGAATTGCCTCAACATCTTCTTTAGTCTTGTCCAGAATCTCGTTGACTTTCGTTGTCGCTTTACATGCCATTACCGCACTTGTGACTACGCCGATAACCCCCGCTACAACAAGAATCTCCGGACTATGCTTCTTTAACTGAAAACTTGTTTTGCTAAACAAACCGTTCACACTCTTAACAATCTCTGCTTTTTTCATGGTTACTTATTCTCCTCTTCTATATTTTTTAAATGATCAATTAAATGCTGCGCATACCAAAGGATTTTCTCCAAATCCTGAATACCGTTTTTCTTCTTCCAACGGCAGGCATATTTAATGATATTTCCGGTATCAGTTGCCTCAATACCTTTTAATTCGTCGGTAAACGCTTCAATGACGTCAATGACTTCCATACCTGTCTTGGACATATAATGCTCCGGATGAGATACCATTTTATCTTCTGATTCATACATAATCTATTTTCTCCTTTACAATGGTGTAGGTTTAGGTAATTTCAAGATATAGCCATCCCGTACACGAACTGCTCTGCATCCAGCAATATCCGTCCAACCATATTTATTTGCGGCATAGTTGTCATTGGATACATTCGCCAAATCATAGAGGTCTGCGACACTGACAACCTCATACTGAGCAATAATCTCATTCATCGCATCCAGAACGGATTCTGCATCTCCGCGAGTTTCAAATAAGAGTTCATCATATTCATAACTCGTCCGACTTTTCGGTGCGGCATAATCTTTTTTTCCGCCATCATAATATTTCTGATAGGATACTTTGGACGCTGTAGAATTCTTTTTTGATTTCCCAGCTTCCCCGTACAAAATCATATCAATACCGTTGGTTACTATATCGGAAATTGCCTTTTTAATTGCCGGCACAAGAACGTCCATCACAATATACGATTTCACATTGTTGACATCCTCAGAAATGAATACGTCCGCAAACTTCTGCATTTCTGACTTCTTCTTAGGTTTCACCGTTCCGGAAATTACTTTCTCTACATGTTTTTCCGGAATAGATTCTTTTCGTTCCTCCTTTGACTTATGGGAATTTGGCTTATATTCCTCCATTAAGTTGTCTCCTTTCCACTCACTAGACTAATTTTTCCAGGTAATATAATCTTTGTACCCGGAAGTCGATTGTTTTTCTTTTTAAATTGATATGTAAGATTCGATCGTGCTTTCTTTTCAGAAACCGCTCGTGTAGAAGCAGTCCAACGATTGGCAACACAGTTATCGAACTCCATCACCGGTCCATCATATAAATATAAATTCATAAAATTCACCTCCGGATAAAAGAAAAAAGGGAAAGTACCTTGTTACAGATACTCTCCCTCGTGTTGAAACACAGTTTTCTCTTTAAATTTCTTCGGATTCCTCTTTCTCATTCTCGATGTTCGGTTCATCTGAATCTTCCCACTCAGCATCGATAACCTGCTGTTCCTTCTGAGCTTTGATTTTGGCAATCATCGGTTTACCCACATACTTGTAGATTACAACACCTGCAAGTACAGCTAAACCAACACCAGCCGCAACCTTAAACCCTTTACCAGAACTCGCTTTAACGATTTCCTCAGTAGTTGTCTCCATAACCTCTTCATTGTTCATGATCTCATTAGTTTCCATAAATATTCTCCTTTCATTTTTTGAAAATGTGTGATTCTTCTTCCATTAAAGCCATTGTTTTTTTCGCGCGGTTATCTCAAATTACGAAAGTCGTATCTCGGCGCAATTGTGTAATCAATCACCAGACAAGGTGTTCCATCACTGGCTAATTGCGAACTGAAGGATAAGTCGATATATCCGTCATCAATATTCCAACCAAGTTCATCCCCCAGCTTAATATTATCCAAACCAATTTCATAGTAAAAATCATTCAGGGATATGTACATTTCATCCCTCATCTGTCGATTCAGCTCACATTCAGCTTTCTTAATTTTCTCGATATCTCCCTTGAAATACCTCCCAGACACCGCATCATAGCAAAGTGTATTTCCTTTTTCTGTAATGATTACTTCTCGTGTAACCACCGGATTCTTCTCAACTTTGTCTTTTGCAATAGCATCCTTTACAGCTTCGTTTTTCTTCTCTCCAAACATCTCTATTACTTTTTCCTGATAGTCTTTGAGAGCCGATTCTGATAAGGTGTAGGCTGTTGCGAGTGCTGCGTTCCGACGAACGTTTACCGAACTAGCGCCGATTAAACATGCGATGGAAAGTGTCCCCGTAAGTGCTGCCGGAACATAACACATCCATGTTGTCTTTATCAAATCTACGGCTTCGAGCTGATTAACACCGATTTCCTCTTTTCTTTCTTCGATAAGAATAAGAGCCTTTGGTGTTGCACGAACCGCCATAACAGTTGTCGTAATCATACCGGCAATACCAATGCCTGTAAGAATTTCTGGACTATGTTTTTTAATCGATGTTTTAAGCAATAAAAAGCTTTTTGATAATTCTTTTTTCATTATCTTCCTCCTCCGAGAATCGTTTTTGATAGCTCCATTACCATCTGAAACGCCTCGTCTTTCGTAAATCCAGCCTGAATATAACTATCCATCACTTTTTTCGTTTCACGAGCCGCCTGTTCCATAGCCTCTTTCTCTTCCAGATTTTTGATTTCCTGTTTGAGAAGCTTGATCTCGTTCTCTTTTTCAAAAACCTCCTCCTGTAAGGATTCTTTTGTTACCTCTTTTGAGTTCCTTCCCCCACAGTAATTTCTATAAGAAACCTTGCTTTCACGGGGCACAGGGCCCCTGGATTCCTGCTTAACCAACCAGAATTCCGGACGAACCCCAACAGAGTCCGAAGCGTTGAGGTAGTCCGTAGCGCCATAGAGGTTCACATAAGCGAAAGAAGCCGAAGAAACTTCTTCTTTTGTTGTATTTCTCAGCCAGCCCCATGATGAATCATTTTTAAAATAAGCAACCCTGTTCTTTCGTTCCTTCATCAACGGAAGCTGCTCGTCAGTATCGGATTCTAAATTGTTATTATCCCATTCGTCTTCATGCCCCACAATCTGTCCAACAGTAGGAAGCGTAAGACCATAAATCTTATCACGCAGTTCCTCCGGGAATGCCATAAGCAGAACCGTATCCATCCACTTTTTCAGTTCAGACTTTTCAAAGCCGCCTTTGTTTGTATTTTTGCTATTCATCGGACGACGAGTAATATACTCATCAAATATAAACATGATTCCTTCATCCGTAACCTTGTGAGCAGTTGCACTAAACTCGCCAATCTCTGCTAATGGAATAATTACCTGATCTCCTACCTGAATGTTAGCTGTTTCAATTTCCTGTTTTCTTAATACCTTCATGATGTTTCTCCTTTCGAAAATATAAAAATTGTGGTTATAAAATAAGACCAAGAAGTGCCTCAGCCGTATTTTCTGCAACTTGAAATATAAGATTATTTGCCTGATTTCCCGACATATGAAGAAAAAATTCCATTTTTAAAATAAATCCTTCTATCACAAAGTCGGCTTCGGTCAATGGATGATCCATAATAGTTAAAAGAATCTCATCAACTGCCCATCTTTCATATGAGCGTTCCATAATGGCTTGTTTAGACCAATTTGACCTCGGTTCGAATAAATATTCGTTTGCATAGCTTATAATTTTTTGAATCGCTTCATCGTTCATATGCACCTACTCCAAACTAAAAAGAAAGAGCCCTTGTTAGGACTCCTCTTCGTTTTCGCTATCTCGTTTGGCAAGTGCCTCATTTACTTTCTCTTCGATTCTCTCATCCATTTTCTTTTCATTTACCCAATCGGTAAGGATATTCACTCCAAACCCAATTACGGTAACCGCAATACCAATAGTTTTGATAATTTTTCCATTCGTCATAAAGCATTAGCCTCCTTTCATAATACGGTTTGTAATTTTTGCGAATCACTCAAATTTGCTCAATGCCATCGTATCAATGATGATACATTCCAGCCCATCTTCCAAAGTCGTTTTATAATTATCAAAATCCAACCAGTAACAATCCATTTCTTCAATCATATAACATATATCCCAACCAATTGTATCGCCACCCTCTACCTCATCCAAACCAAGAAAAGACAAATATTCATTCAAGGAACAATCACCTCTTATTGAAAGATTTCTATTTACATGGTATTGAGCATTTAATACAGCAGCCATCGTTGTTCTAAAATATTTCTTCGAAGCAAGATCATAGAAAAGTAACCTCTCGCTATCGGAATCCATGTCCATATTGTAAACCTGATATCCCCAGTCATATGTCGATACCAACGCGTCCTTCGCCATTTCAGCATGAATCTTATCGTCTGCATCCTCCCCATAAACTGTCTTGGCTGCTTTTCGATATTGCTTATAAGATTCGTTAAGCATGGCGTAGGCACTCATCAAAGATGCTTGTTTCTTTTGATTTAATGTGTTTGCCCCAAAGATACAGGCGATGGTTGAAACTCCCAGTAGCACAGAAGGAATATAAGTCGGTCCAGCCGCTCGGATAATTTCTAATTTGGTTAAATTTTCCCCTTTCTCTGACTCCGCTTCTTTCAACATTTTTATTGCCTTTGGCGTTGCTCGAACAGCCGTAATAGTTGTTGTAACAACTCCAATGGAAGCCACTACAGTTAATATGGTCGGCGAAGAGCGATACAATTGTCTCCCAACTCTTTTTGAGATTTTAACTTTTTGCATGACATTCTCCTTTCGTTTTGTCTTACTCCATAGCATGTAGTAAATCTTGAATACTTTCTCCGATCAGTTTTGCAGTCATGAAAATAGAACTATTCTTTTTGTTCATAGACGCAAACATTTCCATCTTTTTCGCAAATGTACAAGCCATCTCTCTCAGATTTTTTATCGAAGTTTGAGTTTCTGGATAAATCTGTTTTGATACATAATTTCGAAATTCTCCAATAGCCCATAAACCGTTGCTGACCCGTTCAAATTCTTTCTTTTCAAAGATAGGATTTGGAAGTTGTTCATCCATTTCATACCAATCGCATAAAATTAACTCCAAATCACTCAGACTTAAATTTTTGACCACATTCTTAAAAATCTCCTTTCCTAAGATTGATTTAAAAAAATAAAAGAGAACAAGTATCGGACTCGAACCGATTACCTCCACAAAAGCGTGGCGCTCTACCAATGAGCTAACTGTTTCTCCATAATAGGAATTGTAAATTTTGCGGAGTAAAAAGAAAGAGCCATTGCTGGCTCAATCCCTCTAATTCAAACCGACTTTTTTCAGAATTTTCATGAGTTCTTCTTTACTCATATCCGCGTCAATACTTACATGCACATGTGCTTTCTCATCTGAAATCGAAGCATTTAATTCGTTTAACTGGATATCTATGTCGTATCCAAGTTTTTTATGTAATACTCCTTTTGCTAATTTTGAAAGTAACATCCGTGTAAATTTTGAGCTGATTTTCATTTCGTCCATCACCCTTAAACTCCTTTCACTTTTATCAGTTTTCCATAACAGGAGTTGTGATTTTTGCGGATTAAATATCCCGTCTGTCAAAGACAGTTTCCCATCGTTCTTTCTTAATCGGTTTCATTTTTAAAGCCCACATAATCTGACGAATCGTTACAGTCGGATAAAGTCCGTTCGTAGCCATTCCAGAACGCATATCAAAGTATTCTTTAAAGCAAGGATGCAAATATAAATCATCTGTAATCCATGGGTCGACTTCTCCCCACCAGGTACTCTTCATTTTCTCATCAAATCGCTGCTGAATAACCGCCAGTCCCTTTTCTCCAATTTGAAACAGCGTGCAGCAATGATAAACCGGATGATCGCAAAAATATACTTTCCCATACATTGATAAATAGATCTCTGGTTTTTTATAATGGTATCGCATCGTTTATTCTCCAAAAAGAAAAAGCCTATGCCGAAGCATAGACCTTCTCTCAATAATATTTTTAGTCATCAAATAGCTTACATGACGTTTTGCAATACGGATATGGTCCTCCGCAGGCTCTACATCCGGCTGGAGGAATTTCTCCTTGTTCCATATCGAGCATTTCTTCCGTCCACTCTACTTCTTCATCGGACTCATACTCGTAATCCTCTTCGTCCACCTTTAATCCACACGATGGACAGATATAAATTTCGCATCCAGTCTTCGGATCTTCTGTTTGCTCCATAACGGCTCCACACCGATTGCAAATCGCATACCCATTATTCAGGTACTCAATCAATTCAATACCTTCTGGTTTGATAATTTTGTGGCTCATAAATATTATCTCCTTTCATTTTCGAAAGAACCGCTATTATTGTACGGTTTCTTCCGGTTTACAGTCAAGAGACAAAGAGCTCTTTGTAGCTTCTCCTTTCCATAATAGCATCTGTAAAAATCACGCAAAAACGAAGAGGACATGTATAAATCACGCCCTCCTCATTTTCTGACCGGTTAATTATTTCTTTGTCGGTCTAAAACGATTAAACAATCCTCTGAATGTTGTTGAGGTATAAGTTCCAGTTTCCTCAAACTTAAATCCTTTCCGCATCCATATACCATAGAACATCAATGGTATAAGAAGTTCTGCCGCAGCAATACCCACTTTGAAATATCGATCTTTCATTTGCTCGTTGAGCTGGCAGGACTTAAACTGCTCATCTTGTACATCTGCCTTGATTTGTTCATCCAATTGAGACTGTTTTATCTCATGTTCTCGGATACTTGCCTCGCTTTCCAATGTACGGCGACTTCGCTTATCTTCTGCGTCTAACTCATTTTTGCTTTCCTCGATTCTCAAACGGTACAGCTTCGCTAAATCCTCTATAGCCTTTGATTTCTTTTCGCTACCTGAATCCAGAGAAGATATCGCCTGAATCTCTGCTGCTATCTCCTCGTTCAACAATTCTTTGATGTTTTCACCCATTTTAGTTCTCCTTTCGTGAATTCATTAACTGTTTCATAAAAGGACTTGTTATTCGTGCGAAATATAATCTTGGATGTTGACTTTTAGGACAACATATTTTTTCTTATATATCGCATCTACTCCTTCATGAGACAGCTCCAAAAATAAATAAGGTCCGCTATCCGGATCTGATTGATCCACCCTAAGCGAGCCAACTGGTTTTTCTTTGAATATAAATCGCGATAGTATCAATCCAATGCTCGTACCGATTAACAATACCATTATCAAATTCATATAGTTCCTCCTCCAAAATGATTTTCTAAATTTCCCACCCGGGATTTTTTCAAATATCAACATAGCATGTCTTTCTGATACCTGTGTACTGAGTTTTAATCTAGGATAAAAAGAAAGAGCCCTTGTTAGGACTCTATCTCTTCTTCCTTTTTGGATTTTCGATGTTTATAAATTATTCTTGCTCCTTCAAAAAGGAAACCACATCCTACCCCAATAGCAAGGAATACCGCTCCGGCAATCGTACCCTGCCTATACATATCGGCGCCATAAGCCAGCAAAGCATCTCCATGCTCGGGAATAAGCTGTTCAATCTCTTTCTTTTGAATTTCTGTAATAATCATAAATACCACCCTCCTTTCACAATAGGAGATGTTATTTCTGCGTTCCCTCACCCTCATACACAATCTTTTTTCGCATGTCGGACCAAGCAATATATCGTTCTTTCCGGCACACAGGGCAATGGAATTTACACACCTTTCCTCCGATGTCTACCACTTCTTTGCTGTCGGCTTCCAGACGGCTCTGGCAATTCGGGCAGTTGAAACGATAGACCTTCTTAACTGCTATGTCTACAATTTTCATTTCAATCCCTCGCTTTGTTTAATAACCAGAAGAATCGTCTATATAAGTTATAATAAATATCCTTGCAGCATGGAATATTTAACCTAGCTTTCAAGATGTCATAAGACCATCCTTCGGTTACTCCTTTTAGAATATAGTTGGATAACTCCGCATCCGTTGCAATCGCTGCCTGTTCAACAGTCTTCATACGCTCAATATAATAGGATCGAGCTTCTACACACCGAACAGTTGGATCGCTAATCTCTCCCTTTTTCGAAAAGACTTCTAAATCGGAAGGTCGGCGGCTAAGCCCATCCAAGGCTGCATATGCTTTTTTCCAGATTGGATATTGAAGACAAAAATGCTTCAGCTCATAATAACGATGACGTTCAATCCAATATGGATTTTTCTCCGATAATTCCGGACGAATTGTTGTGCCCATTTTTAATTTTTCTCTCCTTTCCACAAATATCCCGTTTCCTCCCAAAGCCGTTTCGGAGAGATGTAAAAATTGATGCGTCCGTATCTTGAATTCATCTCCTCAATGTTGGTTATCAATTTACCATTTCTAGTAGCTTTTCCAATTGGTAGCCACCCGGATATAATACCGGCACGAACCCAAGAAGCATCTTTTCCATACACTCTGGCTACCACTACCACTGGAACAGACCCCGGTGTAAATGTAATTTCTTCCATTGGCTGTTACCTCCTTTCAACGGCTATTCTAGGATAAGAATTGCGATTTGTTAAAACAACCTCAGTGGCAAAACGATACACACAAAAAAAGAAAGAGCCCTTGTTAGGACTCCATTCTCTTGAAGTATAATTTTTGCAATTTTGCTCTCATCCTTGTCAATTCCATTTGGATGTTGTCTACTTGACTTGGATTCTTTGTTCTTAAAAGTATGTCCTCAAACATTCGAATCTTAGTCTGTAAGTGCCGTTCCTCTTTTGACATGATTTTTTCTCCTTTCGTTTTATTCTTCACAAAAGGAGTTGTAATTCCTGCGAATTCCTCCATCGAATCATGGTCATTTCACATGGATAATCTTCATATCCATAAGCTTCACAGGTAATAAAACCTTCCAACACACCACGAATTACCTCCGCTTCATATTGCTTATACGGAAAAACATAATCTGGTAACTCTCTATGTATTTGACCGCAAACGGGACATCGAAAACGTTCAATCTCTATCCACGAAGTTTTTCCGCCTTTCGTTCGTACTATTCTTGAAACTTTATCATACCGTTTTAATTTAGACCCACAATTCTGACAAATTGATTTATCATTACTAACCATATATTAAAACCCTTTAAAACATTGAGTGTAGGAGTTGACAATTCCTACACTAGCATATATGATTACTCATGATAAATCAACATTGCCACACACAAAACTCATTTTAATATCGTGAAGGAGGTATGAAATATGCTGCTAAAATGTCCCGAATGCGAATTACAGATAAGCGATAAAGCTACTTTCTGCCCACATTGTGGATATCCGATACAGCCAGACATCAAACCAAGAAAGCCCCGCAATAAAAATAATAAAAGAAAACGACTTCCTAACGGCTTTGGACAGATAAGTCAAATCAAAAATCGAAACCTTAGAAACCCATATCGAGCAATGGTTACTGTTGGAAAAACATCTACTGGTCGTCCTATATGTAAGCCATTAAAACCGGAATCCTATTTTCCAACTTATAACGACGCCTATGCCGCATTAGTAGAATATAATAAAAATCCATATGACTTAAAGCCGGACATTACAGTGAAAGAGCTTTACGAAAAATGGACCGCTGAGTATTTTAAAAATGCAACAGACAACTATATTAGGACTGTAAACTCGGCATGGGCTTATTGTTCTTCTATATATGATATGCGTGCGAAAGACATCAGATCTCGACATATTAAAGGGTGTATGGAGGAAGGTTTTCGAATTGAAACTCGCGGAAAAAAGAAAGGGGAAAAAGTTTATGCAACTCCAGGAACTAAATCAAGAATAAAATCACTATTCAATAACATGCTAGACTATGCTTTAGAATACGAAATTGTACCAATGAATTATGCAAGAACATTTGAGCTCTCTGGAGATGTTATCGTTGAAATAGAAAAAAACAAGAAAAAGCATTTTCCCTTTGATAATAAAGAAATGGATCTTTTATGGAAAAATGTTGATGATGTTAAATTTACAGACTGGATTATCATACAATGCTATATGGGATGGCGACCTCAAGAACTTGCTACTTTACGCTTAGATGAAGTAAATTTGGAGAAATGGTATATGCAAGCAGGAATGAAAACGGAAGCCGGAAAGCAACGGATTGTTCCTATTCATTCCAAAATCAAAGAACTTGTGAAACGCAATTATGATTTCGCCCTTTCTATAAACAGCGATTATCTTTTCAATGATAAAGGACAAACTCACTCTGGTTCCTGGTCTGTAACATACGACAAATATGCAAGTCGTTTTGAAAAGGTTGTTAAACAATTAAACTTGAATCCCGAACACAGACCTCATGATCCTCGAACAACATTTGTTACGATGGGTAAAAAAGCCGGAATGGATGAATACGCCCTCAAAGAAATGGTCGGTCATTCAATTCAAGATATAACTGAATCCACTTACACCGTACGTGATTTAGAATGGTTGCGAGAGGATATAGAAAAAATAAAATAATATGTTTTTTCAGTGTAGGAATAGGTGTGTAGAAGTAGTGTAGGAATAATGTATGAATAACATACATTTTCCTACTTTTTTCTACTTCTTACAACTTCTTAAACCCTTGATTTTACTGGATTTCTTAGAACTTGCCTTCTTTTGCTGCTTCCTCGATGGCTACTGCAACGGCTACAGTCATACCAACCATCGGGTTGTTACCAGCACCGATCAGACCCATCATCTCAACATGAGCCGGTACAGATGAAGATCCAGCGAACTGTGCATCAGAATGCATACGTCCCATTGTATCTGTCATACCGTAAGAAGCCGGTCCTGCTGCCATGTTGTCCGGGTGAAGTGTACGTCCTGTACCACCACCTGAAGCAACTGAGAAATATTTCTTTCCAGCTTCAAGACGCTCTTTCTTATATGTTCCTGCTACCGGGTGCTGGAATCTTGTCGGGTTTGTAGAGTTTCCTGTGATGGATACATCTACGTTCTCTTTCCACATGATCTTAACACCTTCTACTACGTCGTTAGCTCCGTAGCAGTTAACTTTTGCACGAAGTCCGTCAGAATAAGCCTTACGGAATACTTCTTTCAGCTCTCCTGTATGATAGTCAAGCTCTGTCTCAACATATGTAAATCCGTTGATACGTGCAATGATCTGAGCAGCGTCTTTTCCAAGACCGTTCAGGATAACACGAAGAGGTTTCTTACGAACCTTATTTGCTTTCTCTGCGATACCGATCGCACCCTCAGCTGCTGCGAATGACTCGTGTCCAGCCAGGAATGCGAAACACTCTGTATCCTCTTCAAGAAGCATCTTTCCAAGGTTACCATGTCCAAGACCAACTTTTCTCTGATCTGCAACAGATCCCGGAATACAGAAAGACTGAAGTCCTTCTCCGATTGCTGCTGCTGCATCTGCTGCCTTTGTACATCCTTTTTTGATTGCGATAGCTGCACCTACAGTGTAAGCCCATTTTGCGTTCTCAAAACAGATTGGCTGGATTCCTTCGATCATTTTATAAACGTCAAGACCAGCTGCTTTCGTTACTTCTGCAGCTTCTTCGATGGAGTTGATTCCATACTCAGCAAGCTTTGCAAGAATCTGTTTCTCTCTTCTTTCATATGATTCAAATAATGCCATTGAAATAGTCCTCCTTACTCTTTTCTCGGGTCAATGATCTTAACAGCATCGTCAACACGTCCATACTGTCCTTTTGCTTTTTCAAGAGCAACAGCAGGCTCATCTCCGGCTTTGATGAAATCCATCATCTTGCCAAAGTTTACGAACTGATATCCGATGATCTCATCATCTTCATTCAGTGCGATTCCTGTTACATAACCATCTGTCATCTCAAGATAACGAGGTCCCTTTTTCAGTGTACCGTACATTGTACCAACCTGTGAACGAAGTCCTTTTCCAAGGTCTTCCAGTCCTGCTCCGATCGGAAGTCCGTCCTCTGAGAATGCACTCTGAGTTCTTCCGTAAACGATCTGAAGGAACAGTTCTCTCATAGCTGTATTGATAGCATCACAGACAAGGTCTGTATTCAGTGCTTCAAGAAGTGTTCTTCCCGGAAGGATCTCAGAAGCCATAGCTGCGGAATGAGTCATTCCTGAACATCCGATTGTCTCAACAAGTGCCTCCTGGATGATTCCGTCTTTTACGTTCAGTGTCAGCTTACAAGTACCCTGCTGTGGAGCACACCAGCCTACACCATGCGTAAGTCCGGAGATATCTTTGATTTCTTTTGCCTTTACCCATTTAGCTTCTTCTGGAATTGGAGCTGCGCCATGGTTTACGCCCTGGGCTACCGGACACATCATTTCTACTTCGTGTGAATAAATCATGTTAATACTCCTTTCAATATGTATGATTTTCTTCGTATACGGTACACTTTTTCGCACTAAAAAGGGCTCAGAGAACCCTTTCTTCCTATGCATGATACTCTTCCTGTCCACCGGGGCACACCTGTCTGCCCCGGATGCCTGTACCATAGAAAAAGGTGTGCCACCTGCCGCACACTTTTCTCATTGCACCATATGTGTTTATTTTCGCACAATTTACCTCATTCGTCAATCATTACTTTGACAAGTTTTTCACTAAGAAATGCCAGATTTTTTATAAATCTGACATTTTCCACCCTTACTCTTCTGTAAGCAATCTTTCTTTTAACATTTCAAGTGCCGTTTCTACTGTATGCAGCCGGTTTTCCATCCGGTTTCCCGTAAACCGGCATTCTTTCACTGTAGTCTTTCCATTCAGATAACAGCCGATATAAACCAGTCCCACCGGTTTTTCCGCTGTTCCGCCTCCCGGACCGGCAATCCCGGTGGCACTCAGTGCAGCTTCTGCTTTCGCTGCCCTTGCTGCCCCTTCTGCCATCTCCCGTGCAGTCTGTTCACTGACTGCTCCAAACTGCTCCAGAGTCTGATGTGAGACCCTCACCAAACGTTCTTTTGCCTCATTGGAATAAGTAACATATCCTTCATTCAGTACCTCCGATGCTCCGGCAACATTGACCAGAGTGCCTGCGATCATCCCACCGGTACAGGATTCTGCCGTCGTTATATGGAATCCTTTTTCTGCCAGAAGTTCAACCACAGTCTCTTCCAGCGTCTTTTCTCCTGCAGCCTGCTCCTTTAAATACCATTCCAGATACATCTGTTACATACCTCCCTGCGTCAGAACCTGTCTGTTCGTCCATACATAATCAATCAGTGAAATGATCGTCAGGGCAAGAGCCAGCCAGATCAGGATCTGTCCGATCAGATCAAAAACTCCTCCAAGATCCGCGATCAGTACAATGATCATCGCCATCTGAGATACGGTCTTAAATTTTCCCCAGTAATTTGCTGCGATCACAATTCCGTTGTCTGATGCAACCAGCCGGAATCCACTGATGATAAATTCTCTTGCAATGATAACAATCACGATCGCTGTCGGCAGCTTTCCTGAAGGGATCAGGCAGATCATTGCGGAGCATACCAGCAGCTTATCTGCCAGCGGATCCATAAATTTTCCAAAATTCGTCACAAGATTATACTTTCTTGCAATCTTTCCGTCCAGCATATCTGTCAGACTTGCAATCACAAAAATTGCCAGAGCAATCCACTTATTTGCCGCCCCTCCTACGTCCGTCAGCATAAAAAACACAAAAAATGGTACCATGATCACCCGTAATACTGTCAGCTTATTTGGTAAATTCATAATAACTCTCCTATCAAATCATAATCCAAAGCACCTGTTACTTTTACTCTTGCGAAATCACCCGAAAGTAACTCTTCATTTGTATTGATAAAAATCAATCCGTCAACATTCGGAGCGTCTCTGTAAGTTCTTCCGACATACGCATTTTCATCAGCAACTTTTCCTTCGATCATAACCAGAACCTCTCTTCCGATCATGTCTTCCGCCTTGTCAAATGCGATCTCCTGCTGCAGTTCCATGATCTCTGCCTGCCGGTCTTCTTTTACTTCTTCTTCGATCTGCTCCGGCATTCCTGCTGCCGGTGTATCCTCTTCCGGCGAATAAGTAAAGACTCCCAGACGGTCAAACTCCATCTCGTCCACAAACTGCATCAGTTCTTCATGCTGTTCTGCGGTTTCTCCCGGGAATCCTGTGATCAGGGTTGTACGCAGACAGATATCAGGAATCTCACTTCTCAGCTTTTCCACTATATTGACCAGTTCCTGCTTCGTAGTCCTTCTGCCCATCCGCTTCAGAATCGTATCATTCGCATGCTGGATCGGAAGATCAAGATAATGGCAGACTTTCGGTTCTTCCTTCATCACCTGGATCAGTTCATCTGTAATCTCTTCCGGATAACAGTATAAAATACGGATCCATCGGATTCCGCTGATATTACACAATTCTCTGACCAGCTTATGCAGTGACTTTTCTCCATAAAGATCCTTTCCATACAGCGTCGTCTCCTGTGCCACAAGGATCAGCTCTTTTACCCCCTGCTCTGCCAGTTCCCTGGCTTCATTCACAAGACGCTCCATCGGAACACTCCTATAATTTCCTCTTACTTTTGGAATAATACAGTATGTGCAATGCTTGTCACATCCCTCTGCGATCTTCAGATAGGCAAAATGTCCTCCGGTTGTAACAAGACGCTTTGTCTCCGGCAGTGGCAGTGCATCAATATCCGAAAGGATCACTTCCTGATTTCCTTCAAGTGCTGCATCTACCGCATCCAGTATTTTATCATATGCCGTCGTTCCAAGTACTTCGTCTACTTCCGGTATTTCTTCCAGAATCTCATCTTTATAACGCTCTGCCATGCACCCCGTCACGATCAGTGCTTTTACTTTTCCTTCTTTTTTCAGTTCTGCCATCTCAAGGATATTCTGAATACTTTCTTCCTTGGCATCATGAATAAAGCAGCAGGTATTGATCACGATAATATCCGCTTCCTGCTCATCATCTGTCATCTCATATCCTCTGGATGCCAGTAATCCCAGCATAACCTCTGTATCAACCAGGTTTTTGTCGCATCCCAGAGAGATAAAAAGTATCTTCATATAAATCTGTAACCTCCATGATGTATCTATTTTTTATTTTCACATCTGCGTTCTGCGTAAAAAGAGCAGATACATTTTTCGCATCTGCCCCGACCTTCTTACTCTTCTTCCTCCGCATTCTCAGCCATGATCTTTAATTTACCTTCATTCAGCTCTTCAATCGCTATTGAAAGTGGTTTATCTCCATTCTTAGCAGGAACTAACGGAAGCTCTCCGGCGATCAACTGTCTTGCTCTTTTGGATGTAGCCATTACGATAGAATAACGGCTGTTGACGATCTTGGATTCTCCCTCTTCAACGTCTTTGTTCACGACCTTCATCAGGTCTGTATAAGATGGATGCAGCATATTTATTTTTCTCCTTTCAAACTGTTCAGATCTTCTTTGATCTTTTCCATAAATCCTGTATTTCTGGTACTACGGTGATGCTCGCCACGGATAATCCGATGAACCTCCTCCACACAGGTGTCCAGATCATCATTCACGATCAGATAATCGTATTGATCCATTCCTTCTGCTTCTTCACAGGCACGATCCATTCTTGACTCGATCACATCCAGCGTCTCTGTTCCCCTTCCGACCAGACGGCTTCTCAGCTCTTGTGCTGTCGGCGGAGTGATGAATAAAAGCAACGTATCCGGGAAAGCCTTTTTTACTTTCAATGCCCCCTGAATCTCAATCTCCAGGATCACATCCTTTCCGGATTCCAACTGCCTTTCTACATAATCACGCGGAGTGCCGTAGTAATTTTCCACATATTTAGCATACTCTATCAGTTCGCTGTTGGCAATCATTTTTTCAAATTCCTCTTTTGAAATGAAAAAATACTCTTTCCCATCTGTCTCGCCTTCTCTTGGCTGCCTGGTGGTTGCCGAAATAGAAAGTGCATAATTCTCAGGATATTTTTTCATAAGAGCTTTCATCAGAGTTCCTTTCCCTGAACCCGAAAATCCTGATACAACGATCAATATACCTTTTTTGTCCATAATCCCGTTCCTCTTTTTCTCAAACTACTCTATATTCTGGATCTGCTCCCTGATCTTCTCAATCTCAGTCTTCAGTCCGATTGCCAGATTCGATACTTCCAGATCATTGGCTTTGGAAAGAATCGTATTCGCCTCACGGTTCATCTCCTGTGCAATAAAATCAAGTTTCCTTCCGATTCCTTCCTTTTCTTCCAAAGTCAACCTCATATGCTGAATGTGGCTTTTCAGTCTCACTACCTCTTCATCGGTACAGATCTTATCTGCAAATAAAATTACCTCTGCTGCGATCCTGCTTTCATCGATCTGCACATCTTCCAGAAGCTCTTTCACCTTTGCCTCCAGCTTTGCACGATACTCTGCAACGATCTGCGGAGAACGCTCTTCCACTTTTCCTACCTGACCTTCAAGATAAGACAGTTTTTCAAGAAGATCCTTCTTCAGATTCTCGCCTTCTGCCGTCCTGGTTTCAACAAACTGCCGGAATGCTCCCTCTAATGCTTCTTTCAGTCCATTCCACAATTTATCCTCATCCTCTGCCTGCTCTTCCATTGTAAAAACTTCAGGGAAACGTGCAAGTGAAGATACACGGATATCATTCTCCAGACCAAATTCTGTCTCCATCTGCTGAAGATACTTCAAATACTCTCCGGCAATTCCTGCATGATATCTGACAGAAACCTGGGACTGCGATGCATCTTCATAAGTAATAAAAATATCTACTTTCCCTCTGCTCGCATAAGATTTCAGCAGAGTACGGATCGATGTCTCAAAAAAATTCAGTTTCTTTGGCATACGGATATTTACATCCAGATAACGGTGGTTCACACTTTTCAGTTCCACGGTAAACTTTCTGTTCTCCTTCTGAACCTCGCATCTGCCAAAACCGGTCATGCTTTTGATCATAATTATTCATCCTCTGTAATTCTCATTTTTCCCATAAAAGAAACGGTTTAAACGTCTCGTTCAAATCCGTCTGCCTTCATGTCTATAATCTTATTTATTATACTCCTACTTTTCCTTATTGGTCAACAGGTCTTTTTTGAAGTTTTTCAGATTCTGTGCTATACTGATTTCAGACTTATAAGAAATGAGGAATCTGAAATGGCATTTGACGGAATCGTTGTCGCGAATCTCGCGTATGAATTAAAAGAAAAACTTATAAATGGAAGAATTTCCAAGATTGCACAGCCTGAGACAGATGAACTTCTTCTCACTGTGAAGTCAGCATCCGGGCAGTATCGTCTGCTGATTTCTGCCGATGCTTCTCTTCCGCTGCTTTATCTTACTGATACCAACAAGCCAAGTCCTATGACCGCACCTAATTTCTGCATGTTACTGCGAAAGCATATCAGTGGTGGCAGAATCGTCGACATTTATCAGCCGGGACTGGAACGGATCATTCACTTTAAGATTGAGCATCTGGACGAACTGGGTGATCTCTGCCGGAAGGAACTGATCATAGAGATCATGGGAAAGCACAGCAATATTATCTTTTGTTCAGAGGACGGAAAGATCATTGACAGTATCAAGCACGTTTCTGCACAGATGAGTTCTGTACGTGAGGTTCTTCCCGGACGGGATTATTTTGTACCGGACACGATGTCCAAGGCAGATCCTCTGACCGTGTCCTTTGAAGAATTTTCCTCACATCTGACCAGGAAACCGATGCCTGTGTCAAAAGCAATCTATACAAGCTTTACCGGGATCAGTCCGGTCACTGCAGAAGAGATCTGCTCTCTGGCAGGAATGGATTCCTCTATCGCCGCCAAAGAATATTCTGAGGATCTTCTGCTGCATCTTTACACGCAGTTTTCTATTTATCTGTCTGCTGTAAAGGAGCATACTTTCACACCGGTTATTTATTTTAACGGATCAGAGCCAAAGGAATTTGCAGCACTCCCTCTGTCCCATTTTTCCAATTATATGCCGAAGGAGTTTTCTTCGATTTCACAGGTCCTTGAGACCTATTATGCAACCAGGAACCAGCTTACCCGTATCCGCCAGAAATCCGCAGATCTGCGTCATGTCGTACAGACTGCACTGGAACGGAACCGTAAAAAATACGATCTCCAACTCCGCCAGTTAAAAGATACCGAAAGCCGGGATAAGTATAAGGTTTACGGGGAATTGATCAATACTTATGGATACAATGTCGCTCCCGGTGAAAAAAGACTGGAAGCTCTCAACTATTATACAAATGAAATAGTATCCATCCCGTTAGACCCCGTCAGGACACCGCAGGAAAATGCACAGCGGTATTTTGCAAAATACAATAAGCAGAAACGTACTTTTGAAGCACTGACGGTTCTTTGCAAAGAGACTGCCGAAGAGATCTCCTATCTCGAATCTGTACAGACTGCACTGGACATTGCCCTGACTGAGAATGATCTCGCTGAGATCAAAGAAGAACTGACCAATTCAGGATACATCCGCCGCAGATATACAAAAAAGAAAGTCAAAATAAATAATAAACCGCTCCACTATATCTCCAGTGACGGTTTCCATATCTATGTCGGTAAAAATAATCTGCAGAATGACCAGCTCACTTTCCATTTTGCAGTTGGGAATGACTGGTGGTTCCATGCAAAGCAGGCTCCGGGTTCTCACGTCATCGTCCGAACCAATGGAGCTGAACTGCCTGATACTACTTTCGAAGAAGCAGCACGGCTTGCTGCTTATTATTCCAGTATGCGTGGTTCTGACAAAGTAGAGATCGACTATGTTGAGAAGAAACAGGTCAAAAAGCCTGGTGGAGGCAAGCCCGGATTTGTCGTATATTATACGAATTATTCTATGGTCATCGACAGCAACATCAGTCAGATCCGGCTATGTGCTGATTAAATTTTTCAACCGGTTCTATACCGAGATTCACCGATCTGCCATCTGAAGAAGAACATATCCTGGCATTTTTCTGCCATATAAAAACCACAGAACAAAATTTCCGGTCTTTCTCCGGGTTCTGTTCTGTGGTTTTATTCTCCCGCTGCTTCTTTTACTTCCTCAGGAACTTCAATAGCATCCACCTGATCAAAATCTGTAAACTTCAGATCGATCGAATAAAGATTCACTTTGGTTGTCTCTCCATAGGATTCATAGAGTTCATTCAGGACATCACTCATATCCACCAGGATCCTTGCCGGCAGCATCTCATCTTTATAAATTTCAAAAATCACCGGGATTTTCAACTCCCTGATTGCATCTTCATCCGGAAGTTCTACCAGGTGAAAAGCATTGACCATATCTTTTCCAAGAATGCCCATCAGCTCTGTTCCGGTCACATCCCCGTACATCTGATAACATTCTTTTCCATCTTCTTTCACAGTCTTCTTTGCAAGATGAAAAGATTCCATTGCTTTGCCTTCCTGCCTGAAAATATCACCGTCCACTCCAAGATGACTCTCGGAGCCGTCCCCTGTCATTTCCTTCACCCAGCTATCATTGGTTCTGCTGTACGTTACCGCTTTTCCATCTTCCTGAACCTGATAGATCTCCAGGTCGGCTGAAACCTGTGCATTCTTGATCTTTACTTTTGCGGTTCCCTTTGCATATCCGGCAGGTGGCTGTGTCGTATTCTCAAGATCCAGTGCCATATTGACATTTCTTATGTCCAGCACATCTTCCATCTGGATCGCTACTTCAACATGATTTGCTGATGACGTGACGTTCTGCATATTTTCTTCCATGTCCGCCAGCAGCCTCTTCGGTGTCATCCTTCCGCTGCATCCTGCCAGCATCCCGGTCAGTACAAAGAGCAGCAGAATGGCTGCCACTTTGCACCTATATCCCTGTCTGCCTTCGCCTCTGTATTCCAGTCTGCCCTCATACCCGGTCTTATATCTGCACTCCATTTTATATCTTTTGCTGGATACTGGTCTTTTTTTGTCTGTCATACTCACTCCTGTCCGGACAGATAATCGATAAACTGCTGAGCTGTTCTTCCTGAAAGTCCTCCATGAGATAACTCCCATTTATTTGCTTCCAGAAGAAGTTCCTCTTCCGGCAGACTGATTCCATTCTTAATGGCGAGCGTCCTTACAATCTCCTGAAATGCTTTTTTATCCGGTGAACCGAAATAAATCGTTACTCCGAATCTTGCTACCAGTGACAGCTTTTCCTGTACCGTATCATTTGTATGCATGTCTTCATCCCGCTCCTGCTTGTCTTTAAATGTCTCGCGAATCAGATGACGACGGTTGGAAGTCGCATAGATCAGTACATTTTCCGGTTTTTTCTCAAGGCCTCCCTCGATCACAGCTTTCAGATATTTATATTCAATCTCAAACTCCTCAAAAGAAAGGTCATCCATATAAATAATAAACTTGTAGTTTCTGTTCTTGATCTGAGCAATAACATCATTCAGATCCTGAAACTGATGCTTATACACTTCGATCATACGCAGTCCCTGATCATAATACTGGTTCAGGATTGCCTTAATTGAAGAGGACTTTCCTGTTCCCGCATCTCCGAACAAAAGACAGTTATTTGCTTTTTTCCCTTCCACAAATGCTTTTGTATTATCGATCAGCTTCTTTTTTGCATTTTCATATCCAACAAGATCATCCAGATGCACATGTGCAATATTCGTGATCGGCACGATCTGAACTTCTTCATGCTCCGGATGCTCCACCCGGAATGCCTTGTGCAGACCCAGTTTACCTACACCAAATTCTTTGTAGAACTGTGTCAGGATCACTTTAAACTCTTTTTCATCCTGTGCTGTACCAAGGTCGCAGCTCAAAGTGCAGATCCGATCCCGTATCCTGCGGTTAAAAACCTTCCCACCGACATTACATTTCTGATAATCCAGAATGACCTGCAGACATTCTGCATCCAGACTTTTTTCCATCGCACTGAAATCATAGTCAAATAATTCCTTAAATATTTTAAAATCATGCAATGCAATCTCATTGATACTTCCTTTTACTTCTCCCACAATCTCACAGGATGTGCTGTATGCATTCTCATCACTGGCAAGAAGAAAGGTAAGATAAGTATGCCAGAGATTTCCCTCAAATCCATGACTTACTGACAGTTCCAGCAGTTCATTGATACAATCAAATAACAATGCTCTTAAGTCTTCCCTGTTGTAATACTCACTTTCATAATGGTCGATCAGAAAGGTAATATCTTTCAGAATCTCACCATATTCCATGTTCTTATACAGCATCAGTTCATTTGTCCGCATTTTTATAACCTCTTTTCCAGCTTCCGTCTTTCTTTTGTGTCTCTGTGCTTAAAATAGTATTCTGATCAGCAGGCTCTTTTTCTCAGATCTGTCCGTCTATGGAATAATTTCCCAAAATCCGGAGATTTCTTGCCTCTTCCCGCAGACCTCTGATTGCATTCTTCACTGCCGCATCTTCCAGATTTCCATCAAAATCTACAAAGAAACGGTACTCCCACTGCTTGCCCTCGACCGGTCTTGACTCGATTTTTGTCATATTCAGATCATTGTAAATAAAGTGCGAAAGAATATTATACAGTGAACCGCTTTCATGAGGAAGTTCAAACTCAATACTGATCTTGCTTGCATCTTTCAGAAAAATCTTCTGATTCGTAACTACGATAAACCTGGTTGAATTATCTTCCTCATCATTAATTTCATCCACCAGTACTTCCAGTCCATGAAGCTTCGCTGCATAAGTGCTGCACACTGCTGCCTGTGCCTTATCCTGATCTTCCAGTACTTTTTTGGCTGCGATCGCTGTATTTACGACACTGATCCTCTGCCAGTCTGAATGGTCATCCAGAAACCGGGTTGTCTGCATCAGTGCTTCTGCCTTGGAATACACCCTCTTAATCTCACTTAACTTCGTTCCCGGAAGTCCTGAAAGAGTATGAACAACCGGAAGGATCGTCTCTGCTACAATATAATTTTCAAATTCATCCAGAAGATCATACATCTCGTTGACCGGACCTGCTGAGGAATTTTCGATTGGAAGAACTGCATAGTCCGCAGAGCCTTCTTCAATCGCTTCCATCGCATCCCGGAATGTCCGCACATGGAAACAATTCACATCATCCCCGAAGAACTGGTGCATTGCAGCCTGCCCGTAAGCCCCCTCTGTTCCCTGAAATACGACTCTTGCATTTTCTTTATCCAGAGAATCAATCTGAATAAACGGTAACCGCCCTAATGCTCCTGACTCTACCAGTCTCTGGTACTGAAGCTTCCGGCTCATCGACATCAGTTGAGAATACAGTTCTTTAATCCCCTTCTTATTAAATTCCCCCTGGACTTTTGAAGCCACATCTGCCAGTTTGTCTTTTTCTCTCTGACGGTCATAGACTTTTCTTCCGGCTTTTACTTTATATTCACCTACCTGCTGGCAGACATCCATTCTCATCTGATATAGCTCTGCCATACGGTTATCAATCTCATCAAGCTGGTTTCTCAATTCTTCCAGTGTTGCCATATCTTTCTTCTCCTTTGCACATACTGATTTTTAGTATAATACATTTTTTCTTTAAAATCTACGATAGATTTCTAATCGGAGAATGAACGTTCCCTGAAACGAGGGAAAACCTCCCCTTGTATTCTTTTTCATATCCTTTAATTTGCTCTTGAAACCACCGTCAATTTAGTATATCATTATACAGAAAATATGTCAGATCTTTACAGGTTTCCACCGTGGGGTTCCTGTAACCGGTCTCAATGCAATATCAATTAAAAAGGAGAGTTATATTATGAATGTGAATGAATGCATTACATCTCGCAGAAGTATCCGAAAATACAAGCCTGATCCCGTCGATCACTCTTTGATCGAATCAATCGTATCTATGGCATCCTATTCTCCTTCATGGAAAAATACTCAGATCACCCGTTATATCGCAATCGATGATTCTTCTATTCTTAAAAAAATCGCAGATGATTGTACCCCAGTATATAATTCCAATATCATACAGCAGTCTCCCATGCTGATTGCCGTTACTTTTATTAAAGGAAGATGCGGTTTTGAACGTGACGGTTCTTATTCTACCAAAAAAGAAGACCGTTGGCAGATGTTCGATGTAGGAGCTGCCTGTCAGACTTTCTGCCTTGCCGCAAAAGAGAAAGGGCTTGGCACTGTCATTATGGGGATTTTTGATGAGGACAAGATTACAGAGCTTTTAGAGATTCCAGAAGAACGCGAACTTGCAGCACTCATTGCTGTTGGTTGGCCTGATATTGACCCGGAAGCTCCAAAAAGAAAGAGCGTGGATGATTTATTACAGTTCCGATAAGATATATATTTTTACATTTCTATAATACTAAGGAGGTTTCCTGATGAAACATTTGATAAGCCCACTTGATCTTTCAGTGGAAGAATTAGACCAGCTTCTTGACCTGGCACAGGACATTGAAGCAAATCCCAAAAAATATGCCCATGCATGCGATGGGAAAAAACTTGCTACTCTCTTCTATGAACCGAGTACCCGTACCCGTCTGAGCCATGAAGCCGCAATGCTGAATCTCGGCGGAAGTGTTATGGGATTTTCCTCTGCCGACTCCAGCTCTGCATCAAAAGGTGAGAGCGTTTCTGATACCATCCGTGTCATTTCCTGCTATGCAGACATCTGTGCCATGCGTCACCCAAAAGAAGGAGCACCGATCGTTGCAAGCCAGTATTCTACTATTCCGATCATCAATGCCGGTGATGGCGGACACCAGCATCCAACCCAGACGCTGACAGACCTTTTGACGATCCGCAATTTAAAGGGACGTCTTAACAATATGACGATCGGTCTCTGTGGAGACCTGAAATTTGGACGCACTGTCCATTCTCTGATCAACGCACTGGTTCGATATGAAGGAATCCGATTTGTCCTCATTTCTCCGGAAGAATTAAGACTTCCCGAGTATATCCGTCAGGATGTCCTGGACAGACAACAGATCCCATACGAGGAAGTAGTCCGTCTTGAAGACGCTCTTCCAAAACTGGATATCCTCTATATGACACGCGTACAGAAAGAGCGTTTTTTCAATGAAGAAGATTATGTTCGTATGAAAGATTTTTATGTATTAGATCAGGAAAAATTGGCTCTTGCACCGGAAGATATGTATGTTCTCCATCCACTTCCAAGAGTAAATGAAATTGCTGTTGAAGTCGATGACGATCCGCGTGCCGCTTATTTCCGTCAGGTACAGTATGGTGTCTATGTGCGTATGGCACTGATCCTTACCCTGCTGGACATTCACGTAGACTGACCGATTTTACGACTGACAACCATACATAATGAAAGGAGTACCTGAAATGGTAGAAAATACATTAACTGTAGGAAAGATTTCCGAGGGATTTGTACTGGATCATATTGAAGCCGGAAAAAGCATGGAGATTTATAAATATCTTCACCTTGACAAGCTGGACTGTTGCGTTGCTATTATCAAAAATGCAAAAAGTAATAAGATGGGGAAAAAGGATATCATGAAGATTGAATGCCCGATCGACTTCATGGATCTGGATATTCTCGGTTTCATCGATCATAATATCACTGTAAACATCATAGAAGATGGAAAGATCATTTCAAAAAAACCGTTGAAACTTCCGCGTGAGATCAAAAATATCATCCGCTGTAAAAATCCCCGCTGCATCACTTCTATCGAGCAGGGGCTGGATCATATTTTCGTCCTGACTGATGAAGAGAACCAGGTGTACCGGTGTAAATATTGCGAGGAGAAGTATCAGAGGAATTAAATTGCTCATTAAATTTGTAGTTGTTGGGGGGATACGCTTGTAAAGAAAAAGACTTCTTTGTGGCGAATCGGACGCGGAAAGCAGGGATATTCCTTCGCGGTGCAGGCCCG
>OLNC01000096.1_pt1 | contig 107611 bp, 91 predicted proteins | sample 1672011 | NCBI WGS metagenome assembly OLNC01 (sample SAMEA3136636, study PRJEB25190) | human gut metagenome | biome: human gut; feature: human-associated habitat; material: faeces | place: Austria | collected 2013
TGTGGGACTGGATCTCTTTGGCATAGAAATCGCAGAATAATGTCTCGGATGTCGGGCGGACACACATTCTTTCCTGAAGTTCATTCAGACCGCCATGGGTCACCCATGCAACTTCCGGTGCAAAACCTTCTACATGGTCTTTCTCTTTCTGGAGCAGACTTTCAGGAATAAACATTGGCATATAAACATTTTCAACACCTGTTGCCTTGAAACGTTTATCCAATTCATGCTGGATATTTTCCCAGATCGCATAACCTGCCGGTTTAATTGCCATGCAGCCTTTAACGCTTGTATAACCAATCAGACCTGCTTTCACAACAACGTCTGTATACCACTGCGCAAAATCTTCGCTCATGGATGTAATCTCACGAACCTGCTTCTTTTCTTTTGCCATTTTTACAGCCTCCTATATCTCATCTTTTACGATACGCCAATTGGCGCAACATCAGTCTCTTACTGCCTTTTTGACAGCAAAAGGGGAAGTACGCTCTGCTGCAGCAGAAAGCACTTCCCCTTATCTATTCCTTCCACTGCCAGCCATCGGCTGAACAGGGACCAAAATTCATTCGGCGGTACCACCCTATTTGAAGTCTTTCTATTATAAAAACTTCCTCTCAATTGTCCCTAACGCCGGACATGCGCTGTATTTTCATACAGAACTCCAAGGCAGGTTCACCTGTACATATGGAGATATCTCACACCACTGATATCTTCTCTGGGCCATTGACACAGACTACTGATCCTCTTCATCGTCATTCATGTTATTTAAATATGTTCGAAACCCCAAAAGGCTCTGAACAGTTACATTTTATGACAGCCGCTTCTTTTTGTCAAGATAACATCTTGCACTTCTCATAAAATGCTTTAAACCAAAACGAACCTCACTTTGCCTGTGAGGTTCGTTTTGGCCTATTCACATTCTTTCATCCATTCCTGATATTCTTCCAAACGTTTGATAAAACCATCAAATTCAGGAACCGTAAAGTCCAGTTCTTTATATTTCACCGAATAAACAATCCCTTTATTGATTAATTGTGCTCTTGATGTGGAAATGGAATTAACCGGCTTTTTCATCGCTTTGGCAATATTTGAAATCGTGCACGGCAGTTCTCCACAACTCACCATCGCAAATATAAATTTTTTATCAGCCTCCGAACATCTTTCATATCGCACCCTAAAGAAACCTTTATCCAATACTTTAAAAAACGAAGCCACACTATCATTCACATCATGAATATTAATTTCCTTATGCTCTGTATTTTGAAAGATAATCTGGCAAAACTGCTGAATAAAAAAAGGATATCCTTTAGTAACTTCAATAACCTTCTGAACTGCTTCTTCTGTATACGTCACATTCAATTTCTCGGCTGGTTTTCTGATTGCTGCTTCTGCCTGCACGGCTTCTAACGAATCAATTTCTGTATATATAAACAATCTCTCCGAATATGACTTTTCTTCCGACAACATGGTATAGATTTTCGGTAAACCTGCTCCAATAATCATAATTGGATACCCTAACTGATTGGCTCTATGCAATGCTGCAATCAAAGCACCCAGTTCTGATGATTTCATGTATTGAATTTCATCAATAAAAACAAATAGGTATTTCCGCTTTATATGCCGCCTCTCCCAATGCCGTCAATACATCTGTCAAGCTCTGTGTCAGATTCGTCGTTTTATAAAGTTCTTTTTCCTGTAAAGACAATGAAAATGTATTCTCATTCGGATCAAAAGAAACTACGAGCGATTTAATCGCATCTAATGGCTTTTGAATCAGATGACAAAATTTTCTACCATACTGATTCTACGCATCTTCCCGCAAGATAAGTCGGCATCAATCCAGCCCCAGGTCTATACGGATTAATTTTGAACATATCATCACCTCTGTTACCACTATCACATTGATTCCCGTCTTCGTCAATCTAATTCCACTCAAAAGTATCAAATAGTATCATTTTATTCAAATAAGTTTCTATATTTTAGAATGATGAAGTGCCGAAAACGGAATAAATGCTTCCGGCATCTCTGGATGTTCGCCGATCATTTTCTCCATCCAGATCATGTCATACCATTTATTGAACTTGTAGCCACACTGCTTAAATGTTCCCACAAGTTCATACCCCAGATGTTCATGAAAATGCATGCTGTCGTTGGTCAGATGTTCATCCTCCTGTTCCGTATAAGCAATACAGGCATAGAGATTACTGATATGCTGTTTCTTGAGAATCTTCTCGAGTGCCTGGTACAAAAGTTTTCCGCAGCCGCTGCGTTTATAGTCTTTATCCACATAAATCGATGTTTCCACAGCCCAATCATAAGCCTTTCTCTCATGGAAAATCGATACATACGCATAGCCGATGATATGGCCTTCCTGTTCAGCCACGATATAGGGATACCGATTAAGAGTGCTTTCGATTCTTTCTCTGAATTCTTCTTCCGACGGTACTTCATACTCAAATGAAATCGCTGTATTTACCACATAATGGGCATATATTTTTAACATCTCAGCAGCATCCTCCGGTGTCGCCAATCTGATCATCACTGTTGTGTTCATCTTCTAATTCACTCCACTATGTATCATTATAATGATATCGACAGGACAGGATATAAATATTGTACTCGTCAATTTTATAAATTAATCTATCCTTTTCATTAATTCTCCGACTCCAAAATCCAGATAAATTGCCAATAAGAGGCTCTGGTTTTCCGATACCTTCATTACCATTCCGATCAATATCTTTTAATAATGTATTTATCTTCTTCAGTGTTTTTTTATCTTCAGTTTGCCAATAGATGTAATCCTCCCATCCATTTGAAGTAAACACTTTATTCATCATCCACCTCTGCCAATTCATGCTGTGAAAAATTTCCTGCTGCCAATTGCTGTTTAGATTGCATTAACCATTCAAAATTTGCTTTACTGCTGACAATGTGAACATTCTCCATTAAATTGTTGTACATTTCCTCAGACATCATGACAACATTTTTATTATTCTTCCGTGTAACAATTAATGTTTCATAATCATCTGTCACTTGATCCATGCATCGTTTCATATTATCACGTAAGCAAGTATAATTTACAGCCAACATTTCAGCACCTCCATTCTTCTATATTCTTATGATAACGTACGGTTTTCTGTACGTCAACAGAAATTTATCGACAAAATTATTTACATTCTTCTGCCTTAAAATGTGCTGTAATCTGTGGTCCTGCCGGTTCTTTAAAAATAAGATGCTTCTTTGTCACCGGATGATCAAATTCCAGATGCCAGGCAAAAAGTGCCAGATTAAACCAGCCTTTTTGATCCGCAAATACTGGATTATAGCGGGTATCTCCCCACAGGCCTGCTCCGGCATGCGCCATCTGAACACGAATCTGATGTCTTCGTCCTGTGATCAGATGAACATTCACCAATGAATACTGCTGTCCTTCTTCAAACTTTGTCCGCTTCACTTTATATTCGAGCACTGCTTTTTTGGCACCTGCTATTTTCCCCTCCACAACCTCTGTTCGATTCGTTTTGCCATTGCTAAGCAGCATGTCTTCCAGCCGTCCTTCTTTTTTTGGAAGTGTGCCGGTCAAAACCGCCAGATATTCTTTGGTCATCTTATTATTTCGTACCTGCTCACTGAGCTTCGCTGCTGCCTGCTGCGTTTTGGCATACACCATCACACCACCCACTGGCTTATCCAGACGATGAATCACACCAATATAGGGCATTCCTTTGACTTTCTTCTGGCGTACAAGATAAGTCTTCAGCCAGCTGACCATATCCACATCCACCGACCGTTCTTCCTGAGAAGCCATCCCGGCTGGCTTGACAACAACAATGATATCTTTATCTTCATATAAAATTTTTACTTCTGTCATTTGCTTTCCCCTCATTTCTTTTGTTCCTATCATATCAGAAATACGCTTGTGATAAAAGCATTCCCTTATAAAAGTGACTTTTTTTGTTGTTATAACAACAGACTTATCGTACAAACTAAGATAAACTGATATTTAATAGGAGGAACGCATTTTATGGATACTTTACGCAATCTTCCAACTGACGCCCCCGCAAACCTGGCTTCTCTGATCGATATCCGTGAAGGCCGTGTCGTCAGCATGTCACTTTCTAAAAGTGACACCTGTCAAATCATGCTGATGGCTTTTGGTTCTGGTGAAAGTGTCAGTGAGGAAATTTATTTTGGTGATACCCTTTACACTGTACTTGAAGGCGAAATGCCACTTTTTATTGGCAATGCCAAATATCTGCTGAAAACCGGCGACAGTTTGATGATTCCATCTGGAACATCGCATGCGATTGGCGGTGCAGGCGGTTTTAAACTCCTGCAGATGACGTTACAGAAATAGATATATACATTCAAAGCATTTTATCCAAGGAGGATTATACAATGGAATTGATTAAAAATGTAGAAAAAGCAACCCCATTTTCAGTGGCAGACCAGGTTCAGTATGAAAGTGGCAAAGTTGTCAGTCTGACACTTGCCCAGCAGCCAGCATCCGGCATGACACTTTTCGCTTTTGATGCCGGTGAAGCCATCAGCACGCATGCGGCAGGCGGCGATGCAATGGCTTTTGTTCTCGAAGGCGAAGCTGAGATTACGATTGACGGCACACCAAACCGTGTCACAGGCGGACATGCGATTATTTTGCCTTGTGGTGTTCCGCATGCCGTTAAAGCTATCACGCAGTTTAAAATGTTACTGACACTGATCAGAGAAGCCTAATCACCACTCATCTGACATATAACACAAAAAGCAGCCGTCATCTTTCGATGATTGCTGCTTTTTGCATGTTGCTTACTGATTACAACGCATCATTATTTCTGTTTTCTGGATCTCTTTCTGAGTTTTAATCCAAGACCACCAAGGCCAACAGAGGAAATAGCTGCGCCAAGTAATCCCATCACGCTGACAGGATCGCCTGTCTTTGGACTAGTTGTGCTGTTCTTATTTGTAGAACTATTTGTTGTATTGTTCTTATTGTTATTCGTATTGCTGTTATTATTGTTCTTGTTGCTGCTGTTGTTGTTATTCTTCTTGTCGTCGGTGGTTGTAGATGTTGCAGAAGCCTTCTTCAGACCATCAATTGCTGCCTGCAATGTCTTAGCCGCTTCATCTACAGATGTCTGTGATTCTTTTGCTTCAAGGGCTTTTTCAGCATTGGTTAATGCAGCCTGCATGGTCGTCCATGTTGCAGCTGTATAATCATTCTTATTGAGTCCCTTCGCTGTCGCAATCACTTTTTCAAGTGCCGCTGTATCCACATCCTCTGATTCAGCAGGTGTTGCCGCTTTCAATGCATCAATGGAAGCCTGAAGGCTTGCAGCTGCAGCATCAACCGCATCCTGGGATTCTTTTGCCTCAAGGGCTGCTTTTGCTGATGTCAGAGATGTCTGCATTGCTTTCCAGCTGTCTGCTGTATAATCCGCTTCTTTCAATCCCTCTGCTTTGGCAATAGTTGCTTCAAGCGTTGCTGTGTTGACTTCTGCTGGAGCAGGCGCCACTTTTGTTGTATAAGTGAAACTCTGTGGTAAATAACCAGTTGCACTTACTGTGATCTCAAATGTATCACCTTCTGCAAATGGTGCTGCATCTGTCTTTAATGTACCATCTTCATTAATAATAACTGTTGCACCGCGACCTGTTGCTTTGTAATCTGTACCATTGACATTGACACTTGTAATATTCTTGATGTAATCAGCAAATTCTTCATCTGAAGCACCCTCTGCCTTCACAAGCGCTTTCTTATCTGCGTCATAAACGGCAGGCATTGCTTCTGCGTAAAGTTCAAATTCTGTTGTAATATCTGCATATTTGCCATTCTTATCAGAAATTGTTAATGTGTATTTACCTTTCTTTGCATTGCTGAATGTTAATACACCCTTCTGAACGCTTACTCCGTCAAGACCATCCACTTTATACTTAGCAGCATAATCCTTCGGAAGACCGGTTACAGTAACTTCTGTCTTGCCTGCTGTAACAGCTGCATTGGCTACTTCAAGGTCATGTGTGAATTTAACCGGTACATAAATATCCGCAAGTGGAATATTGTACATGCCTTTATCTGTATAGCAGGTAACAGAAGTAATGGTCTGACCCATCATTGCTTTATAATGAGCAGATGAAGTCGGGCACCCATGAACAGATTCTGTAAAGCCTGTTGACCAAGCCAGTTCTTTCATTTTCCAGATGTTTTCAAGATGACGCAGACCGTAGCTGCTGCCCTCTTTTGTATTGATCACAACACCATTGATTTTTGTTGCGCCATGCTCTGTCAGTTTATCGCGAAGACCATCAATATCTAACTGATAATCGCCGTATTTTGTCTCTGTTGACAGTTCTGCGCTTAAGCCTTCCAGTGTTGTCACATTGCCGACTGTCTTACCGAATTTCAGATTGCCATCTTTATCAACCGAGACTTCCTTGTAGTAAGATGGAACTTCTGTCAGATTATAATATGCATAATCTTCATTCTGGAAGAGTGCATCTTTGCCTGTATAAGTTGTTGTACTTGTCTGTCCTTTGATTGTAACTGTGATATCAACAGAATCTGTATCTGTCACCTGTTTGTACTTTGACAGATCAACGTTCTTATCCACTTTTACAGGGAATGTGATACCATCGATCTGGCTGCCGTCTGCATTGACATGATAAGAACCTCCAGACAAGCTTGCTGTTCTTGTCTTATTCAGTGTTGCCGATGTAAATACGTCTACATCCACATCATTTTTTACTTCTGCCTTGTAGAACTTTGCATATGGGATGTTCATTAAAACATATGTTGCCTGCTCATTCTGAGCTTTTACAAGTGCTTTAATCGCTGCATTCAGATGTTCTGTTGCTTCATTTACAGTTGACTGTGTATGAGGATTTGCAAGTTCCTCCTTAGCTTCTGCAAGTTCTAACTGCATTGATTTCCAGCTGTCTTCTGTGTAATCATCTGCACTCAGACCTTCTGCCTCTTTAATAGCTGCTTCAAGTTTGCTTGTATCCTGGACAGCATCATCGCCTTTGACAATATTTTCATCCGTTGCCTTGAACTTATATGTTGCATTTTCATAGCCGAGGGCTCTAATTGTAATTGTCCAGTATCCTGTACCGTCTGTTCCTTCCGGAAGCTGGCATCTTTTTGAATCTGTCAATCCAAGCTGAATACCCATTGATTTATGCATCCAGTTATCTGCCGCAAACTTTGTACCAAATGTTCTCAGTGGTGTTGTGTAAGTACTGTCATCTCCATAGTATGTCCATGTTACAGCCTGCATGTTGGAACCAAGATCACCATAATTTCCTGTCAGATCAACTCTTAAAAATTCACCATAAGAACCCTTTGCTTCTTTCACGGTCAGGCCTGCTTCATCTGCTGACAGAGCTTTTAATGACTGACCGGAAATACCTGAACCAGGTCCATTTTTGCTTGCTGAAAAGCTGAATGTTCCGTCTGTGTTCTTTGTTGCTGTCTTTAAGCCGTTTGTTCCGACTGTTACACTGGCTTTTTCAGTGTAGGATGACAGGTTGAGTTCTGAAAAGCCGCCGGTCAGAGTGCCGCCATTTTCTACTACCACATATTTCTCGCAGAAATCTTCATAATCTGCTGCTGCTACTTTTACAGGTACATATTTCAGTCCTGTTACCTCATAATGATCAAATGTTTTTCCATTAACTGTCTTTGCCTTTGAGTCGAAAGCAACTGTACTTCCATCTGTCAATAACAGCTCTGATGCTGATTTCCAGCCTGCTACTTTATAGCTGTTTCCGTCTGCATCATAAATTGTTGGGATACACTGGAAACTTCCTCTGTGCAGACCATGATTGGCTGTTGCTCTTGTGACTGTATCAAAAGCGCCTTTATCAGACTCACCTCGTTTATCTACAGCTTCAGATTTTGAATCATCACCGGCTGCATAAACAGCCTCATTTGCCCAATATTCAGCCCATGTCAGACCAGCATAAACATACTTGTACTGGGTGTTTGCTTTGTATGTAAATTCGTAGTTATTATCATACCCTTCAGATATCACTTTAATCTTAAATTCCTGACCATCCTTCGCATCCGCAAATGGTTTTGCAGCAGTATTAATTGTGCCGTCTGCATTAATAATAGTCACACGGCCTCTGCCTGTTGCGTTATAATCTTTACCATCTACAGAAACGGACTTAATATTCTTTACATAAACATTCACATCATCTGCTGTATAGCCATCTGCAGCCACAAGAGCCTCTTTGTCACTATCATACGCAATCGGGGTTACTTCTGATGACAATACAAACCCTGCTGTCAGGCTCGCATATTTTTCACTCTTATCAGATACAGTCAATGTGTATCTTCCACCTCTGGCCTGTTCAGCTGCAAATGTCAGCTTGCCATTTTCAAACTTGACATCACTGAGTCCATCCACACTGTATTCAGCAGCATAATCTTTCGGAAGACCTTCAACAGTTGCTGATACGCTGCCATCTGAAGCCTTACCATCCTTAACTTCGACACTACCATTAAATTTAACAGGGACTTTGATATCTACAGGGATTTCATAAACACCTGCATTGGTGTAATATGTAATCTTATTGATTGTCTGGCCCATCATATTCACATAATCTTTGTACTGAAGCGGGCTACCATGTGCTGTTGTTACAAATCCTGTACTCCATGCCAGTTCAGAAATTCTCCAGATATTTTCAAGATGACGCATACCATAATTAGAGCCTTCTTTTGTGCCTACGACAACACCATAAACTGTTGTAATATCATCCGGAAGTCCGGAAAGATTAATCTGATAATCGCCATATCTGGATGAAGTTCTGAAATCCGCAGTCACATTACTCAGTGTCTTAACTGCTGTGCCTTCAACTTTTCCAAAGCTTAATGTACCATCTTCATTAACTGTTGCTTCTTTGTAGTAAGATGGGGCTTCACTTAAAATATAATAGGAATAGCTTGCGCTTTCAAATAATGCATCTTTTCCTTCGTATGTCTTTGTCTGTTCTCCGCCTTTACCTGAAACTGTAATATCTACTTTAGATTCGTCTGTAATCTTTGTATAGTTCTCAAGTGCGGAAATATCACTTACTTTTACCGGATATACAACACCTGTAATATCTGTACCATCACTGTTCACATGATAGGAACCGGCTGTAAGTCCGGAATTTCTTGTTTTCTGTTTTGTTGCAGATGTTACAGCATCTACATCATCGTCACCTTCTGCTGCATAGAACTTGTCGTAAGGAATATTCATTAATACATAAACTTCCTTTGCTACTGCATTCTTTTTAAGATCCTCAATAGCCTTTGTCAGTTTTGCCTCTGCTGCATTCACCTTTTCCTGGCTTTCCTTTGCTTCAAGTGCTGACTTTGCTTCTGTCAGAGCTGTCTGCATTGCCTTCCAGCTATCTGCGGTATAATCGGCTTCTTTCAAAGCTTCTGCATTTGTGATAGCTGCTTCAAGAGCAGTTGTATCTACCTTCACTTCTGCTTTTTTAAGGTTTGCAACGGCTGTTGTCAGATTCTTTTCTGCTGTATCAACCGCATCCTGGCTTTCCTTCTTAGTTGCTGCATCTTTGGCTGCTATTAAAGCGCTCTGCATCGCTGCCCAGGAATCTGCTGTATAATCTGCTTCCTCCAAAGCTTCTGCCTTTGTAATGGCTGCCTGAAGCTTTTCTATGTTCACTTCAACTGCTGTTGTCTTTTCTTCAGCTTTTGCAATGGCTGCTGCTGCAGCTTCTTTTACAGCCTTGGATGTACGTGTTGCACCGGAAACAGAATCCCAGCTATTGACTGTATCAGCAGTTGCTTCTTTGCCTTCAAGTAATGTCTTGATACCTTTTGTCTTGTTATAAGCCTTGTTGAAATATTTGTCATTTCCTGAATCATAACTACTTGCTGGTGTTACTGTGATATCAGTAAATTTACCGTCAGCTACTGTCAGAGAAACTTCCACATCATATTCATCCCACTCATCGTCAGAATCTTCTTCTGTTCGTGTTACATGAGCAGTTGCTTTATATGTACCATCCTTCGCAACCTGTCCCCCTGTTACAGCAAATGCTGTTGTCGGGCAAACGCCGGCTGTCATTGCTGCAATCATCAGACCGGCCAATGTCTTATTAATTAATTCATTCTTTTTCATATCGTCCTCCTTGTAAGTATGAAATTTGTATTATGAAATTAATATAAATCCGACTCAAATCGAGCCATTTATTAAAAATCAGCGTTAGCACACGCTAATCATTAATCCTTTTTATGGAGCTGTCTGCCAATGGCAGCCCAGCCCCTGTTCATTGATTAAATAACTCATTCTCCGGCGATTCCGCCTTCGGCAATGCTTAAATTCCCAGCCAGATAAACAGGCCAAATAAAATCAATGCCCTGATCACAGTGAATACCACTTCATTGCCTTTGATGCCCGGCAGTCCGCAATGGATATTCATCCGTGGACAGGTATCAATACATTTCTGGCACTGGAAACAGTCACCGCTGACATCCAGCGAACCGGTCTCCGGCAGACCGATGTCTGACGGACATTGTTTGGTACAGGCACTGCAGCCTTTGATGCACTGTTCCCGTTCTCTCTTAAGGGTGAAGAACGGCAGCATCGGCAGTAATGAGAATACTGCACCCATCGGACACAGGAATCGACAGAAAAATCTTTCCTGAAGGGCCATGCCCACCATAATCAGTACCAGCAGGACAATTCCCAGCAGATAGCCGCCTAACTTAAAGTTAAAGGCATGCAGCATAGAGAAAACATCCCATGGGCTGTACCCCTGTGTCTGGCTGTACACACCTTTGAAGCAAAGGAGTACAATCACAGCCAGCACAACGTATTTCACCATTGAGAGTTTTGAAGTCACTGTTTCCGGCAGTTTCACCGGCTTTTTCTTGATTTTTTTGCAAATCCACACATAGACAAAGTGAACTGCATCTCCAAAACTTCCGAATGCACAGGCAAATCCACAGAAGAAACGCCCGAATACAATGGTATACAGACACAGGACAATCAGTACCGACACAAAAGAGGTCAGACCAATTTTTTCTCCTGCACCCAACTGTGTGAAAATATATTTGACGCCTGCAAAAGCGGCTGTATAAGCTGAGGGCAGAAACAGGAAATATAAAAGCTGTATGATTGCCCGAAGCCAGCCGTGCATCTGCTTGCGCTGCTTTTTTGTAAGATGATGTATATCGATTTTGCTCATTTATTTTGCCGCCTCTTCCAATGCCTGCGCAACTGCATTTCTAATACCCGTGGAACTGAATGTTGCTCCGCTGATCGTATCTACATCTGCGCTCTGTGCATCAATAATTGTCGGGATAATATCCTCCGCCATGGAAAGATAAGCGCCATCCTCCTTTTCTGCTGATACAATACTGATATCTGTAATGGAACCGCCCTCAACGGTGACTTCCACCTGAATGGTTCCGCCAAATCCCTGTGCCTCGCCTTTCCAGATGCCATCTTCATAACTGCTGCCTGCCGCATCCTCCTGGGACTGCATGACAGACTGCTTATATAAATTGGCACTTTCCAGGTCTGCTGTCAATTTCGCAATCTGATCATCCTTATCCCGCAGTGTCAATACAGTGTTATAGCCAATTAACAATGCAATGATGAGCACCAGATTCACCGCTCGAACCCAAAATGTCTTCATCTCTATTTACCTTCCTCTGCCAATTTTTTTGCTTCATCCAGTGCTTTCTGGCAGCCTTCGATAATCGCATTGGAAGAACAGGTGGCTCTTGCAACTGTATCAATGCCTTCCGGCATGCCTTTTTCTGTAATCTGTGTCACAACCCCCACAGATTTTGAAGTACCCTGGGCCGCTCTCGTAATATAACGGTCGTTACTGCTGTCACCGTTGCCACTGATATCAGAAATATCTGTAATCTTATCATTTTCAATTCGCACCGTCATGGTCAAATCGTAAGCATCGAAATGTCCATCTGCATCCGGCTCACAGATGACAGATACTGTATAAGCGCCATCTGCATAGGTTCTATTTGTCGGTTTCTCTGTCTCAGTTTCTCCCGGTTCTGTCTCATCTGTTTCTTCCGGCGTCCGCTTTGCAGCCTCTAATGCCTTCTGGCAGCCTTCGATAATTGCATTAGATGAGCAGGTGGCTCTTGTCACTGTATCGATTTCCTCAGGACTGCCTTTTTTAGTAATCTGTGTCACCACACCCGGCAATTTGGAAGTACCCTCTGCTGCGCGTTTAATGTAGCTGTCATTGGATGAACCACCATCACCGACAATGTCTGTGACTGCTGTAATTTTGTCATCTTTGATATGAACGGTCATGGACAGATTGTAAGCTTCAAAATCCTGATCTTCATCCGGTTCACACACAACAGAGACGGTATAGGCGCCATCAATATAAATGCTGTCCTTATTGTCTGTCTCTGTTTCACTTTCCGTCTCTGTCTCCGTTTCCGATTCTGCCGGTTTACCGCTGTTACCGTTTTCAGCTGCTTTGAAAGCTTCCCTCAGGGCTTCAACAATACCGTTGGAGCTGTACGTTGCTCCAGACACAGTGTCAATACCTGACAAATCTGTTGACTGGTTTTTCAGGACTTCGTTAATGATGCTCTTGGCTCTGTTAAAGAAAGCAGCATCATCTTCACATTCTGTCACCAGTATGGCTTTGATGGTCTTATCCTGGATCACAACTGCCAGCTGAATATCTCCGGCATATCCTTCACCTGTGCCATAATAGATACCCTCTTCGTAAGGTACTTTTCCTTCGACAATTGTCGAATTATTGTTGCTGTTGTTATTATCATTATTGTTATTGTCATCATTACTGTCATCGGCATCATTTGAAGAGCCATTAACTGCTGCCTGTTTCAGCGCCGCACGTACCGCATTAATAATACCTCTGGAGCTGTACGTTGCACCAGACACCGCATCCACGTTGGTACTCTGAGAACTGATGATATTCGGAATCAACCCCTGAGCCTGACTCATAAAACTACTGTCATCATTATGGCTGACCACACTGATATTGCTGATTTTCCCATCAGCAATCACCACCTCAACCTGTACTTCGCCATTAAATCCGGTACCACTGCCATAATAGGTGCCGTCTTTCCATGTCTGATTGGAATCATCCACAGTTTCGATGGATGGTGAGCTCTGATTGCTGCTGCTTGCCGTCGTAGCCGGTGTGCTTGTATCCTGCTCTCCGGTCAGGGCATTCTTTACAGCACTGATGATACCGTTGGAGCTGTAAGTCGCACCTGACACCACATCCACATCCAATATCTGCCCGGCAATGATCTTATCAATAACACCCTTTGCTCTATTAAAAAATGCTTCGTCATCCTGTGTACTGAGGATATTGATTGCCACAATACTTTTATCCTTAATTTCCACAGAAACAGAGACAGTCCCTGCAAAGCCGGTACCACTGCCTTTATAAAAGCCATCTGCCAAATCGAAGTTTCCCTTCTTGGCCTGCTCAGTTTCTTCTGTTTCCTGCTTTTTCTCTTTTGCATCAGCCTCGGCACTCTGAAAGGTTTCCGGCTGCTCCACTTCATAGACAGGCGCTGCATAACCTTTCAATGCCATAGCGACGCATCCCACGACCGCCACTGTTGCCAGCATTGGCATATAATTGCCAAATCTTTTCCATCCTTTCATTTTCCGTCATCCTCTTCTATTTTTTTATGATTTCAACTTCTCTATCGGATGTAAAACTATCCTTAATGCCTTCTGAAACATAAAGCTTCTCATCATCCGTCAAAAGAATCATATCAAACTCATCACTGTGCGCTTTCCAGTAATCAACGGCTTTGTCCTTACCCATTACAAATAAAGATGTGGAAAGGCCGTCTGCCAATGTACCATCAGTACTGACAATGGTTACAGAAATCAGTCCGTTTTCTGCAGGATATCCTGTTGCCGGGTCAATAATATGATGATAAGTCACACCATCTTTTTCAAAGTAGCGCTCATAACCGCCGGATGTAATAATGGCCTTATCCTTTGCCTCAAGAACCCCCAGATACTCATCTTCTGAATCAGGACTCTGTACCGCTACACGCCACAGACTGCCATCCGGCTTGGTGCCAAATACCTGCGCATTGCCGCCTAAGTTGACCAGTCCGCTTGTTACACCTTTTTCCCTGTAAATGTCCATAATCCTGGATGATGTATAGCCCTTTGCAATACCACCGAGATCAATCTGGACACCGTCCTTTTTGAAGCTGACGGTTGAAGTCTCCTTGTCATAGTCAATCAAAGAAGGATCAGCCAGTTCCAGCGTTGCCTTCAATATGTCTGTATCCGGCACCTGATAATTACCGTCAGTAAATCCCCAGGCCTTCATCACCGGGTAAATCGCCACATCAAAAGCACCATTTGTACTCTCATATAGTTCCAGAGAACGTTCCATCAAAAGAGCGCCGTCTTCTGACAGCTGTCCGCCGTTATTTGCATTAATCTGACCAATCTCGCTGTCTTCCTTTCCTGTGGACAACAGTGCATCCAATCGTGTAATCTCATCTACTGCTGCTTCAACAGCCGCATCACCGTTAGGGCCATAAGCCTTCACTGTCATATAAGTATCCATGGCAAAAACATCTCTGACCGCCTCTGTATCATCAGAAGCATTTTCTGAAGTCAGTTCCGAAGATGTGACAACGTTTTCAGAACTCACCTCAGAAGAGGTCGCTGTTTCCGTTGAAACATTTCTCCCGGAACAGGCTGTCAAAATAGCAATTACCGAAGATATCATAATAGTTCTTATTATTTTCTTCATCCATAATATCCTTTCATTCAGTTAGGTTCTACTAACGATTAGTATTTTATCGTGTAAAAAAAAAGCTGTCAATTAAAAAAGCCGCTAAACATGCGGCTTAAATGATAAATTCTCTTAATAGAATTTATCAATAAAATTTTCTCAGTTACTTTAAATTAGTTGATAACAACTTATCATTAACAGTAACGTAAATCATTTTCATTTATTTTCTTTGCCAGCTCTCAACCATGGCGATATTCAAAATCCCCCACGACATACAAAAAGCCCCGCGGCCAAAGCCGCAGGGCAAACATAATACATCTGGTATGAAATTATGCGTTTGCTTTCTTAATCTGCTCGATCATGATAGGGATGATAGTGAACAGGTCACCAACGATACCATAATCAGCAACATCAAAGATAGGTGCATCTGGGTCTTTGTTGATTGCTACGATGCAATCAGAACCAGAGATACCAGCAGCATGCTGGATAGCACCTGAGATACCACAAGCAATGTACAGCTTAGGGCCTACAGTCTTACCTGTCTGACCTACCTGATGTGCACGTGGAATCCAGCCTTCATCAACAGCTGCACGGGAAGCACCAACTGTAGCACCCAGTACGTCTGCTAATTCACGGATAACACCAAAGCCTTCTTCTGAACCTACACCACGACCACCGGATACGATGATTTCAGCTTCCTCAAGGTTAACAGCTGCAGCAACTTCTTCGATTCTTTCGATCAGTTTTGTTCTGATCTGATCAGCTGCTACATGAATGTCTTCACGTGTGATTGTGCCTTCTTTGCCTTCAACAAGTTCAGGTTTCTTGAATACACCTGGACGAACTGTACCAAGCTGTGGTCTGTTATCCGGGCAAAGGATCATAGCCATCAGGTTACCGCCAAATGCAGGACGTGTCCAAACCATGTTGCCAGCTTCTGCATCATAGTCAAGACCTGTACAGTCAGCTGTAAGACCTGTATTCAGATCACAAGCCATCTTAGGACCAAGGTCACGACCGTTGTTGGTAGCACCGATCAGGATTGCTGATGGTTTATGCTTGTCAACAAGTGTCTTCATAGCGATGCTGTATGCATCTGTTGTATAGTTAAAGTATTCGTCGCCTTCAACGAGAATAGCTTCGTCAGCACCGTATTCGATTGCTTTCTTAGCGATATCTTCAACCTTACCGCCGATAACAACTGCAACAAGCTTAGCGCCCATCTTATCTGCAAGTTCACGGCCTGGATTAAGAAGTTCGTAGCCAACTGGCTTTACTTCATTCTCTTCTGTCTCTACAAATACCCAAAGATTCTTATACTCTTCAAAACTCATGCCCATATCCTCCTTACAGTACTTTGGCGTCTACAAGCAGATCAACAAGCTTAACTGCTGATACTTCAACTTCGCCTTCATTAACCATTACACAGTTCTTATTCTTCACTGGTGTAAAGGTCTTTCTAACCTTTGTAGGGGATCCTTTAAGACCGCAGCGAGTCAGGTCGATATCTGGAATATCTTCTGATGTGATAACAGTGATCTCTTTTCTCATAGCTGCCATCTTGCTCTTGATAGATGGATATCTAGGATCAAATTCAGTCTTAACAACTGTTACGATTGCTGGTTTCTGAACAGAAATCATATCGTAACCTTTGTCGCTTTCTCTCTTAACGATGATATCATCGCCTTCTACAGAAACTTCTGCTGCATATGTAACCTGTGCAAGACCCATATGTGCTGCAATTTCAGGACCAACCTGACCTGTATCACCATCGATAGCCTGTTTACCAGCAAGGATAAGGTCAAATTTGCCTTCTTTCTCTTCGATAGACTGGATAGCTGAAGCTAAGATGTAGCTTGTAGCCAGTGTATCAGAACCGCCGAATTTTCTGTCGCTGCAAAGATATGCTTTGTCGCCGCCAACTGCGAGACACTCTCTTAATGCATCCTTTGCCTGATCTGGACCCATGGATAATAATGTAATCTCTGTGCTTGGATCTGCGTCTTTGATTCTTGCTGCAACTTCAAGTGCGCATGCATCAAATGGATTGACAATACTTGGTACACCTGCACGAATCAGTGTATTCGTTACTGGATCGATCTTAATCTCTGCAGTATCAGGTACCTGTTTTACACATACTAAGATTCTCAAAATAAATACCTCCTTATTTCAGTAAGCTTCTTAATCACACATATTCATACCAGACTAAATATGTAATGAATCTCTCAGAAACGCCACTACATACATCCTACACGTTTTAGAATGTTTTGTCAAGATTTTGACCAACTTTTCAACGTCCCAAAAAGTAAGTTTTTTATTCCCAAAATTCATTAATTCCGCTATTTTATTGAAATTCGTCGAATTTTTTTTGTAAAAAAAGCACAGTTGACTTTTCATAATAAATTCAAAATCAGTCAAAATTGCACATAGTATACAATAGTTTCTACCTATATTAATTATCATGCGAAATATTTTTATTTCCTGTCGGCAATCAAATGTTCGAACATTTGTGACAACTCAGTTATTTTTTTGTCGGGCCAATTTTTTTTAGGTTCAAAAGCTGCAGTACCCCAAATAAGTGCAGTACGGACTTCAAATATCTGAAAAGGGATTCTACCGTTCAGAATCCCTTTTTGAAGTTTACTGACCATACTGCGTTTATTTTATATCCCGGTACAATGCAGTTTTTATAGCCTTTATAGACAGTATACCAATATTCCCATTATAGCCTGCTTTAGTCCGATATGTTGATGTTCTTAAAGTCCTCCGGCTGAAGCATGAACATGGCTGCTTCTTCGTATTTATTGTCGAGAACAGTCATGAAAAGATTCTTCATGTTGCGCTTTTCAAGGCTGGCAATCGCTTCCTCGATAATGGCCATGATATCTTCATAATCAACCGAATAGCCATCCTGCATACGTTCACGCAGCAATGTCTTCAGCGAAGCTGCTCCCGGCCCTGAGATCTCATAGCCTTTCTTCTTGGCGTATCCCTCTGCCAGCTGAACAAGTTCATTCTCATTGTACTTGCCAATATGAATGATATTCAGGAACTTGCTGTGAAGAACCGGATATTTTCTGAATAATTCCTTGATCTTATCCTCTTCGCCTTCCAGAACAATGGCTACGTCCTGATTGTCCTGCTGAACAAAATCAACAATAATGCCCGCAGCCTTATCATCCAACATATCTGCGCTCTCAATGATCAGGCAACCGCCTTTCAGTTTCGCAAAAATCATAGAGAAGTCTCTGCCGTTCAGATCCTGTGCCGTTGCACGGACAAGCTTGTTCTTATCACAGATGCCATATGTATTTAAGGCCTTTGCAATACCAATGGCAATCTGGGACTTGACACTCATATCATAACCGGTTACAACAAAGTTAATATCATACGGTGCCAGCAAGTCCATATTGTCAAGTGCCGGATCTTCAAACTTGGTGAATGTCTTCGCCAACTGACTCTTAATACTCTCTACACCTGTCACCGTGCCGAAAATATCCAGAACTGTATCAGAGGCATGAATATCATCCGAGATCTCATCCTCCTCGTCATCTTCATCCTCTTCTTCGTCCGCCGAATCATTCTGACTGCTGCAGTCATCCTCCGAGATCACTTCATCTTCGTCATCATCATCTATCAGCTCATCTTCATGGACTTCACCGGCGATGCCAAACAGATCATCCAGTGTATCCTCTTTTGTCTCCGGAATGACTTCATCCTTCTCGTCATCACCGTCTATGATAATTTCATCTTCCGCAGCTGCAGCTTCTGGTGCTTCATTCTCTGAATCATCATCATCATCGATAATAACCGTATCCTCTGACTCACCATCATCATCCACAATGATCTCCTCTTCACTGTCCTGGCTGCGTGTGTAATCCGCAACAAGATCTTCACCCATCAGTTTGCCGAAGAAATCTGCATCCTCCTCGCTGAGTCCCTCTGTAGAAATCGCTGCATCTTCGGCTTCTTCTGATTCCGGCACTTCTTTCTCCGGTGCATCCTCTGCCACCGTATTCTCTGACATTTCCTCAACAGGCATTTCCTCATGAAGGAAAATATCTTCATCCTTCTCGCCTGCCTGACTCTCCTGGCTCTGGGCGGCAGTGATCGCTGCAGCAGCCAGTTCGATCTCGTCAGGCTTTTCCCCTTTTTCTTTGGCCAATTTCAGAGTAGACCAGTCAAAATGCTTCTCTTTCTCTTTCTTGCCAAACATCAATGAGCTGAACAGATGGGCAATATGAGACTTCTCATTTTCTTCATCCGGTTGTTCTGCTTCACTGTCTTCATCCGGCTGTTCTGCTTCACTGTCTTCATCAGCAGACTCCGCATGCCCGTCATCATCTGCTGTATTTCCATCTGCATTCACCGTTTCACTGTCTGTATTTCCCGCATCAACGGCCATTGCCGCATCCTGCGTCTCTTCACCTTCAGCGCTTCCCGCCGACTCTTCATTTTCTTCTAATGTCGGCTCTTCATTTTCTTCTAATACCGGCTCTTCCACAATCACTTCATCCCGAAGTGTGTCCTCTGTCACAGCTGTTTCGACAATCGGTTCATCTGCCGCTTCAGGCGCTGCCCCATCCATTGCCCGCTGAATAAGATCAAGATCAATGCTTCCCTCATAATCCGCACCGGCAAAACCCTCAATGCCCATCTCTGCACCTATAGATTCTGTCAGCTGCTTCTCATGGGCCGCACGCTGTTCTTCCTCAACGCGATGCTGTTCAACCGTTGAAATCTCCGGCAGCGGCTCACCTGTCAATTTACATTTCAGCGCAATGGCCTTGTCCACATATTCTCCATGGCCAAACCACAGCACGATCTCATCACATTCATGAATGCATTTCTTCGTCTCACCGCTGGCCTCATATAAAGTCGCCAGTTCATAAGCCCACTCCTCTATGTATTCATAATCCTTTAACTTCTCAAGGGTATCGATCAAAACAGAAAGACGTTCCCCTTTGCCCTTATCCAATCTGTATCTCAGAATGTAGCGATGCAGATCTCTGGATGCCACACCAATGAACTCTTTATAATAATATTCTGCCTCAGAATACTCACCTTTATCAATATACAACGTTGTCAGCAGATCAAGGATTCGTCTTGTATTCGGATTCTTCTCATAAACACGCAGAAGAATCTGTTCTGCTTCATCATAACGCTTCAGGCCCATATAAACTTCACCGACCAGGCAAAGGATAGAGATATTGCGGATCTTGCTGACTTCAATCTCATCCAGAACCTTCATGGCTTCTTCATAACGCTCCTGCATCACAAGGGTCTTGATCTGCTTGGTCAGCGCGCCTTCATTTATCTTATTATTCTCCAATTTATTCATCTCCTCACTGCAAAGCCGTCGGCTCCGCTAAGGGCATTTTAACACACAAGTAAACACTTGACAACTAACGCCCTAAACAAAGTCAAAAACTTCCTGCTCATAATTAATCTTCACATATTCCATTTCGTCAATCTTCACATTGGAGTGATAATCTACGACGATCGTCTGCTGACGATGATTCATCAGCTTCTGCCCCAAAACATAATTGACATCAAATTTACCTGTAATTGCCGGCGTTGCACCTCTTGCCGGAACAATCAACTGTACATCATTGGTTTTTAATAAGGCAAAAATAGGCTCCCAGATATAAATATCCTTGGCTGCGCCAAATGGATTATCAATAAACAGGACTTTCCTGAGATGCGCACCTGCAGCCGCGCCTGCATGAATAGCTGAAATATAATGGATCACTGCAATCAGGAACTGAATATAAATTCCCTGGGACTGCCCCGTACTGCCCACCGCCTCTTCATACTTCAGATAACGACTTTGGCTGGCAATTCTCTCTCTCTTGTAGAGTGTCAGCCGAATGGCATTCATATCTGTTACAATCACCGAAAACAGCCGCTTCCAGGCCAACTGTTGCCGGATATAGCGCATTTTCTCTTCCTGCGTTCCAAGGGTATCCGATTGATTAACAATATCATCAATATAAGCAGACATTTTCTCTTTGTAAAAATTCTCTTTAACATAAGGGATGGTAAGGCCGACCATCTGAATCTGCTCGTTATCCATGACAATCGCAGACATCTTCGGCAGTTTATCCAGTTCCATCCGGATGTTCTGACAAATCTGAAGACACTGACTTTCAAAACTGTCCTTGATGCTGACAAGGTCTTCCATGTTTTTTCCGACACGCTCTTTCTCTATACGGATCAGGGCAATGGTTTCCTCAATTTCCTGCATCACTCTGCCTGCCGCTTCTGCATTCTCCGGAAGGCTGAGATGTTCACGAAGTTCTGCCGCCAGACCTTCTGCACCTAACTGATGCAGTTCTGACACTGCTTTGGCTTTGTCCTTTTCAAACGCATCTCTTTTTGCAAAATACTGGGACTGCATCTGCTCATAACGTCTCAGAAGTTCCTCATATCTGCGCTTCAATCCGATCTGCTCATCCAATGTTTCTGTTGTCAGATTTTCCTGTACATGGCAAAGCTTCATCAAGCGTTCCACATCATGCCTGATTCCCTCCAGCGCATACAATTCCTTTGTCAGACGCTCAATACGTCCAGTCAGCGAACGATACTCCGCCGAAGTATTTTCATAGAGCTGACGCATATTCTCCACGTAGGATTCATAACTCTGATCATTTAACGCCACCTCTTTATAGGCACCGTATTTTTCCTCAATCACATTGACTGCCTGAGCAACACTGCCGTACAGACGATTCTTGTCCGCTTCAATAGCCGTCAGCTGCTGCCGCATATTATCGGCCTGCTGTGCCATATTCTCAAGGTCCTGCCTGATCTGCCTGATATTCTCAGCCGCTGTCTGATAAATCTGGCCATCCGCCCGCAGATTTTCCATACGCGCCATCTGGAGATTTCTATCGGCAATACTCTTTGTCAGACGCTCCATAGAACGTGCATAGCTTTCCATCAGCTGCTTTTTGTCATCCAGATCCATATGTTCTTTCTCATAAGCGTCACGAATGCCATAAAAGGCCGCCCGCAGCGCATCATCCGTCAAATCTTCCGGCACCTGTCCTTTCGACGGCTGTTCACCCAAAAACTGCTGTCCGTCTGTTTCAACAGCATAAAGCTTCCAGTTGTCTTCCCAGTCTTTTATCAGCAGATCTTTCTCACTGACTGTATGTTCACACACTTCCGACTGTTCCTGCATTTTGGTGCGCAGCAAAGTTGCGGTCTGTTCTTCCTCCTGTTTTTTTGCCGCCAATTTTCCATATTTCTGTCTGACTTCTTCGATCAGATGCTTTGTCTCAGTCAATGCTGTATTGACATCCCGCAGTGACTCAAGTACCGCATACTGCTCTTTTGCCGTCTCCGCCTGCTTCCCGGCTTCCTCAATACTTACAGCATCCCCGGACAGCTGTCCATCCAACTGCTGTATCCGGTCTTTGATCAACTTCTGTTTCTCCAGAAGCGCCAGCTCTTTCTTCTGGTTTTCCCGAAGCGCTTGTCTGTTTTCTTCCTTTTTGCTATCATAGACAAGGAGAAAGCTGCTCACTGACTCCATATCTTTTTCATAGGTCTGCTGCTGATCCTCCATTCGGGCAATCACCCGCTGAAGTTCTGTCAGCTGCTCCCGGCTCTGTGCGCATACTTTATGACGCATATTTTCATCCAGATAGAAACTGCTGCCTTTTCCGGCAAAAAGCAGTCGGCTCTTCTCCACCGGCTCCTCTTCAGAAAGTACCGTTTCAAGACTGACCACAGGAATCGCATGCTCCCCGAAATCTTTTTCCTTTAAAAGTTCATCCGCCGCTACTTTTGCAAAACCATCTTTTAAAATCACTGTGTACGGCAAAAACGGCATCCGTGCAAGCAGTGCACGCCGCTCTGCATCATTTGTTTCCTGAAGATACTGAGCCCCATAAACACAGGTAATGCCATGGCATGTTCGGATATAATCCATAAAATCCTGAACATCCGCAGGTATACGCATCAGCCCGCCATCTTCCAACTGATGAATTTTTTCTTTCAGTGCAGCTTCCTGTCTCTGACGTTCTTCAATATCACACACAAGCTTACGATAGCGTGCAAACAAATGCTCCTTGAGTAAACCGGCTTCTGTCACCTGATAGACCTGAAGCAGTTTGGCGATCTGCTCATATTCCCGCTGCCAGGCTGCCATAAATTCATTGCCCTCACGGATCAATGTCCTGATATGTCCCAACATCTGTGTATTCCGGGCTTCCTGAAGCTGCTGTTCATTTTTTTCTGCCTCTGCGGCTTTCGCATCCTCCATGAGCTGCATCAGCTCAGCTTCCTTTGCTTCCAGTTTCTTTTTCTGGCTGAGCAGTTCCTTATCGACTTCCTCAATCACCAGAAGTCCTGATGCTTCCCTCAGCCTTGCAAAATCCTTCAGATACATTTGCTCTTTTTCACGGTTTTCCTGGGACTGATGCTCCAGAACCGCCAGCATTCTGTCATCTTCACGCTCTGATGCTACCAGTTCATCCAGCTTTTGCTGAAGATTTTCCATTTCTTTCCGGCCTTGTACAATACGGTCATCCAAAACAGTCATCCGCTTCTGGCAACGTTTCTGCCATGCCTTTGCATAAGCCCGAAGCTGTGCCAGCTGCTCCTTCTGCCCATCCGTACTATGACGGATCGTATTCTCCACGGCCTGATATTTCTGCTGTTCTTCCAGATATTCCAGGTAATCATTCATACTCTCTCTGAGGTTCAGATCATCCCTGCTGACAGCCTGTTCCAACTGTAACTTCTCAAGCTTTTCGCTGCAGTCGGCCGCTTCCTTCTCAAGATAGGCCAGCTGTTCCTTGCTGGACTGGATTTTGACTGTCTCCAGCTTTCTGGCATAGTCTTCCATATGCCCCTTTGCCAGCTCCTGTTCTCTTCTGGCCGCTGCCAGATCCGCAGTCCTGTTTTTCTGTCTGGCAAGTACAGTCTGCCATGCTCTGGCAATGTCCATCCGCAGTGTCATTTCCTCACCATACATAACATCCAGCGTCCGGATTCGCTCACCCAGGCTGTGCATAACTTCCTGCTGTCTATCATACTGGCCGATTTCCGCTTTCTTGCGGGTCAGCTCCGCTAACTGATCTTTGATCTGATACAACGTATCCGCCATCAACGACATATTATCACCATTTTCAGCCCGTTCCGATGTCCGCGCCATAAATGCTTTCTGGATAATCTCCTCGATCAGAAGATCCTCCACCACCTTGCGGGTTGTCCGATAATGACTTTCAAAATAGGTCCGCACATGGCCTTCCGTCTTATTGATCCCACGGATAATTTCCCACTCGCTCTCATACAGTCCATACCGGCTGATAAAACGCTGGTATTCACCTTTGCGCTCGAATAAATGAACCTGCAGTTGGTAATCCTTTCTTGAAAGATTTCTGAGGTAATTTTTAAGCCCCGGCCATGTAATTCTTTCCTTACCGTCGCTGAGCGGAAGATTCACGATATCATTGTCATTGTAATGTCTGTAAAAAATGACATAGTTAAAATATTCAATCGCCGCTGCGTCCCCTGCTGCATTTTGATTTTCATCATCTTTTGCCTTTCTGGCGCAGAATCCCGTCAACATATATCTGTAATCATCTTTGACAAGATAATCGTCCAGCTTCCATTCGATTAATGAATGGATGACCGTACTGCCGCCTTCACCGCGAAATAATTTTTCCACCGGCTGCTTGTCATCCAGCGTACAGTTCGGAATCAGATTCTGAAGCAAAAGCAGTAAAAGAACACTTTTGCCGCCGCCGTTGGCCAGGTCATACAGCACATTTTTACAGTCAAAGCGCATAATAAAATCATCATAAAACTGTGTACCGAAATTATAGCGTACATTATTGACACGCACTCTGTTAATATGCGGCATTTTCCTCATCCTCCTCTGTCTTGCTGTTTCGGTCCTGCACAGGTTCCTTCACATCACCTTGCCGTTTTCTCTCAATGTTCTCCATATTGCCCCGCCTGCTCTGTTCAATGACTTCATACAGCCGTCCTTTACAGCTGTCAAAATAGTTCTCGACCAGCGCCCGCATTCTGTCCGTTATATAATATTTGCCCGCCGATTCCACAAAAAGCGCCTGCGTGATCAGAAAATTGAAGACCAGCTTGACAAAACCTGTTTTGGACCCTCTGGCAGCCTTTAATGTGGAAATATCATCATTTTCAGCCATCAGAGGCAGCTCATCCCACAATAATGCCAATGTTCTGAAACTGTTTTCCTCAATATCATTCTGAACAATCGTCTCCAGTCTCGCCATCACACCGGAAAGCAGAGCTGTTGTACTTTCAATGACCATATCTGTCTTCACATAGGTCAGCGCTGCCTCCCCGGAGGTGGTCTCATAAAACAGCGTCATCACGTCATAAATAATGAGGTACGCCAGAAATAATTCTCTGTTCAGACGCAGCCCGATGGCTTTTTTCAGCTCGTCGTTAGTGTAGCCGAAAACCCTGTTCTCATCTCCGGCAGTCACATATAGTGTATTGTGATATTCATAAAGACGAAGATTGGATTTCTTTAAAACCGCATCCAGAATGTCATAAACCTCCGCCTGACTGCTATAGGCTTCATAGAGATCTCTGTGGTTTTCCCTGCCCACTGTCTCCCCTGTAATCAGACATGCAAATATCTCCATTGCTTTGTCCAGATTTCTGTGATCCATTATTCTTCCGTCCTTTCAAATCGAATATTACTCATTTCAAACCGCTCCAGAATGGAGATTGTTTCATCCGGCAGATAAATCAACCTGAATTTCAGTCCTTCATATCCCGGATTCGCCTTCAGAAAATCCGCCATGGTATCCTCAAGAAATGTATCCGGATGATCCTTGATCATATCCAGATCATAATGTTCTTTCTGGCTCAGGTGTACAAGAAACGCATAGTAATCTCTGTTTTCCAGTACCTGATCCGGGAATTTCATGGCATAAAGGTCATTAAGTTGTGCCAGCGTTACTTCTTTTTTCTGTTTAATCTTGTCCAAAAGTACCCTCAGAAGATAACTGAAATTGTCCTTCATTCTCTCCTCTGCAAGTTCATCCTCATAAACATACATCTGCTCCCGGCCCTTTTCCACCAGTTCACCTGCCGCCGATTCCTCCGGCTTATAGAGCAGCAGGTCGTCCACCCGGGACATCGGAAATGTCTTCTTTATCTTCGGTGCAAAAAGCGGCAGCACCAGATATGTCAGGAGTTCCGGATCATCCGCCTCGATCATCCGCTGTCCCACATCCATAAAATCCACGGAAGGACGAAAACGTGTCCTTTTCGCCTTTGCAAGCGCCTCATCTCCGGCCTTCTGCATCTGCATATAAGCATGCATCAGCTCTTCGTGACGCTTCATGGCATTTTTCAGCGCCGTATCCAGCTGATAGATTTCCTCCGCTGCCTCACCGGTGATCCTGTCCGTTTCCATTTTCTGTACAGCCCTTGCAGACAATGCCATATTCGAGGCAAAAAGGTGCTGTTCCTCACTAAACCACTTCATCAGACGATCATGATAATTCTCCAGTGCAGCAAGCCCCTCCGTCACATGGCGGTTCAAAAGTGTCTGGATCTCATGTCGTTCCTCCATCAGGCGTCCCACTTCCATGTTGATGCGCCCGATAACCTCCAGCCCGCCTCTGAAATTCTGCGCTTTTATCATCTTCTCAAGAAGCAGCTGGGCAACGCTGATATGGCTTTCCTCCCGAACTTCCTTTGTATCAAGATAAAAAGCCACCGCATCAGATGAAATTCTGTAAAGTACCTGCTGATCTTTCAGTTCACTCTCAATCAGACGCACTCGCAGTGTTTTCTGCTGATGGGCGGCCGGGTCATAGTAATCCAGTTCAAATGGTCGTCCCTCGTTGCATAATTTATCAAAAATGTATTGATACAATTCATCATCGGCCTCTTCTTCGGTAAAATCAAAATCTCTCACCAAAAGTCCGGCCATGAATTGCCTGTAATCCTCATAGCATACCGGCTGATCCTGAAAATGATTCGCCTCAATAAAAAAACGCAGGACGGCAAGGACAATATATGACATATCCAGGCGTCCGTAACTTCCGTCCCTGTACTGGGACAATCCGGTATCCATTAATCTGAAAAAAGGATAATAACGCTTCAGATGCATCATACGCGCCTCATGATCCTGCACCATATCATTCATTAAAATATAATTGTCCACTTTCTCCTCCTGCTATCTACTGCAACATCCAGGAAAACTGTTCGCCGCAGCGTCTCAGCTCTCCCAGAACCGTCTCCAGCCCCTTTTTGCTTTCCATCCAGTTATCACGGCTGATGCTCTGTGTAACCGCTGGGCACATCAGGAATTCAATCTCCCTGTCCTGAAATACATACTCAAAATACATTCTGCATCTTCTGGCATGAAAAGCCTGGCAGCAGATAATGGCCCTTTTTATCGGAAGGTGCTTTTCCTCCAGCATCTTCCTGATATATTCAGCATTTTCAAGAGTAAATGTGGCTTCTCTTTCCTGAAGAATGGCTTCTCCCGGCACGCCTGCCTGCATCAGCACATCTGTCAGGAAATCCGCTTCTGCAGCATAAGGGCCCTTATAACATTCCCTGTCACAGGATGGCCCCTCAAAAGCCGACCGGCCTTTGCTGTATCTGCCGGACACCACAATATAAGGTGCCATCCCCGCCTGATACAGCGCCGCAGCCCTCCTTGCAGGCTGCGGCCATGTATTGCCGGGTACGATGATGATATCTGCCTTTTTCGGCAGATCTTCAAGAAAAATAAACTCCGTAATATCTCTCAAAAACTTCATATTCTGAATGCTCTTTGCCGATTTTCGGCGCTTCTTTCTGTCAGTGCTTCTATCATCTGTCCGTTTCTTTACTTTCTCTTAAAAGTAGAAGCATAAGCCTGTACGGCAACTGCTTTTTCAGAGTCCGAACCGTATTCGGATGACGGAACAACTTCCTCAGATGCCACCGTCCACTGTCCGCCCTTATTCTGAGGCAACAGGATGACAGTCTTTTCCTCATCATAATTGCTGTACCATGCCACATCTGAAAGCGGTGCCTTCACTTCATAAATCTTCGCTGTTTCAGGGAACCAGCAGGTGGCATAGTTTTTCGCCACTTCCCTGTCCAGGCTGAAAGCAAATCCTTTCTCAATAACTCTGCTGGCGTCGTCTTCTCTGCCAAATGGGCGCTCAAAGCTGCCGCGGTAAACAGTCAGATTGCCGTCACTATCAATATATTCAGCCAGTTCCTGTTTCATGTCCTCGATTCTCTGATTTCTGACATCTTCCGGTTCCTGTTTGAATGCCTTGGCAAATGTATTGACGAAACCGCCGTCTACACTGCTGTCAAGATATACCTGCATAACCAGCGGCAGTGCCACGTTGGCCGGAATCATGCCCTCTCTGAAATAGTATTTGAACCACTTGAAAGTTTCATCGGAATCTCTGCCGTAAGTTCTTGCCAGATAGGCAAAACTCTCTGCCCATTCTGATATATCAGCATTCTGCTCTTTTGAAAGCCTCTGGATATCGTCCAGTACTTTCTTTGTTCTTGTCTTTATAAAATCCGCCACCAGTTTTTCATCCGGTGTCAACACTTCACTCATTGGCATTTTTGTATGATCCATTGTTCTTCCTCCTGTTTTTAAACCCTTTCACACATCGGTTCACGATCCAGTCAATAACCCCATCTATTATACTTTCAAAAAAACTGACAATGATGTCCATTTATCCATCCCCCTGTCAGTCACCTTACTTCATAAATAAGTGCTGGCTGAGTATTTTCAGCATCTGAGCCGCTTTGGCATTGCCGTTATCCGCAGACTGCTTAAATAACTCAATGGCTCTGCTCTTATCTGTCTTCACGCCCTCGCCGTACCAGTAACAATAACCCAGATTGTACTGTGCACTGGCATGACCGCCCGCTGCGGCTTCTCCATAGAGTCGAATGGCCTCTTTGACATCCTTATGTACGCCTCTGCCCTTCTGATAGCAGAATGCCAGATTGTTCTTGGCCTCAATATTCCCCTGGGCAGAAGCCATCTCATACCAGCTGACAGCCTCTTTGATATTACGGACAACCCCCTGTCCGTATTCGTAACAGTAACCAATCTCACTCTGTGCCTTGGCATGACCGCCGAATGCTGCCATCTGACACCACTTGGCCGCCTCTGTGATATTTCTTCTGACACCAATGCCTCTGTCATAGCAGACACTCAATTGATACTGGGCTTCCGTATGACCCTGACTGGCCGCCTGTCTCAGGCATTTAAATGCTTTATCGCCGTCTTCTCTTGTGGTGCCATTCTCAAGGATCCGCATACCCTCAGCAAATAAATCATCTCTTGTGGTCAATTCTTCGATTGCTTTAGCCGGTTCACTCTGCTGAAACTGATCTGACTGTTCTTCGGCAATCTTTTTATTTACTATTTCTGGTTGTTTTTCGGCAGCCTTTGATTCTGTCGCCGAATCTGCATTGAATTTAATAACTTTCGGTTCTGAAGAAGCCATTGCTTTTTTCAGTTCATCTACAGATTTGGCCTCTACAACTTCCGGCTTGGATTCAACAGTTTTTATTTCAACAACCGCTGTATTTTCTTCCTTTGCTGCTGTTGTTATAGTTTCTGTATTATTTGATTCATTCTTAATTACCGCCGCCTTTGTTTCAGCATCTGCTGCTTTCCGGCTCAGCATCTGGTACTTGTACTTAAACAATGCATGCAGCACATCCAGCTGAACATCCACCTCTGAGGCCATCTGTGCCCCATCCAGATGGAAAAGCATCGTATCCAGTTCATGCTTCAGCGTGTAATTCATAATTTTCCGATAACTCTTGGAAGTGTGTGCCGCCGGTGTCCAGAAATGAAGGACACACAAACTGCCTGCCACCCTTTCCTCGCTTCCGTTGCCGTGATAAACTTTCACACCTGTCTTCTCAATATCTTCAATAATTTTCTGCACATACTCATAATCTTCATATGCGTAATTTATATATATATATCTTTCCATTTCGTACTCCTTTGTGAAATGTCGAAATTTCCCGATGATAATCATACCATAAACAGCCGCGAAAATCCACAGCAATCCAAAAACTGGCGGTGTGAAATTACAGTTTTCAATTGACATCCACACAGGTTATCGTTATGATGTTCATACAGGAGGTGCGTATTTATGTTCCGTTTATGGGGAAAAACATTTCTTCACAATCGTATGACCAATGATCTGGTCGTCTGCAACGATTCCGAAGAATCCCGAACAACCAAAATATTTCAGGCTGTTACAGAAATTTGCCAGACCTTTGACCTTTCCGAACCCATCTGGCTTGATATAAATATTCGTGACTTCAAACGTCACAGCAAAACCAGATTCACACAGGATAATTTCATTGACAGTATTGACTTTGATTACCTGGAAATACAGGTCATTGAAGAGGATTAAAAATGCCGCACATAAGCAAAATGGGATTTGAAAAGAGCCTATATTATCACTCTTTCCAAATCCCATTATTTATGTTTATGATGAATTATTCCGCAGCATCAATCATCATGCCGGCTTTCATCATGCCATTATCAAACGTCACAACAAAACGTCCTGCATTCGCTTCAACAATCTTTCTTGCATTGTCAAAACTGTTGTCACCGGTAGCGGCCTTGACCGCTTCTTCCGTCTTATCCGGAGCAACGGTAATCTTCACAATATAAACCACTTTGCCGTCCTGACGATAAACTTCCACGTATGCACGCTCATTGTCTGCTGAGAAACGCTCAATCTGTGTAAAGATATCTGTAATAATCATCTTCAGACTGTTTCTGTCGATATCAATAATCACCGGTTTCTCCGGCGCACGCACTGTGACGGCGACACCTCTGGCCTTGAGTGCTGCTCTGAATTCCTTACGGACATCCTTGTTGAGCTGTACAAAATTCACTCTGCCGTCATCTGCTGCTTCCATAATTGGCTGTTTTGCTGTCGGCTGTTCTTTCACCGGTTTCACAGGTGCCATATTCACAACTGTTTCTTCAGCAGGTCTTACCGTCTGTGCTGTCTGAACCGGCTGTGCCTGTGGACGCGGCTGAATCTCAGGTGTCAGTCCTGATTCTCTGATAGCTTTCTCTACATCCTCAACAGAAAGAACTTCTGTCTTTCCGTCTGTTACATCCACAACATTAGATGCCACATAGCCAGTCATTCCTTCGGTCATGTCATCCTGCACATTCAGTACCGTCTGCTCACTGAGAATATCTGCAGATGTATTCTGTCTCTTCTGGGTCTGGCTGCGCTCTGCTTCCGCAATCGCCTTGCCAAGATCCATTGCTTCCCAATCCATCGGTTCATCATTCGCCGGTGTATTCTGCACACGCTCAGTCTCCTGAACCTGTGTATTCTTTCTTCCAGGTGCTGCTGCAATTCTAACATCATCTTCTTCATCAACCGGTTCCTGTTCTGTCTCTTCCTCGACTTCGTCATCTTCATCATCACTGCCGCCACTATGTACAAGCAATGCAAGCAATTCTATGATAAAGATAACAGGCGCTGCAATAAACATAACCGGAATACCCTTAACTGTATACTGACGCATGAAGATAACACCATAAATCAATCCACCGTTAATAACAACCAGGATCACTACACCAACAATCACATTCAATGGAGACGGCAACTTGCCAATACCGCGGCTGATACCGCCCACAATCGTTCCGATAATGGAACATCTGAGAAGACGTCCGGCTTTGATACGTCTGACAATACTGAAATAGGAACGGATCACCCATCCATAAGTCACAATTGCCAGTGCTGCTGCACCATAATGATACAGATCCCCATCCATCTTCATCAGCTTGCGAACACCAATACCCAGGGCAATTGCCACTGCAATCATCACCACCAGTGCAATCTCTGTAAAGACTCTGTCCCACCATGTCAGACAAACACCGTCGTAGCCACGCTTCATACCTGTTGACATAATACAGAAAATGAGACAAATGACAAAAATGACGGCTGCTATGATGCCAACAAATCTTGCAGCACCAAAATATTCCCCCATTTTCTCGAATGACAGCTCTGCCTTGTAAAATGAATCCGGCTGTGCCAGGGTATTATCGACAGCTGAATATATAATATACTTATTGCTGGTCTCCGAAAGGACCTTCGTCCATGCATCCTTGTTCAGAAGCTTGCCTGCAATCGGGCTCTGAATGCTGGTCTGGCCATCCGCATTGGAAATAGCCACATAGTGATTGCTTCCTTCAATACGATCCTTCGCATCGTCACCGCTGGCAGCAATACGATACTTGTCACTGTCCAGAATCATAAATGAGAAGTTCGTATCCTTGCCCATATAATTCTCAACAAGCGTTGTCAGCAGTTCTTCATTGCCTGCCTGGGTCACAGAAGGATCTGCCTCCATTGCCTGTACCAGTTGCAAAAGCTGATCCATACTCTTGTTATATTCATCTGCAAAACTTGCACTGTCAAAGAAATCTGTGCTGTAGCTGCCGCCGGCATAACGATCATTCACATATTCATAAGCGATATAGGCTGACACAAGTGCCACCAGACACGATACCATCAGCAGAAAACGCATGATCACCTTCAGCGGAAGGCTCTTTACAGCTGACCATTCTTCATCCACAGCAACTTCTGCTGTATCATCATCTCCGGTCTGATCATCATCTGAAACAGTATTCAAATCTTCTACATCATCCCAGAAATCATTCTTTTTCTTTCTAGCCATTCTGTCCTTCTCCTTATCTAAAACTTGGTATTCCATAATGATTTATTTTACACCATTCAGGGCTCTGAATCAATAGCTTTTCTAATTAAGCTCTTTATGGCAGAGAATTCTCAGCATATTCTCTACCAATGATTTTTCTTCCAAAAGCAGCCCCTGCCCTTTGAAGCCATTCATATTTACAAGGAAATACGGATTCTTTGCTGTTGCCTTAAACTGGATTCTTCTGCCGTACTCAGCCAGAAAATCCGGAATAGCCGCAACGTCCACGTCTGCACGCTCATGCATATAGATCCGGGTTTCTTTTTCCTTATGCACCAGTTGAACAACACCGGCTGCATGGGCCTCTGCACGGATCAGCGCCACAAGAAGCAGATTGGCCGCCGGTTTCGGCAATTCCCCGAAACGATCGATCAGCTCATCCAACATCTCACCATATTCATCCGCATTCTGTATCGACGCAATTCGCTTATACATATCCAGCTTCTGAAATTCATTTTTAATGTAGGCAGATGGGATAAAGGCATCAATATCAATATCAACAGATGTCTCGAAGTCTTCCTGAATCTTTTCGCCCTTCGCCTCCATCACAGCCTGGTTAAGCATCTTGCAGTACAGATCATATCCTACAGCCTCCATATGTCCACTCTGCCGTTCACCAAGCAGATTACCTGCACCTCTGATCTCCAGATCCCTCATTGCGATCCGGTATCCCGAGCCCAATTCCGTAAATTCTCTGATTGCCGATAAACGCTTCTCTGCCACTTCCTTCAGCATTTTGTCACGTTTGTACATGAGGAAAGCATAGGATGTCCTGTTGGATCGTCCGACACGTCCTCTCAGCTGATAAAGCTGTGAAAGTCCAAGTTTATCCGCATCGTGAATGATCATTGTATTGACATTGGAAATATCAAGCCCTGTCTCAATAATCGTGGTTGAGACAAGCACATCGATTTCCCCGTTAATAAACTGATACATAATTTTCTCCAGCTCACGCTCACTCATTTGTCCATGGGCATAGGCCACTGAAGCATCCGGCACAAGTTCTGACAATCCCGCAGCGATTTCATCAATACCATTGACTCTGTTATACACATAGTACACCTGACCGCCTCTGGCCAGTTCTCTCATGATAGCCTCCCGGATCAATTCATCATTATATTCCATCACATAAGTCTGAATCGGCTGACGATCCACCGGTGCTTCCTCCAGCAGACTCATATCCCGAATACCGATCAGGCTCATATGCATCGTTCGCGGAATCGGAGTGGCCGTCAATGTCAATACATCCACATTCTCTTTGATTTTCTTGATCTTCTCCTTGTGGGTAACACCAAATCGCTGCTCCTCATCCACCACCAGCAGACCAAGGTTCTTAAACTCTACATCTTTCGACAGAAGACGATGTGTGCCAATAACAATATCCACCCGTCCGGCTTTGAGATCTTCCAGTGTTTTCTTCTGTTCAGCCTTTGTTCTGAATCTCGAAAGAAGTCCAATATTCACTGGATATTCCTTCATACGCTGACAAAAAGTATTGTAGTGCTGCTGAGCCAGAATCGTTGTCGGCACCAGCACTGCGCATTGCCGTCCCTCCTGCACCATTTTGAAAGCTGCACGAATGGCAACTTCTGTCTTGCCAAAGCCCACATCACCGCAGACAAGTCGATCCATGATCTTTGTACTTTCCATATCACGTTTTGTTGCTTCTATGGCATCCAGCTGATCCTGCGTCTCCTCATACGGAAACATTTCTTCAAACTCCCGCTGCCACACAGTGTCCGGGCCACATACATATCCTTCTGACTCCTGACGGGCAGCATACAGCTTTACCAGATCCATAGCCAGCTCTCTGACCGCCCCTTTTACCTTCGTCTTGGTACGGGTCCACTCCGGTCCGCTCATTTTATTGACCTTCACTTGTTTGGTATCTTTATCCGCATATTTCTGGATCATGTCCAGATTTGTCGCCAAAATATACAGGCTTCCGCCACCGCCGTATTCTATCTTGATATAATCCTTGGCCACACCGTCAACTTCTACATTTTCTATGCCCCGGTAAATACCGACGCCATGTCCTTCATGAACAACATAGTCCCCAACAGACAGTTCTTTGAAGCTTCTGATGCGCTCTCCCTCCGATGCAGGCTGTCGGCGTTTTCTCCGCTTCTTCTTATCTTCACCAAACATATCTGATTCTGCGATAATGGCAAATTTGATCATCGGATACTGTATGCCCTTATGAAGACTGCCGTGAATAATCATAATCTCTCCAGGCGCCGGCACTCGGTCCCTGTCTTCTGAATAAAAAGCCAACAGATCATACTCTGCAAGGTCTTTGACAAGACGTTTGCCTCTTGTCTCCGAACGGCAGACAAGAATCAGTCGATAACCGCTGTTTTTCCATCCTGTCAGTTCTTTTACCAACAGCTGAAAATCCCCCCTGTAGGTATGCATGCTGCTGGTCATCATACTGTATTTACTCTTAACTGCAATATGCGCTGAATTATAGGAAAGCGTACTGAGCAAAACCGTCCGCAGATTTCCCATCCGTGCCAGAATCTTCCGACATTCATAAATGGCCTCTGTCTGCCCCGGCAGCACATAGCCCTTTTCCAGCCTGCCCATCATACTCTCTCTGTATTCTGCCGTTACAGCCTCCCCCTTCTCTGCCACACGGGCCGGCTCATCCAGGATGATCAGACTATCTTTTTCCGTGAAATAATCCAAAAATGAAACTGTATGGTCATAAAAATACTGCACAAGACTATCGATACCTGAAGCTGCACTGCTCAATTCCAGATTGTCCTTCAATTCCGCAACTGCCTGTTTCAATCTGGCCGCCGCTTCATAATTCCCGGCATCCTTCAATCTCTGCACCTGCTGCTTCATGTCCCGATCGATCAGCTTCAATCCACGGTCCCGTACCGGTACACTCATAATATACTCGGCAGCCGGATCAATTGTCACCTCATCAACCTGTTCAATAGACCGCTGACTCTCTACATCAAAACTTCTGATGGAATCGATTTCATCTCCCCACAATTCGACACGATAAGGGCACTCATCCGCCAGATTATAAATGTCAAGAATTCCACCGCGGACCGCAAACTGACCCGGACCTTCCACCTGACTGACTCTTTCAAACCCAAGCGCCGTCAATTTCCTGCTGAGTGCTTCCAGCGGCAGAATATCTCCCACCTTAAAAACGCATCGGTTCTTCTGAAGTTCTTCCAACGGCAGCAGTCTGTCTGACAGACCATCAATGGTTGTCACCACTGTAACCGGGCATCCATCCATCATTCGCCGGATCACGGCCATCCTCTGACTGACGATCAGATTGCTGTGAATGTCTGCGTTATAAAAAATAATGTCTTTGGCCGGATAATAATAAACATTCCGGTCAAAAAACCGGTAATCCTCATAAATTTCTTTTGCTTTAATCTCATTATAAGTGACGATCAGCTTAAACGGATAAGGTTCTCCGATACTGCTGATGAGATGGCATTTCTGTGAATCTATACAGCCATCTATATGAATTGGTGTCCGCTGTCCGGCAAGATCGCTGACGATCTGATCATATTCACTTAAATCATGTAATGGCTGTGTAAACGCTTTCATGCCAAACTCCTTTCACGCATCTGCTATCAGGCCTTTTTCTTGGTATTATACCGGTTCATGGCCCCCCTGACATCATCCATAACCATCATTTTGACCGCTTCAGCAGCTTCCTTCTGTGCCTCGTCAATGATCTTTCTATCCTCGGCACTATAACGACCCAGAACATAATCCGCCAGATCCCAGCCCTTCGGTTTCTCCCCGACACCTACCTTGATTCTCGGGAATACCTCTGTTCCAAGATGCAGAATAATATTCTTAATCCCATTATGTCCACCGGCGCTGCCCTTCTCACGGATTCTCAGCTGTCCCACATCCAGACTGATATCATCATAGATCACAATAATATTCTCTGCCGGAATCTTATAGTAATCAGACAGTTCTCTGACACTTTCACCGCTGAGATTCATAAATGTCTGTGGCTTTGCCAGAATAACTTTCTCGCCCTCAATATAACCGCTGCCATAAAGTGCCTTGTGTTTCTTCTCTTCCACGCGGATTTGATTCTCCGCTGCAATTCTGTCAATTGTCTCAAACCCGACGTTGTGTCTGGTTCCTTCATATTGTTTTGTTGGATTGCCCAAACCTACGATTAAATGCATATCTTTCGCTCCGTATACACTGCTAATATCTCTGAGTTTCCTATCTGTTATAATATAAAAGTTTTATATTTCTTTGTCAATACGGTGAAAAGAAGGGATGCCTTCTCACTGTCGGCATCCCTTCCCGGAATTATTTCCTATTTTTTGCAATCATTCTGTGCAGATTTGCACAACGCATAACAGCTCAGGTTTTCATCTGTTATTCCTGTTCTGTTTCCAGTGCAGCTTCCTCGTATTTCTCAAGGATCTCTCTCTGAATCCGTTCACGGGTATTGGAATTAATTGGATGTGCGATATCCCTGTACTCGCCGTCTGCTGCCTTACGGCTTGGCATTGCGATAAACAGGCCTTTTTCCCCATCTATAACCTTGATATCATGAACAACAAATTCATTATCAATGGTAATTGAAACAACCGCTTTCATCTTACCTTCTTTCGTCACCTTGCGAACTCTTACATCTGTAATCTGCATATGTATACCCCCATTATTCTGATACTTCCCCAACTGTTCATTCATGACAGCTGCAGTTTCCCACTTATCAGATTATATATCTTTCGTTTTCTTCGACAACAATTCTTACCTTGCCGTCCTCACCCCTGTAAGTTTCGTTCGCGCGAATTGTTCCACGACTTTCAACAATACAGTTCTCAATCGTCGTATTATCTCCAATATAGACATCATTAAGAATAATCGAATTCCTGATCACACAGTTATTCCCCACATATACCTTGCGGAACAGAACCGAATTCTCAACATTGCCATTAATAATGCATCCGCTGGCCACCAGACTGTTTCTCACAGACGCCCCCGGATTGAACTTTGCCGGCGGCTGATCCTCAACCTTCGAATAAATGCTCGCATAACCGCCAAAGAAATAATCTCTGACATCCTTCTTCAGAAAATCCATATTCGTTCTGTAATAGGAATCTACAGTTGCAATATTATTCCAATACCCCGGCATTTCATAACCATAAATCTTCTTCGTCTCACGATATCTGACAAGAATATCTTTGACAAAGTCATATCTTTGTTCGGCATTGGCCTTCTCCAAAAGTCCAATGAGCAACCTTCTTCTGATAATATAGATACCTGTTGATACAGTCATATTATCTGTAACAACCGGTTTTTCTTCAAAGCTAAGCACACGTCCGTCAGTATCCATCTGCATCACGCCAAAACGTGTCGGATCATCCTGACCTGCCGCCAGCTTCGTATACCCTACTGTAATATCTGCCTTCTGATTGATATGATATTCCAGCATCTTATTAAAATCAGTCTTGTAAACACAGTCCCCGGATGTAATGATTACATACGGTTCGTGACTTTCACGCAGAAAATCAATATTCTGATACATGGCATCCGCTGTTCCTCTGTACCAGGAATTGTTCTCCGTTGTCATCGTCGGTGTCAATACAAAAAGTCCGCCCTGCTTACGTCCGAAATCCCACCACTTGGAAGAATTGAGATGCTGATTCAACGAACGTGCATTAAACTGTGTACATACAGCGACTTTCTGTACATGAGAGTTCGACATATTGCTCAGTGCAAAATCTATGCTTCTGTAGCTGCCTGCTATCGGCATAGCTGCAACGGCTCTCTTATTCGCCAGTATACCCATTCTGCTGCTGTTCCCGCCTGCTAAAACAATACCAATCGCTCTCATTATATTTCACCTGCCTTTATAATAACCTGTCCACTCGCCAGCAGGCCATCCGGATAATCTTCCGGTACAGTCTTTCCGACAATCGCTGTATTCTTGCCAATCTGTACATGATCCGGAATCACAGAATTCTCCGCGATTGTCACAAGATCAAACGCATAAACCTTTGGATTATAAACATTCGGGGCAAATTCACCCACACCCAGTCTGCAGTCCCTGCCGACCTGTACGGACTCGGCAATAATTCCCTTATCAACCGTTGTTCCAGCGCCGATCACCGCTCCCTGCATAACAATAGAATCACGAACAACAGCACCTTCTTCGATGATAACGCCTGCGCCGATGACGCTGTTCTTCACTTCTCCATAAATCTCCGCACCTTCTCCGATGATACACCTGTCAACAACAGCCTTCTCACCGAAATACTGCGGCTTGATCATATCGTTATTCGTATAAATCTTCCAGAATTCCTCATACAGATTAAATTCCGGAATGATATCGATCAATTCCATGTTGGCCTGCCAGTAGGATCCCAGTGTTCCAACATCCTTCCAGTAGCCATTGAATTCATACGCATAACAATTATGCGTATTATTATGTACATAAGGAATAACATGCATACCGAAATCACATCCCGGCTGATTCTTCAAAGCGATCAACGCCTCTCTCAGTATCGGCCAGTTAAAGATATAAATACCCATAGACGCAAGGTTACTGCTCGGCTTCGGCGGTTTCTCCTCAAAATCCTTGATATTGCCGTTGTCATCGGCAATAACAACGCCAAAACGGCTGGCCTCAGCCCAAGGTACAGGCATGCAGGCAATTGTCACATCTGCCCCTTTTGCTTTATGGTAATCCAGCATCACTTCATAATCCATCTTATAAATATGGTCACCACCAAGGATCAGTACATACTCCGGATTGTACTTCTCAATATATTCCATATTCTGATAAATAGCATTGGCTGTTCCTGTATACCAGTCTGAACTCTCGCTCTTCTCATAAGGTGGAAGCAATGTCACACCGCCATGATTACGGTCCAGATCCCACGGAATACCAATGCCGATATGGCTGTTCAGCCGCAAATGTCTATATTGTGTCAGAACACCAACTGTATCCACTCCCGAATTGATACAGTTGCTCAACGGAAAATCAATAATACGGTACTTGCCGCCAAAAGCCACTGCCGGTTTTGCTACATTCGAAGTCAAAACACCAAGTCTGCTGCCCTGCCCGCCGGCCAGAAGCATGGCTATCATTTCTTTCTTAATCACGCTATCACCTCTGTTGTTATTTGTGAACTCATTATACCACTATTTATATAAAAAGTGAACAGTATTTACTAATTTTTTTACGACAAAAAAACAAAATGTATGCAATCCTTATAGCATCAGTAGGTTTTATGCAACCTTTTTCTGACAATTTTCAACAATTTTTACATAGTTTTTTTGTATACAATACATAATTTACATTTTCATAATTTTCATTTGATTTTTCATTAAATGCGGTTATAATAGCAATAGGTAACTGTTCCGTGCAGGATATGCACAGTCACAAAAGTTATACACTTACTAAATTTTATAGAATAGGAAGGATTCTGATGTATCAAATCAATTTTAATAAACCGGTAAAGATCCACTTTATGGGCATTGGCGGCATCAGCATGAGCGGCCTGGCCGAAATTCTCCACGCCAAAGGCTTTACTGTTGTCGGTTCCGACGCTCACGAATCTGCCATCACAGACCATCTGACGTCTCTTGGCATCCAGATTGCCTATGGCCAGCGCGCAGAGAACATTACACCTGATATTGATGTGGTTGTCTATACAGCTGCCATTCATCCAGATAACCCTGAATTTGCCGCTGCCAAATCTGCGGGTCTCCCGATGATGGACCGTGCGGAACTCCTTGGTCAGATCATGACCAACTATACCAATGCCATCGCCGTTTCCGGTACCCACGGCAAGACAACGACAACATCCATGCTGTCTCATATTCTGCTTGTAGCAGACACTGATCCTACCATCAGCGTGGGCGGTATCTTAAAAGCCATTCACGGCAACATCCGCGTAGGTCACTCTGACAACTTTATTACAGAAGCCTGCGAATACACAAACAGCTTTCTGAAGTTCAATCCGAGCCTTGAAATCATCCTGAATATCGAAGAGGATCATCTTGATTTCTTCAAGGATATCAACGACATCCGTCATTCTTTCCGCAAGTTTGCAGAGAAGCTTGACGCAGACGACATTCTTGTTATCAATGGTGAGATCAGCCATGTATCTGAGATCACAGACGGTCTGCCATGTCATGTCATTACCTACGGTCTGAAACCGGAGTGTGATTATGCTGCTGAGAATATTACATTTGACGAATTTGCCAAAGGCAGTTTTGACCTGATCGCTTACGGCAAGAAGATTGACCATATCCAGCTGAATGTGGCAGGTATCCATAATGTATCCAATGCGTTGGCAGCTATCGCCTCCGCACGCGAATTACATATTCCTATGGATATCATCAAGAAAGGCCTTATGGCTTTTGAAGGCACTGACCGACGCTTTGAATACAAAGGCCAGTTTAACGGTGTGACCGTCATTGATGATTATGCGCATCATCCGACAGAGATCAAAGCGACCCTGACTGCGGCACAGAAATACCCGCACCGTCAGATCTGGTGCGTCTTCCAGCCACATACTTATACACGTACCAAAGCCTTTTTCCACGAATTTGCCGATGCACTTTCACTGGCTGACAAGATTGTCCTGGCTGATATCTATGCTGCCCGTGAAACCGACCCGGGTGACATCCACTCAAGGGATATCCAGAAGCTGCTCCTTGAAAAAGGCAAAGAAGCCTACTATTTTCCTTCATTTGAGGAGATTGAAAAATTTTTACGTGAAAAATGTATCAACGGCGACCTGTTGATAACTATGGGTGCCGGAGACGTTGTTTTAGTAGGCGAAGCGCTGATTAAGTAAAGTTATCCACAATATCCACCGATTTATCAACAAAAATTTGGGATAAATCCGGTGGATATTTTTGTTTACATAATTCCTACGCAACCGCCTTTCTTTTTTCGTCTAAACTCCGCTTTTTATGGGCTTTTTCGACATTTCAAAAATTTTATTCACCTTTCCCGTCCACCAGTTATCCACATTATCCACAACTTTCTCCACCAAAATATCCACATTTATTCACAAAACCCCCGGTATTCTCAAATTTTCAGCTTTATGTTATACTTAAGAAAAAATCCGTAACTGTATCATCATCTGATCGTTACCGGAATTGAATCTGGAGGTGGCTTTATGCCGAAACCTATTACCTTATCTGCTGGTTATTCTGATGGCGTGACTGTCATCCCGAATACCTTTTTTGATGAATATCTGCCGAGAGCCAACGGAGAATTTCTGAAGATTTATCTTTATCTGCTCCGCTGGCTTTCTCATCCGGATCATGCCCTCTCCCTGAGCGGCATCGCCGATATATTTTTTATGACTGAAAACGACGTGACCCGTGCACTGAAATACTGGGAAGCCGAAGGGCTGCTCCGACTGACCTTTGACCATGACGGTACAATTGCAGGCATCTGCCTGAACGCTGTTATTTCAATCAGCAGTCAGAAGGATACTCCGACTGCTCCCCCTGAGCAGCGCCGGCCAGCGCCGGCACAATCTGCAGTTGCTGCGCAGACAGGTACCGGTATCACCGGCACTCCGGTCAGCACAACCCCGGCCGTTTCAATGCATCCTCGTTCCACACAGGAACTGCACCGCTTTTCGGAATCAGATGACGGCGCACAGCTGATCTTCATCATTCAGCAATATCTCGGCCGTCCTCTGAGTGCATCTGATTTGAACACGATTTATTATTTTTATGATGATCTCGGCTTTTCCAGAGATCTCATTGAATACCTTTTTGAATACTGTGTCTCCAATGGGCATACCCATATGCGTTATATCGAGAAAGTGGCTTTATCCTGGGCCGATCTCCATATCACCACTGCCGATGAAGCCCGCACCCAGAGCGAAACTCATCAGAAAGCCTGCTTCGCTGTACTGAAAGCCTTTGGTCTCGGCGGACGTATGCCAGCTGCCGGAGAAGCAGAATTTATCAACAAGTGGACCCGCACCTACGGTTTCAGCCTCGAGCTCATCCTTGAAGCCTGCCGACGCACCATGATGGCTGTCCATACGCCGAGTTTTGAATATACAGATAAGATTCTGAGCAACTGGAAGTCTCTCGGTGCCTATACTATGACAGAGGTACTCGCCGCTGACAAGGCTCGAAGTGCCGAGAAGGCAGCTGCACCGGCTAAGCGCCCGGCCGTCAAACAGGCAAGACCGTCTTCCAATAAGTTTCACAATTTCAATCAGCGCAGTTATGACTACGCTGCTCTTGAGAAGAAACTGGCCGCGAAGATTCAGAATGGTTCCACCAACAAGTAGTTCGACTGAAAAGGAGACGTCATTATGAACTTGAAGAATTCTCAATATCAGGCAATTATGCGCCAATATGATCTCCGCCAGCTGCAGCACCGACACCTTCAGAGCCAGCGTTATCAGGAGATCTGCGATCGTCTGCCTGCCTACCGGCAGCTGGAAGAAGAAACCGCCTCTTTCTGTGCAGACAGAGCCCGGGCTGCTGCCCTGGGCCGGAGGGATGTTCTGCAGGATATGCAGCAGCATCTGCAGGAACTGCAGGAGCAGAAAACGCTTCTGCTGACACAGGACGGGTATCCTGCTGATTATCTGGAGCTGACCTATTCATGCCCGGATTGTCATGATACCGGTTTTATCGGTGACAAGAAATGTCACTGTTTTAAGCAGGCCATGGTCGATCTTCTCTATCGCCAGTCCAACATCCATGATGTGCTGAAACGCGAGAATTTCGATACCTTTGACATCCGGTATTATTCCGATACGAAGAACCGCAGCCTCGGCGTCAGTCCCCGAGAGAATATCCAGGCCGTTCTCAGTACCTGTCACGATTTCATTGATCATTTCGATGAGCAGTCCCGGAATCTTCTCTTTTACGGTGACACCGGCGTGGGCAAGACTTTTCTGACAAATTGCATTGCCAGAGAATTGCTGGATGCCTCTCATACCGTGATTTATCTGACCGCTTTTCATCTTGTGGACATTCTTCAGAACAACACATTTGGGAATGATGATATGGATGACACTGATGAGAATATGTTTCATTATATTCTCGACTGCGATCTTCTCATCATTGATGATCTTGGTACAGAATTGAATAATGCTTTCATTACTTCACAGCTTTTTCTTTGCATCAACGAACGGCTGCTGGCAAGAAAATCCACCATTATTTCAACGAATCTGTCCCTGGATGAACTGCAGAACGAATACAGTGAACGAATATTTTCCAGATTAGTCAGCAATTATGAGATTATGCTGATCCTCGGCGACGATATCCGCATTAAAAAGGCAATTTCCGAGTAAGACACCTTGACATCCTATGTCGGATACGTTATAAATAAAGTGGACGACAATGTCGTCATTTGTTTGATTTAGTTAACATATGATGGAGGTATATTATGGCTCAGAACATTGAAGAGTTTAGAAACTCAATTCCAGTAGGCGATTTAGGTATTATTCCGCTTCAGAGCTGCAGTGAACTTGGCAATATGGTCAATGAATATATCGTTGACTGGAGAAAAGAACGTGAAAGTGTTCTTCATCAGGATGATAGGATTAAGGATTCCTATATTGTGAATACCAAGTGCTCCCGTTTCGGTTCCGGCGAAGCAAAAGGCACAATCCTTGATTCTATCCGAGGCAAAGATTTATATCTGCTTGTTGATGTCACCAATTATTCAATTGAATATTCTCTCTGCGGTCACATGAACAAGATGTCACCGGATGATCATTATTCCGATTTAAAACGTATTATCACAGCAGCAGCAGGCAAGGCCCGTCGTATCAATGTTATTATGCCATTCCTTTATGAGAGCCGTCAGCACAAGCGTACATCCCGTGAATCACTGGATTGTGCCGTTGCACTGCAGGAACTTCATGCTCTCGGTGTTGAAAATATTATTACTTTTGATGCTCATGATCCACGTGTTCAGAATGCTATTCCTAACAGTGGTTTTGACAGCATTCAGCCAACTTATCAGTTTATCAAAGGCTTATTCAACAACGTCCCTGACCTTCAGGTAGACAGCGACCATATGATGATCATCAGCCCGGATGAAGGCGCTATGGGCCGTGCCGTTTACTATTCCAACGTTCTCGGTCTCGATATGGGTATGTTCTATAAGAGAAGAGACTACTCCAAAGTTGTTAATGGCCGCAACCCGATCGTTGCTCATGAATTCCTCGGTTCATCCGTCGAAGGCAAGGATGTCTTCATCGTTGATGATATGATCTCCTCTGGCGAAAGCATGCTGGATGTTGCCAAAGAACTGAAGCAACGTAAGGCAAAGCGTGTTTTTGTTGCAGCAACATTCGGTCTTTTCACAAACGGTCTGAAACAGTTCGATGAATATTATGAACAGGGTCTTATCTCCAAGGTTCTGACAACCAACGTTATTTATCAGACACCTGATTTATTATCCCGTCCATACTACATCAATGTAGACCTGAGCAAGTACATTGCGCTCATGATCGACAAGCTGAACTATGATCATTCCATCAGCGAACTGCTCGATCCTAATGCGAAGATCCAGAACGCACTGACTTACTACCGCAAATACCACAAATAAAACCTGTGCACCACAGGCAATGATATAACAAAACGGATTCCGTTATCTCCAAATCTATTATTTGAAGCATACCGGAATCCGTTTTTCTTTTGTCTTATCTGTCTCACAACGTTTAAATTGCGACTATCGTTTATGTTGCAAAACTCATAATGATAACAACAAAGAGAGCGTTGAATTTGATATGCCCCCTTTACAATTCAACATAATGATAATCGCAATTTAAACTCTCCAACATCTCAGCCTCTCTGTGATGGCATGTAAATATCAGGATCTGACTGAAAGCCTTCTGTTCTGTCAGCCATCTGAGTGTATTTTTCAGACGTTCATCATCATACAAAACGAAGCTGTCATCCAATATCAGCGGCATCGGTTCATCATACAGCATCTGACTGACAGCCATTCTCACAGAAAAATAAATCTGATCAACCGTTCCCGCAGAGAGTTGCTGCGGCTGCAGCAGTTTTCTGTCATCATCCACCGTCACCTGAAACTTCTCATCGATGTTCAGTTTCTTATGTGCGCCGTTTGAAATATAAGAAAAAAGCTGTGAAATATAATCTGCCAGCTGAAGGCCAAAAGATCCATGGATTCTGGCCGTCATTTCCGTAATCGCATTCATGCTGATGTCAATGGCCTGCATATCTTCCTCACTCATCTTCCGATCTGCATCAAGCACCTTCAGCTGTTCTTCCAGCTCACTCAGCTCAGACTGTTTCATATTCAGCTGCTCCAGCTGCCAGTTCAGCTGTTCCGATTGTCTCAACAGCTCCGACGCCTGACCCCGAAGCTTTTGAAGCTTCTGTTTCTGCTCCTGTCCCGCAGCCGATTCCAAAGTTACACTATCCCCATATTTCTCAAGATACGGTGCCAGAGGTTTCTGCAGCTCATCATACCGTTTACGCAGCTGCTCAAGTTCTCTCCGAAGTCTGAGTACCACATCCTGACGACTTCTCTGATTCTGGCTCTTTTCCATGAGTTCATGGATATCCTCAATCTGATATTTATCCAAAATTGCCTGCTGCTCATTCTCCAGACGATCCATATCGACTTTCAGCTGCTTCATTCTGCCTTTTCTGCCGCCGGATGACCGAATCAGAAATACTGCCAGTCCTACCGCCAGAGCTGTCAGCAAAACAGCAGCAAGAATATGTGTAATGCCTTTCAGTCCCACAAGACCGCCGGCAATCCAGACGATCACAGCAAGTGCAGCCACAGGGAATATCAATGCCAGATTGCGAATGCTGTTTCCTTCATTCTGTTCCTCCAGTTCACTGTATCTCGACTGATAATCCTCCAGCTTCTCCTGTCGAGCCTCGTATTCTTCCACGACACCACTCATCTTCTGCTGATACTTCTGCCCGCCTGTCTGTCCCTCAAATTCTCTGAGTTCTGCTTTTTTGGCTTTGTACATGGCCGCCACATCATTATTCTCCTGGATCAGCTGTATCGCTTTCATTCGTTCCTGCCGATCTGCTTTCATAGCGCCATCTGCATCATTTTCCAGTTGCTGTATCTGCTTTAAAATGCTTTCACGATTCTGTTCAAGAGCTTTCTGCCGCTCTGCAATGCCTTCTCTGGCTTTCAATTCATTTCGAAGCATTTCTGCTTTGTCACGGTATTGGTGATAAGTCTCCTGAGAAAATCTTCCAGCTGCCTTTTTGCGTTCATCCTTCAGATAAGCCAGGGCCCGTCCCACATCCACACTGTCCGTAGCTCCCATAGCCATATTCGCCATATAAGACTGCATATTGGTCGTAAACTGCCCATCCGGCTGGACCGACAGCTGGCCGGTACTGATTGAATTCCGATAATTAGAAAGCTGCATTCCCGGTATCAGTGATGAAATATCATCTGATGCGCATGCTTCCTGCCGTCCGCTCGTCTCATCGACCACCTCAAAATGACTGTCATCTTTATAGAAATTCCTGACAATCCGCCAATTTTTATCCTGATAACTCAGGCGCATCCGTCCTTCATAGCTTGCTCCGCCTTCCCACGGCTGATATTTGGAATATGCATCCCGTCCGGCACCGCGCCCACGAAGGCGTTCCGCACCAAACAGCATACTCTGAATAAACGCATGCACTGTAGACTTTCCCGATTCATTGGCCCCATAAATAATATTCACTCCGGGATTCAGATCAATCTCCCTGCCGTGAAATTTGCCAAAATGGTCCAGATTCAATTGTTTTATAATCAATGCCCTGCCTCCTACTTCGTCTGATAAAACGCTTTCATACCATAACACAGCGCCTTCGCCTTCAAATCGTCACTGATCTCCATTTCCGAAATGTGCCGGATATACATGCCGATGATATTATCCTTATTCTCATCATAAATCCGCTGAAAATCATAATCCGGAACAGAGTGATCATGAACTGCCAGCACCCTTCCCAGGCGCATCAGCATCCGCTCATCCAGCTCAAAATCCACATCTCTGAAACCACTTATTGCTATCTGAAACATGTTTTGTCTTCCGTTCTGCCCCATCAGCGTTTTCACCTGCTCAGCCAGCTGACGCATGGTTATCTCCGGTGCGACAGGTACATTTAATGTGATATAAGACCTGGACGCAAAAGGAACAAAATCGATCTTTGTCTCACTTTCATTGAGGACACCGCGAATATACCCATGAGGTCCTTCATCATTGCGGTCGATCGGTTCCAGTGCACCGGCATAAGCCATCGGACTCCGATCATCAATCCACGGTTTGTGAATATGTCCCAACGCAATATAGTCAAATCCCGCCTGGCGCAGCTTCTCCTGATTGATCGGAATGTGACTGCTGTCCCCGCCATGAGCCAGCAAAATATGCCTGCATCCATCAGGCAGCGGCCTGCCGTCACGAAATCTTCGCATCGGTTTGAGGCTGTCATACATAGCCTCCGTGATCTCCTGTCTGTCATAACTCATTCCATATACAATCAGATTCAGTGACTGAATATAAACATAAGATATGTGATTCTTCCTGAAAAATACAACATTATCTGCCCATTCAAAATCCTTATAAAATGACTGATTGCCGATATAATCATGATTGCCCGCCACAATAACAACCTTGGCATGCGTCAGCTGCGAAAATCGATAATTCAGCTCCTTCAGCTCACGCTTCAACGGCTGCCTGTGAAAAAGGTCCCCTGCGATCAATAAAAGATCGGCACCGGATCTCTCTGTTTCATCAAGCAGTTTGTAAAAAGAATCCCATATCTCTGTTCCTCTGTCAGTCGCCCAGGTCATTGTACTGTCCGGTGCTGCACCTAAGTGAATGTCTGCTGTATGTATAAAATTCAAAATGTCACCCCTGTCTCCTATGTGCCTGACGCGCCGACCGCGCGTACTGCTATTGTTTTATCCAGTATACCATATATATCCTTTTCTGGCCACTCTGCCTCCTGATCTTGCTTTGCCATCAACTGACCATATGAAATAATATGAAACTGGCCATTTCAAAAATGTCACATTCACAGTATGATATCAAGTAATGTTAATACAGAAGAGAGGTTTTACTTATGAATAAGTTAAATTCCAGAACAATCAGCATCAATGCACTTGCCATTGCGCTCGTGTGTCTTTCTACAATGTTTTTACAGTTCCCTATTCCACTGGGATATGCCCATCTCGGCAATTGTTTTATTCTGATCTCCGGTGTCTTTTTTGGCCCTGTAACAGGTCTTCTTGCCGGCGGTATCGGTTCCGCATTGTCTGACTTACTGACCGGTTACGCACAGTGGATCATCCCAACACTGATCATCAAAGGCATCATGGGCTTTGTCATCGGTTATATTGCCAACCGCACAGGCCTCACTGTCAACATGTTCAAGATTCGTACAGCCGCTGCCAGCATTGTCGGTATCATTATCATGGTTGTCGGCTATTTCATCGGCGGCTCCATTCTTTACGGCAGCATCTATACCGGTGCGACTCAGATTCCGGGCCTTGTTATGGAAGGTATTGTCGGCATCGTTCTCTTCTATGTCATCGGTTCCGCTCTGCAGGCTGCACATCTGCCAAAGTATATTCAGCGGCTCACTCAGCGTTAGTCGCATGTATTTGTTTCAAGAAAGGAACTGAATATGTCAGATTATCATAATCACCAAAAGAAAATTGCATTAATCAATGACATGACAGGATTCGGCCGCTGCTCGATCGCAGTGGCGCTTCCTGTCATTTCCATGCTTCGTGTTCAGTGCTGTGCCCTTCCGACAGCTATTTTTTCAAATCACACCGGTTTTGAAAGCTTTTACTACCAGGATTACACCGATCATATGCAGCCCAGCATCAACGAATGGAAGAAGCTTGGCCTTGAATTCTCCGGTATCTGCACCGGTTTCCTCGGATCCGCCAGACAGATTGCCATCGTATCCGACTTTATCCGTGATTTTAAGCGGCCGGACAATCTGGTCATCATCGATCCGGTTATGGGCGACTACGGCAAACCATATCCGACCTACACAAAGGAAATGTGCGATCACATGAAGGAGCTTGTCTGTTATGCCGATATCCTGACCCCAAATATGACCGAAGCCTGCATCCTGACAGATACCCCTTATGAAGATAAAAAGTGGCACCTTTCCGAGATCGAAGCCATGGCTGCCAGACTCTCCGAAAACGGCCCATCCAAGATTGTTATCACCGGCATCACGCAGGGCCAGTACGTGGCCAATTTCTGCTACGAAGCCGGCAAGCCATCCAGAGTACTCAGAACCCACAGGATTGGTACATCCCGCTCAGGTACCGGCGACATCTTTACAGCGATCATTGCTGCCGATGCCGTTAATAGCGTTCCTTTCGACCACTCGGTTAAAAAGGCATCCAACTTCATCAAAAAGTGTATCCAGCGCTCCATTGAACTTGACATTCCACTGACAGATGGTGTATGTTTTGAAGAAGTACTGCATACATTGAAATATAACTAACTGACAATTTGAATCAGAAAATTGCAAAGGAGTATTAAATATGACTATTCTTTATAAAGTACACAACAATCTTTATGTCAATCTTACGAATAAATGTCCATGTTCCTGTACTTTCTGTCTGAGACAGACAATGGATCATGTGGGAGAATCCGATTCCCTGTGGCTTACCCGTGAACCGGAATATGATGAGATTATCGCCGATTTCGCCAACTTTGACGTGGCTTCTTTTGATGAACTCGTCTTCTGCGGTTTTGGCGAACCGACAGAACGTATCGATGTGCTTCTGAAAGTTGCCCGCTATTTTAAAGAAACTTACCACAAACCGATCCGTATCAATACCAACGGTCTCGGCAATCTTGTCAATGGCCGCGACATTGCACCGGATTTCAAAGGACTGATTGACACCATTTCCATCAGTCTGAATACACCGAATGCCGACCGTTACCACGAACTGGTTCGCAGCCGTTTCGGTGATCAGTCTTTCCAGGCAATGCTCGACTTCGCCAAGGAATGCACACAATATGTACCAAACGTTGTGATGACCACTGTCGATACAACACTGACCAAAGAAGAAGAAGCCCAGTGTAAAGCCATCTGTGACAATCTCGGCGTCACATACCGCATCCGCCCATGGGAGAGCTAAAGGCGGCCGCAGGTTCTTATGTCAGCATAGGCTTTAATACGCTGCTCATATAGAAAATAGCTCTGAACAGTTACTGTAAAATCTAAAAACAGGATTCAAATGGAAGCAACCTGCATTAAACTTCTCATCTGCATCCTGTTTTCATTTTTATGACTGCATGTTATTTTTCTTTATTATTCTTGCTTCCTGCAAATAACCACCATAAAACAACTACAATGATCACAATCACAATAATCCATATGATCCATGACCATACAGACATTCCGGAAGCAGTATCCACAGCCGCATTTATTTCAGTATCCATCTCCGGCGCCTGACTGTTCAGTTCCTGCGCATCCTGTGTATAACTGACAGTGACAAAAGGCATCACATAATCTTCCGGAAGATTTCCTGCTATCTTATACCCATCACCCAGCTGGGCCTCAAAAGTATAGACTGCAGATACATCTGAATGTTTTGGTACATAAGTATTGCCACCCAGATTGTCACTGACGCACACCCACGTCACCGGCACTTCCACTTCCTCGCCTGTTGTCAATTTAGCCGTCAGCGTTGACGGCAATTTGCGTGTCACATCCGCAACAACAGAGCCGTAAGCCACTTCATATTCTCCTATCGCTTCATAAACACCATTCTCACCATAGTTATTAAAGGAGGAAATCTCTCCTTTTTCCGTTGTTTCTGCTGCAGAAACAACACCTGCAAGAAAAACTGTCATCATACATGCCATCAGCCATTTTGCAATTCGTCTTACATTTTTCATCATCTTATCACCTTTCTGCTTTCTATTATATTTTTATCAGCATTTTGTCCAATCAACGCCCAAAATATGTATCATCATATGTCAATCGTGACATTGCACAAGAAACGCATCGTCATTTTATGCAAAATTAAGTGAATAATTTTTTGATCTTTGGTAACACTTATAGACATCACCTATGATAAGATACAAACATAGCAAAAGACAATTTCTTAATCCCTTTTTTAAATATATACCTTCCCCTTACAGGCAGCCGAAAGGCTGCCAATTTTTTTGCTTTTTTACCTGTCATGCTCAATAGCACCCTTTTCTGTGCTTCCGTTCAGATAACGCACAATTCCCACTGAAATCGCCCAGGCTGTTTTCTCCTGATACATCTCCGACTTCAAAAGCGCCTCTTCGGCTGCATTACTCATAAAACCACATTCACAAATAACCGTTGGTACAGTTTCCTTTCTCAGCAAATAATAATCCTCATTGGCTTTCTCCTGTCTTGTATTATCCGGATCCTGGAATTCTATCAATGCCTGCTGGATAGACGCTGCAAGCTCTCTGCTGCGTTCTGACGGTCCATAATAAAAGACCTGGGCACCCCTGTATTTTTCTTCTGTAAAACTGTTCTGATGGATGCTGACAGCCAGTATACAGTTTCCATCCGTCATAAGGGATACTCTTTTCTGCATATCCTCCTTTTTATCTGACGGCCGCATACCATCATAGAGCTGTACATCATCCTCCCTCGTCATACGCACATGAAATCCCTGCGACTCAAGATCCGCTTTCAGTTTCAACGCGATGGCCAGATTAATATCCTTTTCCAATGCACCACTGACACCGATTTTACCCGCATCGAAAAACCCGTGTCCACTGTCAATAACAATAAAATGTGCTTCTTCTCCGGCCATAACGGACACAGTTTTATTCACCCCCGTTTCATAGCCGGATATTGTCCGTCCAAATAGTACACTGTAAACCATCACAATCGCAAGTCCCCACAGAAGTCCGCTAATTCCTTTTTTCCACACAAAAAAATCCTGCCCGCATCTATCATCCCTTTCAAGACAATATATGCAAACAGGATTTGTTTTATCCTTTGTCTAATACAGCTTCATGTACTCCCGGAAATGGTTCAAAACCGTCTACTGAAGATAAGAACTGATCGTATTCCAAATATCCGTTCCGCTCTCAAAACCGATCTTCCACTCAGCAACCCCTGCAAGGTCAAACTCTTTGATGAGTTTCATCTCTTCTTCAACGGCCGTTGCATCCTGCAACCAGATCTCATAGAAGTTGCCATCCTTATCCGAAGTATAACTGCCATAATTCAAACCGATATCTTCAAGGAACTGTGGCGTCACACCATGATCCGTCAGATAGCTCAGCGCTTCTGACATACCACAGGCAAAGGCACTGACTGTGCCGTCCGGAGTTGTACACCACACTCTGGAATAGAACGGGATACCATTGATGACCTTGGACTTATCCACGACATTCAATGTATCTGTAATCCCCTTTCGGACAAAATTCAGTGATGCGACAGGCCCCGGTGTTTCAGAACTTGGCAGCGTCTCATCATATCCCATAATAACAACATAGTCTGCAACAATTCCCTGCTCCCTGCGATTATAATAATAGGTGTACTCAGGTACGTAATTGTCAATGGACAAAATAATGTTGTTGGCACGGCAGGCAATCGACAATTCTCTGATAAACTCAATATAGTCATCTGCACCTTCCTGTGAAATCAGCTCAAAATCAATATTGATACCATCAATACCATACTGATTCACATAACCAATGACATTGCGGATAACCTGTTCCCTCTTAGATGTATATCCCAAAACCTCATCTGTCTTAGATGAATCGAAGTAGATCGTTCCGTCATCACCCGGAAATTCATTGGAAAACAATGCCCATACTTCAATATTGTTCGCATGGCATGTATCCACATAATCCTGTGTGGCAATGGATGTCACACCACCATTTGTATCAGAAAATGAAAACCAGGTTGGTGCCAGCGTATTAATCCCCGGCGCAGAAGTCAGAACACTTGATAAATTGCTGTTGGCGGCTGCACTCATCACCTGATGCCAGCCCATATTGATCTTATAATCCTTGTGGATGCTGGTATACTCCGGTTCATCAAATGCCGGCGCCTCGGGCGTCTCAGTCTCTGCGTCATACAGTGTCTTATTGGATACCCAACCGACATAACCATCCTCTGTAGCTACATTGCTCCAATCATCATAGGCTTCAAGAAGCACCATCTTCTCTCCCTTGGTTGCCTGTCTGAGTACTTCACTCTTGACACCGCCCTTATAGCGGACTGCTGTATCCTTCTTCAGTGTTACAATCTGTTGTTCTGCCCACTTTGTAGCCATCACAACACGGTTCGGCTCAGTATACTCGGCATAATCCATCTGCGTATGTGCCTTCACATAATCTGCAGCCACATAGTAGCTGTCATTGTAAGTACGCACGATCATGTACCCCTCATCCGCATCACTGCTGCCATTCCATGTCTTCACAGTATATTCCTGCTGATCCGGGGTTATCATCATCACTTCTGTCGGCGTTGTAAACAACAGCAGCTTCTCATTGTCATCCCAATAAAAACGACTGTTGATGGTTTCTGTGACCAGATCCATACTCAGATAAACTCTGCCGTCAATGGCAACAGCCCTGTCTTCCTTCAATACTTCCTGATTCAACGTGATGGCATATTCATTCTCAGATAATCCCATCTCCGCAGCATAATCTATCACCTCTTCTGTCGGCTTATACCGGCCTGCCAGAATACTCCAGACTACTCCGCCTCCTACGCCTATAATCAGCAAAATAACGATTATAATCGGCAATACTCTCTTCATTGGTTCCTCCTTTGCCTGCTGACCGCCATCACAAATTTTCTGACACGATTTGCGTTCCCAGTCTGGATTCAGACCAGAGAATCGCACCTGCTGCAACAGCCCCAACTGCCAATACAAGCAGCATCAGCTGATAGATACGAAGACGTTCCTGATCACCATCATAATCATGGATCTCCACATCAGCCATATGGTAATAGTTCCTGTAATCTTCAAGTGTCATGTTCTCGGCCTCGGCCAGCTGTTCTGTAATCTCGTTCTTCCTGACAACCTGTCCTGTTAATGTATAATCGCTCAGCGTATTCGCGTCCAGTGAACTGTCCTCAACCAAAGCCCCTTTATCTCTGGCCGGTATATCTGTCAATATATAATAATCACCCACTGAACCCATATAGCAGTATGAACATACTGTTCCACTTCCATTGACTTTATAGTAGCCGGTAAACGTCAGTTCCATCCCTTCAATCTTGATATAAGGGGATCTGCTGTCGGCAATCTGTCCTAGTACTTCTGTCGTCGCCTGGGAAGCGTCCATACGATGTACAAGCCACGGATTCCTGTAGAACAATATACTGCCGATGGTCACTGCAACCAGCGCACCTGACAGTATCCAGAGTGCTAACGCCTTCCGTCGGAGCCCACGCTCTGCGATCTCATCCGTTATTACTTCCATATAAACAGTCTCCTATTCATATACTTATCTTATGATTATACTACATAGCCGTCAATCCATCAACATTTCTGCCTGTAAAAAACACTAAAACCGGTATTTTCTTCCATTTTTTCTGAAAAAATGGGCTCATTTTCTCTTCTTCCTCCACTTTTCATGGCTGAAATCCGTAAAAATGTCCTCTGTTCTCCATTTTTATGCTGTGCTGCCTGTGATATGTTATATTCTGCACCCGCATATTCCCATGTAATGATACTGTTCATCAGACATATAATAATGATAACAGCCGCTCACCCCGGCATCAACCATCTTCAAATGACAGCTTCCATTGATCTTCGACACCTGACATAATGCCTCGACACCCATCCGCTCTGCAACCAAAATCCCATGCGTTTTCCCCTTTACAGCCTATTAAATAATCGCTATAATGAAGATACTTGCAGAAAAGGAAGTGATTTGTCCTGTTTTTGCATGGAAAGGAGTGAGAACATGAAGTTAGAACGCATCAGTGAGAATCAGATTCGCTGCACACTGACCCGCAGTGATCTGGCAGAACGTGAATTGAAGATAAGTGAGCTGGCCTACGGCACAGAGAAGGCTAAGGCCCTTTTTCGCGAGATGATGGTTCAGGCATCTGATGAACTCGGTTTTGAAGCAGATAATATTCCTTTGATCATAGAAGCTGTTCCTGTTTCCAATGAATGTATTATGTTGATTGTCACCAAGGTGGAGGATCCGGAGGAGCTGGATACACGTTTTTCCAAGTTCACACCTTCTCCCGAGGATACTGAAGATCTGTCAGACACCGATGATGAGATCTACAGCAGCGCAGACGATATTCTTGACATCTTCAAACGTCTGGGCAGCGATATTCTGTCCAAGACCGCTGAATTACACAGTATTTCCGGAACCGCCGATCTCCCATCCGATACAGAGACAACCAGCGGCGATGCTTCCTCTGAGGATGAAGAGCCCCAGAAGACCATTTTGCGGATTTACGAATTCAGGACATTGAATGAAGTGTCCTGCCTAAGTGAACAGCTTCCGGCAGATTTCGAATGCGGCAATACCCTGTACAAGAATCCGAACAACGGTCATTATTATCTTGTACTCTCCAGCGAAGGTGTATCCCGCACTGTTTTCGGCAGCATCTGCCGCCTGGCTTCAGAATTCGGTTCCATACAGAAGGCCAGCGCCAATACCTTATATTATTTTGATGAGCATTATGAGACAATCATTCGTGAAAATGCACTGCAGATTCTTCGAAGCTTATAAGAAGTGTATGCTTTGATCAGATTTTGAATTTCATATGTATAAACCTAACAAAAAAGGTTACTATATTGCTATAGTAACCTTTTCTTCATGTTTCATAATAAACCGGATATACCGGCCAACAGGATTATTCCTGAGAAATAGCTTCTGTAGGGCAAGCGCCTGCACAAGAACCGCAATCTAAGCATGCATTAGCATCGATAACGTATTTGCCATCACCTTCGCTGATAGCGCCAACAGGACATTCACCTGCACATGTACCACAAGAAACACAAGCATCAGAAATTACGTATGCCATAATCGTATACCTCCTAATAATGATAAATATTAATTTTCGTACGACTCTATTCTATAACAAATTGGCATTGAATACAAGTGTAATCTTGTATAAATCAAGAAAATTCATTGGTAAATGAGAAAATTTTCACATTTACCAATGGCCTCAAAATTTTTCAAATGATGTCTTGTTGCAAAATAATTTAAAGTATATTATAATGTGAGAAGATGCGTTTTTCGCACAATACGAAAGGAGTGATATTATGGCAGCAGCTGTAGTTACAAAAGATACTTTAATCGGAGATCTTCTCCGCATTGATGCCAATGTAGCACCTATTCTTTTAGGTATTGGCATGCACTGCCTTGGCTGTCCTTCTTCTCAGGGTGAGACAATTGAAGAAGCAGCATTTGTTCATGGCATTAATCCTCAGGAATTAGTTGACAAGATCAACGAATTTCTTGCAGCAAACAACTAATCCTGCACATCTTTATTAGGTTCCAGGTATACATAGAGCTGCAGCGGCTATTCAACCAGCAACGCTGCAGCTCTATGTATGTCCGGACCTTTTTTAATATCTGAATTTTCTTTTGAATAACCGTTTCCGTCGTTTTGGCACACCATAGGACGGCACCTTTGCAGCTGCCACTTCCCGGCCTGCTCTCTGTTTGCCGCGAATCGCCTCATCCAGCAGTTTATAATAGCGTTCCGACTGTCCTTCCTGTCTTTCCTCAACCTTTCCAAGCTCCTGTATAACCACATCCGTCACCTGGGAAATCATTGTATTTTCAAGCTGTACATTGTTTCTCTGCAAAGCTTCTGTTACAATTCCGTCCATAATGGTCTTAAAATGCTTCATTTTATCCTCTGCCGACAGAACCTTATACGGCTTCGCTTCTACAGGCACCGGCTTGTCCTCTTTTCCCTTTGTCTTCTGTTCCTCATTTCCGCCGGTTGTCTCATTGTCTGAAATCTGATTCTCAGGCTTATGATGCTCTCTATCCTCCTGTTCCTGCGAAGTCGCCGGTGAAGCTGCCGCAAGCTCATCTTCTGTCATATTGACCTCAGCATTCTCCTTCTTTCCAAACGGCGCATCTTCATTCAAGGTTGTAATGATCAGACGAATGGCCTTCAGCTGAAAGCCTTTCTCCTTCAAATCGCGGATGTTTTCAAAAAGATGTATTTCCTTCTCTGTGTAATATCTGTGTCCAAGTTCATTTCTCGGAATCTCAATGGCCAGTTCTTCCTCCCAGTATCTCAGGACATGGGGCTCAACATTGATCATTCTGGCCGCATCCGATATAATATATCTCGTTTCTGCCATTGGCTACCTCCATCAATTTCCTCTCATCTTGTCTTCTTATCTGGTGTAGAAATCGCAGTTGGCTTGCCTGTTGATTCCATTATAACAAAGTTCCTGTATTAAGCAAATTTTTCCCCTGCCAATCCTTCGTTTGCTTCCAACAAAAAAGACCCTTTATCTATTCCGCTGAATAAATAAAAGGTCTCTCGCTGTCGCATCCGGTTGTGATTTGCGATAATTTCAAGTTTCGCTATTTCTCTTTATTGGCAAACTTTGTATAATTCGGCAGCCATACAAGCTCTACTGTACCGATCGGGCCATTACGCTGTTTGGCAATAATAACTTCCGAAATATTCTTCTTGTCCGTGTCTTTGTTGTAATAATCATCACGATAAAGAAACATAACCACGTCCGCATCCTGCTCGATGGCACCGGACTCACGAAGATCCGACAACATCGGGCGATGATCCGGTCTCGTCTCACATGCACGGCTGAGCTGCGAAAGGGCAATCACCGGTGCATTGATCTCACGAGCCAGTGCTTTCAGAGAACGGGAGATTTCTGAAATCTCCTGCTGCCTGGACTCCTGTTTCTTGCTGCCGCCGGTCATCAGCTGCAGGTAGTCAATAATGACCAGGCCCAGATCATTCTCAAGCTTATACTTACGACACTTCGAACGCAGCTCTGTGATCGATATACCCGGTGTATCATCAATAATCAGCGGCGCTGTACTGATCACACCTGCGCTTTCTATTAACTTCTCCCAATCAGCCGGCTGAAGTGTACCCGTTCGCATGGACTGGGAATCCACTTTGGATTCCATGGAGAGAATACGATTGACCAGCTGATCCTTCGACATTTCCAAGCTGAAAATTGCTGTCGGCACATGATTGCGCACACACATATACTGGGCCAGATTCAGAACAAAGGCCGTCTTTCCCATAGATGGTCTGGCAGCAATAAGAATCAGATCTGAGGGCTGAAGGCCTGATGTCTTGTAATCCAGATCATAAAAACCTGTTGCCAGCCCTGTTACAGTTCCTTTATGGCGGGCCGCCGCCTCTATCTTATCTATTACCGACAAAACAACGTCCTGAATCGGCACATATTCATCTGTACTCTTCTTCTGGATCACATCAAAAATACGTTTCTCCGTCGTATTCATGATTTCTTCAACAGACTCCTTGTGCTGATAGCAGGCATTGGCAATCTCTTCATTAACACGGATCAGTCTGCGCAGCATCGCATCATCAGCCACTGTCTGCGCGTACTGCCTGATGTTCGTCGATATCGGTACACTATCAACCAGTTCACTGATATATTCAATACTGGCAAATTCCTCAGGGACGTCTTTCATCTTCAGGCGTTCCTGAAGCGTCAGAACATCTACAGGCTTTCCTTCATTGTAAAGTTCTACCATGGTCTCAAAAAGGATGCCGAATTGCCGCTGATAAAAATCATCTCCTGTAAGCATCTCAGATGCCGCAACAATCGCATCCGCATCCATGATCATGGAACCGATAACCGCTTTCTCCGAATCGATGCTATGGGGCATAATCTTCTTTATAATCGCCTCATCCATGTTCTGTGCCTCCTGACTCAAGTTCAGTACAGGCCAAATCAATCACTGACTCGGCCTGTACTGAATGGTTTATCTGTAATATATTGTAACTGTTCAGAGCCAAGCAAAATTTCAAAAAACAGGTATAAAATGCTTGCATTTTTAAGACTGTTTTTGAAATTTTATTTGGCGGATACGCCACACCGACGAAATGCGTAGCATTTTGGAGGTTAGCTCTGAACAGTTACAATATTTTAATGTGTGCCGCTTATGCTTCGGCTACTTTTACTGTAAGCTCTGCTGTTACCTTCGGATGGACTTTGTAAGGGACTTTGTACACACCCAGTGAACGAACAGGTTCAGCCAGCTGCAGTTTTTTCTTGTCAATTTCAATATTCAGCTGGCTCTTGTAAGCTGCTGCGATTTCCTTCGAAGAAACAGAACCGAATGTCTTACCGCCTTCGCCTGTCTTGATCGTTACTGTAACGGATTTCTCCTTGATATCCTCTGCAAAAGCTTTAGCTGCTTCAAGAATCTCTTTTGCCACCTTTTCTTCATTGGCTTTCTGAAGCTTCAGATCATTGATATTCTTTGCTGTTGCTTCAATACCAAGCTTCTTCGGCAAAATAAAATTGCGCGCATAACCATCGTTGACATTGACTGTATCTCCCTTTTTGCCAAGAGTTTTAACATCCTCAATTAAAATAACTTTCATTTTAGATTTCTCCTTCCATTTTCATCGATTTGATGACGGATTTCACTTTAGCCTCCGCTTCTTCCACCGTCATATCCTTCAGCTGTGTTCCGGCCATCGTACTGTGACCGCCGCCCCCAAGACGCTCCATAACCAACTGTACATTCATGCTGTCATAGGATCTGGCACTGACATAAATCACACCCTTCACCACCGTAAAGACAAAGGAAGCCTCCACACCGGTAATATTCAGCAGCTCATTGGCTACCTGTGCCCCGACAACTGTCGGACTCTCCAGCCCCTCAGACGGGCATTCGGCATAAGCATACGCACCCTCTACAGATGCATTCTTCACAGCTTCCGCCCGTGCCTTGTAGGTCTGCATATCATCTCTGAGTTTCAGACGGACACGGGTAATATCTGCGCCGCTCTTCTTGAGAAAAGCAGCCGCTTCAAAGGTTCTGACACCTGTTTTACTGATAAAATTGTTCGTATCGATCATTAATCCGGCATACATAGCATCTGCCTCTTCCGGACGCAGCTTCACCGAATCTGTAATATACTGCAAAATCTCGGCAACCATCTCACATGCTGATGATGCATACGGCTCAATATAAGAAAGCACCGGATTCTCGATGGAATTTCCGCTCTGACGATGATGATCGATAACAACGATCGTCTTCGTCAGGTTCAAAAGTTCCGGTCCTTCCGTCCTCTCACTGGTGTTCACATCAACAACAACCATGGCCGTATTCATATTGACAATGCCTCTTGCTGTCTCCGATGTAACAAACATATCACTGTCATACTCCGGATTGTCCATAAAATGATCGATCACCGGACGTACCGATGTGGTAATATCATTGATGACGATAAATGCCTTCTTGTTCAGGCTTCGGGCCGCTCTGTAGACACCGATTGCCGCACCAAAACTATCCAGGTCACCGATCTTATGACCCATAATAGCCACCTGTTCCTTGCCTTCAATTACCTGACGCAGCGCATGTGCTTTGACACGCGCACGGACACGCGTAGACTTCTCCACCTGCTTCGTCTTGCCGCCATAATAAGAAATCTTGTCTTTCTCCTTGACAACCGCCTGGTCACCGCCTCGTCCAAGAGCCAGATCAATGGCATGACGAGCCCAGTCCAGCGCCTGCGCATAACTGGCTGCATTAACACCCAGACCAATACACAGTGTTACACTCATCTCATTGCCGATATTAATCTCTCTGACTTCATCCAGCAATGCGAACTTGGAACTCTGAAGCACTGGCAGATATTTCTGACGGATGACAAACATATACTTGTCCTTCTCCATCTTATTCACAATGGCATCATAGTTCTGCATATACTTGGTGATCTTTCGCTCTACCAGTGCCGACAGAAGGGAACGTCTGACTTCCTCTGTACTGTTCAATGCCTCTTCATAGTTATCTACCAATATAATACCGCAGATGAGCTTCTGATTCTGGATCTCCTTCCTGGACATCTGTATCTCTGTCTCATCGAACAGATAAAATGCAAATAACTGATAGGCCTCCGGCTGCATCTCTACAACCTTATTCTCCATCGCAAAGTCATCAATGCACACCTTCATGATCTCAGCCTTGTAGTAGCGCTCTTTATAGCGAATATGGGCATACTTCTTCTCTTCCTCATCATCCGGAAGCATCTCCTGCTTGATATCCGGAATCAATGTACTGATATTCTTCATATCAATAAATTCACCCATTATCTCTTTCATACAGGAGTTCGCCCATAAAAGCTTCCCTGTCTCATCCAGAATGGCATAAGGAATCTCAAGATCATGAATCAGATTATGCTGGACCTGTGCAAATTCGATGGCAAAATTCACCAACTCATCCACAATAGACGGCTTTAAATAAAAATAAATCACGATGGCCGCTGCCACATATAAAACAAAACAGGCAGTCATCAGAAGACCTGCACGGTAATCCACCAGATACATCAGCACTGTTGCCACCAGCAGCAGTGCACTCAATAGTACCGGCCAGCGCATGTACATATTCAGCCGTCCTTTAAGTTTGACCTTCTTATTCATACGATAACCTCTTAAAAACACTATGAAATTTGCTTAGAGGTGGGAAAACACTCCCATCTGTTACTATGTGCTGAAGAATTCCGCTAAAAGGCAGAACCCCACTTATACGCTCTAGTATATCATTTTCCACCCTTTCAGTAAAGCATTATTCCACCCAGCCAACCTTTCTGCATGAGATAATCACTCAAAATCCCCACAAACCACCAAAACTGTGGTATACTTCAAATATGTACCACTGCACGGGCTGGCAGCGAGAGCGGCCTGTGTTAAATCATTTATTTTGCATATCCATCAAAGACTGTGGATTGATGCAATTTTACCTTATACCAAGAAAGGAAGAATTTTATGAACACAGCAATTTTCTTTGCAGATGGCTTCGAAGAAATCGAAGGTTTGACAGTTGTAGACATGTTTAGAAGAGCCGGTATCCCGATTCAGACAGTCTCCATTTCAGACTCTCTGACCGTTACCGGCTCCCACGATATCAAAGTTCAGGCAGACTGCCTGCTTGCTGATTTTGATTTTAATACTGTAGAAATGCTGATTTTGCCGGGCGGCATGCCGGGTACCACAAACCTCAGCAAATGTGAACCGCTTTGCGATGCCCTTATGCAGTTCAGCCGTCAGGGCCGTTATCTCGCTGCTATCTGTGCAGCGCCAAGCATTCTCGGCAGCCTCGGCATCTTAAACGGACGTGTTGCCACATGCTACCCTGGCTTCGAAAAGAAACTCTTTGGTGCCTATATCACCACTGATCCCGTTGCCAAAGACGGTCATGTCATTACAAGCCGCGGCATGGGTACAGCCATCGAATTTGCCTCCACATTAATCGGCATTATTCAGGATCCTGAGTCAGCGGATAAGATCAAAGCATCTATTCTTTATTCCTCTGACGCTCCTCAAATTCTTTAATCTTTTTCTCAACCTTGTAGATATTCCGGCATTCCGGATATCTTGCAAGGAACATATTCTTGAAGGCGAAGAATGAAGACACTTCATATAATTCGCCTTCTGCGCGCAGCGCAGGCTCTTTTCGTTCAATGAGATCCTGCATGAAACTGTCTTTCTTCAATGCCGCATATTTCTTCATAAATTCAATGGTTACCGGCAGTCTGCGAAGTCTCGTCACATAATCCGGATGTGCCGCTTTCTCGGCATCATATTTCTTCTTTTCATTCGAATTTTCATCATTCAAGGCTTCCTCAAGTGCTTCATTAATATAGATCACTTTCAGTTCATCATGAATCATCATCTTCGGTTCCATAACTTCCAGTTCTGTCAAATCCATATCCTGTCCATTATTCTCCAAACTTGTCATTGCTATATACCTCCATCTTCCTTACTCTGTCACATTCATCTGTCTCTATTATAATCTAAGCCTGCGCTTTTGCAAAGCAATAGACCGTATAAACCTGAAAATCCCCGCCGAAATATACCGATGTTCGCGGCTTTGCACGCTGTCTGCACAATCCAAACAGGCGGCCCGCATATGCAGACCGCCCGATTTATTACTTTTAAATACCTTCTCTTATGAATTTCACTTTAATACCTTATGTACTTCAATCGACGCTTTGTAATAACCCCTTATTATGCGCCAACGAAACAGAATACACAAAGGATAACCAGATATAATACACACCATCCGATTGTCTTGCTCATGATCTTACCATCAGAACCAGGAAGGTTGATAGCTGCAACACCAAGAGCGATACTCTGTGGAGAAATCATCTTACCGGCTGTAGCACCTGCGCCATTTGCAGCCACTAACCAGATTTCGTTGATACCTAACTGCTGTGCAACAGACTGCTGTAATGTTGCGAACATAACGCTGGCAGATGTAGCGGAACCTGTAACGAAGCATCCGATACCACCGATCAGTGGAGCGATTGCGATATAAGCATTGCCCAATAATGATGAAAGGGCATTTGCCAGATCCATAACCATACCTGCATAACCCATAACCTTAGCAATGGAGATAATGAAGATAACAGTCAGCATTGCTTTCCAGTAACCCTTAAAAGTCTTGCCAAGCTCTGCGCCCATGTCGCTGATGCTTGCGCCCTGAACAGCTGTACCGATAATCGTTGCAATGATCATCAGGATACCAGGTGTGTTGATCCATGATAAACCAACCTTGGCACCGCCTTCGCCGCAATAAATAACAAATGATGACTTAAACTGTCCCAGGAACTGATTGATCGGAGGAACAAGTTTGGATGTACCTAACAGGAAAATAACAACTAAGATGTAAGGAAGACATGCTTTAACCATGCTCATCTGAGGCTTATCAGAGGAAGCTGCTGCTTCTTCTTTGGACTCAAGCATATATTCTTCCGGAATATTCGTGTGTTTTCTACCCATAACGATTGTACAAACGAGGCAAACCAGAGAACCGATAACTACGCAAAGCTCAGGACCTACGAATGTGGCTACAAGATAGAAAGGAATAACAAATGATAATGCAGATACAAGTGTAATACCTACAACACCCTTTAATGCCTTTGTACCACCGCAAAGAAGGATGATAACAAATGGAGAAACAACACAAAGAGGAATCAGCAGACGGGCTGTCGGCTCTGAAAGCATCTGAGCAAACACACTTGCATCGGCTGCACCTGTAATGGTTGTAGGGAATGCAGTATTCGCTGCTGACAGAGTAGGTGTACCAATGGCACCAAACTCAGGAGATGCAGCATTACCAATCAGACAGATAACACAAGCTGTAACCGGATTAAATCCAAGTGCAACTAACATCGCTGCAGGAATAGCTACGGCTGTACCGAAACCTGCGATACCTTCCATGAAGTTGGAGAAGCCCCAGCCGATAACAAGAGCAGCTACACGTTTATCATTGGATACAGATGCCAGCATTGCTTTGATGACATCCATCGCACCTGTTCTTAAACTCATGTTATACAGGAACATGGCACCAACGATAATAACACAAATCGGCCATACCGCTGAAACAACACCTTCTAAAGTACCTGTGATCGCTTCCGGAACTGTCATGTGATAAACAGCAACACCTTCAACGATTGCAATAACCAAACCAATACCACATGATTTGTAACCGGCCATCTTCAGACCAGCCATAGAAATAATAAGCCAGGCAATAGGAATAATAGCAAGAATAATTTCTAGTAACATAAAATCTTCCTTTCTCTCATCAGACTCCAACTGGTCAACCAGTCAGGTGATAAAAATGGTCTTATTCCATCTTACGCATTTCTTGAGTTCTGCAGGCTACCATCCCTGCCAGACTCTGTGTCAATGAAATAAGACTTGTCGTCCTTAACCCTACCACAGATTAAAAACATTCGCTCCACACCGACCGCTAGCCTGAAGGTGCGAACCATTTGATTTGTCTAAATTATATAACTTTTATATCTGAATGTCTACACTTTTATTTAATGTATACAATATCTTTATAATTTTTTTGTCTATTTTTTCACATTTCATGTATATAATGGAAACTATTTTAGACATAATTTGCATTTATTATACATCATTTCTTCGGGTATTAATGTATAAATTGTTATTTTATGTTTATTTTTCTGTCCCCTTTTCCTTTCTTTGACAAGAAAATAACGGACAAATATAAAAAAACAGAGCGTTTTCTAAAAAAATTATAAAAAATTTCATAGAAAACACTCTGTTTTTTATTTATTTAGAGAAAAATATCTGGCAAATTAGCCCATGCTCTTAGCTGCAAAATATGTTGTACCATATTTTTCGGAAGCTTCTGCTTTTGCTTTCTCAAGATCTTCAATTGTCAGTGCATCAAGTGCTTTAACAACAGCTTCATGATCCAGTGGTGCAAGACCAAGCATTTCACGTGCTTCTGCAGATGTAGCAACTTCGTTGCCGTAAGCTTCAACAGCTCTTGCAGCACGTTCAACGAGCATCAGGTTGTTGGCAAGGATCTTCTTGCCTTCTTTATCGTAACCATAGACAACGTTATCTTCCATACCTACACGTATGTGGCATCCGTTAGCCAGTGCAGAGAACATAACCGGCAGATGACCTTTACCGATACCGAAACCGGAAACTGTAACTTCCTTAGGAAGATTGCCTTCTGCCTGAAGACGCTGGATGTATGCAAGCATATCCTGAACATCAGCTGGTGTAGCTGCAAGACCGCCTACAACACCAAGACAAAGCTGGAAGTGCAGAGGTGCTTTTACGATACCTTTCTTCCAGTATACACCTACGGCACGGATCATACCCATATCGAATACTTCGAATTCAGGTTTGATATTTTTTTCCTGATACAGATTACCAAGAGTTGTCAGGAATGTTGGAGAGTTGCTGAAGATACCGCCCGGAATCCCCCAGTTGAATGTACCTGCATCGAATGTACCCATTTCGATACCAGGAACATTTGCATGATGCAGCATACGAACTGCGTTGCCGTAAGGTGAGTCATCAGATACACGGTTATCACCTGAAGATGTGCAGTTGATGATAACATCGCAGTCTGGGTAGTTCTTACGGATCAGTTTGATTGTTTCGTAGAATTTAACAGGATCCATAACACCTGCGCCGTTGTCATCACGCATATGCAGATGAACGATAGCTGCACCTGCTTTCCAGCACTCATAGGCTGTTTTTGCGATTTCTTCCGGTGTTTCAGGAACATCGTAACCGTGAGGTGTGATAGCACCTGTTAAGGCTGCTGTGATAATTGTCTTTGCCATAATATAATACTTCCTTTCGTGAAAATAATAAAATACTTTGTCATAATTGTACAGCTCTGCTTCCAAAATGCGCTGCATTTCGTTCAATTACATTGTATTGATATTTCTTCGCATTTTCAAGTCCATTTCCGAAAGTCATTATGCCTGCTTTGGCGGGCATTATGTGAAAAAAGCATAACAGCAATCCATTATAAATTCCTCAAAAACAGCGCTTCATATGATATGATTGTATCATATGATGTTGGGGTCAAAAGGTATTTTGCCCCCAACATCATATGATAACCATTAAACTTCAACTATTTTTAATCACAGCCTATCATCGGGCATGACTCGTTTTACTTTATCAAGAAACAGTCAGAGCTATTGAACAATTCATACACAGGTGCTTCAGTGCTGGCCAGTACTTAGGTCCTGTCCTTTAGGACCTTATGTACTGCTGCCAAACACTGGCAGTGCGAACGTGCCTGTGCTGAATTGTTCAATAGCTATGACGTCTGATTGTGTCATGCCCGTCAATACATCAGGAGGAAATTTCATGAACTTATATGATACCCATACAATGAAGCGCGGCGCAATCCTTGTGGATGTCTGCGGTTACACCGGCGAAGAAGATTTTTATGCCATGCACAAAATTATCGATGAAGTCATCAAACCGGAGGATTCCGGCTTCAGCGTGGATTCCATGTGTATCGGCGGCTATTTTAATAAAGACGGTATTCTTGTCCGTACCAGCAGTGAAAGCCCTTATGACGGCCTGAGTTTTTTCTACGAGCCGAACAAAATGTCCGAAGAAGATGTCAAAAAAATTGAAAACTGGGTGGATACTGTCGTTAAAGAACTTCATGCCCGTCTCCCTCGATAACCATTTTTGAGTTTACTCCCAAAGTCATCATGCCAAATCATGCATGATGGTTATGCACATTTTGCATAGACTTGGGTTTATCAATTATTTCACAGTCTTTTATTTATATGTTAAGATGAAGAGGACGAAAGCTGTCAAGGCTCGAAGCCTTACAGTCTATAAGTAATATTTGGTGAAAACAAATAAAAATATAATTTTAATTTTTGAAAAACAGGAAGGAGACTCATAAGATGGAAATCGAAAGAGGAAAAGTCAGAACAAGAGAAGAAATCATGGCTTGTTTCAAGGATGGTCAGACAATCGCCATTGGTGGTCAGGCCGGCGCTTACATGCCTTGGGATCTTCTTGATATGCTTGAAGAAAGCGGTGTTAAGCACCTTACAATCTGCTCTATTGATGCCTGCAACCCAGGTTTCGCAATCAGCCGTCTGATTGAAAATGGCCAGGTTGACAAAATGATCACAACCCATATCGGTACAAACCCTGTTGCCCAGAAATTGCTTGCAGAAGGCAAACTGGAAGTTGAATTCTTCCCAATGGGCAGTTTCATTGAAAAGATGCGTGACGGCGGTGCCGGTATCGGTGGATTTCTTACCAAAACAGGTCTTGGCACAGATATGGAAAAAGGCAAACAGATTGTTACAACATCCGATGGCGAACGTTATATTCTTGAAGAAGCCATCCATGCAGATGTAGCACTTACAAGATGCCGTCGTGCCGATCCTCTAGGCAACCTTGCTTACCACGGAACAGGTACAGCTTCACACCCTGTTATGGCAACATGTGCAGATATCTCCATCGTACAGTGCGACCTGTACTGCGACTTAAACGAAATTTCTCCTGATGATGTAAAGGTACCTGCTATGTACGTTGATATGCTTTACACAGACAGCCGTGAACAGAACCATATTATTGGTCGAATCAAGAGAAATCAGTTGGAGGGTATGTAAGATGGATAACAGAAGATTTATTGCCAGAAGAGCTGCTCAGTATTTTAATGAAGGTGACACTGTTAATCTTGGAATCGGTATTCCAAGTGCCTGCAGTGATTATGTAGATCCGACAATCGCTTTCCAGACAGAAAATGGTATGATCGGTGTAGGTCCTGTTGCTAAGAAACTTGCTATCTGCGATACTTACCAGAACGCAGGCGGCATCAACTTCGTACCGGTTATGGGTGCTTCCGCATTCGATACAGCTTATTCTTTTGCTGTTATCAGAAGCGGTCGTATGGCTGCCACTGTTCTCGGTGCCCTTCAGGTTGCTGAAAACGGTGATATCGCCAACTGGGCAAGTCCTGGCCGCGCATTCGGTATGGGTGGTGCTATGGACCTTTGCAACGGCGCAAGAAAAGTTATTGTTGCCATGGAGCTGACAACAAAGAAAGGTGAGCCAAAGATCTTAAAGAAATGTACTTATCCTTTAACAGCTCAGGGTTGTGTGAACCACATCGTTACAGAGCAGTGTGTCATCGACGTGACACCAGAAGGTCTGAAGCTTGTTGAAATCCGTGCTGGCAAAACACCTGAAGACATTCAGGCACAGGTTGAGCCAACACTGATCATCGCTGACGATCTCAAAATTATGGACGAAGAATAAAAATCAAAAGGTTTGCTTGAAGTTTTCGAACACTGATCGATACCAAAACTTTTATAAAACGCGCGTCTTACGCCGCGAAATGTTTTATAAAAGTTTTGGCACGATTCAGTATAATCAGAAAATCTCAAGCAAACCTTTTTTATCCTTAGAAAACGTAAGCAGAATTCTTCTTGCACTATTATTTTTCAACGCTATTATAAATTAAATTCTTTCAGCAACTGTTCCTGATATTCTCTGTCCGCAGCCGCTTTAACAATATCTTCACTGCGGTTTTCTTTTGACAGCATAATAATTAATTGATTAATACGCATTAAAGTTTCTTCTCTTCCTTCTTGCCTGCCATCTTCTATCATCTCTTCAATCGCTTTACACATATCGAACTGTTCAGCTCCTTTCTCCAGCCGAATTGGCACATGATTGATTGCTTCTATGACTCTGGCTGCTTCTACTTCCATATTCATTCTTGGATTATGACTAATAAAAGCCGCCAATTTATCTTTATCATTCGAATATTTAATGCAGCCCATCACTTCTCTCAGACTAGAATGAAATTTTTTCAGTTCATCATCCGCTAAACTTCTTGGGTCAATCAAATAAATCGGATAATCTCCGACTAGCCGTCGTACAGTTGGATTTGTAATCTCCATCATATCCATCAATGATCTCGGTCCATCCCATTCATCTGCATTAAAAAAGAGTACCAATGTAATAACCGGAATCAATTTATCATTTTTATGAAAACCAGATATAAACTCCGCACCAGTTGCATTTTTATGTTCTGCCTTACCTTTTTGACTACGATGTACATCAGCAATTCTGCTTACTTGTCTCACATACTGTAAAGCATCATACAACATATTTCTAACTGGCATCGCATAATTCACATCTGTCTGATTCTCAATACCCAAAAGAACATATGCCGTCTCTCCATCTTCCATGATTGCTGCAGATTTCAAATGATCGCGGTATTTCTGAATAATTTCTTTTTTAGTACTTTGCCTATCTTGTGTATCATTCTCATTAAAAAGTATTGCAATCTCCGTCGGATCCAACTCCCTTAACTGATCTGGTTGAATCATTTGAGCACCATCATACATAAAGTAATTGAAAGCATCTGCAAATACTTCATTTTTTCTTATGTAAGCCTTCGTAATTGCATCTATCGCGCCTATATAAATTCTCCTTCCCTCTCAGACAATTTAGAGCCATGCAAATCAACTCCCGCTTACGTTAAATTTATAGTATCATTATATAAAGAAGAAAACAATAGCCGCTTCGGTCAGTTTTTATCAAAATAAGCTGATATTGAACAATTGTCTTTGAAAACGTTTCGCATTATTTAAATGCGTGTTTTCAAAGACAATTGGATCAACTCAGCTTATTTGAAAACTTTGGCCGAAGCGGCTAATTGTTTTATTCGTCTTTTTCGGAAAATGCCCGGTCTGCAGCCGTACGTACCATTTCATCCCATGATGTGAAGCGTGTACTTTCTCTGACAAACCCATCAAACACTTCCTCATTATAAACCATTATATCGGATTTCCAGTTGGTAAATACCGCACTGGAAGACTGGAAATCTCTAAAAGCTTCAAAATTCGTCTCCGCCTGCATGAATTCATCAGTAAAAATCATTTCCAGCAACTTCTTATCATCTGGAGACATTGGAACATACGCAAATGCCATTTTACTGATTCTCCGGATTCTCGTAGAACTCTTTTGCTTTCTGTTCTACATATGCACGCCACTTCGGATGGTCAGCTTCCATGCTAGGACGAATAACATTTTCGATACAGCCTGGAATTTCACCATCAACAACCTGGCCTGTCTTAACTGTCAGGTAAAGACCTGTTTCTCCTGGAGGGCATCCTGGGATCCACATACCTTTATCTGCAAATCTCTTTGTACAGTTACCATGAAGGATGATCTTATCCTTTGGCTTATCCGGAATAGTATTTCTAGGACCTACAACGATTGTCTTATCAGAATTTTCTTCATAGATACCAAGTGCCTTAAGCGTTTCCATGTTCAGTGCAAGCAGAGCCTGGCAGCTTGAGCATGCGCCCTCGCAGCGGATATCGTATTCTGGCCAACGATCAGCCATGTTGCCAAGGTATGGAATCCACATCTTCCTGTAAACGTCTTTAACCTGTTCACCAACAACTTCAATCTTATCACGATCTGTTGTACCAAGACCAGCTTCATCAGCTGCTCTGAAGTAGTCAACCTGGTTTGTATCGATACCTACAACATCACATGCGATAAGGTCAAGAGCAACTGGATCGTAACTGCCCATGATGATACCTACTTCCAGAGGAGTTGGTGTATGTGGGCTGTAACCGGATGCTACATTGATAGCGTCTACGATGTTGATATCAGGACGTACTGCCCACCAAACATCCATCATAGCCATTGTCAGGTTCTGCTGATGCATCTGGGAATGTACCTGATCCTGTACAGTACCTTTGATGTTCTTTAATGCACAGCTGAATACCATGGAAGCATGTGCTTTCATGATAGGCAGGTTAATGATATGATCTGCTTCCAGCAGTAAACGAGGGATTTTACATCTCTTGATGTTGGATTTGTAACCTCTTACAGCCACATTAACAAGGTCTTTTTCAGCCTTGATATCGTAAAGTTCAACACCTTCTTCTCTTGCTACATCAGCCTGACCGGATACTTCGAAACATTCCATTGTATCACAGCCGATAGCTGCTGATTCTGCAACAATGATTCTTGAAGGCTGAGCTTTCTTAACTTCGCGGATAACTGCACGAAGTGTTTCAGGGCTTGTACATACAGCTGTATCCGGACCTTCTGCATGACCTGCATTTGGTTTCAGAATAACTGTTTCGCCTCTTTTAATCATGTTTGTAACGCCGCCAAGAAGATCGAATACCTTAGTGACACTTTCCTGGACGGTAGGTTCTTTCGCAATGGCTACAACTGCTTTTTTATCTTTTGCCATTAGTTAATTCCTCCCATTCATTTTATATGTATAATTAATTTTTATTATACTCCAACTCATTTAAAATTGAATTTTAGTAAGTACCGTATTTGTAAACACGGTCCGGTACATCATTCATATCATCTTTGTCGATGAATGCAACCATACGCACCTTGCTGCCATCACCCATATACCAGCGGGATGGAAATGCACAGATGACACATCTCTTACCTAAAACTTTATCTTCCTCCTGTATTGACTTGCAATTATTATTATAGTTTCTCACACCGCATTTGCAATGCATTTTATCTATATTTCGACAAAATGTTGATATCTTTTTCGAATTATGATATGGTTTAGTTATGAATTTTACATCAACATTCTGACGTTCGCTTAATTATATCAGCATTTTTGCTGATAGATTTATGGTAAAGGCATCACTTTTTGAAAGGAGCACTTTTGTTTATGGATATTAATCGACTTAACGAATTCATCACACTGGCCACGCTGCTGAACTACAGCAAAGCTGCCAACCAGCTTTATCTGACACAGCCTGCTCTCAGCCGTCATATTCATGACCTGGAACAAACGCTGGGAACTCAGCTTTTTATCCGGGATACACACAACGTGCATCTCACATCCGTCGGCGAAATCTTTCTCAAAGAAGCTCAGGAAATCATCCAGCGTTACAATCATGCCCTTGATCTGATCAAAGAAGTTTCTTCAACCTCCACCGGAGAACTGAAAATCGGTTTCCTTGGAACAGCCTCCCAGTCTTTCCTGTCGGATTTTGTCATGGGGTTCACCGCCAGCCATCCACAGATCAAGCTCTCTATGACCAGTGATGCCCTGGATATTCTTGTTAAACAGCTCAATGACGGTCTCACTGATCTCGCTTTCGTCACCCATGTAGATAAGAATTACCTCATCGGTCTTGAAAGTAAAACGATCATGAAAAGTCCGTTGCTCGCAGTGATGCATCCAACGCACGCTCTGGCTAACCGTGACTCACTTTCTATCAAAGATCTGTCCGGGTTCCCAATGATCAATTTCTCACCTCAGGCGAATCCGATCACCAGTGACTTTAATAAGCAGATTTTCAAGAAAGCCGGTGCCCAACTCAATATTGTACGAGAAATCCCCAATATTGAAACCGCTGCTTTCTGCGCCAGCATCAACGAAGGGGTCTTTATCATGCCTGAGTATCTGCTCTCTTCTATTGGCTCTCTCAGAACAGTTCCTCTGACAGATTCTTTTGCTTATGTTACACTCAATCTTATCTGGAAAAAGAAAAATCCAAATATCTCCATTCCTGTATTTGTTGACAGTTTCTCAACTTATATACAAAACAGAAATCCTAATCTGGCTCCTGCGGATTAATCAGGGGGAGGGTTGGAGCAATTGCTTAGTGCAGTTGCTCCTTTTTTAATGTTTGTAACAATCAAGTAAACTAATATGTCGTATTCTGTATAGTATAACTTGCTTCAAGGTGAGTATAACAATTTTACCCTTCAAATGGAAATTCTATCTATAAAAAAGCGTTATGTAAAAAAAACATAACAATATTTCATGTTTTCACTGCTTTTTGGCATAGCATTTTTCACAATTTTCCCGTGCCAACTTTCATGCAGAAAGTGAAAGAACGATTATTCGTCTTTTGCATAAACCTGTTTGGAAACGACATTTCCCATCAAAGACGGGCTATTGTATAATACACTTAAGCGAACAGCGAATAAAAAAACGCAAACATTAAATTTAAAGAATGTATGTAAAACACAGGAGGTATTATTTATGTGCGACAATAAGCCAATGGCACCTTACGCCAAACTGCCGAAACTCGAAGAATACAAAGAATGGTTCAAAGACTTTGCTGACCTTTACCGTGAAGATGGTATCCTTCAGGTAACATGGAAGACAAACGATGGCCCTATGCACCACAGCGGTATGTCCCATCGTGCAATCGGTCAGTTAGTAAGAGTTCTTTCTCTTGACTTCAAGAACGAAATCATCATCTTCACTCATATCGGTGACAGCTGGATGACAGAATCTGACCCTAACGGTTGGGAAACATATTCTGAACTTCCTACACAGCGTTTCCAGCATCAGTACTTTGATGATACAAACCTGATCAAGAACATGGTATTCGATCTTGATGTTCCTACAATCGGTGCTGTACCTGGTCCTGGTTTCCACTGGGATTCCGCTTTCTTAAGTGATGTGACTATCTGTACAGAAGATACTGTTATGGAAGTTCCTCATGCTCAGGGAGGTCTTGTACCTGGTGATGCTATGGGTCTTATGTGCCAGCATTACTTCGGAACAAAACGTGGTAACTACTACATGATGACAACAAGACAGTTCACAGCTAAAGACATGCTTGATCATGGTATGGTCAGCGAAGTTGTTCCTAAGGGTAAAGCTGTTGAACGTGCATGGGAAATCGCCCGCATGTGGAAACTCATGTCCTACGAAAACCGTACAATCATGTCCAACCTGGCTAAACGTCCTCTGAAGAAACTCCTTGTTGAGGATCTGAAGCTTCACACAGTCAGCGAACAGTATGGTTCTCTTCTTCGTATAGCTGCCGGTGATCTTGGTGACGAACATTCCGCACAGCAGGATGAAAAATACATCAGCCGTGTTAACGATTACCGTTACGCAACAACCGATATGCAGGAACCAATGACAGCTGAACATTGGGCTGGCATGGCTAACAGAGCAGCAGACTGGTTCAAGAAGGTTGAAGCAGGCGAAATCGAAAACCCATTCGATACAAGCAAGCCAGTAAAACCTTATCGTCCAGCTCCAGCTAAGAAATTAAATAAATAATAACAGCAATCGGTATTGATGACCGATTTCACCTCAAAGGCGGTCTTCCTTGACAGAAGATCGCCTTTTTATACAATTATCAGGAGGTATGATTATGTGTAACAATAAACCAATGGCACCTTACGCCAAACTGCCGAAACTCGAAGAATACAAAGAATGGTTCAAAGATTTTGCTGATCTTTACCGTGAAGATGGTATCCTTCAGGTAACATGGAAGACGAACGATGGTCCTATGCACCACAGTGGTATGTCCCACCGCGCCATCAGTCAGTTAGTTAGAGTGCTTTCACTTGATTTCAAGAACGAGATCATCATCTTCACTCATATCGGCGATAACTGGATGATTGAATCCGACCCTAATGGTTGGGAAACATACTCCGAGCTTCCTACACAGCGTTTCCAACATCAGTACTTCGATGATACAAACCTGATCAAGAACATGGTATTCGACCTTGATGTTCCTACAATCGGTGCTGTACCTGGTCCTGGTTTCCACTGGGATTCCGCTTTCTTAAGCGATGTTACGATCTGTACAGAAGATACCGTTATGGAAGTTCCTCACGCTCAGGGTGGTCTGGTACCTGGTGACGCCATGGGACTTATGTGTCAGCACTACTTCGGAACAAAGCGCGGCAACTACTACATGATGACAACAAGACAGTTCACAGCTCAGGATATGCTTGATCATGGCATGGTCAGTGAAGTTGTTCCTAAGGGCAAAGCAGTTGAACGTGCATGGGAAATCGCCCGTATGTGGAAACTCATGTCTTACGAAAACCGTACTATCATGTCCAACCTTGCTAAACGTCCTCTGAAGAAACTCCTTGTTGAGGATCTGAAGCTTCACACAGTAAGTGAACAGTATGGTTCCCTTCTTCGTGTTGCTGCAGGTGACCTCGGTGACGAACATTCCGCTCAGCAGGATGAGAAATACATCAGCCGTGTAGCAGATTATCGTTATGCCACAACAGATATGCAGGAACCAATGACAGCTGAGCACTGGGCAGGCATGGCCGACAGAGCTGCTGAATGGTTCAAAAAAGTCGAAGCAGGCGAAATCGAAAATCCATATGTGATCAAACCGGTTAAGCCATATCGTCCGGCTCCGGCCAAAAAACTGAATAAATAAAAAATAGAGTGCACTCGGTAATCTATAGCGTGCAGCCGCACGTCCTCATTTTATCGAGTGCACTCTTTCTACTTAACATAAGTGCTTTTCATCGCTGTTATTTTTGAATACTTTTCGCTTTTGAAAGTTCTTCGGGAAATTCTGCCGCCACGGTTCTGAGCATTGCTTTCGCATTCATATCAAAGGCTTCTCTCGGCCATGCGCCATCTGCCGCTTTCTTCCAGAAAACTTCTTCCATCTCAAGAATCTGCGTTTCCAGCGTCGGATAGGATGCCAGGATACGGATAATCTCATCTTTTGTTGCCGCAAGGCCTTTCTCCATATATTTCCAATAGCGTTCGTCTGGAATCACAAGTCCCCGGTGCGGCATATAAAGCTGCTTCGGATCTGCCTCTCTGGTACGGCGCAGACTGTCCACTGTCTTCTTATAGCTAATCAGGAATGCCGGTACATATCCCCCTTCAAAATCCCCTTCCAGACCGATCGTCTCAGATGAGATCATCACTTCATCATTAATCAGGAAGGATACCGAGCACTGTGTATGCCCAATCGTCTCGATCACTTCCACTACAAACTCACCCAACGCAATACGGTCGCCATCTTCAAGCGGCTTATCCGCATACAACAGCTCCCCTTTGTAATCGTCACTCTTCCATTCATGATGTGATTCTTCCGCTGCTGTCTTCGACATATGAAACATCATCTGCTGCACTTTCGTTTTCTCAAATATATGACAGGCATATTCCGCAGCGTACACTTTAATCTCCGGCCATTCCTGTCTAACATACGGAACTGCAGCCACATGATCATAATGGGAATGTGTCAGGAAAACGGCCCGCAACGGCTGCGTACCTAATATTTCTCTCACACGCTGTACAACGGTTTCACCATAGTAGGCCATCCCAGGGTCAAATAATATCGCTTCCTGCTCTCCCTGAACCAGAAAACAGGTTCCCTTAATATCTTCATCAATATAGTAAACTTTCACCTTTTTCTCCTTTTCATTATTGTCTGATCTTCCTTCAGGTTCGAATGTCTTTCGCCGATTATCCCGGCATTCACTGGTACTATTATAGCATCGCCGCACCACTTTCGCCAATTCATAATAGCCTCCTCATTATGTCAAATCCTCATAATCACCGGATTTACATATCACTTTGCCTTGAAGAATAAGGAAAGCCGCAGAATCAAATTTCTTTAATTCTGCGGCTTTCTATACACGCATTGACTATACGACTATAGTCATTTTATTCAATTTACTGAATAGCTTTCTTTTCCTTTACAGCTACGATCAGGATACCACCGATAACAGCGATAACAGCAAATACCATGTAAGGTACTGTATAACCGCTTGTCATTGAACGCAGTACAGCAAGTACAAAGAATGAGCAGGATCTTACGATACCATTAATCATGTTCATGCAAGCATAAGATACGTTGAAGTCTTTACGACCGAATACCTGAGCTGCCAGGGATGGAAGGAAGTTACCGTTACCGCCGATAGCACCGCCGAGCATGAAAAGGCCAATGTACATGCAAGGTGTAGGAGGTGCGATCAAAAATGCGATACCAACAAAATACCAGATACCGAACAGCAGGCAGGCTTTCTGTGTACCAAGTTTCTGGTCAACAACACCCCATGCCCATGAACCGATCATACCGATAACAGCAGCAATTGTCAGCATAGACAGAGCGCCTGTTAATTCATAACCTCTTGCAGCCATAAAGTAGCTGACTAACTGAGACATAATACCTACAGTAGCAAGACCGAAGAAGCCGGCGCCAAGACCGAAGATCCAAACATATTTATTCTTAAGAGCACCAGCATAGGAAACCTTTTCCATTTCCTTTACGCCTTCTTCTTCTGCCTTGATGATTGCAGCAATTTCAGGGTCATTATCCGGATAGCAGCCAGCTTCTTCAGGTGTCGCTTTTACAAAGATACCAAGTAAGATAGCCAGAAGGATAACAACACCACCAAGGATGGATAAAGCACCGGAAATCTGGAACTGGCCTGAAAGACCTGACAGAATCCAGTTAATTAATGCGGATGCAAGGTTCATACCAATTGTTGTGATACCCATAACGATACCTTTTTTGGTTGGGAACCAGTTTGCGCAGATTGCGAAACCACAGTTACAAGCAAAAGCATTGATAAATGTAACAATACATACAAGTGATACTGCGTACATTGCGATGTTTACGGAATTACCGTAAGCGATCATACTGATACCAGCAAGCACCATTGTAATGATAGTTGTCTTTTTAAGACCAGCTTTTTCAATAAATGCAGCCCATAATACACATGCGAACAATGCGATAATGGAAGCCGGTGTAGAAATTGATAACAGGACATCCGGGTTCCAGCCGTGGAATGCTGCCATCATAGGTACGATTGTGTTCAGACCGTCAACTGTAATACCTGTCATAAAGAACAGCATTACGATTTCAAAACCGATAACAGTCCAGCCTTTTGTACCAAAATTATAACTTACTTTGTTAAGATCGACGTTCTTTTTGTTTTCACTCATGATCTTAAATCCTCTCCTTCATGCATAATCGTGCAAAAAATAACTTTGTTGCAAAATAGCGGTTAAAAATAAATTCTCCCTTGCGCGCTTTTTCGGAATCATTTAATCTTGAGATTATTTTAACAAACTATAGCAAATAATGGAAATTCACTTTATGTTTTGCTTTTATAACAAATGGTTATAACAAATTCTGCATTTTATTCGTTTTTTAGATAAGCGTGCCAACTTTTCACAAAGCGTATAGGCCTATTCAAAATCCTTTTCATGATTTCGCTGTAAGCAGTTGGCGAGCGAACCTTTTTTAGATTATACTAATAACAGATGAATTTCAACGATATGATTTTTTCAAAGGAGGATTTACAATGAATTACGTTAATACAGTAACAGGCCCTGTGGCTGCTTCTGAACTTGGCCGTACACTGATGCATGAACATTTCTTATTCGGTTTCTGTGGTTTCCAGGGTGATGCCACACTCGGTGGTTTTAAAGAAGAAGAATATACAAGAGACTGTCTGAAAGCCGTTGATGATGCCCGCGCATACGGCATCAACACAATCGTTGACGCAACAACAAACGAATGTGGTCGTAACGTTCGCTTCCTTAAGAAGATCTCCGATATGACAGGCATGAACATCATCTGCTCTACCGGTTATTACTTCCAGGCTGAGAGTGCTTATGCTTACTGGAATTTCAGAAGAGGCTTCGCTAACATTGAAGAAGAAATCTACGAAATGATGGTTACTGAGCTTACAAAAGGAATCGAAGGCACAGATATCAAAGCCGGCGTCATCAAACTGGCAAGCAGCTTCAATGAAATCACACCTACAGAGGAAATCTTCTTCAAAGCCGCTGCACGTGCCCAGAAGGAAACAGGATGCGTTATCATCACACATACACAGCTTGGTACAATGGGGCCTGAACAGGCACAGCTGCTGATCGCTAACGGTGCTGATCCATCCAAGATTGCCATCGGTCATATGTGCGGCAGCACGGATGTTGACTACCATGAGGCCGTTCTGAAGCAGGGTGTTTATGTCAACCTTGACCGTTTCGGTCTTGAAGGCGAACTTTTCCATACACCGACAGATGAACAGCGTATGGATCTGATCAAAACGCTTTCTGACAAAGGCTACGGCAACAAGATTCTTCTCGGCCATGACTCCGTTAATGTCAACCTCGGCCGTGGTCTGATTATGACACCTTTCATGGAAGAAGCTATGAAATGGGCCAATATCACAGATATCGGTGCAAGAGTTCTTCCGGGTCTTGCTAAACGAGGCATGTCAGAAGAACAGATCGATGCACTTCTTGCAGCTAACCCGATGACTATCTTCGGCTAGCCTATTAATAAAGAAGGCAAGAATGAATACACACGCTTACACACCGATGCATATACAGAATCTGATTAACCGTACGGCTATGGAAGCGAATATTCTGCCCCTGAATTGCTACACGATTATTTATAACGATTATTTACAGGAGATTTTTTATGAGTCACAAAACCGTTATTTGTTTTGCTATCTGGACCAGCTTCTGGTCTGCGCTTTTTAATCACTTTTACACTGTTTACTTCGGTTCATTCGGCGTGCCCTGGATCATGTTTGTCTGCATGGCTATTTACTTCGGTATGGGCGGCGCACCAAAGCAGGTGCCGGGTATGATTCTTTCCGCATTTTGCGGTCTGGCATGGGGTCAGTTCGACTTTATCCTCATCAACTTCTTCGGCAGCACATGTCATATGTCAGCTGAAATGGCAAGCTTTGTGGCCATCCTCGTTGGTACAGCCATCACCATGTACATCCACATCAAACTGCTGGGTGCAACACCGCTTGGCTTTATGCCGTTTATCTTTGCCGGTGTCTGCCTGACCTTCTCTCAGGGCGGCAGCAACGTTGCAGGTCTCGCTTTCACATTGTTTGTCGGCATTATTCTGGCAATGATCTGTGGCCTGGGCTTAACCTACTGCACTAGGAAATTTGATTCGGCCGAGGGTGCAAAATAACTTTGGTTTTCTCAATCAAATTAAATATTGACAATCGCAAGCAGCCACCAAGGTCTCGTGCAAGCACGGACTTTGGCTCGTTGCTCGCGTAAATGAAAAAGCTAATCGATTTTCGAAGGAATCATCAAAAATCGATTAGCTTTCAATTATTTTAGTGACACATATAGGCGATACCAATTGGGTCACGTATTCTCTTTAGCCACAGATGGCTCCCATATCTGCAACAATCGCTTCGCCATTGATCATACCAGACATATCAGATGCCAGGAACAAAACAAGTGCCGCGATCTCGTCAACCGTACCCAGTCTTCTCTGCGGAATTGTCTTTAATACACGGTCTTTGAATTTCTCATTTTCAAATTCCACCTTATTGATCTCTGTCACCACATAGCCCGGGCAAACAGCGTTTGTCTGGATACCGTAACGACTCCATTCAAGGGCCATGGTCTTCGTCAGATTGATCACACCGGCCTTGGAGGCACCGTAGAGCGAAAGTGCGCTTGTGCCTTTTAAGCCGCCAACAGAAGCAATATTGATGATCTTTCCGCCCTTTTCGGATGCCTTCATCACAGCTGCCGCTGCCTTGGAGGCAAACAAAACACTTCTGAGATTCGTCTCCATAATCATGTCGTAATCTTCTACGTCCAGATCAAGAATCTTTTTCGTAATCGCGACACCGGCACAATTAATCAGAATATCCACGCCGCCAAAAGTCTCCGCTGCACCTGCAATCAGGGCATCGATCTCATCAATATTTCTTACATCGGTACGAATACCCTTACCATGACCGCCCGCAGAAGTAATCGCCTCTGCAACAGCAGTACATTCATCCTCATGTCTTCCGGCCACAACCACATTGGCGCCGCACTGACCAAAAGCCAGCGCAATTGCTTTACCGATACCCTTTGTACCGCCGGTAACAACCGCCGTCTTGCCAGCCATATCGTAGGATGCCATCTTCACAGGCCCATTCATATTCAACATACCAAAACCTCCTCAAATCCAATCAATATTCTTCATTAAAAGAGAGAACAAACGCAAAAAGGGAAGCAACTGTGAGACAGGCAAAATCTGTATCGCATTGTTCCCCTTTAGATAACGAACAGATGATTTTCGAAATTCACAGCCTCTATAACTGAACGAAAAAATGCCTCCGATTTCGAAATCATCTGTACTTTATTAGAATTTATGATGCAGTTTAAGGATATCGATCAGCATCTTATCTCTGTACTGAGCGATTTCTGCATTTGTATGGCCCACTTCATCTGGAAGGTTCTTCATAATCTCATCCATTTCCTTCTGAGCCTTTGCACCGTAATCTGCAGGAATTGTATCCCATGCAGCGATATCTGCACAGAGGTTAAAGCCACCTGCCAGCATATCCATCATACCTTTAAGACCATCTTTGTTGCCTAACTGCATGATCATGTTATGGCCAAAGATTGCCCATCTGATAGCAGGGCCAAATGTCAGAGCCTTATCAGCTTCTTCTACTGTACAAACACCTCTTTCAACAAGGTCAACCATTTCACGGAATACAGCAAGCTGCAGTCTGTTGCAGATGTAACCTGGGCAGTCTTTCTTCAGAACGATTGCCTCTTTACCAAGAGATTCATAGAATTCTTTTGCAAGTTCAACATTTGCTTCATCTGTCTTTTCTGTCTTTGTGATTTCTACAAGTGGGATAAGGTGTGGTGGGTTGTAAGGATGACCGCCAACACATCTTTCAGGATGTACAGCATGTTCTGTAATCTGTCCAAGAGGAAGACCTGATGCAGATGTAGCTACGATTGCATCAACCGGCGCATACTTTTCGATTTCAGCAAGCATGCTGTGTTTGATCGGAAGTCTTTCAGGACCGGATTCCTGAATAAACTGAGCATCCTTTACAGCTTCTTCCATGCTTGTTGTAAACTGGATTCTTGCAAGAACCGCATCCTTGTCTTCAATTGCACCGTTTTCAGCAAGGAATTCAAGGTTGCTTACGATTGTCTTCTTATCGTTTGCAAGGCAATCATCATTAATATCATAAAGTTTTACGTTCAGGCCCTTCATTGCGAAGAGAACAGCCCAGCTACCGCCGATTACACCGCCGCCGATACCGGCAACATTCTTAATATCTGCTACTTTCATTATTCACACCTCTGTAAAAAAGTTCATTTAAAAGTTTCTTTATTAAACCGCCCAAAGCTGGCATCATAAAATGTCAGCTCTGAACGATTCTACATTTATTTTTATCTTACAGTAATTCAAATACTGCTGCTGCGCCCATACCGCCGCCGATACACATTGTAACAAGAGCTGTTGTTTTCTTGTTATCCTGAAGGTAATCAAGTGCTTTACATGTAAGGAATGCACCTGTAGCGCCCATTGGATGACCAAGAGCCATAGCGCCGCCGTAAGGATTAACCTTTTCAGGATCCATTTTCAGAACTTTGATACATGGAATAGCCTGAGCAGCGAAAGCTTCGTTCAGTTCGATGACATCCATATCATCAATTGTCTTGCCGGCACGTTTCAGAGCCTTTGGTACAGCATAGATTGGTCCAAGACCCATCATTGTAGCATCACAGCCTGCAACACCGAAGGATACCATCTTTGCAATTGGTTTGATACCAAGTTCTTTTGCTTTGTCAGCAGCCATTAATACAACGAATGCTGCAGCATCAGATGTCTGTGAAGAAGTAGCAGCTGTAACTGTACCGCCTTCTTCAGCTGGGATGAAGCAAGGTTTAAGACCTGCAAGTGTTTCCATTGTTGTTGTTGGACGGATACCTTCGTCTTCTGTAACAACTTTTTCGTTGCCATCCTTGTCAACAACAGTTACAGGGATGATAGATGGAGCAAGTTTGCCTTCCTTCTGAGCTTTTGCAGCTTTCATGTTGGATTCGTAAGCCATACGGTCCATTTCTTCTCTTGTTACGCCGTAGTTCTTAACGATGTTTTCAGCTGTCATACCCATGCCCATGTAAGCACCCGGCGCATGCTCATTTAACCATGCATCCTGGAATTCTACAGGATATGGTGCGTATGTATCTGTCATACTTTCAACACCACCGGCTACGATAACATCACCCTGACCGCAAGCGATTGCATTGGCACCTGTTGCGATAGCCTGAAGACCTGAAGAACAGAAACGGTTAATTGTATGACCTGCTACGCATTCCGGCAGTTCTGCTCTTGCGCAAACACTCTTAGCAATATTCATAGATGTTGTACCGTGCTGTACTGCACAACCCATGATAACATCTTCGATTTCAGAACGATCTAACTGAGGCACTTTGTCCAGTACACCCTTTAAAACCTGTGCGGAATATTCGATTGGGTGAGTACCTGCGAAAGAACCTTTTCTTGATTTACAAACTGCTGAACGACCATATGCAACAATAACAACTTCTCTGCTCATTTTGCAAAACCTCCTAATAATCTTTATGAAATCATTCGTGATATCTGTTGAAACGATATCTTGTTTTCCGTATTTCTTTTCATAGTTAGCATACCACATTTCTTTTTGACACTGAAATAACCCTTTTCGGCACGTTTATACAAAAACTGAATAACCATAAATATAGTAGAAACATTTTTTGGCACACAGTGTCTTTTTTAGATCAGACAGCGATTTCGCCGTAATTTCCACCTAATCGAAAAAAGGCACCCGATTCATTGCTGAACCGGATGCCCGAATTTCAATTAGTCTGTGATATATGGCATTAAAGCGATATGTCTAGCTCTCTTGATAGCTGTTGTAAGCTTTCTCTGATGTTTAGCACAGTTGCCTGTGATTCTTCTAGGAAGAATTTTACCTCTTTCAGAGATATATCTCTTTAACTTGTTTGTATCTTTGTAATCGATAACTGCATTCTTATCTACACAGTATACACATACTTTTTTTCTTCTGCGCATAGGTCTTCTCTTCATCTGAGTGCCTCTGCCTTCTTCTTTATTGTATGGCATATCAAAACCTCCTTCTCAAATTCAATTCTTTCTGTTATTCGTTCATAACAGATCATGTCCTATTTTAGCTGAATGGCAATTCCTCATCAATGCCATCCGGAATGTTCATAAAACCATCCGATGGTGCCTGACTTGGCACAGGTCTTCCGGACTGCTGATAACCGCCGCCATAATTATTATTGGCTGCAAAATCACTGCTGTTGCGATCACTTGCGGCTTTGCTCTCGGCAAATTCCTGTTCTTCAACAATAATATCTGTTGTATAGACTCTCACACCGTCTTTGTTGGTGTAACTGCCTGTCTGGATTCTGCCTGTGATCACAATGCGAATGCCCTTATGAAAATACTTCTCTGCGAACTCAGCCTGACGGCCAAAAGCAACACAGTTGATAAAATCGGCATCCGGATCACCGTCACGTTTGAATGTACGGTTCACTGCCAGTGAATAACGGGCAACTGCTGTTGAGCGCTCACCCTGTGAATATCTGATCTCCGGATCTCTGGTTAATCTTCCCATCAAAATAACTTTATTCATTTAGACTTACCCCTTTTCTAATTAAGCGTCCTGTCTAATGCATAAGTATCTGATTACATTCTCCATAATACGGACACGCTGTTCAACTTCGTTTGGACAGTTTGAATCGGATTCGAAAGTGATGAAGTAGTAGAAACCTTCTTTCATCTTCTGAATTTCGTAAGCAAGTCTCTTCTTGCCCCATTCGTCAACGTTAGTAACAACGCCACCAAAACGAGCGATAACTTCCTTGATCTTCTCGATGCTTGCTGCTCTTTCTTCATCTTCGATCTTTGTAGTAAGAACTACTGCTAATTCGTATTTGTTCATGCTAGTGCACCTCCTTCTGGACTTCACGGCCCTCCCATTGTGGAGAGCAAGGAATTAATATATAACATATCACAATTCACTAGTCTATCATATAAATTCAAGCATTGCAAGTCTTTTTTCTTGGTTTTACATCCGTTTCGCCTAAAATATTGCTTTAGAAAAAATTAATAAAACAAACGACGCATCTTGACAATTTTTTTAATCTTCCTTTGATATACTCGTTGCATAAAACAATATAAACAGATTATAATATAAGGAGGAAGTATATGTCAAAAACCAACTTAACACCAGCAAACGCCTATACATATGGAGGGAATCTTGCTATGTCATTACCAGACAATCCTATTTGTACCGCCGAAGATTATTGGAATCTCCCAGAGGGAGAACGCGCTGAATTGATTGATGGTCAGCTTTATGCACTGGCTTCACCCAGCAGAATCCATCAGGAAATTATCATTGAGCTCACCTACCATTTTCAACATTACATCAAATCTAACAAAGGTAACTGTAAAATTTATGCTGCTCCTTTTGCTGTCAATTTAAACGCCAACGACCAAACTTTTGTAGAACCGGATATTTCTATCATCTGTGAGCCTGACAAGCTTAGTGACAGGGGCTGTGAAGGCGCACCGGATCTTGTGATTGAAGTTGTCTCTCCCAGCAGCCACCGAATGGACTACATCAAAAAAACTGCTCTATATGCAGATGCCGGTGTCCGCGAATACTGGATCGTTGATCCTGCCACCGAGCAGACGACCCTTTATCGATTTGAAGAGACGGATGCCCCTGATATCATTCCCTTTGACCAGGACATCCAAGTTGGTATCTATGAAAATCTTCAAGTCAATATCGCAGAATTACTCAAATAAACAGCCTCAAGATCATTTGACTAATTTCCAGGCTTTTAGTCTGGTGGTATCAAAATCCCGGCAAACGTTTGGCGATGAGCCTGTTTGCCGGGATTCTGATTACCACAGATTAAAAGCCTGGATTTTGTTCTATCTTACGATTTTAACTTCTTCTCCATTCCGTTCCAGCCTTCGGATATTCTTCTCCACCAGCTTGCGAGCCATCATCACCTGATGCTCACATCCACAGCACTTTAGTCTGAAATCCGCACCACTTCGAAGCACCTCCCAGTCAAAACTGCCACAGGGATGCTTCTTCTTCAGCCGTACGATGTCGCCTGTTAAAATCTCCATTATGTGCCTCCTTGTATAGTTGTATCATCTACGCTATTTGCAAAGTATATGCCAAATTCTACTCACTTGTCGCCCTTTAAGTATAACGAGGATTTCCTCCGATGACAAGGCATTATCTGTTTTCTACTCTATTTCCATCCATTCTTCTATCGAATAATAAGTCCTTCCTTCATAACCATCCGGATCGTAGGCCAAATCCCCCTGATAACCTTCCACTGGCCGAAATATCAGTCCGGACTCATCATCTTCGTCGTATATTCCACCAAAGACATAATACGTACCATTCACCCGAAGGAAATCACCATACAAATCAACTTCCGCATTCTTCAAATCTTCCTGGCTGATGGCGTCTGGAATAAGTTCGTCATTGATATTGTCATAGACCTTAACTTTCCCCTCGACTAGCGGTATAACCGTGTCTTTTTTGGTCCAAAGCATAGTTTCTCTTGCAAAAATTTCTGCTCTCTGCTCCCAATTACTCATTGGGAAAGCCCATAACACACACTGATCTTTTGGTTCATCTTCTTTCTGCATGTAGGACTTCTCAAGGTGATACGTTTCTCCATCGATGGTTATCTCCGTGTAATCATCATTGAAAATACTATTTCTCAAATCTTCTTCATCAAAGATTCCCATCCGTTCATAGGTATGATAATCTTCTTCATCCAAACAGATCTGATAAGGATAAATATATCCTTTGTCTCTTGCCTCCGTATAAGCCGCTTTGATATCAAAAGGTGTTCCATCATCGTTAAGTATCATATAATTGCCATCTTCGTCTACAGCATAGATATGCTCTTCTTCCGTTGTCAGTATGACTTCCGTTTCCTGCTGATTGTAAAGCTGCTTAGTATTCTGAAAAATTGCATCGAAAATACCTATTTTTGCTGCATAAACCGTACCTCCGGTTATCAAAATGACTAGAGCAACCGCTGCTGCCATTTTTCTATGCCGCGCATGCATATTTTTCTTTTTCTGCCTAATTTGCTTTGTATCAATTTCTTCCATTGTATGAAGAGCAATTTTGTCCATTGCATTTTTATAGAAATCTTTGTCACTCATCGATCGATTCCTCCTTAAGCGCTTTCCTCAAATTCTCACGCCCCCGCATAAGCCGCATTTTGACGCTGCTTTCTGTAAGTCTCAGAATATCTGCAATCTCTTTGATGCTATAATCCTCATAGTAGTGCAAGTGTATCACGACTCTTTGTTTAAGCGGCAGCTGCATAACCGCTTCATTCAATAAGCTTTCACGCTCATTTAATATTGCCTGCACAGTTCCATGAATATCCGGATTTTCCTCCGAACGAAAGCGACGCCAGAAAGAGCGCGTCATATCCGTTGCTTTATTAATCGCAACCCTCAGCAGCCATGCTTTTATATGCTCTTCACTTTCAAACTGGCGTATTTTCGTATAGTATTGCAGAAACGTATCCTGAACAACATCATTGGCATCATCACTATTGCGTACAATCGCATAGGCGGCAACATATATGTTTCTCTGATATCTTTCTACAACTTTACTTAGCGTAATTCTCATAGATATAATCACTTTCTGTTTAATAAAAATAGGATAACTGTTAAGAAGCTTCTTACATATACTATACGATTGATAAACCCAAAAAGTCACACAAAACCTAACCTTTTAAAGAAAACAATCTCTATTTTCTCTATATACATTTTCAATAATATATGCTACATTGTAAATCGAACATCCTTATTTAACATTCAAATACTTCAACCCGGTAATTGCGGCTGCTATCTTGAATTGAATATAGAAATTAACCGTTCACAGAAGGTGCTTCTAATGCCTCCGGTACTTAGGTGGTGTCTTTTACCACCTTATGTACCGCTGAGAGCATTAGGCAGTGCGAACGTGCCTGCTGTGAACGGCTAATTTCTATATTCTATCAATACACTGTTTCGCAATTACCGGCCGAAAATTTATTTTTGGAGGAATTTACAATGCAGCATTCACTTAATCAGGTGCGCATGATTGCCACTGACATGGACGGCACTCTGCTGAACAGTCAGGACCAGATGCCCCGTGATTTTTTTGATATACTTAATCAAGTTCACAAACTCGGAATTCTTTTTGTCATTGCCAGCGGGCGGCCATACCCAACCCTTGCCATGCAGTTTGAAAGCTGCATGGACAAGCTTGTTTTTATGGCTGAAAACGGCGGATGTCTCGTCAACGGCGACCAGCTGGTTCATCAGGACATTCTTGATACGGATGCCCTTTCTTATCTTCTCGGGCGCTGCCGTCAGGTTCCCGGCGCCATTCCGATTCTCTCCGGTTTCAAAACGGCCTATCTCTTCGATCAGACATCGGATGATGCCCGCAAAGAAATAGGCCGTTACTATAAGAAAGTTCAGTATATCCATGACATCTCTGAAATTGATGCCCCAGTAAGCAAAGTGACTGTCTGTGACTTCAAAGGTGCCGAAAACAATTCATTTCCGGCTCTGTCTGATGTCCGTGCACCTTTTAAGGCTACTCTGGCCGGATACATGTGGACAGACCTCAGTCTTGCCGCCACAAACAAAGGCCGCGGACTCGCTGCACTTCAAAAAAATTATGGTATTTCACCGGATGAAACCATGGTTTTCGGAGACTATCTCAATGATTATGAAATGATGAAACAGGGCTATTTCAGCTACGCTATGGCCAATGCTCACCCTGATTTAAAAGCCATCAGCAACTTTAAGACATTGTCAAATGATGAAGATGGTGTACTGTACATCATTCGTCAGCTCATTCACAGCAGACAATAAGCGGAGATTTCGTTAATTAAAGAACCCACTTCTCAATGGCTGCAGCAACACCATCCTCATCATTCGACAGTGTAACGTCATCTGCCATGGCCTTAATCTCTTCATCGGCATTTCCCATAGCCACTGCCAGGCCTGCTGCCTCAAACATGGTTCTGTCATTCATCGTGTCCCCACAAACCATAATCTGTTCCGGCATAATTCCAAGTTTCTCGGCCAATTTCAGCAGACTATGACCTTTATTGGCTGTCGCAGCAGTGATTTCCACATTAAAACTATTGCCGAATACCACACTGAGCTCCGGGTCATTATGCATTTCATCAAACAATTGCTGTCTCAAGATCATATCATCAAAAGAGGCCAGCATTTTCTCTATATTAAACTTTCCCGAATAAACCCGTTCCCGCAAATCATCCACCGGTATTCTGGAAACCTTAATATACTCCTTGAACCAATCCGGGAAGTTTTTATAAACATGAAGTGCTCTGTTATAACTTTTTCTGTCAGCATAGGACTTTCCGTCATGATAAAACTCAATCAGCGCATCTATCTGAATTAAATGATCAATGACTCTGCATGCCGTCTTATAAGGTATAAAATCCGCATAGATAATACTGTCCTCCCACAAATCAACAACCGCTCCGCCATTGGAAGTCAGTGCATAACGCACCCCTGGAATTGAAGTAAAGCTCTCCGGTAAACCGGTCTTTTGCCGTCCGGTGGCAGGCATGACAATTACACCCTTTTTAATTGCTGCCGCAATCGCTTTCCTTGTTCTCTCTGTTATGACCTTCTCTGAATTAAATGTGGTACCATCCAAATCCAATGCTACAAGCTTAATCTCTCTCTCCATTCTGTACTCCTACAATAAAACATCTGCATCCAAAAATCTAAGAACAATATGTAATAGGAAATTCCAACGGAATTTCCTAATTACACAAAAAAAGACTTGATATTCATCAAGTCTTTGAGTTGCGGGGGCCGGATTTGAACCAACAACCTTCGGGTTATGAGCCCGACGAGCTACCGGGTTGCTCTACCCCGCGATATTCTGTTACGGCTTATCTGTTCCATAAGTCGTAAATTATTATATCGCGATTATAGAGTATTGTCAACCGTTTTTTATAACTTTTTTGATATTTTCTTAAAAGTCATCCTTATAAATCCGTTTCTAACATTTCTACTGTCTTTTTGCTTCAAAATAAATATTGTCCTTCTTAATTCATCCGATGTGTTTAACATGTATTTATTCTGCAGAAAATGCAATACTGGAATTTTATCTAAATTATTATCTGCTTTTTTGTACATTTTAACGTTTTGACATTCCCTTTAATAACCATTATTATAATTTATAAGAAGAATAAAACCGAAGAAATGGAGAAAATCATAGGATGATTTCGTCACCAGAAGGAAAAAGTCTTCCACAGAAAATATCAGAAGACATTATCTCATTTATTTTAGAAGAAAAACTACAGCCGGGAGATAAACTTCCTAATGAAACCGTTCTTTCCGAATATCTTAATGCCGGAAGGAGTTCCATCCGTGAAGCCATGAAACTCCTGGCTTCCAGAAATATCGTTACGATCCGCCAGGGCTCCGGTACCTATATTGCTTCATCCCCGGGGGTAGTGCAGGACCCACTGGGATTCACCTTTATCGGCAATAAACAGAAGCTGATTCATGATCTGCTGGAAGTGCGTTTTCTGCTTGAACCTTCCATTGCTGCAATGGCTGCTGCCCATGCCGATGAAAATGACATAAAAAAAATCACCGCACTTTGCGATGAAATGGAAGCATTATTAAAGAGGCATGATGAGCACACCCAAAAGGACATTGAATTCCACACAGCCATTGCATTGAGCAGCAAAAATGTTGTTGTTCCCCGTCTGATTCCTGTCATTAACAGCTCTATTCCGCTGTTTGTTGAAACAACCAGTGGGGATCTGCACGAAGAGACAATCGAAACACATCGGGAGATTGCTGATGCAATTGCCGGGCACGACCCACTGCGCGCTCAGGATGCCATGTATCTTCATCTAGTATATAACCGTAAGAGAATCATGCTTATTGAAAAGAATACCGGGCAGATATAATTTCACTTGTCGCAGCAGCTGCGCCATCAAAAGGAGGAGACCTTTATGAACAAAATAAGTAAATTCCTTACTCTTGTTATTTTAATCGTTGTCGTTCTCCTGTTTGGGATTTATCAGTACCGCACCTTCATTCAAACAGAAATTTACCAGGAGAATTCTGAACATCTTCTGGCAACCTATGAACAGGTCAGCCGAACCTTTACGCTGTTTACGCAACGCAACTGGAATGTCCTGGCTGACTGGGATGAATATCTGCAGTATATATCAGATTCTGAGAATACTGAAACGGCATGGCATGATTTTGCAGACCGGAAAAACAACTGGCAATACAGTGATTTCTATATGTTTAACGAACACTGTGATTTTCTTACGGCCAGCAACCGGAAAGGCACTGCAGACAGTATCCGGAACTGTTTTCAGGAAATGTACAGCTCCGGATGCCCCACTATTTCTGACTATACTGCCAGCAGCGGCAAACATAAGGTCGTCTTTGCGATTCCATTAAGCACCCCATTTTGTCTTGATAATATAACCTATACAGGCGTCGCTGTCAGTTACGATGTCACTACAGTAGAGGACATGATATCCAATAATGTATACGGCGACAAAAGCAGCTGTTATCTTGTCAATGCAAAAGGACACGTCATTCTTTCTCTGGAATCTCAATCGGAGTTTCTGTCAGAGCAGGACAATCTGTTTACCTTTCTGAAGAGCAATGCCGTATTTTCAGAGAACACATACGATGCCGTTGAACATGACCTTCAGAAGGTTGTAAAAGGCCGTGCAAAATTTAACAGTCAGGGAACTTCATATTATATGGTCTATCAGCCTGTTGGTCTCAATGACTGGAACATTCTCGGAATTGTGCAGGCATCTGCTGTCAATTCCCAGGATGAAAAAATAATGCACGTTACCATTGCAACAATCACCGGACTTGCCGCCTGCCTGCTTCTTTTGCTTCTGAGGCTGTCATCCTTAAACGCAGAATACAAGCTGAAGCATCAGGAATTACTGCATCAGGCTTTAAAAGCCCAAAAAGAGCAGACCGATCAGCTATTTTACGGAATGACCTGCATTGTGGATCGCTATACAGTCGTTGACCTGATGAAGGACAGATATGAATACCATGAATACAACAGCGACAACCTGTATCCCGAAACCGGCTCTTATCAGAATCTGCTCGATACAGCTTCAAGAAGCTATATCGTATTATCCGATACAGAAAATATAAAAATAAGCCATCTGCTGAATAAAGAATACCTGCAGAAAGTGCTACATAAAGGAAACGGTATCATGAAAATCGAATACAGCAAACGAACAGAAAATATTTACAAACTTATGAATGTCGTTGCTGTAGAATGGGATGAATCAGGTATCCCTCTAAAAGTCATGATGATCTCACAGGATATTGGCAAACGACATGAGCTGGAGAATCTTGCCAACACGGATGGCCTGACAGGCTTATTCAACGAGCGTTATTTCAGTTCTGTCCTGCACCGCAAAGAAAAGAAGAAGCTTCCTTTTGTTCTGTACTATCTTGATCTGGATCATTTCAAGCCCGTCAATGATACCTACGGACATGATATGGGCGATAAACTCCTGAAAGCAGTGGCAGAACGACTTTTAAAATGTATCCGCAGCAATGACTTTGCTTTTCGGATTGGCGGAGATGAATTTGCACTGATTATCAGTGCAGAAATGGAAGATTCACTCTGCATGCAGACGAAAATGCGCATCGTCCAATCTCTGCTTCTTCCTTATGAAATTGACGGCAAGACACTGCATATCGGTGCCAGCTGCGGCTATGCTGTCTATCCTCTGGAAACAGAAGATACCGGCAAAATCCGTATTCTTGCAGACCAGCGGATGTATGCAGAAAAAAAAGAAAATCATCGGAAAGCCGCAGAGTCTCAGTCCAAAGATCCTTCTCCAAATGACTGAGTGCAAAAGAGGGGCTGTCGGGAAATGTAATTTTTCATCCCGACAGCCCCTGCTGCATTATCTTCTGATGCATCACAACGAGCATCAACTTTCTTCTAACTTTCTTCTAACTCTCTTCTATGACGTTCTTTTATTCTCATACATCTGTTTGTCTGCCTGGCGAATGGCCTCCATAATCGGATGGACACCACAGACGCCGCCGATACTGACTGACAGATGCAATGTCGGATATTCTGTATATACAATATTCGCCACAGCTTCTTTGATTCTTTTGTTCTTCTCTGCCATATCATTCTCCGACATCTTCGGAAAGAGCAGCAAAAATTCATCTCCGCCATAGCGAACCAGTATATCACTGCTGCGGATACAAGACTGGATAGCTGCTGCAATATCTCTCAGCACCACATCCCCCGCCGGATGACCATATGTATCATTCACCTGTTTGAACTGATTCACATCTATAATTTCCACACATTCCATGCCCTCCATATGAGTGAGATATGTCTCAAAATAGCGCCTGGAATATGTGGCTGTCAATGGATCCTGGAACAGTTTCCTGCTCTCTCCACGACTTTTATCTAACAAAAACCTTGTTCCGTTTGCATCGATCCAGCGTCCTTCATTCATCTTGGACAGCATTTCCATAACACACGGTGTTCCGTTAATACAAAGATATTTGGAAACGACATAGTACATATCAGTCCTGGTAAACTCCAGCTTATTCAGCATTGTCTTCTGAGCCAAAGCACGGGTTGAAATACAGTTTGTACAATTGCCCCCTGTCTCCCAGAAAGCAGCGCAATGCTGGTCGGTTTTCCTCAATATTCCATTATGATCTAATTCCAGCACTGCATTAGCTGTAGGATCAACAAGCCGAACAATATCAAAAATCTTCCGAAGCTGATCAACAGTAGCCTTTACTGCCATTCCATCCGCTGTATCACTATCTGCAAGGCCATCCAGAATTGGGATATCTGCCGACATCTCCTGCGGTCTGACCAGCTGCCCGACTGCTCCGATATAATGTTCCGGGGACAGATCTGACCAGAGTGAATGTACCCTCAGATCACACCACTCATACTCATTTCCCTTTGGCATCATGATACTCATCGAAAATTCCCTGTGCTCCGGCGTCGTTGCATCCAATGCGTCTTTCAACCGGTGAAAATCCCTCTGACTCAGGCCGCTAAAACAATTGATATCTGCAACATTTTTGACCGTATAACGATACTGCGGCGGTTCATCCCAATTAGTGACATTGACCAGTCTGGAAACAGAATCATAATCAAATTGAATGCCGCCTTTTAATGAGGCAAAAAAATTCATCCGTTCCTGCATGGATTCCAGCATATGCTGAGAACGATCACTGCTTGGTATCTCCGTTTTATTCATAATTTCTGTGGCCAGACGGCCTGCTTCATTACGGCAGGCATAATCTCCGGCATCATACTGTGCGTCCATTCTGAGCCTCGGTGCAATCTCCTGCAGGCACTTTAAAAGCAACGGATTAAAGGCACCACATTCACCGGCCAGAATCATATCCAGTGCCGTTTCATGATCATAAGCATCCTTATAACATCTCTTGCTGGTCAGTGCATCATAAACATCTGCCAATGCAACCACCTGTGCCGCGATAGGAATCTGCTCTCCAATGAGTCCATCCGGATAGCCGTGTCCATCCCACCGTTCATGGTGCCATCTGCAGATTTCTCCGGCAATACGCAGCAACGGTTTTTCCATTTTTGTCGTCATCTGATTGATAATATCCGCACCAATCGTTGTATGTGTCTTTATAATGCTGAATTCCTCCCGGGTCAGTTTTCCCGGCTTGTTTAAAATACTTTCAGGAATACTGATCTTGCCAATATCATGCAAGGCGGAGGCTGTTGTAATCATAACAATATCTGACTCGGACAGATGATATTCATCCGTCTTCTGAACCAGTCTGCGCAGCAGAAGTTCTGTAGCTGTACGAATATGAAGAATATGTTCTCCGCTCTCACTGTTCCGGAATTCCACAACATGGCTCAAAATTCCAATCAGCAGATTATTGTTCTCTTCTTTTTCATAAATCTGATCTGCAACCATCTGCATCAACCTTTTCTGATTGGCATACAGATTGAGTATATTCTGTACACGTCTTCGCACTATAAACGCATCAAATGGCCTGCGGATATAATCTTCCGCTCCAAGGATATAAGCCCGTTCAATGACATCTTTCTTCTCCTCTGAAGATATCATGATTACAGGTATATCATTAATCCAGTGAAATGTATTCATCCGATCCAGCACCTGAAAGCCATTCATTTCCGGCATATTAATATCCAGAAGCATCAAATCTATATTCATATCCTGCTGCAGAATATGAATAGCCTGACGCCCATTCTCTGCCTGCACATATTCATATTCATCACCAAGAATCGCCATCAGAATCTCCCGATTCATCTCTGCATCATCAACAATCATGATTTTCGTTTTTGTCTTCATGGATTCTGCCTCTTTTCTTCTGTATATTTACCCTTCATGCGTTTCATAATCCGCTTTTTAATCAGGTCAAGCCTTTTCTGATTGTTCCCCATTTACAGAAGCAGACATCGTCTCTGTCTGCATTAAACTTATAAGTGCTTTTTCAGGTAGCGGTTTCGAGAAATAATATCCCTGAATCATATCCACACCCCATCTGCTGATCAATTCCATCTCTTCTCTTGTCTCCACGCCTTCCGAAACAATATGATAGTTCATTTTGCGGAATGCTTCCACAACACTCTGGTAAAACTGCGCGCGCTTCTCGTCATTGCATATATCAAAAAGAAGTGAGCGGTCAAGCTTGATGGTAGAAAACGGAAGCCGCATCACCGTATTCAAATTGGCATATCCCGAGCCAAAATCGTCCAGACACAAACGAATACCTGCTGCTGTCAATTCATCCACAACCATTCCCAGACTGGCGCTGTACTCTGTTGCAACTGTTTCAGTAATCTCAAACTGTATCCAGTCATGCAGAATCTCGTATTCATCCATCATACGGATAAAATGGCTGCTGCAGTCATTCCGCATCAAATCCAGAGAAGACAGATTCACCTTTACGTTCAGCAGGTGCGACATCAATTCTCTGTTTTCCTTCAGAAATCTGCAGATACGTCTGAACTGCATATCTGTAATCTGTTCAATCATATGATTCTTTTCTGCAATCTGAATAAACACATCCGGTGCAATCCACCCCAGTTCCGGATGATGCAGACGGCTCAACGCCTCCACGGTAATAAATCTTCTTTCCCTGGTAGAATATACCGGCTGATAATATACATCAAAAAGATCTTCCTCAATTGCTTTGTGAAGATACTGTTCCACCCGTTTGTAATACAGAAAACCATTCATTGTCTGGTGGTCATCCTGTATCACTTCTGTCAGGCCGCTCTGCGGTGTCAGAGACTCCAGATATTCCGCATATTCCATGATCAGACCGCTTTCCCCAAGTTTCTGAGCATTGATAATACCGCTTATAATTACCGGAATAGTGATATTTTTATCTTCCACATCCAACACCATATTTACATCAAACATCCTCTTCAATTTGGCAAAATAATATTCATATTCTTCCAGAGAAGAAGTCAGCACAAGAAAGCGCTTTCCGGTAATGCGGGTCACCTTCTGCCCACAGAGTGCTCCAAGCTGTCCGGCTATCTGCTGCAAAATAGAATCTCCACCCTGTACCCCTGCTACCCTGTTAATATGCTTCAGCTGATACAGATACACGGTAATAATATGAAAAGATTTTCCTGACGCAATGAGTTCGCCCATCTTTCGTGTCAGATAAAGGTGATTATATAAGCCGGTCAGACTGTCCAGATTGGCGCTTGGATTGTTGATCGTAATGAACAATGCCAATATACCAAGACTCATTCCAAATCCGGTCATCAAAAGTGACTGGCAGAACATCTGCAATACCACACCGGCACCGGATATCACAAAAATCTCCAAAAGTATTTTTACTTTTTGATGCCCAAGCTTTTTGCGCCACAGCAGAATAAGCAATAATGCCGCCGCAAAATGCCCCAACGCACTGACATACATCAGCAAATACCATGGTCCTTTCACATATCCCGCTGTCACATCAAAATAAAAAAGCTTTTCTGTAAATGGATTTGTCAGAATCACACTAATCAGAACAAGAGTTGGCACACTGGATATAAACATTTTCTTAGCTGAAATGATTTTCTGCTCATACAATGTCTGAATGTAGCAAATAAAAGTAACGGGAAGCAAGGCCTGCAGCAGATAAAATATTGTTGTCACGATGACTGCGGCAGTTCCCATATCGCTGTTGTATGAAGTAATATAGTAATTAGAGAAAAATTCAGCAACAACATCTGCCGTTCCAAGAACGGCAAAGAAAAGAAATACCCGGTTATTCATATCCTCTGCTCTTTTCTGCCCCAGAAAATGCCACAAAATCAGCAGCAAAATAACCATTGCCGAAATCAGAAAATCTATGTTGTAAATCATATCTGTCCTCCGCCGTGTTTCATTTGTGAGAAAACATCATTCTGTCTGCCTGCATTTTCCAGTCACTGATAGAAAGCCGTGTTCCATCCGCTTTCCTCAGGTAACTGCAGCCGAATTCCAGTTGAACAGGATACCTGTTTCCGGATTCTTTTTTCATCTCATTCCTTATCATCTGCTTCCACTCTTCCGGTGTCTTCTGCGGACGAGTCACCACAATTGCAAACTCATCACCAGCAATACGGAAACATTCTGTATGCTGCTCACATGCGGCACTTTCTGCCGCCTGAATGCTCCGTGCAGTCCGAATAACTGCTTCATCGCCTATCTGCATCCCATATGTATCGTTAATCGTTTTCAAATTGGCAATATCTATAAATATAAGCAAAGCATTTTCCAACAGCATTACATCCTGCTCAATCTGATCCATCTGCTGTTCAAATGCCTTTCGATTCTTCATTCCCGTCATCCGGTCTTCTATCGACATCCTTTCATATACGTCCTGTTCCATACGATACTGAATATCATTGGATACTTTACAAAGCAGTCCCCAGAACAGAAAAGAAATAAAAAGTAAAATACCAAACTGAAAAAGCGCATCATACCAGTAGATGGCGTACATCCAATAAAGAGCAAGGGCAATCACTCCGCTGATGCCCAACACGCCAAATGCCTTCAGACAAAGCTCCAGCTCCTGCGTCTGATGCTTTTGATATTCTCTCCATAGAAGAATGGCCATCGCTGCAACACCTGTAAATAATATCAAATGCGTTACAAACAGCATATTTTTAAAAGGAACCGCAAACCAAATATTCACCAAGCCCTGTCCTATCGCATTCCCATATAAAAGTAAAATCCATATCTCCGGAATCCATTGATTTTCCTTACTTACTGTATTCTGTATAAAATGCAGCATCGGCACTGACATCAGCATAAATGCATAAAAAGACACCAAATTTCCTGCTGCACTGTGCTTTCCATACATCTGGTAAAGTCCAGAATCCAATATACACCATAAACTGCATATAATCAAAAAAACTGCGACATTCACAAAACGTTTTTCTACAAGCTGCCGATGTCTGGTATAAAGGAAAATACTTATTGCGACAATTCCCAATCCCAGCATGCCGGTGATCATTAAAATCGAAAAAGCAGAGGCCTGAAGATGTCTCAGGATAATTGCAGAAAAACTGCCCAGTATCGGAACCTGTATATCAAGACTTCTACCTGCTGTTCCCTCATAAATAAAACATAGCGGTTCCTGCCCCGTCTCCTCCGGCAGGCGGACATCTGCCCACATCTTTCCTTTCATCTGTTTGTTCTTCTGGAACTGATTATCCGCATAATGATAAAGCATGCGCTCCCCTGTCCTGATTTCCAGATTATCCTGTATTCCTCTTGTGGATACAATTAGTCCCCTGTCATCCTCTGTCAGAGTATCATTATAAAGAATTACTTTTCCTTCCGTATCCGCAGTCACAGAACAAGGCAGTTCAAGTTCAATCCTCTTCCCGTCCTTCATCTGATACCACCCACTGCAGAGTGACCGGATATTTCCCCTCTCCGTTTTCGACTGATAGTATATTCCGATCAACAGGGACATGAAAGCCACTACAATGATAACAGAAACTATTTCGATTTTTCTCCATCCTTGAACATTTTTCATAGCACTCCCTCGTCTACATCCGTAACAACGCATGACTTCTGTGACTTAGCAGCATACATTAATTTATCCGCACGCTCAACAGCCTGCTCAATCTCCTCGCCTTTGGCAATAACCCCTCCGATACTCGTAGAAACATGCATTTTCCCATATTCAGGCACTTCTGACTGATAAATGAACTGATGTATCTGAAGCAGCTTTTGATGAAAAACCTGAGCCTGCATTCCCGGCATAAGCAACAGGAATTCATCGCCGCCATAACGAATCAGAATATCATCCCGGCGTATCACACTCTTGATTGTCATAACCGTTGTCTGCAGCACAAGATCACCCGCATGATGTCCATAGGTATCATTATACGCTTTAAAATTGTCCAAGTCTATCATCGCAATTCCGGTATTCTTACTTACAGATATCATCTTCTCCTGGAAAAAACGCCGATTATAGGCTCCTGTCAATGAATCATGATAAATCTTCTCATTGTAATAGGCCAGCCGTTCCGGTATCTGATCGGACTCCAGCAATGCCTGTAGAATTTTTTCATCAACTTCCTGCTTAATCTTTATCACGTAAGGCTTCCCGTCTATTTCTATACGCTTTGCCTTTACAAAGAAAATATCTTCCTTCAGGTACTCAATCTCACAGTATGTTTCCTCACTATCCATTGTGTCATATCCACTTTCCAATCTGACTACAGTAAAAAACTCTCTGATACATTTCATCATTTCCAACACATCCTGCATTGTCATACTGTCTGTATCCTTCACTCTCCTCTGACATCCTTTCTATACGAATTTGTGGCTATCAAATTCTATGCAGCTACAACAGTACATCATAAGGGCTTATGATTTTCATTGCTTGTAAAAGTACTAAAAATCGTCTGTATTTTACTAAAAAAGCAAAAAATCACCTGCGCTCTACAGGTGACTGAAAAAAAACAAAAAAACAACGGTAATTCTTTATCGCAACCGGCTGACATAGTTTCTAACACCTTAGTCCCTTTGGCTTTGCGTCACTGCCTTTCGACAGCTCTGCCCCTATAAATACCATTTATATTATAGCATATGCTCTACAATAAAACAATGGTTTCTGCTTTTCAAATGATGCCAGCATAAAAAATAAGGGAAAAAAACTCTGTCAAAGAATTTTTTTCCCTTATAATCTGATATATTTTTATCTAACCCTTATTTAATCTCCGCTGTCACAAATCCGTACTGTGCCTCTCCATATTCCCATGTCAATGTCACTTCATAGACATAGCCCGGTTCCACATCTTTGATGACAAAATTGCCTGTATCATCCTTGTCCACTGTCACATCTTCCGCTGTGCTATCAACATCTGTATCATCCGCAGCCGGATATTGATCTGCTGACCAACGACGAACAGTCGCCTTATTCGGAACCAGATCACAACTGATTGTAAAGTCTGTCTTTCCTTCGTCCACTGCCATTTTCTCAAGGTTTTCTGTCTGCATCACAGCTGCCCCACAGGCTGTCACTGTATCATCTTCCGAACCACCGGAAGGCGCTTTCCATGTATAATTCATCGGACCGGTCATCAATCCCATTGTCTGTCCAAGGGAAGATGCATAAACAACCCCTGCTGTCGGCGTCTCACTGGTATCCGGTTCTGCAAAAACCATGTCAATCACATCCTGATACTGCTTCAATTCATCGGTCGTTCCTTCGCCCGTCACAACCATCTTATTCACACCCGGATACTGTCCCGGATAGCTCTCAAGCATAATGCCGTCGCCATAAACATCTACATAATCGCCAGCTTTGAGTATTTCTGCACTGATTTTCTTCCCAGATTCATCTGTCAGATCCGATGGTACTTCCGTTGTAAAAACTGTGCCATTCTCTCGATCTGCCAGAAGCCATGTGCCATTCTTTCCAGCAAGCAAGAGACAATGCTGTACGTCAGATACTTCTTCAGACGATTCCCTGCTAATCTCCGTCTGAACGGTTGCGGTCTGGCTCTCTGTCGTCTGTGTACTCTGATTCGCTGCTTTCTGACCACATCCGATCAGAAGTGATGCTGTCATACAAACTGCTAATAAAATCCCTGTTAATTTCTTCATAAAATTAAACCTCCTGTACATCTATTACTTTTTGTGTAAATTGAATTGTTTATATCTTTTGTCTGCAGATAATAGATATACGTATATCTTCACAACTTTTATGGATTTTCTTCAAAAAATTGTAACTGATCAGAGCCAGCCTCCAAAATGCTACGCATTCGATCAGCATGGCCATTTCATGCCCGCCTTACTTTAATGTATGATATAATTCCGCAGATGTCAGATAGCGATACGGATTCGTATAAAGAACATTCACGATATTCAGAGTGAGTGCCCCAAGAATCAGCCAGCCAACAAAGGACAGATCAAGAACAAACGCATTCCATTTATTGCCATCCATCATTCGTTTACTCATTGCAAAAACTTCTTCTCTGCTCATATCCGGATTCTCTGCCAGAAGATATGGCACCATCATATATTCGTAAGCCTTAACAATTCCAGGCACGATCAGCAGTAAACACCAGAGAAAGGTAAATAACTGCTTTAAAAAAATATTCACACACACATTAACATAATTATTTCTAAAAACAAATAAAATATCTTTTAATTCCGCGTTACCATATCGGCAATCAATAAAGTACTTGATACAGCCGACACTTAACGGATTCCATACAAAAATTGATATCAGGACATTCACCAGGAATGCAATGATCACTATACCCACAATACCTACAAAGGCTGCCATCACCAATGACCACTGGATACCTGTTAAATGGCTGAGGTTGATATCTGCATCACTGCCTTTGGCCGCTCCTCTGGCCGATTGATAACCAGAACTAGTCAAAAGTGCAAATACAACACTCACAATAACAATTTTTAAATAATTGGCTTTCAACATGATTCTGGCATTGCTCTTTAGTTCCTGTCTGCTCCACATAGTGATCTCCTCTCTTCAATGCGCATTTTTCCTATTACTTTATTTTTAATTTACCACATATGATTTTAAAAATCTATCGAACATAAAAAATCTCAGAAAATCTTAAGATTCTCTGAGATTTTTGTTCGTTTAATTAATTATTCATCATCTTATGGCTTATGTATTTATTTATCAACACTTTCTTTTGGTGGAAGCAACACAGCTTCACCTGTTGTCACCACCACATTTTCTTGATTACGGCATACCGTTTCCATGACAACCCTGTTGCGCTCCGGAATAATTTCCTTCACTGTGGCAGTTGCTGTAATTGTATCCCCAATACGAACAGGTGCCGTAAATTTTAATGTCTGTGAAGCATAGATTGCTCCAGGCCCAGGTAACCGTGTGCCAAGAACCGCTGAAATCAATCCTGCTGACAAAATGCCATGGACAATCCTGGTCTTAAAAGCGGTTGTCTGTGCGTAAGCCTCGTTCACATGTGCCGGATTAACATCGCCCGTAACACCCGCAAACATATAGACATCTGACTCTGAAATCGTTTTTGAGAAAGAAGCCTGCTGACCTACCTGTAACTGATTGATCGTATATCCCTGCATTTTGTCTTCCTCCTACCAGATATCATACATTTCTGCTTTCTGACGCAATTCATCTCTAAAAGCCGGATGTGCAATCTTAATCAAAGCTTCTGCCCTTTCTGAAATATTCAGCCCCCGCAGCCATGCAATACCATACTCCGTCACAACATAATCCACATCATTTCTGGAAGTCGTAACCACTGCGCCTTCATGGAGACATGGCACAATCTTTGAGTGAAGCACTTCATTGCCATCTGCATCTTTTGTCGTATAGGTTGAATGCATCGCAATAATCGACTTGCCGCCCTTTGACATCTGAGAGCCCTGCACAGTTTCCGACTGACCGCCTGTACCAGACCACTGATGATAACCTACGGTTTCCGATGCACACTGCCCCATCAAATCCATTTCAAGTGTTGCATTAATAGAAACAAACTTGTTATTTTTTCCAATTGTGTATGGATCGTTTGTAAATGTGCATGACTTAAACAAAATGGACGGATTATTGTTGATAAAATCATATAAACGCTGGCTTCCCATCGTAAATGAGCATACGGAATATCCATTATATAAGCCCTTGCAGGAATTATCTACTGCACCACATTCAATCAGATCCACCATTGTCTCCGTAAACATTTCTGTATGAATACCCAAATGTTTCTTTTTCTTCAATTCATTTGCCACTGCATTCGGAATATTACCAATGCCAAGCTGAATGGTGGATCCATCTTCTACAAGAGATGCCACATATTTACCAATGGCTGCATCTACATCTGTATAAGGCACCAGTTTACTTGTTGGAATCGGTCTATCAGATTCTACAAGTGCATCCACCTCTGAAATATGTACCAGTGTATCACCAAATGTTCGAGGAAAATTCGGATTTACTTCTACAATCGTCAGCGCACCAGCATTAATCAAATCTCTTTCATAAATCGCACTCACTGACAAAGTCATATAACCATGCGCATCCATTGGTGAAACTGTCGCCAGCACAACCGGACGACGATTTTCATATTCCAGTCTGCTAAGTACCTTCCTGAGAATGGATGTTGAACTTTGCGGAATCGCACTGACTAATTTTTGCTTATGTGCATCACGCAATCCGGCACTAAAAAACCATCCATTGTGGTTCATAACTCCTTTCATTTCAGGATCCTTAAAGGCATCATAATACTGTAATGGCAAACATGTATTAATTGTCGTATTTTTCACACCTGTTTCTTTTAAATACTGCAACTTTGACATAATCGCAGCCGGTTCCCCTGCCGCCTGAGCAGAAAACATATAATCATTATCTTTGATCAGGCTCAAAGCCTGTTCTGCTGTCATTTTTTTTGTTTCATACATCTTTTCAAATTCATTCATTGCTCTCACTCCTCGCTTTACACAATTCCTACGGTTGCAAGAATAACACCAATCAACGCTAATGCGATCGGGGTAATAACTGTCATTGCTAAAACATGTTTATAAGAAGCTTTTGTTGTGACACCGCATACTGCCGCCATCATAACGAATGTCGGACAATGTGGTAAGGTATCAAGACCCATGGAGGCAACAGAAAGAATCTTATACAGTGCCTCTTTGTTGATGCCCAGTGCCAGGAAATGATCCATCAACGTGCTGCAGAAAATCTGTGTACCGCTGAGAGATGCACCCGTAACACCTGAGAAAACATTGATGCAAACAACTGCAGACAAATATGGATTCATCTTGTCAGCCATTGTCATTGCAAAATCAATGAAGTACTGGAAACCAACGGAAATATTAACAACAGAGGCAAAGCCCATCAGAGCTGCTGTCAGCAGCAAGGCATTGATACTGGAAAGCCAGCCTGCTGTAAAGTCTTTTACAATATGGCCCTTTAAATATTTGTAGTTTGTAATAGCTAAAACAACTGTACCTGCCAGAATGGAAGTACATACACTATCTGAAGAACTCATGCTCTTTGCCAGGATCAGTTTCAATACAATGATCACAACATACGGCAAAATCGCCAGATATAACGGTGGCAATTCTTTACCGGATGTACTGCCTGCAATCAAAGCTGCATCACTCTCAGATGCCACAAAGGCTTCTCCCTTATTTCTCAGTGATTTTGCTGACCAGGTAAAGTAAATAATACCAATGGCAAAAGCCAATACCAGAATAATCACTGCCATAATCGGTGCACTGAATGTACTTGTACCCAGTTTTTCAGATAAAGCAATACACAGCATAGACGGTGAGCCCGGTGTTACGACATTCAAAACAACAGAGCCATATAAGAAAATTGCCGGCATCAGATTTTTGGATATATTCGCTTTACGGAACATCGGTACTGCAACCGGGTAAATCGCAAAGATAATAATAAAAGCATTAATACCACTGTAGGCCAACAGGAAAGAAATAATCACTGTGGCTGCACAAGATGCCTTCACCCCAAAGATACTGAAAAAGAAGTTGGCAATCGATTCTGCCGCACCACTTTGCTTCATTAATTCACTATACGCCGATGCTACACAGAACATAAATAAATAGGAGCCAAATATTTTTCCCATTGAGGCCGCATATGTGTTGACCATTGTATCCCAAAATGGCAATCCACTCGTAACAATCAAAATCACAGTTGCAGCAAGAGATGCCACAAACCCGTTCATACCTTTAAAAGTTAAATAGATAAGCGCCACGATTGCGATGATCATGCCAATTACGCCAATAGCTTCCATTTAATCAATCCATCCCTTCAAAATAAATTTAAAACTCGCTTTTCTTTTTCCGGCCAGATTCAAGCTTGTAACTGGATTATATCAGACTCTATTGACATTGAAAAATGGCTTTGCTTCATCCCGATATGAAAATCATGCGTATTCTTTATATTCCTTCATTTAACACAATCTCTGATTTTTAATGATATAGATTTTTCCATCGTTCTACATAAAAACGAACATAAATAGGCGAAAGAATCGAAAAAGCACCTTGATCGCTCAAAAATTATGCCAAAAAGGTGCTATAAATCCTATAATATATAATTGTATATGAAAGTTCGACATATCCTATGAATCCATTTCATTCATGCCGACTTCTCTATGCTTTCCTAATGCAATTCATTCTTTGCCACTTGTCCACATAGATTCCACAGGCATTGCACCGATGTTGTCATAGCCTTGTCTTTACGGCGGATCACAGACAATGCCCATTCAAATTCCGGATTTTCTAAATGAACCTGATGAACCCTTGCATTATTAAACTTATCAATTAATGGCTTTGGCAGAATTGTCACGCCCTGATCATTCGCCACCATTTCAAATATAAATTCCCATTGATAGCTTTCAAATGCGAACCGAGGCATAAAACCTGCTTCCAGACACTTCTCTTTCACCAGGTCATAATACATGTAGTTGGAATTGATCATCAAAATACGTTCCTGTCGAATCTCCTTGAAATCAACACTGCGCTTCTTTGACAAGCGATGTTGCTTTGATACCAGCAAAACAGCTTCTGAAGAAAATATTCTTCGCTTTTCGAAACGATTATCTGAAAAAGGTTCAATGATAACGCCCACATCCATCCGGCCATTGGCTACTTTTTCAATAATTTCTTTCGATGTTACCTCCTCGATTTGAAGATTGATTTCCGGATAAAGCTTTTGGAATTTATGTATGATAGAATAAAAATAAATAGCACCCGCTGTCGGCGGAAGCCCCAGACGTAAATTGCTGCCCGAATGGCTCAGTCGCTCTGCCAACTCTTCTGTCTGTTGTTCATAATAATCCAAGATTCGAACCGCATACTCATAGAGGATCTTCCCCTCCTCTGTTACATCAAATTCCTTCGCTCCCCTATTGATTAAAATAACTTTATATTCATCCTCCAACGCACGAATCGATTTACTCAATGTCGACTGACTGATAAATAATGCATTGGCCGCTCCTGTGAAGCTCCCTTTTTCTACAACTTCTCTGAAATAGTTCAATTGCGTTAAGTTCATGATATTCTCCCCGTCTGCCTTCTTAATACTTTTAGTATAAAGATTTTTGAAGGATTATACAAGTAATGATAAAACCGATTTCAAACAAAAAAACCAGAAGAAAATCTTCTGGATAAAAGAGGCGCAGACCGGATTTGAACCGGTGGATACTGGTGTTGCAGACCATTGCCTTACCACTTGGCTACTGCGCCATAAATATTAAATTCACATGACTAGATTAGTATATCATGCCATCTTCTTTTCGTCAAGAATAATTCATCGACTGACCTCGACGGGATTCGAACCCGTGTTACCGCCGTGAAAGGGCGGTGTCTTAACCGCTTGACCACGAGGCCATCAACTCCCCGAGCGGGGCTCGAACCTGCAACAACTCGGTTAACAGCCGAGTGCTCTACCATTGAGCTATCGAGGAAAGTTGAAAGGTTTGCACCTTCAAAACTGCATATCA
>OLNC01000102.1_pt1 | contig 105150 bp, 76 predicted proteins | sample 1672011 | NCBI WGS metagenome assembly OLNC01 (sample SAMEA3136636, study PRJEB25190) | human gut metagenome | biome: human gut; feature: human-associated habitat; material: faeces | place: Austria | collected 2013
TAGCGCATCTGCTTTGCAAGCAGAGGGTCGCCGGTTCGAACCCGGCTAGCTCCACAGATAACCCTTGGAATCATGCCGATTCCAAGGGTTTTTATCTTTTCGCAACTAGCTTCTCAACATCCAATCCGATTCTAGTGCATCACAGACAAATTTCAGCAGCCTGTCAACCTTGTAATGATGCGAAACCGCATGCACAGAACCCATATTGACACCATGTCAACATAGGGATACACTATGCCGTGAGAGAAATTGATGCTGCGTCAATAAGCGGCGTCGGCGCTCGGAATCCGATGGAGAATCGCGGGGCGCACCACATATCAGAAAGGACCGCTCATGCTGTTTCAGGTCTACGGCGACAACGCCATCTACCAATGGATTGGCTGGATACTCGTCTTCTGCTGCCTTATTGGCGCCAATGAACTGGCTCGTCGCACCAAAACCGGCGGCATCGTCGCCTTCCTCGTCGTCCCGGCTGTGCTGACCGTCTACTTCATCACCATCTACACCGCCGCCGCAATGGGCGCCGACTGGGCACTCAACAACCCGACCTACGTGCACATGACCAGCTGGTTCCACTACGCCAAGCTCTACGCGGCCACCATCGGCTGCATCGGCTTTATGGCCCTCAAATACAAGTGGGGCTCTATCGGCAAATCCCACTGGTTCAAGTGCTTCCCGTTCGTGATCGTGGCCATCAACATCCTCATCGCCGTGGTCTCTGACTTCGAATCCGCCATCCGCGGCTGGGACACCACCTGGATCTCCACTGAAGGCGTGACCCTCTACGGTGGCTGGCACAACGTGTTCAACGGCTTGGCCGGCATCCTCAATATCTTCTGCATGACCGGCTGGTTCGGCATCTACGCCTCCAAGAAGAAGGACGACATGCTCTGGCCGGACATGACCTGGGTGTTCATCGTGGCCTACGATCTGTGGAACTTCTGCTACACCTACAATTGCCTGCCCACCCACTCCTGGTACTGCGGCCTTGCACTGCTGCTGGCGCCCACCGTGGCCAACTTCTTCTGGAACAAGGGCGGCTGGATCCAGAATCGCGCCAATACATTGGCCATCTGGTGCATGTTCGCGCAGGTATTCCCGATGTTCCAGGACTACTCCGTGTTCTCCACCCAGTCCGTGAACAACCCGAACGTGAACCTTGCGGTGTCCCTAATCGCGCTAGTGGCCAACGTGTTGGCACTCGGCTACATCCTGCTGCGCGCCAAGAAGCAGGGCATCAACCCGTGGACCAAGGAAGTCTTCAAGGGCACCAAAGACTACGAGCAGGCCATCGCTCGCGCCGATGCATCGGAGTTGGTGGCGTAGGCCACATCCGCTCCACGCCACATCCTGAGCAATTTCTTGTCACCCCTTGACACCGTACATACAATAAAATCGCCTTATTTGATAACCCAACCTCTAGGGAGAATTATGCTCACTGATGAGTACGTGAAGCGCGTGTACGACCAGGTCGTTGCTCGCGATGGTGACCAGCCGGAGTTCCTGCAGGCCGTCTACGAGGTGCTCGACACCCTGCAGCCGGTCATTGCCAAGCACCCCGAATACGAAAAGAACGGCGTTCTGGAGCGCCTCGTCGAGCCTGAGCGCGTGGTCAAGTTCCGCGTGGCCTGGGTTGACGACGAAGGCAAGGTGCAGGTCAACCGTGGCTACCGTGTGCAGTTCAACTCCGCCATTGGTCCATACAAGGGCGGTCTGCGCTTCCACCCGACCGTGAACGAGGGCGTCATCAAGTTCCTCGGCTTTGAGCAGATCCTGAAGAACTCCCTGACCACGCTGCCGATGGGCGGTGGCAAGGGCGGCTCCGACTTCAACCCGAAGGGCAAGTCCGACGCCGAGGTCATGCGCTTCTGCCAGGCCTTCATGACCGAGCTGTGCCGTCACATCGGCCAGTTCACCGACGTTCCCGCCGGCGACATCAACGTGGGCGGCCGCGAAATCGGCTACCTGTTCGGCCAGTACAAGCGCATCCGCGACGAGTACTCCGGCGTCCTGACCGGTAAGGGTCTGGAATTCGGCGGCTCCCTGGCCCGTACTGAGGCCACCGGCTACGGCGTCTGCTACTACACCGCCGAAGCCCTGCGCGTGCTGAGGAACGACTCCTTCAAGGGCAAGACCGTCGTGATCTCCGGCTCCGGCAACGTGGCTATCTACGCCGCGCAGAAGGCCGAGGAGCTGGGCGCCAAGGTCGTGACCGTGTCCGATTCCAACGGCTACGTCTACGATCCGAACGGCATCGACGTTGCTGTGGTCAAGCAAATCAAGGAAGTCGAGCGCGGTCGTATCAAGGAGTACGCCGAGCGTGTGCCGTCCGCTGAGTACCACGAGGGTTGCTCCGGCGTGTGGACCGTCAAGTGCGACATCGCCTTGCCGTGCGCCACCCAGAACGAGATCAACGAGGAGTCCGCCAAGGCTCTTGTTGCCAACGGCTGCAAGGTGGTGTGCGAAGGCGCCAACATGCCGTCCACTCCGGAGGCCATTGAGGTCTACAAGAACGCCGGCCTGCTGTACGGCCCGGCCAAGGCTGCCAACGCCGGTGGCGTGGCCGTCTCCGGCCTGGAGATGAGCCAGAACAGCTACCGCCTGAGCTGGACCTTCGAGGAGGTCGACGCCAAGCTAAAGTCCATCATGGAGTCCATCGTCGCCAACTCCCTGGCTGCCTCCAAGGAATACGGCGAGGAAGGCGACCTGATGGCTGGCGCCAACATCGCAGGCTTCGTCAAGGTGGCCAACGCCATGGTCGCCCAGGGCGTGCTGTGATCCTCTGACAGACTGCCGCGATCGCAATCGCGAATAAACCAATCGGCCCCCGTCCTTCCACTCATGAAGGGGCAGGGGCCGATGCTATTCAGCGTGGGACAACATACGATAATCGCTGTTTTTGCGATGTTGTCCCACGAGACTGTGGGACAACATCAGCATCAATCGATTGACTGTTCGATTGTCCCAACACAAGAAATCAGAATCGTTGGAATACCGCCATTCCTACGGTTATGCCATATCAGGCCACAACTATGGGAATGGGACAACAGCCAAAAATCGGCCTATTTTTCATCTTGTCCCACAGTATTCGGATTTGTGGCGGCGGATTCATCGTCTTCGGCACGCGCATCACCCGTATTCTTCGTATTCACCGCACCCTTCGACGCAGCATCCGAATCGGGCACGCCAGATACAGCATCATCACCCGCCACGGTTGCCGCACCCTCTTTGTCCGAATGTGCATTCGCGGCAGATGACTCAGCCGGTGCCGCAGCGACATCCGCCGCTCCATACACGGGCACAGCCGGGGCCGGCGCCACCGAAGATCAGGGCACAAAGTCCCAAGGCATGCGATGGGCGAACACCGCGAAGAGGAACAGGATGACGAAGCCGTAGAAGGTGTAGTGCATGATATGCGCGTTGTGTCCGAATCCGATAATGAACATAACCACCATTGCGCCCATAATCAGCGTGCGCAGAATGTAGAACACGGCGCGCGCGATTCCCTTGCGCGGCTTGGTTTCAATGGTCATGTGCGTATACATGCCGCCAAGCGTGCGGCCCTTATGCCCCAGCGGAATCAGGAACTCGAAAATGAGGAACGCCAGACTGGCTCCTATTGGCGCAAGGAAGTTCAGCCAACCAACGCCAACGGTCAGATGTCCACCGAACAGCATGAAATCACCGTTCTGCAAAGGCTCAGCCGCCCAGTAGAACAAGAACGTCACCAACAAGGTGAGCGGGACGTATACCAAGGCCACAAAAACCATATCGATGATGAACGTCACCAGACGATGCACCGCGCCAGGGTGTTCATTATACTCGCTGCGTTCGGGCATGTGGGCCATCGGCACCCACTTGCCGAACAACACGGCCACGGCGAGGCCCGTCATCGCACCCAACGTATTGGTCATCAGATCGTTAACGTCGAACTGACGGTAGGCGCACGGGTAGAGGCCCCAGAAACCGCTGAGCTGCGAGCTTTCGATGAACAACGATACGGCGAATCCGCCAATCAGCACCGCCCACCAACGCCAGCGCAGCCACCGAGTGAGCACGAAACCAAGCGGCATGAACAGCACCACGTTCATTACCAGCTGCAGTATGCCGCTCAATCCGCCGTTTTGGATGTCTGAGATGAAACGCAGCGGGTCAAGCTGTGGTGCGAACTGGCCGGCATTCGCCGCGCAGAACGCTTCCGGGTCATCCGGCATCGGATACAGTGTGAATGTAATCAAACCGAGCACATACAGTACCGTCAGATATGCGGCTCCCGCAGACAACAACTTCATACGATGGTGGCGATGGTACAGCCCAGCCAGAATCGGCAAAGTAAGTACGGCCGAAAGAATCGGCCACATTACGATTGCAATAGTGAACGACGTCGAAAAATAACCCAAATACGTAAGCATCGTTCGTCATCATACGAAGCCGCCAGTAAACACGACATCATTCTGAAGGTGGAGAAAATCGCAATGCGAGTCACCACCGCGGCCATGAGACTCCATGGATGACCGATCAACTCCCCGGCAGCGACACGTGCCCAACTATGAGCCTCCCGCAGATGGCCAATTGTTTTTTCCGACAGCGTCAGAAATTTAGGAAAATAGCCCACTCGTCCTAAATTTTTGTCGTTCGCGGCAACTCAGTGACAGGATTTCAGGAAATCAGCCCCATGCCCCTAAATTTCTGTCACTGAGACAGAGTCAGTGACAAGATTTTAGGACGAAGCCGCTTATTTCCTAAATTATTGACGCTGAGGGCGGTTACCGGAATCCCGATAACCGCCCTCAGTGGTCTACAGGTCTACAACGGCAACTCCTCAACAGGAGCGCCGCGGCAACTTAGATGAGTTCGAGTGTCACATCCAGCTTGAGCGGCTGGTCGGCCGGCACCTGGAACTCGTCGTGAACCGGAGCACCCCACGTGTCGTCGCCACCGACGCCCATCTGGGCGGCCAGCAGACGCAGGAAGGTGTGGCGCGGCTTCGGCAGCTCATTCTGGTGCAGAGCATCCTCAAGCATCAACGAGCTGTACGGCAGCAGGCTGGCGGCGAATCGGGTGCCGCCGGCTGCGGTCACGCGCATGCCGTGGCCGTATTCGTCGGTGATTTCCGCCCAACGCACCTGCTCATGGTTGCCGGTTTCCTGCGGCAGCAGGTACGGCGCGCAATCCTCGGCAGCGGTACGGGAGAAGATGCCCAACTTGGCGCCGTGCAGACGGTCGGCATAGGTTTCCTCCGGTCCCAGACCGTAGAAACGCAGGCGGTCGTACTGCTTGGGCAGGATCCATTCGAGACCAAATGCCGGCAGCGTGGCGGCATCCGCCTCGCCCGGGTACTCGACCGTCAGGTGCACGCGCAGTGCGGCGTCGACTTTATAGTGCACGGTGACTGGCGTGTGCTTGGCATCGGCCAGTTCATAGCTGTAGGTGGCCTTCAATCCCTTGCCATCGGCAGTCTCCTCGACCGACGTACCGGTCACACGGGCATAGCGTCCGGCGGCCATCCACTGGGCGCGCTCGAAACCGGAACCGTTACCGCGATCATTGTCGGTCAGCGCACGGAAGGTGGTCAGGTTCGGGCGGCGAATCACCATTTCGCGGCCGTCGCGCTTGAAGGAGACCATGCCACCCTGCGTCTTGGAGAGCAGCACTTCGCCGAAGTCGGTGTGAATACCGGCGTTGAAGCCATCGGCTGCCACTTCGGCGTCGCCGGCAACAACGGCATCCGCGGCACCATCATCGAACGAAACCGCGGCGACATACTGGCCGAAGGTCAGCTCGTAGCCGGCCGGAGCCCAGTCAGTGGCCTCAGCCAGACGCTGGTCGACTTCGTAGGTCACTTCGGCGCTGCCGGACAGAGCCACCAAATCGGTGACCTTCGGGAAGGCGATCGGCTCACGCACGGTCTGGCCGGCAGACACGTCAAAGTGGTAGTTGGCATGCCAACGCTCCACACCGTCCACCAACACGCGCGCGGTGAACAGGCTGGAGGCAGTGGAGACAAACAGGTTGTCGTTGGTGATGGTCACACCGGACTCGTCCGGCACGAGCTTCACATTGGCATACAACTGCTTGACTTCCTGAGCCTTGGGGGAGGGGGTGCGATCGGCGAACATGACGCCATCGCCGCTGAACTCGTAATCGTTCGGACGGTCTTCGAAGTCGCCGCCGTAGGCCAGGCGCTCGGTGCCGTCGCCGCAGTCCTGCCACAAGGCCTGATCGACGTAATCCCAGATGAAGCCGCCCTGGTAGAGCGGGTAGCGCTCCAGTTCGGTGTACAGGTGCAGGCCGCCGGTGGAGTTGCCCATCGAGTGGCTGTATTCGCAGGAAATGTACGGCTTCTTGCCGTCCTCGCCGAGGTATAGCTTGACGATCTCATCAGGCTTGGCATACATACGGCTCATGATGTCTGTGGCGGCGCTGAATTCGGGGTCGTTGAATGTGCCCTCGTAGTGCACCGGGCGGAACGGGTCGTTCTCGTGCACGAAGTCGCGCATCGAGTAGAACACGTCACCGCCGAACGCCTCGTTGCCCAGCGACCAGATCACCACGCTCGGGTGGTTGTAGTCGCGGCGCACCATGCTTGCGGTGCGGTCCACACAGGCGGCGCGCCATTCGTCCTTGCTGCCCGGGATGGCGCGTGCGGGCTGGAACACATCGCCCGGATCGGTCCAGCTGCCGTGGGTTTCGAGGTTCGTTTCATCCAGCACATAGATGCCGTACTCGTCGCACAGCTCGTACCAGCGGGTCTCGTTGGGGTAGTGGGAGGTGCGCACGGCGTTGATGTTGAGGCGCTTGAACGAGTGGATGTCCTCAATCATGTCCGCTTCGGCAATCGTGCGGCCGGTGCAGGCATCGAATTCGTGGCGGTCGACGCCCTTGAACACAATGCGCTTGCCGTTGAGCTTCATCAGGCCGTCTTCGATGGCGAAGTGCCGGAAGCCGATGCGCTGCAGCACTGCTTCGATTACCTGACCGGCGGCATCGGTTGCCACCACCTGCAGGGTGTACAGCGTGGGCTCTTCGGCACTCCACGGGTTGACCTTGCCGACATTGGCCTTCACGGTCAACGTCTCGGCATCAGCTCCGGCAGTCAGCTTGCTGTGCCAGACAGTGTTGCCGGCAGCATCGAGCACTGTGGCGGCAACGGCGGCAGCAGTGCCAGCATTGCGCACCAGTGCGGTGACGTCCAACGAACCTTCGCCAGTGGTGTGGTCGTAATCGGCCAGCACGCGCAGGTCGTTCACATGAACCAACGGCTGGGCTTCCAGCTCCACGGAACGGAAGATGCCGTGCAGACGCCAGAAATCCTGGTCCTCGAGCCAGCTGGCGGACGAGAATTCAAAGCAAGCCACGGCCAACGTATTGACGCCGTCACGCAGAACATCAGTCACGTCGAACTCGCTGGGAGTAAAGGAATCCTCGGCATAGCCGATGAAAGCGCCATTGAGCCAGACGGCAATAGCCGTGGCCGCGCCTTGGAATGTCAACGTAACGCGACGTTTGTCGGTATCATCCGCAGCAGTCTTATTGGCCTCCAACACGGCAGCTGCCTTGGGTTCCAAAGAGAACTCATGACGGTACAGCGCCACGTGGTTATGCTTCGGCACATCCGGTGCCACTGGGCTCTCATGGCCGGACCACGGGTACTGCTGGTTGACATACTGATGATTCAGGAATCCCTTAGTCTCCAATGCGGAGGGAACTTCGATGGGGGAGAAGCCGGCAGCGTCGTATCCCGGCTGAGCAAACGCCGCCTCAGCAAGCTCGTTGTCCGCCAAATCAGCGAGATCCACCATCTGCACGCGCCATTGACCGTCCAGACTCTGCTTGAGATCCATGGCTTCGCCGCACTGGGGAGCGTGATCATAGAACTTGTGGCTGGAATGCGCGGCAAGCCGGTTGACGGCAAACACACGCGGGTCGGTAAGCCAGGCCTGAGAGAACTGCTGAGCTGACTGCAAGTTGGTCATAATGGTTTTCGCCTTTCCTTGCATCGAATTCGTCACGGCACCGTGACTGAACTAGTAAATAAACTGTTTACTAAATATAACCTGCATATCGATGAAAATCAAGCTCGGCAGTATCGCGTGGTGCATCACCGCACAGTCTGACGCAGACCTATACGAGCTAGATACCAAGGAGCAGTAATCGTCACCGCAATCATATTGCGGACATTCCTAGTATCACTATTAGATAATGCATTTAGTTATGGTTTTACTTTGCATAGGTAACGCATATCTTGTTCAACGACAGAAATAAGGGCCAACGCCGGCCGCCCCGCAGTCAGTATCACGGGAAATGAGGAAACACTGATGTCGTCATCAACTGCCGAACCCCAGAAAAAGCTTAATAAAGGCCGTCTTGCCGCCTTTGCATTCGGTAACTTCGGCCAGGCGCTGTCCTACAACGCACTGAGCACCTACTTCATGGTCTTTGCCACCAACGCGCTGTTCGCCGGCGTCGACAAGACCACCGCCGCCGACATGACCCAGGCCAACATCACCACCTTCGAGGGCTTCGCCTTCTGGATGCCGCTGGCATTCATCATCATCGGCTTTCTGATCTTCGCCTTCTTCGTGAAGATCGACGAAAAGGCTCACGCCCGTATCGTGGCCAAGATCGAAGCCAACCTGCACGATGAGTCCGATGCCGCCAAGTACGGCGAGGACATCGCCAAGGCCGCGCTGCTCGGCAAGGAGTCCGCAGCCCGGTAAACCAAGTAACGCATAGGTAATGCCGTTAGCCGAATGTGACTCAACAGCAAGCAGACATTGCCGCACAACACCGCCCGAATGATGCTATTCATTCGGGCGGTGTGCTGTTTTTCCGCCAACTGGCGCACATCTTTGCCGCACTCCGATTGATGTGCGCTACGATAGGTATCAGGTAAACATACATTACCAATTACCTAATGACGGGTAGTAATGCAGGAACAAGTACATAGTACGCAAACGGTGCAGAAAGAACATATCGGGCATACGCATGGTCACTATCAGAGAAATCGCTCAACGGGCCGGATTCTCGCCGGCAACTGTGTCACGCCTGCTCAACGGCGATCCGGCGCTCTCCGTCAAGGAGGAGACCCGCCGCAAGATTCTGCAGGTCTGCGAGGAACTTGGCTACGAAACGCAAGACAGGCGACTGGTGGCTCCGCACGATATCGCCGTGCTGGACGCCATTCCCAGTGATGAAGAGCTCAGCAATGCCTATTACAGCGAATTGCGCAGCACCTTGCTCTCCACAGCGCAGCAGATGCATATCACCCTGTCGTTCTACACCGATATCAACAAGCTCATCGACAACAGCACCCAGTATGACGGCTTCGTATCCATTGGCCCTGAGCTGCATTCCTATGAGAGCTTGGAACGGCTCCACGAAGTACTACCCCACGGTGTGTTTATCGATGTGAACCCGGCTCCGAACCTGTTCAGCTCCGTGCAGCCGGATCTGCCGCAAACCATACTGGACGCCTTAAGCGAAGCCAGAGCCCGCGGCATGACCAGAATCGGATTTATCGGCGGCGAAGGCCGCATGATGGGCACCTACGAGTACCCCGAAGACATCCGTACGATGGCATACCGCGACTGGTGCGAACGCCTTGGCCTGGAAACCGCAGGACTGATATTTACCGGCGGCCAGGTCAGCGTGAAAACCGGCCGCAAGCACGGCGAAACGATTGTGGCCAAGCTCAGCAGCAATATGCCTGACTGCTTTATCGTGGCCACCGATTCCCTGGCCGTGGGCGTGATTCAGGCTTTTACCAAAGCCGGCATACTGGTGCCGCGCGATGTCAGCATCATCAGCATTAACAACCAGTCCATCGCCCAGTACATTTCACCGCCGCTGACCACGTATGCCATCGATCAGACGGCATTAGCCAGAAACGCGCTGCTGATGCTTTCCCAGTCGATCAGTTTCAATGATGACATCACCTGCCACACCATGATCTCGACCAAGCTGGTAGCCCGCGAAAGCTTCGTGCCCACCAAGCACTGATCGGCTATGAATATGCGAAACTCCCCTCAGTCCATGAATCGGACTGAGGGGAGTTTTGTTGGTATAGCTAAAACTCAGTCATCGCCGAGGGTGACGTGCACGCCACCGACCAGCGAGCTGACCACGTTGTAAATCAACGCAATAATGGTGGCCAGAATGGTGAAAATCACCACTTCGATAATGGAGAAGATGGTCACACCAGACACCACGGTGGTCAGGGACAGCACATTCTTCAGATCAAGACCGCCAGCATCCAAGCCAGTGGAAGAAACAATCTGGGTAATCTGACCGAACACACCGACCAAATCGAGCAGCAGCCAGACGACGGCTGCGGCGACAATCTGGATAATGGCGCCGGCAATCGAAAGCATGAACGTCACCTTGGCCACGGACCATGCATCCACACGGGTCAGGGACAGGCTCATGCGGCGGGCGCGTGGAGTGCTGCGACGAGCTGCCGGACGAACAGTCTTCGGGCTGCTGGTAACCTCTTCCGGCTCGCTGGAAACAGAACGGGCCTTGCGCGGTGCCTCCCGAACGGGTTCAGGTGTCACCATATCATTCACCGTATTGTCGATATTGGGCTGAATCACCTCGGACTCGTTGTTGTCGAACTGATCGTTCATCGTTTCTCCTTAAGAGCCTGCTGGTAGCCTCTGCTGTTAGTGAGGCTACCAGCCTTTCGGGACTCGGCTCACGCCTCGTCCACGTTGTTCACATTCTCACCGGATTGTGCGGTCTCGTTGGACTCGTTCACCGGTTCGGCGGGGGACTGGCCTGCTTCGGCAGTGCCGTTGTCGGCGACCTCCTCTTCGGGATCATCCTTTTCTTCGTTGCGTGCGATGGAAAGGATTTCGTCGCCCTTATCAGGCTTGGCGAAGGTAACACCCTGGGTGTTGCGCCCGGTGCGCTTGACCTCGTCCACGTTGGAACGAATCACCTTGCCGGACTTCATGATGGCCATGACCTGATCGTCTTCGGACACCACGAGCGCGCCGACCAGAGAGCCGCGGCCTTCGACCAGCTGCACGGCCTTGATGCCCAGGCCGTTACGGCCCTGCAGGCGGTATTCGCTGATGGCCGTACGCTTGGCGAAGCCTTCGTTGGTCACTACGAACAGATCCTTGTCGGAGTCGCCCCATACCACATCCATGGCCAGTAGCTCGTCGCCCTCGCGGAACTTCATGCCCTGCACACCGGCAGTCTGACGACCCATCGGGCGCAGCTGCTCATCGTTGGCCTGGAACTTCAGGCTCATGCCGAGCTTGGAGACCAAGATGATGTCATCCTCGGCATTGCACAGCGCGGCACCGATCAGCTCATCGGCATTCTCGCCGTTCTCGTCGGCCATCAGGCGCACGGCGATGAGGCCGCCCTGACGCGGGGAGTCATACTCGGCCAGCGGGGTCTTCTTGACCTTGCCGGAACGGGTGGCGAGCACCAGATACTTGGCCACCTCGTAGTTCGGGATGGACAGCACGGCCTGGATGGACTCATCGGGCGCGAATTGCAGCAGGTTAGCCACGTGCTGGCCCTTGGAATCTCGAGAACCCTCGGGCAGCTCATAGGCCTTGATACGGTAGACGCGACCCTTGTTCGTGAAGAACAGCAGCCAGTTGTGCGTGGAGGTCAGGAAGAAGTGATCCACCACGTCGTCCTCGCGCAGCTTGGTGCCCTTGATGCCCTTGCCGCCACGGTGCTGGGCGCGGTATTCGTCGGCCTTGGTGCGCTTGATGAAGCCGGAGTGGGTCACGGTGACCACCACGTTCTCTTCGGCGATCAGGTCTTCGACGTTCATCTCACCGGAGAACGGCAGGATCTTGGTACGGCGTTCGTCACCGTACTTGCCCACAATCTCGTCGAGTTCGTCACCGATGATCTTGCGTTGGCGTTCCGGCTTGGCAAGAATGTCGATGTAGTCGGCGATCTTGCGCTGCAATTCCTCGTGTTCGGCCACGATCTTGTCGCGGTTCATGCGGGTCAGCGTGCGCAGCTGCATGGCTAGGATGGCATCGGCCTGCACCTGATCGATGTCCAGAAGCTCCATCAAACCGGTACGGGCGGTATCGGTGTCTTCGGAGGCTCGGATCAGGGCGATGACCTCGTCCAGCATGTCGAGAGCCTTGAGGTAGCCCTGCAGGATGTGGTCGCGTTCCTCGGCTTCACGCTTCAGGTATGCGGTACGGCGGGCGATCACGTCGAGCTGGTGGTTCACCCAATGGCGGATGAAGGCGTCCAGGCTCAGCGTGCGCGGCACGCCGTCGACCAGGGCCAGCATGTTGGCACCGAAGGTCTGCTGCAGCTGGGAGTGCTTGTACAGGTTGTTCAGCACCACCTTCGGCACGGCGTCACGCTTCAGCACCAATACGAGGCGCTGGCCTGTACGGCCGGAGGTTTCGTCGCGCATGTCGGCGATGCCCTGAATCTTGCCGTCGCGCACGGCCTCACGAATGGAGACGACCAGACGATCCGGGTTGACCTGGTACGGCAGCTCGGTGACCACCAGGCACATGCGGCCGTTGATCTCCTCAGTGTTGACCACGGCACGCATAGTGATGAGGCCACGGCCGGTGCGGTAGGCCTGTTCGATGCCCTTGTGACCGAGGATGGTGGCGCCGGTGGGGAAGTCCGGTCCCTTGATGATGCGAATCAGGTTTTCCAGCAGCTCTTCGCGGCTGGCGTCCGGATGCTCAAGCGCCCAGTGCACGCCTTCGGCCACCTCGCGCATGTTGTGCGGCGGAATATTGGTGGCCATACCCACGGCGATGCCGGCGGAGCCGTTGACCAGCAGGTTCGGGAAGCGAGCCGGCAATACAGTCGGTTCCTGGGTTTTGCCGTCGTAGTTGGGCACGAAGTCGACGGTGTCCTTGTCGATGTCGCGCACCATTTCCATGGCCAGCGGGGCCATACGGCATTCGGTGTAACGCATGGCGGCGGCAGGGTCGTCGCCAGGGGAACCAAAGTTACCCTGACCGTCGACGAGCAGGTTGCGCATCGACCAGGACTGGGCCATGCGCACCAAAGTGCCATAGATGGCGGAGTCGCCGTGCGGATGGTATTTACCCATGACGTCGCCGACCACGCGGGAGCACTTGTTGTAGCCGCGGTCGGGGCGATAGCCGCCGTCGTACATCGCGTAGATCACACGGCGGTGCACGGGTTTCATGCCGTCGCGCACGTCCGGCAGAGCACGTTCCACGATGACGGAAAGGGCGTAGGCTAGGTAGGATTCGCGCATCTCCTGCTGCAAATCCTTGCGCTGGATGCGTTCGCCGCTTTCCATCAAACCGTAGTCAGTGGTGTCCGCTTCCTGCGGGCTCAACGGCTCCATCGAGCCATCCGGGGTGAACTGTTCGTCACCGGTGTTGTTTGTTTCGTCTGCCACTTATACCGTTCCTTTAGTCCTATCTGGCTCCCCTCTCTGAGGGGGAGCTGTCAGCAAAGCTGACTGAGGGGAGTCCATGTCGCAGTGACTGCTCCCCTCAGTCTCACTGCGTTCGACAGCTCCCCTCAAAGAGGGGAGCCAAGGAATTGTGTCCTCTGCTTGCGGAGGATTCCTTTACGCGTCGATCCAACGCACGTTCTTGGCGTTGCGCTGGATGAAGAGGCGGCGCGGTTCCACTTCGTCGCCCATCAGCATCGAGAAGGTCTCGTCGGCTGCGGCCGCATCCTCGATGTGTACCTGCTTCAGAATGCGGTGTTCGGGATCCATGGTGGTTTCCCACAGCTCCTGATAGCTCATCTCGCCCAGACCCTTGTAGCGCTGAATGCCTTCGCCCTTGGGCAGCTGGCGGCCGTTGGCCTTGCCTTCGGCAAGCACACGGTCACGCTCGGCGTCGGTGTACACGAAGTCGTGCGGACCCTTGGTCCACTTCAAGCGGTACAGCGGCGGCATGGCCACGTACACATAACCGGCGGTGATCATCGGACGCATGTAGCGGAAGAACAGCGTCAGGTTCAGGGTGGCGATATGCGCACCGTCCACATCGGCATCGGCCATGATGATGACCTTGTGATAGCGCACCTTGGAGATGTCGAAGTCTTCGCCGTAGCCACCACCGACCGCGGTGATCAGCGATTCGATGGTGTCGGACTTCATCATACGGTCCAGGCTGGCACGTTCGGTGTTGAGGATCTTGCCTCGCAGCGGAAGGATGGCCTGTGTGATCGGGTTGCGGCCCTGAATGGCGGAACCGCCTGCGGAATCACCCTCCACGATGAACAGCTCGCACTCTTCCGGGTTGGAGGACTGGCAGTCCTTGAGCTTGTCGGGCATGCCGGCGGACTCGAAGATGGACTTGCGGCGGGTGTTTTCGCGGGCCTTCTTGGCGGCCAGACGGGCACGGGAGGCTTCGATGGCCTTCTGAATGATGTTCTTGGCCTCGGCAGGGTGGGCGTCGAACCAGTCGCCGAGCTTGTCGGTCATCACGCGCTGTACAAAGGTCTTGGCTTCGGAGTTGCCGAGCTTGGTCTTGGTCTGGCCTTCGAACTGCGGGTTGGTGAGTTTGACGGAGATCACGGCCGTCAGGCCTTCGCGCACGTCGTCGCCGGACAGGTTCTCGTCCTTGTCTTTGAGGATGGCCTTGTCACGCGCGTAACGGTTGACCAGCGAGGTCAGTGCCGCACGGAAGCCCTCCTCGTGGGTGCCGCCTTCGGTGGTGGAAATCGTGTTCGCAAAGGTGTGCACAGCCTCGGAGTAGGCGGTAGTCCACTGCATGGCGAGTTCAGCGGAAATGCCGAGCTTGAGGTCTTCGGCCTCGAAGCTGATGACATCCTCTTCCACCGGTGTGGCCTTGCGCACCTTGACCAGGTAGTCGACGTAATCCTTGATGCCGTTGAGGTACTGGTAGGTGACGGTTTGGTGCTTCTCACCGGGCTCGCCTTCGGCGTCGCCGGCCACTTCGTCGCCGGCCTGGTCAGTGACGCGTTCGTCGGTCAGGCTAAGCTTCAGGCCCTTGTTCAGGAAGGCCATCTGTTGGAAGCGGGAACGCAACGTCTCGAAATCATAGATGGTGGTTTCAAAGATCTTCGGGTCGGCCCAGAAGGTTACGGATGTACCGGTGGATTCGCCCTCGGCCATCGGCTCGCCCTGCTTCAGCGGCGCAACCGGATGCTGGTCGACATAGGTCTGGGTCCAGTGGAAGCCCTGACGGCGCACTTCGATGTCCACGTGAGTGGACAGGGCGTTCACCACGGAGATGCCCACGCCGTGCAGACCGCCGGACACCGCGTAGCCGCCGCCACCAAACTTGCCGCCGGCGTGCAGCTTGGTCATCACGGTTTCAACACCGGAGACGCCTTCGCCAGGAACCTCATCAACCGGAATGCCTCGGCCATCGTCCACCACGCGGATACCGTTGTCCGGCAGGATAGTGACTTCAATATGGCTGGCATATCCAGCCAGCGCCTCATCGACCGAGTTATCGACGATTTCGTAGACCAAGTGGTGCAAACCACGCGGACCGGTGGAGCCGATATACATACCTGGACGGATACGCACGGCTTCAAGACCTTCAAGCACTCGAAGGTCAGAGGCCTCATAATGCTCGGGAGCCATGGATTCGTCAAGCTCGCCTTCGGTCAATTCCGCATTGTTGATGCGTTCCGCAGCCGCCTTCAGCTGCTCCTCTTTGCTGGTTTCTTCTGCCAACAGGCTTCCTTCCGTGACTACGGGGTCAACCTCTGTAATGAAGGTCATTTGCAGAGGCGATATGGCTTATGAGGCCCGTAAAGGGCTCTTCCAGCCATTTGACCATATTGCATGTGATTCTACTCGTCTACTACGACGAGCGCCATAGCGGGGCTTCTACGAATTTCCCCTATTCTAGGGTGTTATCGACGCCGGGCCCATTTCCGGCTGTATCCGACCGCCGGACCGGTGACTCTGATTTCGTTGATGGTCAGTCCTTTGAGATTCCTGCGAATGGTATCGGTCAATTGCGGAATCAAATAGGTCAGTTGAGTGGCCCACACTGTGGATTCGGCACGAATAGTCAAGACTCCATCGGTGAAATCAGCGACTGCCGAATGATTGGCGATTGCCTCGCCTACCACCTGATCCCAATGGTTGCGCAATTGCGCCAATTTCATGTTCGCAGCCCATACGCCACCGCCTGCGATTGAGCTCATCACGCTGCCCAACTCGGCCGGATCACGGCCGGGCTTGCCGAAGTTCTCAAAGGCTTCCTCGCGTCTGCGGCGTCGGTCTTTCAGTATCGCCCCGCGGTGAGAGAGACGTTCAAATATTTCTGCGGGTAGTTTGGTTTCGTCCACATGCAGCTGACAGGCAATGGGAGGCTTCATGATTGTGCCTCGCTCCCGCCCCCAGACTGCGCGGCGGATGGCATCAATTGCGCAATATCAAGCACATTGTCCGATTCATGCGTGGGCACATCGCCTTCTGACGCCACGGTGATAAGCACCTGATCTTGCCGGCGCGCAAAATCCAGAATCTGGGTACGACGGTTGTCGTCAAGCTGGGCGAACACATCATCAAGGATAACGATGGGCTTAAGGCCCAATCTCTGGCGTATCACTTGGAATAGCGCCATTTTCAAGGCCAGCGCCATGGTCCACATCTCGCCGTTCGAGGCGAATTCGCGGGCTGGCATATCAGCAAGATTCAGGGTCAAATCGTCACGTTGAGGGCCGATAAGATTGACGCCTCGAGCCACTTCTCCAGGGTAGATGCGCTGGAAATGTTCACTGATGCTCAATCGTGGATCGTCTTGCATCAGCACTTCGTCAAATGACGGCGCATACGTCAGGCTGACGGTGTCATCGTTGCCAGTCAACTCAGCGTACAGCGCGGCAAACGGCTCAGCCAGCAAGTCGATGACTCTCGCACGCATACGGGTCAGTTCCACACCTGCTTCGATAAACTGTCCGGTCCATATTTCCAAACCGCTTAATACGGCATCCACCAGTTGCCCAGTATTCGCGCTGGCGCCAAGCTGCTTCAGCAACGTGGCGCGCTGCTTGCCGATGCGTGTGAATTGATGCAACGACTGCATATAGCCGGGTTCCAGCAGGGCTCCGGCTTGGTTGAGCAACGTTCGCCGGGCACCAGGATCACCCGATACCAATCTCTGGTCTTCAGGAGTAAACGAAACGCTGGGAATGCGGCCGATGATATCGCGTAAATAGAGCGAGGTTCCTGAATTGATGCGTGCCCGATTCGCGCCGCGAGCATGAATCGATGCCTCATACGTGGTGCTTTGCCCATCGTCGTCTACTACGTTGGCGCGAATAGTGGCAGTGGTTTGGCCGCGTTCGATAAGCGGCAGCATGCTGGAGGCACGATGACTAGCTCCGGTGGAGAGCACTTCAACGGCCTCCACCAGATTGGTTTTGCCCAAGCCGTTCTTGCCGACCAGGATATTGACTCCTGGTACGAAATCGACCACTACCTGGCTCCATGAGCGGTAGTGGTCGAGTGCAAGACGGGAGATATGCATGTGCAGTATGTGAGAGATTCTGCGTCAGCTGTTAAAGCGCATCGGCACCAGCAGATAGCGGTAGTCCATCGATTCATCAGAATCGGCTTCCTGCTGCCCGTTGAATTCCACCGGCTTGACCGGCGTGGTCATCTTGATGCGTACAAACGGCTCGGCAATCGCGGACAAACCTTCCTTGAGGTAGGACGGGTTGAATGCCACGGTGATTTCGTCGCCATCCATATCGATATCGAGTGTTTCATTGGCTTGCGCTTCGTCGGCGGAACCGGCGGACAAGGCGAGCTCCTGGCCGGTGAACATCATGCGGATCGGGGCGTTGCGCTCGGCGACTAGAGCCACACGGCTAATGGCGTCAAGCAGATCTTGCTTGTTCACTACGGCCTGAATAGGGTATTCATCGGCGAACAAGCGGTCGACAGCCGGGAACTCACCGTCGATGAGCTGCGAAGTGGATACGCGACCGGCATTTTCAAAACCGAGCAACGTGGGGTTATCGGCATCGAAATCAAGGCGGATGTTCTGGTGTTCGTCCAGAGAACGAGCCACGTCCTTGAGCAAAGAGCCACGCACTAGGGTGATGGTGTCCACATTGGCGTCTTGCGGGGTCCAGGTGAACGCGGCACGAGCCAAACGGAAGCGGTCGGTGGAGGTCATGATGACTTTGTCGTCCTGGAACTGCATGCGCACGCCGGTCAGTACCGGACGGTTTTCTTCGCGGGAGACGGCGACGGATGCCTGGTTCACGGCTTGGACGAAAGTTTGGGCATCAACTTGGCCGAGCATAGGCGGCACAACCGGCAAATCAGGGTATTCGACATCGGGCATGAGCTGCAACGTGAACTTCGACTTGCCAGAGGTGATGGTTAGCGTGGAGCCATCGGTGGTCAGGTAGGTTTTTTCGGAACGCAGCGACTTGGTGATATCAGCCAGAAGCTTGCCCAGAACCAGAGCGGAACCGACTTCATCAACACCAGCTTCGATGTGGTGACGAGCGGAAATCTCGTAATTGAATGCAGAGAACTGCAGGGTGCCGTCAATGGCTTCAAGTTTTACGCCAGCGAGAATTGGGTTGGAAGGACGAGCGTCAATGACGCGGGAGGTCCAGGCCACGGCATCAGCCAATGCGGCGGTATCGATTTCGACTTTCATGTCAGGTTGTTCCCTTCGTCGGTTTTGCTGAAGAACATTCTAGCGGTTGGTTGGTTCTTTTGCTTGCGTGCTTGATGCGGCCGATTATCACCATGACGGTGCTCTTATGTATGCAAGTAAGTAATCGTCGTAATAAGTGCGGTGGATAGTGTGGATAAGTGGATGGAGGGCTACTGCGGTAACGGCTTATCCACTGGGGAGTGTTGTGGATAACTTCTGTATAGCATGTGGATAAATAGGCGACTTATCCACAGGAAAAAGTCAATTGTTAAGTTTTCCACACAGAATGCCATGTTATGCACCAATTTTCCACCGAAAAATAGTGGGTAATCCACGAGTTATCCGCCGAGTTTGCCCACATTTGTGAACAACTATGTGGATAACTTTCATGATTATTGGGTCTTTGTACGGCGTGTTGAACATGATTATCGGCGAGGAGAATCGATTCTGAGGACGGTTTTCGGCACTTTTTTCTGGCTCGATTTGAAAAAGTGCCGAAATCGGTCTTCAGGAACGATTCTCTCGGATATGCGCAGATATAAAAAATGGCTCCCGTAAAGGAAGCCATAGGCATACTCAGTCTGCGTTCTGCTTCAAACGCACAGTCAGTTCCATAACGTAGTTATAGATTTCCTGTTTCTGCTGCATTTTGTCGCCAATACGGGTGCAAGCATGCATTACCGTAGTGTGATCGCGACCTCCAAACACCTCACCGATATCCATCAGGCTCATGCTGGTCATCTCGCGAGCGAGATACATGGCTATCTGTCGGGGAATCACCACGTTCTTGGTACGTGATGAGCCGACGATATCCTCAAACGTCAAGTGGAAGTACTTTGCCACTTGGCCGATGATGTCGGTGGGCTTGATTTCCACATCGGTGGTAAAGAAGTCTTGAAGCGTTTGCTCCGCCAAAGCGCGGGTCACCGGCTGGTTGCTCAGCGAGGCAACGGCGGTGACGCGAGTCAGCGCGCCTTCCAATTCACGTATATTCTCCGTGAAACGTTCGGCAATAAGATCCAGAACGTCATTGGGAATCTTCGATCCGTTCATTGCGGCAATCATGCGCAGAATGGCGATACGTGTCTCCAAATCCGGCGGCTTGACATCCACGGTCAGGCCGGATTCAAAGCGGGAAATCAGTCGAGCCTCAAAACCTTTCAGGTTTTTTGGAGCCACATCAGACGCAATGACAATGCGTTTATTCGCTTGATGCAGCGAATTGAACGTATGGAAGAACTGATCCAGAGTGGCTTCCTTGCCGCCTAGGAACTGAATATCATCAATAAGCAGCACATCTACCTGGCGATATCGACGGTTGAATTCCGCTATCTGGCCTTGACTCTGATTGGTATTTTGCAGAGCGTCAATAAAGTCGTTGGTAAATTCCTCGGAAGTGACGTATCGAACCTTCAGGCCGGGATCCTTTACCAAGGCGTAATTGCCGATGGCGTTGAGCAAATGTGTTTTGCCCAAACCGGAACCGCCATAAATACACAACGGATTGAAATCCTGGCCTGATCCCTCTGCCACAGCCAATGCAACAGTTCGCGCGAAGCGATTAGAGTCACCGGGAACAAACGAATCGAAAGTGAAACTCTTATTGAGATGAGTTTCCGGATCGCGATTCATTTTTTGCTGCGGCACAGAGAACTGCTGTTCAACAGCAGGAATCACAGGTTCCGGCGCGCCATACGGTTCCTTGCCGAAATCAGTGAGAGTCGGCGAAGCATTCGTTGGATAAGGGGAGACCGGTTGCGGTTCACTGCGCGGCACTACTTTGAACGCGGGGAACATGTTCTCACCGGTTGCGGTGTGCAGTGCTTGCAACAATGATTCGTTGAGATTGCCTTGAATGGCCTGCAGTGTGTCATTGTTATCCACACACAGCACGATGGTTGAGCCGAACACACCTTCAGGAACTATTCCCTCAAGCCATCCCTTCTCTCGTGCGGTCAGAGTGCTGTTGCGCTTAAGAAGGGTAAGTGTGTTTGACCAAATATGGGCAGCTTCGATTGTGGGGTCACCGGAAACATCAACCATGGTCGGCCCCTTCTGAACTACTCAACGAATGAATTACGTAGATAATGTTTACTCCGATGTGAGGAAGTTATCCACCGAGTCGCGTGTTGGAATTGCTCAAATGTGAATAACATACATGTAATTTGTGGATAACTTTTGGGGTGAAATGGTTGAGTTTATGCCGATTCAAAGAGGTGAGCCGAGATTTCCTCGACGTGTCGAAATGTGAAAACTCTTGACGTATTTTGACTTGAGGGTAGGGGTCAGAGTAGGTTGGTATAGCTTGACTCACGTGAGGGCAGCGCGAAGCGTTGCCAAATAGACCTAGGAGCAATTGATATGAAGAGGACGTTCCAGCCGAACAACCGTCGTCGTCACATGAAGCACGGTTTCCGTGTGCGTATGCGCACTCGTTCCGGTCGCGCGCTGATTAACCGTCGCCGCGCCAAGGGCCGCAAGAGCCTGTCCGCCTGATCCCTCGGATCAGTTCCTCGAGGCTGTCGAGGTGGAGCGGCTGCAAAGCCATCGTGATTTCGTCGCCGTACTTAAACGCCGGCGCAAAGTGGGTGGCAAAGACATCATTGTGCATTACCTGATGCGTAATGATCATCAATCTGATGATCGGACGACGTATCGTCGTCTGGGTTTGGCTGTCTCCAAATCGGTGGGCAATGCGGTTACCCGTAATACGGTGAAGCGCAGGTTCAGGGTTCTGGCTAAGGCTCATGAAGAGAGCCTGCCGCCTCACTGCGATATCGTGGTGCGCGCAAAACCAAGTGCGGCATCCGCATCATTCTCATCTCTGGATGAGCAGTTTGCCACCGGCTTTGCCAAAGTGGCTCGTAAGGCGGAATGACACATGTCTACTTCCATCAGGGCGGTAATGATTCGTGGTGTGCGTTGGTACCAGCGTCACATTTCTGCGAACCGACCGCCCTGTTGCAAGTATTACCCGACATGTTCAAACTATGCCATTGAGGCTTTTGAACGGTATGGCGCTTGCAAAGGCGGAGTGCTTGCCGTATTGCGATTGCTTCGTTGCAGGCCGTGGAGCCGTGGGGGAATTGACGACGTGCCGCAACGTTATTCCATTTTTTATCGATTTTCGTGGTCGAAGGCTCATGAGGAGCCTCGACTGACGCCATTGGCCACAACCCAAAGAGAGGCCCAACGATGATCAATCAAAACCAATTCCTGCTGGATAGCGGGTTCTGGGGATTCCTGTACAAGATTCTGACCCCTGTTGAGTGGCTGCAGACTTGGATCATGAAGATCGTGCATGACTTCTTTGTCATGTTGGGCATGAGCCCGGTCGGCGTCTCCTGGATTCTTGCCATTATCATCCTGGTGCTGGTGGTGCAGGCGTGTATCTTCCCGCTGTTCTACAAGCAGATAAAGTCGATGCGCAAGATGCAGGCATTGGCGCCGAAGATGCAGCGCATTCAGAACAAGTACAAGGGCAAGACGGATCAGGCTTCCAAGGAAGCCATGAGTCGTGAGACCATGAAACTATACCAGGACAATAACGTCAATCCGGCAGGTTCCTGCCTGCCGATGCTCATTCAGGGCCCGGTGTTCATGTCCATGTTCTACACGCTGTCCGCCATTCCATACATCGCCAACGGCAAGCGAGATCCGCTCGGTGCCTTTGATGTGGCCACCGCCAAGCAGTTCACCCAGACCGATGTGTTCGGCATTGTCAGTGTGACTGATAACTTCACCCGTGCAGCTACTGCCGGCAAGGTGGTCATCGGTGTCTTTGTGTTCCTGATGTGCTTCTGCTTGTGGCTCATGCAGTACATCAACATGAAGCGCAACATGGCAGCTGCTTCGATGAACAAGCAGACCGAGACCATGCAGAAGGCCATGCTGTGGCTCTTCCCGGTGATGTACATCTTCTCGGGTGCTTCCTTCCCGTTCGCCGTGTTGGTGTACTGGCTGACCAACAACGTTTGCAACTTGTGCCGTACGCTGTGGCAGGTGTATTGCTTCCCGACTCCAGGTTCTCCTGCCGCAGAAGATAAGGAAAAGCGTGACCATCGCAACGAGAATGCTCGTCGTGAAAAGGCCGGTCTTCCTTCCCTTGAAGAGGAGGCTTTGGCTAAGGCTAAGGAAGAAGCCGCGCGTAAGGCGAACCAAGGATTCCAGAGGCAACAGCCGGTTCGTAAGCGCAGAAAGAAATAATGAGGACGGGGGCGTGTCCGATGTTTCACGTGAAACATCGGACACGCCCCGACACTAACCAATCCTGTTCGGGGGGGCAGGGCTTAGACTTGAGAATCAGACCTGACATGAAGGAGTAGCGTATGGCACAGGATGACGTGAAGTCGATTGATCAGCTCAACGAAGAGGCTGACATCGCTGCCGATTACCTTGAAGGCTTGCTGGATATCGCCGACTATGAGGGCGATATCGAAATGGGTGTTCGTAACAACCGCCCAACTGTTCAGATCGTCGCTGATGACGATACAGACATCAAACATCTGATTGGTCGCAATGGCGAAGTGGTTGATGCGTTGCAGCAGCTTACTCGTCTGGCTGTGCAGCAGAAGACCGGCGAACGTTCCCACCTGATTGTGGACGTGGATGGTTTCCTGAAGCGTAAGCGCCAGCACCTGCGCGATGTGGCTCTCGATGCTATTGATGCCGTTAAGGAGAGCGGCGAACCGATGGATCTGAAGCCGATGAATTCCTTTGAGCGTAAAGTCGTTCATGACGTGGTGCGTGATGAAGGTCTGAAGTCTCGCTCCCATGGTGAAGAACCGCATCGTTATGTGACTGTATATCTTCGTAACAAGAACGAAGATAACGTCGAAGAAGAAGAGGTCGACGATCAGGAGTGAGTATACACCTGCACCACAAAGGTATATGCTGAAGTTTTCTGTGCGGTGATATGTGAGGCGTCGTTATAAGCGGCGCCTCAAGTTATGCCACATGTTTCACGTGAAACATAGGAGGGGACTGTCATGGTGGATGAGTTACAGGAATCGCCGGTGCTGGCCCGTGTATTGGGGGATGCTTTACCCCGATTAGAGAGATTCCATGACAAGCTCTCCCAAGAGGGAGAACCTCGCGGCTTGATTGGACCTCGTGATGTGGACATTATTTGGGAACGTCACATTCTCAATTCCGCAGCGATAGTTCCTTATGTGCGCAAGGCCACAGATGGAGCTCGTTTTAGAACCGTTGCTGACGTTGGCAGTGGTGGAGGTTTCCCTGGGCTGGTGACGGCGTGTTGCTTGCCGGAGTGCAGTTTTACGCTGATTGAACCGATGGAACGCCGTGTTGAATGGCTTGCCGAGTGCGTTGATCTGATGGGGTTGAAGAATGTATCTATTATCCGTGGTCGTTCCGATGAAGTGATCAATAGGGTTCGCAAGCGCGAGATGCATCCTTTTGCAGTGGTGACCTGCCGTGCAGTGGCACCGATGACCAAGCTTTCTGGATGGACATTGCCTCTGCTGAAACCCACCGGTCGGCTTATTGCGCTCAAGGGTCGTTCGGCACAAGCGGAACTGGACAAAGCCAGTGGCCAGATTTCACGCTATGGTGGCCGTCGTCCCCGAGTGGTGGAAGCGGAGGTCGGTCCAGGTCTGGAACCGACACATGTGGTAATTGTTGACAAACGTTGATGATGGCACCGATGTTGAAGTTATCCACATTTGTACTTCATGAATTGAGTTATCCACAACTCTATCCCCTATGGTGGGTATCGGTGAAAACCGTTGAAAAACCTCACTTTTGCGATGGTGGATTGTAGATGTGACCGTTGTGGTTATCCACTTGTCCACACTTATCCACAATAGGGGATAGGGGATGTGGATAACACAAATCATGTCCATACGAATAGGAACACTGGAACGTACATTGAATAAGGAGGAACGATGACAGCAGACGATCATCATGACACAATGATGGAATCGCCTTCCGAAACCCTCCGTCGTATTTTTGATGGGCAGAGTTCTGCGCTGGGTAGTCAGATGGCCGACGAAAGCTCCCGATATGACGCTTTGACCCATGCCTCCTTTCCCAAGCCGAAACGGACACGCTTGATCGCCGTGGCCAATCAGAAAGGCGGCGTCGGTAAGACCACGTCGACGGTAAACCTTGCCGCAGCGCTGGCTCAGCACGGAGCGCATGTGTTGGTCATTGATATGGATCCCCAGGGCAATGCGTCAACGGCATTTGCTGTTTCACATTCTTCAGGAGATAGGTCGATTTATGATGTAATTGAAGGGCGAGCGGAAATCGCGGATGTCATCACGACAAGCGCTGATTTTTCTTCGCTCGATGTGGTTCCTGCGTCCATCGATTTGAGCGGTGCCGAACTTGAAGTGGCGGACTTACCGAATCGTAACACGTTGCTGAAAGAAGCGCTCGATCGTTTTCTGGAACAGACAGATACCGCGTACGATTACGTGTTCATCGATTGCCCTCCGAGCTTGGGTTTGCTGGTAATTAACGCCATGTGCGCGGTCACTGAGATGTTGATCCCCATTCAAGCCGAATACTATGCGTTGGAGGGATTGGGCCAGCTGATCAACACCATCGGCCTGGTGCAGCAGCATTTCAATCCGGTTCTGCTGGTCTCCACCATGCTGGTCACGATGTTCGACCGCCGTACACTGTTAAGCCGTGAGGTTTATGGTGAGGTCAAGTCCCATTACCCCAATATTGTCCTGGATACCACCGTTCCCCGATCGGTGAAGATATCGGAAGCTCCGAGCTTTTCACAGCCTGTTATTGCCTATGATCCCCGCGGCATAGGTGCCATAGCATATGGCGAAGCGGCATTGGAAATCGCTCGACGTTCACAGCATGTGCTTGAAGCCATTGATGCGAGGAGGAAGTAATGGCAACCAAATCACGACTCGGTAAAGGACTTGGCGCGTTATTCCCTGCATTGCCAGGGGAGGAGGATCCCGCGGAGCTCGCGAAGGCACCAGATGAAGCGGTGAAGCCTAAGTCCAAGACCGCAACGACTCCATCACAGCCCAAGAAGGGAGCTGCTGTCAAGAAAACTGGTGGCAAGCGAGCGGCCATGCCCGCGTTGGACGATATCGCACATCCGAGTGACCTATTCTTCGGCAGTGACGATAAGCCAACCACTCGAGCCGCAACGAAATCATCGAACAATGTTTCACGTGAAACACCGAAGAACAAGCATGCGGCTGAGGATAAGGCCAACAAACAAGAGGCTCCAGAGGAACTGAAGCCCGTTGAAGGCGGCTATCTCGCTGAACTCAGCTTGCAGGAAATCGGCCCCAATGCGCATCAGCCGCGTACGATTTTCGATGAAGACGAGCTCAATGAGCTTGCCGCTTCCATCAAAGAAGTGGGTGTATTGCAGCCCATCGTGGTGCGTCGTCGTCCCAGTGAGCAGATTGCCGAGGCCAAACAAGCACAGCCCGGCGAGCAGTCTTCAACGAACCCGTTCACTGGCCATCTGGACAGCCCCTATGAACTGATCATGGGCGAACGCCGCTGGCGCGCTTCTCAGCTGGCTGGATTGACCACGATTCCAGCCATCGTGAAAACCACCACGGACGACGATATGCTCCGTGATGCCTTGCTGGAGAATTTGCATCGTGTGGCATTGAATCCTCTGGAAGAAGCAGCTGCATATCAGCAGATGATTAAGGAGTTTGGTCTGACTCAAGCGCAGCTGTCGAAATCGATTTCGAAGTCACGTCCTCAGATTGCTAACACGCTTCGTTTGTTGAACCTGCCGGCAACAGTACAGAAAAAAGTGGCCGCTGGCGTGCTCTCGTCCGGCCATGCGCGTGCTTTGCTGGGTCTGAGCGGTCCAGAAGCGATGGATAAGCTGGCATCTCGCATCATCGCGGAAGGATTGTCGGTTCGCAGTACGGAAGAAATCGTGGCTATGGCCGTTGCTTCGGGAGAGCAGCCTAAGAAGCCGAAGACTTCAAAGACTAATCCGTGGATGGGATCCGCCGTTCAGCAGAGCCTGGAAAATCATTTTGATACCAAGGTCTCCATCAAGGGCAGCGCCAAACATGGCCGTATTGAAATCGTATTCTCGTCCCCTGAAGATATGGACCGCATCCTGCAGTTGCTGGTGCCCAATCAGTCCAGCACCGACGGCAAGTGGGTATGAGATAAGACGGCTGTAAGGCATCACGTCTGATATATCAGATATACACAATGGCGCAGTACGGATGAATTCGTACTGCGCCATTGTGTATATCTGATTACTGAGTAATGCTCTACCAACTATGCGGTCAGATACTGCTGGGCATCCAATGCGGCGCGGCAACCCATGCCCGCTGCGCTAATGGCTTGACGGTAGGTGCGATCCACGCAATCACCGGCGGCAAAAACGCCAGGGGCGCTGGTGTGTGTACCAGCTTCTGCAACCGTGATGTATCCATCATCATCAGTGCTGACCACATCGGCAATGAACTCGGTAGCCGGGGTATGACCGATGGCCACAAATACCGCACTGGTATCCAAAGTCCCAGTCTCACCGGTTGCCGTATTACGAATATCAATGCTGCTCACGTTTTGGGGAGCCGTGGCCGCGGGCAGCTTCAGGCCGCCAATGGTAATGGCCGGAGAGGCGGGCTTTGCTTCCGAGGCGCTTCCGTGGATGGCGGTAACCACGGTATTGGTCAGCAAGGTCAACTTGGGATTCGACTGTGCGCGGTCCACCATGATCTGGGAGGCGCGGAACGAATCACGACGATGAATCAGCGTGACTGATGAGCCAAATCTGGTCAGGAACAGTGCTTCTTCAAACGCCGAATCACCGCCGCCGACCACCACAATGGGCTTGTCCTTAAAGAAGAAACCGTCACAAGTGGCGCAGTACGACACTCCATGACCGGAAAGTTCGCGTTCGCCAGGTACGCCAAGCTTACGGAAATTCGAGCCAGTGGCCACAATAATGGCACGAGATTCCAACACCGAGCCGTCAGATAGGCTCAGTCGGTACAGGGGCTGCGGTGCGTCAGCGGCATCTGCGGCCTCCACCTGTTCCACGGATTCGACATCATCGGCAATGAACTGCGTGCCGAATTTCTCAGCCTGATCGCGCATGCGATCCATCAAATCAGGACCCATAATGCCATCAGGGAAACCAGGGAAATTCTCCACTTCCGTGGTGTTCACCAGCTGCCCGCCCGGGGCCAGAGCGCCGGTGACCAGTACAGGATTCAATCCGGCGCGACCAAGGTAGATGGCCGCTGTGTATCCAGCGGGACCTGAGCCGATGATGATGACGTTATGTTCCATATGATTCCCCTCCGTCTGTTATGAAGTGCAGTGCTCACTCCAATAATTAGACACAGTGTCTATTATGTAGTCTGCAGCCGACTGCCGTCGGTAGCGGCAGGCAGCACATTATGTGGCGCAATGGCATTCAGCATACGTCATCCGAAAGCCAATAGACACCTCTATGCCAACAGCGTGACGTTGCCGGCATAGTCGCGACTTTTAGAAGACTTCAACCTTCTGAATGTACAGCTGGTTCTGCGGCAGGCTATCCAGCGGCACCCACAGAACCAGATCCTGTGTGTTGACGACCTTATCGAACTTCACCTCAGTGGTACCGCCCTCGGCGAATACAAACTCGGCCACCTGTTCGCCTTGGGTCGGATCCTCCGTGGTATTGGCACGGATATAGCCCTTGCCGCCAGATGTGCGGATGGTGATATTCATGCGGTACACATCATGAGGCTGGTCAAGATGGACGTGGTAGCCGTAACCGGACTGGCCGGCAGGGTTGGACAGGAAGTTCCCGCTGGCCACCGTAAAGGCGGTGTTGTTCTCGTGACGCGGCTTGGGCACCGACTGGGAGTCCTTATCCTCGGTGACCTTCTTGGGCTTCGTCTCCGTCTCTGTCTTGGTTTCGGTCTTCTCCTGAGATGAAGACGTAGAGGAATCCTTGGACGAGGAAGTGCCATCTTCCTCACCGAACGGCACATCATCCACATTGACATCCGGCCAATTGCCTTCCGAATTCTCAGAAGAGTTCGCCGCATCTGCAGGGTTTTCCCCACTGCGCTGCAACGCATGCATGGCCCAGAACGCTGCGGCAACCACCACAATCACGGCCACGATAATGGCAACAACCTTGGTGGTCATCGATCCGAAAAGCGTCTCGTCTGGCAGGGCATCATCCTCATTGCCAGTGGGATGATCCTTCGGGATAAAGCTCGGCGGCACGGACTGGACTTCCGCCGCACGTGCCTGCTCTTCCTCCAGCGCGCGCTGCGACTCCTCACCAGGGCGGATTTCACGGCCGGAAGCATCAAAAATCGGAATACGGCTGGTGGTCTCAGCAGCGGTGGGCTCAGGCACGCCGGCCGCGGTGGGAATCGGCACGGTCAGCCGGGAGTTACCGGTCGAGTTGGTCGGAGCCAGTCGGTTGTACCAGTCTCCGGTGTCTTCGCCGGAGAGGTTCTCCTTTTCCCAGGCTTGCGAGAAATTGAAGTCGAAAATGCTATGAGCATCTGCCTGACCATTGGTGCCGGATTCAGCACCAGCGGCCACTGCAGGTGCCGCGATGGACAGTGAAGGCAGCTGCTGGCTGGTGACAATGTCATCAGGAATCGGAACGATGTCGGCCTCGTCCGTAGGGCGCAGCTGCACCTTGACGATGGAGGATTCGCCGTCAGTGGTCGGCAGGGCGATGTCAGTGCTCGATAGCTTAGTCAGCGGCTTCCAATCACCCAACAGTGCGTCCAGTTCGGCTAGTGAGGCCATCGGCATGACCTGCTCGCCTTCATCGGCCAATGCCAGGCCACGCTTGCAAATAACACGGAACTCGCTTGGAATATCATGCCCAAGCAGATGCAGATCGAATTGCGGATTCGACTGGCTGGTCGTGTTGGTAAGCAGTGCATACAGCAACGCGGCAAGCTGACGCACGGCATGACGCTCAGCGCCATCATCGCCTGTCGGATCGGTTCCGGACATATCTGCCAGGATCGGAGCAAACGGAGCATCGGAAATTTCGATGCCGGAGCCGGTAAGACGCACGGTATCAGTAGTCAGGATGGCAGTGCCGGTAGTGCTGGTCAGCATGGGACGGATGGCCTGAACGGTCTCGCCAAGAATGGAGCGCATGGCGTCGTAGCTCAGTATGTTGCCGGTGGCACTGGCACGGTAATCGGCCACGGATAGGCCACTGTCCATTGCGGTGACGGCAATGAGCACATCGGACTGTACGCGGTACTTCAGCACCGGCACATAGTGCTCGGGGCGGGTGGCCGCAAGCTCGCCGGCAATGGTGTTGACCGTGTCCAATGCCTTGCGATTGGACACTAGGAACAGCTGGCAATCCTTTGCCAGCACGCGATCATTGGCCTGCCAAGCCTCGAGGCCGGGTTCCTTACGCAACGAAGACACCAAGGTGTAGCGGTTAAGGATAGTATCTCCCAATTGCGGTTTCATCTGCTCGTCAGGCTCCATGTGATCAGCATTCGTCATCGCTGACATTCTAGCCGTGGGACTGGCCTGAATGCCATCGGCCTCAGGCATGATGCTCGCAGCAGTATCAGCATTATTATTGTCTTCTTCAGATTGCGGTTCGTCAACGGATGTGTTGGCGGGTTTTCGCCTGAAACGGGCGGTTATCGAGTGGACGGCATCGGTCAGTTGTGTGGCGCGCAGTGCCCAGAGCACGCCGATATACACCACGGCCAGCACGAGAGTCAGTATGATGCAGATTCCCAATGCGGACAGCCAGCTCATCTGGCCGCCGGTCTCTTGGATGGAGGCACCGAAGAGGTCTGCAACAGGGGTTTTCGCCAGCCAGACCACAACGCCGCCGATTACGGCCGCTGCCAACGCCTTGCCGTATGTCTGCACAACCGGCTTGCCTTCCAGGCTGCCGCCGAATCGTTTGCGCAGCATAAACAGCATGAACGGCAGCGCCAATAGCACACCGGCGGATACGGAACAGGCAATACCCACGATCCACTGATTCGGCGGAAGCACCAGCATGCCGACAATCATGAGTGCCGTGGTGAAGCCGTATTGCAATACCGCGGCAAGGAACGGGCGTAGGCCATCCTCAAAGGCATAGAAAGTACGTTGAATCAACAGGAACGCTGATATGGCGGGGATGCCGCAAGACAGCGGAATCAGGGCGTAGGCGATGAGCACGGTCTCATTCATCGAGACCGAAGGCAGCAGCGCACGAATGATCGGTTCGGGGTAGACCACCAGCGCCGAGGCAAAGAACAGCACCAGCAGCCCTACGTTGCACAGCGCATTGCCCAGCTGCTGACGTGCCGCATGGAAGTCCTGCGCTGCTATCGACCGCGAGATGAGGGGGAATACGGCGGTGGAGACGGATACCGCAATCAGCGAATACGGCAGGATGTACAGGGTGAAGGCGTTTTGGTAGGTAGCGTTACCGGCAACGTCGTACAGACTGACTCCGGTGAGCTCATGCGCACGCTGCGGGGCCAGCGTGGCGATTCGGGTCAGCACGATATCCGAAATCTGAGTAATCGCCACCACACCCAGCGATCCCAGCGCCACAGGTCCCATCGCCTTGAGACCAAAGCCGGTCAAGCCAAAGCTGGGACGGTATTTGAAGCCCAGGCGAATCAACGGCACGAACAGGATCAGTGCCTGAAAAGCCACGCCGAGCGTCCATGTACCTGCGGTAAGCGCCACTTTGCCCGAGGTCCAGAAATCAAGCGGCTGTTCGTTGGCCTTGCCGAACAACATGATGAATGCGGTGAATCCGGCGCAGCTGATGACGTTGGCTCCGGTGGAACTCCACGCATAGGAGGCAAAATGATCTTTGGCGGCCAGAATCTGACCAAGCACCGTGTATAGGCCGTAGAAGAACACCTGCGGCATGCACCAGAGCGTGAACGCAGTGGTCAGGGCAATCATCTCATGATTGCTGCTGCCCACGTACAGACGCGCCAGCAGCGGTGTGGCTGCGGCCATCACCACGGTGACGGCCAGCAGAATGCCGATGGCCAGAGTGATCAGTCGGTTCAGTCGCTCCTGAGCGTCCTTCTCCTTCAACGTGCGCACGATTTGCGGCACCAGCACGGCATTGAAAATACCGCCGGACACCAGTGTGAACACGGTTTGCGGAATCATCGCACCGGCCTGATAGGCATTGGCCGCCAGACCGGTAGTGCCGATGGCTGCCGCCAGCAAAATAGTGCGGATTTGGCCGGTCACGCGAGAAGCCGCGGTACCGGAGGCCATAATCAGGGAATTGCGGCCTACGGTAGAACTCATTCGTCAGGATCCTTCTTACGGTTGAATTGGCGCCATAAACCAACGAGGCCCAGCAGTACTGCAAAACCAATGATGACGAAACCACTGGCATCGCTGATGCGCAGCACACTGGTGATGGTGGTGTCCTGTGTGTTGCCGAAGGCGGTGTTGTGCCGATCGGCCAACGACACATGTGCGACGGTGGTGCCGGAAGTGGACACACGGATGGTGAAGGTCACCTGAGCCTCACTACGTGCGGGAATCACAACATCATTGGAACGGGAGGTCACGATTTGCATGGAATCGGTGATCGAATTGACCTTGACGCTGACGGCGTAAGGCAGCTTATTGCTTACTGTCACCGGCATCTGGGCCGATTCGCTGAATACCGATACCGATTCGGATGGGGTGATGTACACGCTGCCCAACACCGTATCGGCGAACGTCCGGTTGGCTTTGGCTATCTGGCTCTGATACTCGGCATCGCTGGAGCCGGCGAACGCATGCAGAGCGATGTCGTCATGCGCGTTCAACAGCGTGCTCACCCATTGTGCGGGATCATTGGTGTGGCTGGCGGTTGAACTGGCATCTTGACGGGCAAGTGCCTGCGGGTTCAACGATGAGACATCGTCTTCATCAAGACCCTTCTTCAGTATGGAAGTGGCGAGCCGCAGGATGTCCTTACGACTTGAAGCAAGCTGCTCCAGGGTGGCACGGGTTTGGGAGACGTCGGCGGCATTGGAGTCGTCCTGGTTCACCTCGCTGCTGACGTTGTATGGGTCGGCAGCGGCCATAGTGTTCAGATCAGTCAGATTCAGCCACGATGCCTGTTCCATAGCGCTCATGACCTGATTGATCCATGACGCGCTGCTATTCCTGGAGAAGGTCATCAGCAGGTTTCGGGTGGCATACGGCTGTTCCATTTGATAGAACGCGCTTTGTGCGAGCATTCTGGCCAGCCTGCCCGCATCGCTGGCTTCGGCCGTTGCCCGTGCGCTGGTAGCTTCGCCATGCGCCAACGTGCCGAGTTCCGACTGTTCCTTGAGCACGGTGATGTCTCCGGCGGAGGTATTGACCACATAGGTGCCGGTATGCACGGTGTCGGTTTGCTCACCGTCAAACGTGGAATCCGCAATAACGGCGGTATATCCCTGAGCGCGGGCCTTGGTCAGGGCGTCCAGGCTCCACGTGCCGGATCCCTGCCAGGCATAGGTGGCAGTCGGCGTGACGGTGGATTTGGCCACAGCATACAACGTCTGCGCCTGTTCGGCGTTCCATGCTTCGTCGGCGATGCCGGCTCTGGTATAGGCATCGGCATCGTTCAGCGCCGCATACGCCGTGACATCAAAATCACCGGGTTGCATGACTCCCGCGACGGCAGGTCTGGTATCGGAGGGGAGTTCCTGGAAATACAACGGATCGGCCACCACTTGCAGGCTATGGTGTTTGGCCAAGGTCTGGTTGAGTTCCTTGACCGTGGTGGTTTCCTGCTGGTTCACCGATAACACCGGCTCTGCGGATGCATTCTCATCTTCGGAGACAAGGCCGGACAGCGCGGAGGAATCAACCTGCCAGTCAGTGGTGGTCAGCGGCATCGCCACGGTGAGGTTCATCGCCGGAGTCTGCGCGGTGTCGAGCCCGTCAGGAGAACGGGTCAGGAAGCTGGGGAGCATGGTTGGCGGCTGGTTTCCGGCGCTGTACGACAACTGCAGGGGCTTGGGACCCCAGCTGCGCATACTCTGCAGAGCCTGCTGGTCGGCCGCCACGTCAAGGGTGACGGTTGCAGTGTTGCCCGGCGTGATTTCAGGAACATCAATGCTGCCGAGCACATCCGGGGTGGGAATGGCGGTATCGCCTTCCGCCCATTTCTGCATATCAGTGCGTGAGACGAATGTGAACCGTGAATTTGTGCTGAGAATCAGTGACCCCGCCGGTGCCGTATCCGATGAGGCATTGGTAATCGCTACCGTGATATGGAATCCGGAAGAAGCGGTGACTATGGGCGTACTCTGCTCGATGGCGATGGTCTGACCGGCCTGATCATCAGGCGAATCATCGGCATATGCGGTCAGTGGGGCGGCCAGCATCGCCGTGATGACAAGAATGGCCGCAAACGCGCGTACGAATCGTCCACCATGGCGTGAGCGGCATAAGACTGCGGGTAGGTTCACTCGTTTGCCTGCCTGTTCTTCTTTCTGGCGTATAGCCACGCGATTTTGCGCTCGTTGGGGTAGCTCAGCACGTCGTCCAAATCATCGAACCGCACCCAGATGGCGTCTTCGGCTTCATGATCCGGATCGCCTTCCACGGTGAGCTCACCGCCGGTCTGCCGCAAGGCATAGTGATGCACCAGCTTGTGCACGCGCTGCGTGGTTCCGGTGAACCAGTAGTCGATGGTGGCGATGGAATCGATGACCTCGCCCAAAATGCCGGTTTCCTCGTGCACTTCACGCACGGCGGTCTGCTGTGGAGTCTCGCCCTTCTCGATATGCCCCTTGGGCAGGCACCATTCCAGATGGCCGGAACGAGAATGACGGGCGATGATGGCCACGCGATTCTGATCGTCGAAGATCAGTCCGCCAGCCGAATATTCGCGTACCACCGGTAGTTCCTGTGCATCCAGGGACGCAAACGTGGTGGGGCCGTCGGAAGTGCGGCGTTGCGGCATCATAGCCGGTGTCGGGCCAGCGGGAGTCGGTGTTGTGTCGGCGGCGCGTCGGCCGAATACGGTGGCCGGCGTCGGCCCGGTTTGGGCATGAATGGGCTGCGATGGTTCCTGATGAATCGGAGCGGGGGATGCCTCGGTTTCGATGCTGCTTTGCGCAATCGATTCGGTTTCGGCTTCACTGTCAATGCCGTCGGCCTGTCCCTCGATGGTTTCGCTTGAGGTGGCGATGGTAACCGTGGCATGCATGCCAAACACGGTTGCCGGCGTCGGCATGGAACGTTCGGTTTTATCAGTGTGGTCAGCCGGCTGCGTGTCAGTGCCGGCTACGTTGTCCATAGTGTCGTCGGATTGCGCGGAATCGGCGGAATTCTGCGGCGTCTGAGACGTATACAGCAGCTGGTCTTGGGTATGGTTATCCGTCGAATCGGGTGTTTGCCCAAGCATGCGGGCAAGATCGGCGGGCGTAATCATATTCTCCACCTTACTCAACCCCGTGTGCAGGTGGGGTAACGGTATGCTGGTAAGGCAGAAAAATGTCACATACGGGAAGGTGCCCATTGGATTTCGAAGTGTGGCCCGAGGCCATCGAACTCGGTCGACTGTTTGCCGAACAGGGTTATGAGCTGGCATTGGTCGGCGGCCCGGTCCGCGATCTGCTCCTGCACCGCAAGAGCCACGATCTGGACTTCTGCTCATCCGCGCGCCCGGAACAGTTCGAGCCCATTCTGCGCCGTTGGGGGCATGACGGTTTTTGGGATATGGGCCGCAAGTTCGGTACGTTGGGCGCCATGCGCCGGCGTGCGGACGGCACCGAGGTCAAGGTTGAGGTGACCACCTATCGGTCGGATACCTACGATCCGGATTCGCGCAAGCCTGAAGTCAATTATGGCGACACGCTTGAAGGTGACCTCTCACGCCGCGACTTCACCGTCAACGCCATGGCCCTGCGTGTGCCCGATCTGGAATTCGTTGATCCGTTCGGCGGTGCCAGCGATTTGGCCAAAGGCGTGCTGCGTACTCCTGTTGATCCGAGCCAGTCATTCGATGATGATCCTCTGCGTATGATGCGTGCGGTCCGATTCGTGGCTCAGCTGGGCTTTTCCATTGCTCCCGATGCTGCGGAGGCGATTTCCTCGATGCGCGATCGCATTGAGATTGTATCCGCCGAGCGCGTACGTGATGAACTGACCAAGATGCTGTTGTCTGACCGCCCTCGCGCAGGGCTGGAAGCACTGGTCGAATCAGGTCTGGCGGATATCGTGTTCCCCGAGATTCCGGCGTTGCAGTTGCAGATTGACGAGCATCATCGGCACAAAGATGTCTTTGAGCACACGATGATCGTGCTTGAACGGGCCATCGCTCTGGAAACCGGTCCGGATGGCCCGGTGCCCGCTCCTGACCTCACGTTGCGTCTGGCCGCAGTGATGCATGATATCGGCAAGCCGAAGACCCGACGTTTCGAGCCGGGAGGCAAGGTGAGCTTCCATCATCATGATGCGGTGGGTGCCAAAATGACCCGCAAGCGTTTGAAGGCTCTGCGATTCGATCATCATCTGGTGGAGGACGTCTCGGAACTGGTGAACCTGCACCTGCGTTTCCACGGGTACGTGGATGAGCCGTGGACCGATTCTGCCGTGCGCCGTTATGTCAAGGATGCCGGGCATTTGTATGAGCGTCTAAACCGACTCACTCGCGCGGATGCCACTACGCAGAACAAGCGCAAGGCGATGGTGTTCTCCCAGGCGATGGATGAGATGGAGGCGCGTGTTCGCGAGCTCAAGAAGAAAGAGGATTTCGACGCCATTCGCCCTGATGTGGACGGCAACGAGATTATGGAACTCTTGGGTCTGGAGCCCGGACCGATGATTGGCCGCGCCTACAAGCATATGCTGGAATACCGTCTGGATAACGGCCCGGTGGATCACGATGTTGCCGTGGCCGAACTCATGCGCTGGTACGCCGAGATAGAGGCGTAATGCATAAATGAGAGCTCCCGCTGGTGGGAGCTGGCTCACGGAGTGAGACTGAGGGTGGTCAACATATGTTATATAAACCACCCTCAGTCACTTCGTGACAGCTCCCGCCAGCGGGAGCCAAAGTGGGATTACTGCGCCGGGTAAGCGGTGTGCTGCGTATCGGCGGGAAGATTCGTCATCTTATCGGCGGCCACGCACCCCGTGAAATCAGTGATTTTCTTGCCTTCCTGCGGGGATGACTTCTCATCTTTCAGATCGTTGAAGGTAGCGCCGAGCACCACGTCGATAAGCTGGTCCTCGCGGGCGTTCATCACCATGGCGGCATCGGTGAAGTTGCCGGCCACAGTGTAGGCCTGATTAATGGCGTTCTTGCCAAAGTAGATAGTGGTGCGTTCGACGTTGGTGCTGGAGTAGTTGGTTGCCTCCTGCATCACGAAACCGCGGGCTTCCAGTGCCTTGCTGACCGCTGCGGCAAATTGGCTATGCTCGGTGCCGTTCATCACACGCACGCCGACAGTTCCATTGGCCACGTACGTTGCCTTGCCATCATCGCCCTTGACGGCGCAGGGAGCGGCATTGCCGTAGTTTGGCGCGGTGGCCGGTGTGTTAATCTGCCCCAGGCCGAACACATGGAAATTAAAGAGAATGGCAACCACCAGAATGGCTGCAAGCACTACGCCACTGATGGAGAACACGATGGTCTGGCGGTGGCGTACATATGTCTTGCGTGCCTGCCGTTCATCAATTTGCTGCGTCATCGTTAGACTTCCTTCATGATCATGTGGCTTGTTGCTACATTAGCGTTACTGGCTGACTCCGATAATGGGGTGTGCAGGTGCACTGGCCTTGATAATGCGGTCGACCATACCGCCGTTGCGCCAGGCGTCGATAATGCGCTGCGCTGTGGTGCTGTCCGGTACGAAAGCCACCACCGACGGTCCGGAACCGGAGACGAATGCATGACGGGCACCGGCGTTCACAGCGGCGTCAATGGCCTGACCACTGCGCGGATGCAGACTGATGGCCGCCGCCTGCAGATGATTGCGATCGTCATTGCCGGGACCGACCGCATCAAACGTGTGATACACCTCGGGAGTGCTGAGCTGCGACTGATACGCGCCGACCAGTACCTCTCCGGCATATCCTTGGCCGATGAGATCGCGTTCTGCGGCACTGCCCGCATCAATGACCTCGATGCGTTCGCCGAATCCGGTGCCGTGCGCGAACCCGCCGGACAGACAGAATGGCATATCAGCGCCCAGTGTGGCGGCAATGGTACGCAGGCGTTCCATTGGCCAGTGTAATTCCCATAGCTGATTGACGGCCAGTATGGTTGCGGCCGCGTCTGCCGAGCCGCCGCCGAGACCGGCGCCTACGGGGATGCGTTTGGTGATGGTCAATGCCACATCGGGATCGCGGCCGGCCGCCTGGGCCATGGCGAATAATGCCAGGACCGCGTGGTTGCGGCGCATGTCACTGCTGGATGAGGCCAAATCGCCCAGATGCGCGCCTTCGAGTTCCAGCGAGAAGCCGGCTCCCGGATATTTGGCGGTGGCGGTAATGGTGTCATATACCCCGATGGCACAGTAGATGGTGTCCAGTTCGTGACGACCGCCCCATTCATCGTGCGTCGGGCCGACCTCCAGGGTGAGGTTGGTCTTGGCCGGGCAATCCACGCGCACGGTCAGTGCTGCCGGCTCATCCAATTGATCGTCATAAGCGGGGCGTTGACGGACGGCTACCGGAATCATTGCTCCACCTCGTCAGTGGTAGGCGTGGCATGTGATGTGGATTGAACCGCTGCCGCCAATGCCGCAAATTCGGTGACCGTCAGCGTTTCACCGCGTCGGGTCGGGTCAATGCCCGCCGCTGCGAACGCTTCGGCGGGAACAATGGTTTTCAGCGCGGCATGCAAGGTCTTGCGGCGCTGCCCGAAAGCGGCATCGATGAGGCGGAATACCAGTTCACGGTCCGCGGAGGACTTGCCGTGGGAAGGTGCCTGCGTATCATCTGCGGCGTATCTGGTGAACTTCACCAGTGCGGAATCCACGTTCGGTGCCGGCCAGAACACATTGCGCCCAATAGTGCCCACTCGTTCGGCAGTGCCGTACCATGCAAGTTTCACGCTTGGGGTGCCATAGATCTTCGAGCCGGGCTTGGCGGCCAGCCGGTCGGCCACCTCTTTCTGCACCATCACCAGGAAAGATCCGAGGCTATCGAAGCGTTCAAGCAGGGTGAGCAGAATCGGCGTGGCCACGTTGTACGGCAGGTTGGCCACCAAGGTGAAGCTGGTATCGCCGTTGAAATCAGGCACATTATCCGGGGTGACTGTCAGCGCATCCCGATTGACGACGGTCAGGCGATCGGCGGCTTCGGGCATGAACTCGGCTACGGTGCGGGGCAGGCGTTCAGCCAGTGGCGGGTCGATTTCCACGGCGGTCATCGTGGCACCGGTTTCCAGAATCGCCAACGTCAATGAACCGAGGCCCGGACCCACCTCCATGACATGATCATTGGTCGTGACATCCGCTTCGCGCACGATACGACGCACAGTGCCGGGGTCAATAACAAAATTCTGGCCGAATTTCTTGGTCGGACTGATGCCGGCCTCGGCTGCGATGCGGCGAATATCGGCCGCACCCAGTAGATGGCCAGCGGTGGAGGTGTTGTTGCTCATCAGTGCTTCCTTGTGTCCGATTAATACCAGCCGGTTTGTTCCGAATGCTGCCAGGCTACGGACGGGCTGCCGTAGCGTTGGGCGATGTACCACAAACCCCAATCGATTTGCACGGCGGCATCATCGCGATAGTTGGCGCCGAATGCGGCCATTTTGCTGGCCGGCAGCGACTGCGGTATGCCGTAGGCGCCGGATGACTTGTTTTCCTTGTACCAGAGCCAGCTGGATTCACGGTTCCACAGTTTGACCAGGCAAGTCCAGTCGTTGCCGGTCCAGCCGCGCTGGGCTGCGGCGCCGGCTGCATAGGATTGCGCCTGAGCCACGGTAGGATGCCAAAGACGGCCCGATGGAGCCGGATCAGGAGTGGGAGTCGATGGCGAGCTATTGTCGCTTCCGGTGTTCTCATTTTGAGAGTTATCGGTACTGCCTGTGTTGCCGCCGGTATTACCGGTATTGCCACTGGTATTGCCCGTGTTGTTGTCGGTGTTGCCCGTACCGCTGTCGTTCTTATTGTCAGTAGTACCGGCGTTCTCGGGCTTGTTGGGCTTATTGGTATCGGTGGGTTTGCTGGATTCGTTGGACGAATTATCTGCGGAATCATTTGGCTTATTGGATCCGGAATTGCCCTGATTGTTGTCAGTGCTGCCGGAATCGGTGGTGGATGATTCAGCCTTCGCTGGACCGATGGCGATGATCTGGTCAACGGCCATCGTGGTGACGTTCTCGGATTGCAGTGTTTCCGATTCGGCAACGCCATCTACATAGGTGACGTTATAGATCTGCGTCTTCTCGCCGTTTTGCCCTTGCTGGCGGATCTCGGACTGCCCCGGCGCCAGATTAGGGTCGATGACGGTCTGTGTGGAGAACGGCACGACCACGGTGCGGTTTTCCACGCCATGCGTCACGCGCTGCACGCGCAGAATGGTCTCATCGCCGTTCTTTTCCACGCTGATGCGATCCTCTTTGCCCAGCGTGATGCCTTTGGAATCAAGAATGGATGCAGCCGGCAGTTTGCCATTGGGGGCTTCGGAAGTCTTACCGTCCGCGATGACGGTGACCGGGCCGGATTGGTTGATGACCAGACCGCCGGTGAGCTGGTTGTACACGTTATTGATATTGACCGTGATTTTGGCGGCGTTGGCGTTGTTCTCCTCAAAGAAGCCGAGCAACTGGTCTGCGCTGGTGGCCACGGTCCAGAATGGTACGGAAGTGCCGTCAATGGTGATGGTGGTTTGGTATGCGGAACGCACGGTGACCACGGCATGATCGGCAAGCTGATTGCCGGACGAGGTCTCGACGATGTCATGGGTTTTCACGTCGATGCCCTGCTCCTCGAGCAGGCGGGATGCGGTCATAGCGTAGGTGGTGACCTGGGTGGTCTGGCCATTGATGTTTAGGGCCACGGATTTTCTTGCGGTGAATGCAAACGAGCCGACCATCGCCACGGTGAGTGCCGTAGCACAGGCAATTACGCGGATGCGACGCAGTGTAACAAACCGCTGCGGGGTCCAACGCCGTGCCATAGATGTTCCTCTTCCTTACTGCTGACAACTACGCCACCCATCGTAACGGCTGGTCTGGTTTGCATGGCTTATTCGTTCGGCACTATCACCATTCCTGCTCGGTTGCAGGACGGCAGAGAAAAGAAAAAGGGGGGCGGGAGAGAAGGGGATGTTCCCGCCCCCTTTAAGGCGCGGAGCTAGTTGGGGGACGCTCCGCCCTCATTCCAGGAAGCCCATAGTTGGGGGGAAGGCTCCTGGAGCACTTACCCAAGGTAAGAATGATGTGCGTAGAAAAAACTACGTATACCCATAATACGCTTTTTCCTGCGCGACGAGCCTCTTGTCGGGATCGAACCGACGACCTGCCGCTTACAAGGCGGCCGCTCTGGCCATCTGAGCTAAAGAGGCATAATCCCAACGTGCATAAGCAGTGTTGCGAACAAATGACTAGTATACCGGTAGTTCCCGAGTGGTCAATTCGGGCGGAGCCGTGAGCGGCCCGGTCGACGCCGGTCCTAGGGCATCGACCGGGCCGGTGCCCTAGGAGGCCACTGAAATCGGCTTGCCGTCCGCGCCGATTGAAGGCATCTTGCCTTCCACGCCCACCTGGTCGGCGTCCAATCCGATGGACTTGAGGAATCCGTCCACCATGCTGGTATCCGCCAACGTGAGCTGCTTCAGATCCCAGTATTCACCGTTGATGGTCAGGGTGGGGGAGGAGAAGGCGCCGGAGCTGTTGAACAGTTCGGGGCGCAGGATCGTGTAGTTGTTGGAGGCGGTGAGCCAGTCGAGGTATTCGTTCTTGCCGCTGAACGCCGCGGCGGCCACATCCTCGCTCACGCCGGCCTTGACGGCCTGCTTCTCCAGCTTGGCGTTGCTTACCGGCTCGTAATTGGACAATTCGCCCGGCTGGAAATCCTCAGCGTAGATGTTGGAGAGGTAGCTCATGAGGTGGTGGGGATCGTCATCATGCTCGGCAATGTAGATGGCACCGTTGAACGCGCGGTTGGAGTAGTTGTCGGAGCTCTTGTTGTCCTGGAAATTGAGGAAGTGCAAATCGATGTTGAGCTGGCCGGCGTTCATCAGCTTGACGAGCGTTTGATCGAGCTGGCGGTTCACCGAGGCGCAGCCGGGGCACAGCGGTTCCATATAGATGGATATGGTGGGAGCCCCCTCGGCCTTCTGGCCATACCCTTTGTTGGAGATTACGAAGCCGGCCTTGTCGTCGGCGTTAGCCGGCTGGGTGCTGACTTTCTTGAGCTTGCTGTAGGCCTCGTCCACTGTCATGTTGCTTTGTCGGCTACTGCTGCTGGTGTTGGACGGCTGCATGGCCTTGTATACGGCGAATCCAGCGATGGCCACCAGCACCACGATAATGGCCACCACAATGCAGCCGATGATGGTCTGCTGCTTACGCTCCTTGGCTGCCTGTTCGGCCTGCGCCTGCTGGGCCGCCGCCTCGGCCGCACGTCGCTCGGCGCGGGTGGCGCGCTTAGCCTGACGCTTCGGATCTGACATGGATCTCCCCTTGAAATCGCTTCGATGTTTGGGGCCCATCATAATGACCGGCCCTGAGGAAGACCGCGTACAGATCGGCTGGGAGGTGAATTCCCTGTAAAAGTAATGCGGATTACGCCAGCGGGACCCAACTGATTGGCATGCCCAGCAGCGGCAGCGCGCACAATACCAGCGTGATGATGATCCATAGGGTGAGCAGCACCGTGCCGCGGCTGCCTTGCCGAGGGATTGATGCGGCCGGCAGACCGTCTGCCCCTGGTTGCGCCATCGGCTCGAGGTCGTTGTGCCTGATGCCGCGCAGCACGCCGGCACCCAACCGGGGCATGGCCGACTGTGGCCCGAATACGGTGATCAGCCAACCGATGGCCATGAACCCACCAAGTGCCAGACCGGAGACGGAGAACGGCATATCATCCAGCAGCGGAACCGGAACGCCCCGGCTCGCAGTGAAATACCACGAGATGGTGCGCACCGGCAGTCCCAACGCGGCCACGGCCACGGCGATACCGGCCAGATAGACGATGGTGAGCAGCAGTAGTTTCGGTATCGACAGCAGCAGCGCCTTGACGATGTGCCACGGCAGCGTTGCCACGCGAATCAGCGAATCGGAGCTTTTGCGCTTGCCGCCGCGTCGACCTTCGCGCTCCAACTGAGACTCAGTGTTATATGCCAACGTCAACAACAGCCAGAGCAGTATTTCGGCTGCAATCAAGGCGATCAGCGGGAAACTCGCAGCCAGCACGGCCAAAGGCACAGCGAACAGGAACAGCGGCAATACCCCGCGTTGCAGATACATTCCACGACGCACATCCGCGGGATTGGGTGCAGGCGGGCCTTGGATAAGCGCCTCGGTGGGAACGCATTGCGCGGTCTGGTTGATGACATGCTGCAATGCGGGGCGAATCGCCGGATCCACAGCCGTGCTTTGCCCGTCGGCCGGGTTCCATCCGTTCTGGCCTAGTGGCACTGGTTGCGGTGTGGGTTGCAGGGGTTGTGGCACTGGCTGTGGTGCAGGCAGTACGGCGGTACGTTCGGATAGTGGCGTGGTAGGAGCAACCGGTGGTTCATCGCTGATGGGCACCGTACGCTGTGCGGCTGGGCGTATCGCCTCGGTGGCGTTTTCGGTGGCATTGCCTACGAGTTGTGTTGCTTCATCATCCGACGAGAGATTGCTCCCAGCGTTGGTAGTTGCCGGGAATGCTTCGGTTGCCGTGCCGTCGCTGAGCGTCGGCGAAGACGATGAGTCGATTGCCGCCGTGGCGTAGTCGTCCCGACGCCAGATGGCCCGCGGATTATCGCTATCCGCGTCGACGGTTGCACCAAAAGGGGGCATCGCCTCGGTTCCAACTGCATTGGCGGCAATTGTGGCAGCCGTTCCGGCAATGGCGCCGGCGGCGAACGGTCCGGCCTGAGTGCCTTGCCACACGCTCGGATCCAGTGCGTCCACAGCGATGGCGTTCAGCAATTGGTCCGGCATGCAACGCTTTGACCGGTCGGGGTTTAGGGCGGATCGGAACGCGGCCATCGTGCCGGCCGGCAGTCCGGTAAGGTTCGCGTTGCCCGATGCTTCGCGCTCCAGCACCGCCATCATCGGCTTGGTGCCGAATACCGGTGCGCCGATCGCAGCAAAAGCGAGTACGGAGGCCACCGACCACCAGTCGGTCATCTCATCGGATTCAGCGCCGTCAATGATTTCGGGGGCTATGAACCCCGGTGTGCCCATCACCAGTCCAGTGCGGGTCACGTGGCTTTCTCCCTCGCCCATGGCGATGCCGAAGTCAACCAGCACCGGGCCGGCGGCGGAGACCATCACATTGGTGGGTTTGATGTCGCGGTGGACGATGCCGGCCGCATGCACGGCTTTGGTGGCGTCGATGAGTTTACGGGCCAGACGTTCCAGATCGTCGCCGATGTAACGGCCGTTGACCTCCACGTCTTCCTTGAGATTGCGGCCCTCGATGAGCTCGGTGACAATGAACGCCAGCGAATCATCGAGTTCCATGTCAACGATACCGCATACGCCCGGATGATTGACCTTCTTCAGCGCCATAGCCTCACGACGTAGGCGCTCGCGCGGCGTGATGTTGGGTTTGAGGTCCGGGTCGTGCGCTGCTGTGTTGGCGGAGTTCGAGGTTCCCGATTCGTCGGCCAACGAATCGCGCAGAATCTTCATGGCATAGGTAGTGCCGCCATCGTCGCGCACACGCCATACCGACCCCATGGCACCCGCGCCGAGTCGGGAGACCAGCGTATACCCGCCAACCACTTCGCCCGGTTCAAGATTCAACGCGTTCAAATCGCTCATGCCCTCCATCCTAGCTTGGTGGCGTCTTTGGAGTGGTGCTTGGGCGTTCAGCGTCACAAATTCAGGAAATAAGGCGCAGTCTCCTGAATTTCTGACGCTGACGGTGCCTCAGTGACAGATTTTCAGGAAATATGGCCTTGTTTCCTGAATTTGTGACGCTGACGGCATCTGAGCGACAGAAATTCAGGAGGTGTGGTCTCATTTCCTAGATTTCTGTCGCTGAGCGACCGGTAGCGACAGAAATTTGAGAAAAATGCCGTTTACGTATCAAGAAGTGCCATTTACGTCATATTGGATGAGTCGTGGGCGCGAATGTGGTAGCAGATTATGCGCTCGAAATGACAGGATAGGTGTGTGGGCGGGTGCGGGCCATGCGAATCTGCCACCCTAGAATCATCGGCATCAAGGATGTGTCGGCGTAGCGACCCGATGGAGAGCCAGGCAGACATATCCCAGACGATGACCGCGATGCAAGGCAGTATCGCGCAGACACAGAAAGAATAGGAGAAAGACCTCATGCTGGATATCAATATGTCCGACGTGATCGCCGTCCTCAAATCGTTAACACCATATCTTGTGGTGCTTGGCGTGGTGTTGGTAGCGGCAATCATCATTACGTTCGCGGTCAATAAGAAGACTGTACAGAACATCAGTGTTCGTAAGCTGGTGCATTCCGAGTCATGGCTGGTAGTGCTGGTAGTTGTAAGCGTGTCCATTGCTCTGATGCTTACCGGCCCTATGGCCACTCTGCTGGGCAACGCAACCGCTAAGAAGTACAAGTTGAGCGATGAAACCATCGCCGCCGCTAATACACAGGCACAGGATTTGTACAGCGAAGCAGTCACCATGCTGCAGAACAATGAAGATAATCTGCCGATCAGCGGCACCAAGAAGCTGAATGTCTTTGGTTGGGGTTCCACGCAGCCGATTCTCGGCGGTTCCGGCTCCGGCTCCATGTCCAACGAACATCCGATGGCTTCCATCCTGAGCGGCCTGAAGCAGGCTGGTTTTGAGACCAACAGCGAATTGACGGATCTGTATACTGCGTATCGTACTGATCGCCCGGTACTCAACATGTTCCAACAGGATTGGACCCTGCCTGAAGTGCCGGCTGACCAGTACTCAGATTCTTTGATTTCCGATGCCAAGTCCTTCTCCGATGAGGCTGTTGTGGTTATCACCCGTTTTGGCGGTGAGAATGCTGATCTTCCTCGCGATATGAAAGCCGAGAGCGTTATCTATAACAATAATTCCAAGGATTACGAGGATTATCAGCAGGGTGAAAGCATTCTCGAGCTGAGCCAGACCGAGAAGAACATGCTCGATCTGATCTCCAAAAATTTTGAGCATGTTACTTTGGTATACAACGGTTCCAATCCGTTGCAGTTCGACTTCCTCGCCGACTACCCTCAGATTAAGTCAGTGTTGTGGTGTCCGCCGGCAGGTCAGACCGGTTTTAACGCCCTTGGCGATATTCTCGCTGGCAAGGTAAACCCGTCTGGTAAGACCTCCGATACTTTTCTGAAGAACGTGCGCAGCACACCCACTCTGAACAACATCGGTAACTTCCCGTACGACAACGTTGAGGATCTGGCTGTTAAGGTTAACTTCGTTGGCAGCGAGTACACATCCAGTCCGACGTTCGTCAACTATGTTGAAGGCATTTACGTGGGCTACAAATTCTACGAAACTGCTGCCGATGAAGGCTTGATCAACTACGACGATACGGTGGCGTTCCCATTTGGCTATGGTCTGAGCTACACCGATTTCTCTCAAGAGATGGGTGATGTCTCCTATAAGAACAGTAAGGTCAGCTTCGATGTGACCGTGACCAATACCGGTGATAAGGCCGGCAAGGACGTTGTTGAGGTCTACTACAACCCTCCATACACCAATGGCGGCATCGAGAAGGCTTCCAAGAACCTCGTCGCTTTCGAGAAGACCAAGGAGCTGAAGCCGGGCGAATCCGAAACCGTGAAGATTGAGTTTGATGATGACACTATGGCCTCCTATGATGCCACAGATGCCAAAGCCTACGTGCTCGAATCCGGTGACTACGAGGTGTCGTTGCAGTCCGATTCTCACACGGTGATCGATTCCGCCACCGTGAACGTGCCGAAGACCATCACTTATGATTCCGATTCGAATACCCACAATGGCGATCAGGTTGCAGCCACCAACCAGTTCGATGATGCCGAGGGCGACATGACCTACCTGTCTCGTGCTGACCACTTCGCCAATTACGAGGAGGCCGTTGCCGCTCCCGCCAGCATGTCTATGTCGGATGAGGCCAAGAAGGCGTTCAGCAACAATGACACCTACAATCCGGCGGAGCACGACAATGCCGATGATGAGATGCCGACCACCGGCGCCAAGAATGGCGTGCGTTTGGCTGATTTGCGCGGTAAGGATTACGACGATCCCCAGTGGGATAAGCTGCTCGATCAGCTGACCTTCGACAACATGGACAATATGATTGCCATGGCCGGCTACGGTACTGCAGCAATCAAGAACATCGGCAAGGTAAAGCTCACTGACCTCGATGGTCCAGCCGCGTTGATCAATAACTTCACTGGCGTCAGCTCCATTGCCTTCCCCTCGGCAGTTGGCATCGCCAACACGTGGAATAAGGATCTTGCCTCGGAATTCGGCAAGACCTTGGGCAAGATGGCTCGTGAAATGCATGTTGACGGCTGGTACGCACCTGGCATGAACATTCACCGCTCCCCATTCTCCGGACGTAACTTCGAATACTTCTCCGAGGACGGTCTGCTCTCCGGTGTGATGGCTGCAGGCGAGATTGCCGGTGCGCGTTCACAGGGCGTGTACTCCTTCATGAAGCACTTCGCCCTGAACGATCAGGAAACCAACCGTACCGCCATGCTGGTCACCTGGGCCAACGAACAGTCCATTCGCGAAATCTACCTGAAGCCATTCGAGATGGCTGTCAAGGATGGCGGCGCGCAGGCGGTAATGACTGCCTACAACTACATTGGCCCCACCTACGCTGGTGCTAACCCTGCACTGCTGAACACCGTCCTGCGCGATGAATGGGGCTTCCGAGGCTTCACCCTGACTGACTACTTCGCTGGCTTCGGCTATCAGAACGCCGATCAGGAGATTCGCAACGGTGGCGACGCCATGCTCGCCACGATGGATGTCACCAACCATGTGACCAGTAAATCCGCCACCTCGTTGAAGGCCATGCGCACCGCTGCGCACAACATCCTCTACACCGCAGTCAACAGCTGGCAGTATGAGAATGGTGAGCCCAAGACTGAGCTGCCAATCTGGCAGACCGGCATGTGGATCGGGATTGCGGTGGTATCCGTGCTGTTCATCGGTCTTGAAGTGGTGACCATTCGCCGCTTCATGGCCCGCCGCAAGCCTGCTGTGGAGGTGATTGCCTCTGAGAAGTGACCTTTGGGCAATCGGAATTACTTTCACTCCTTCGTTCTGATTGTCTGAATAATCAACGTATCCGCTGAAACCATCGCTGTCCTATTGATGGTTTCAGCGGATACGTTTTTCTTCGTTGCACCAATCATCTCCACTCAAGCTCAGCACGTAAACCGGCCGCCATGGCGGCCAACTCGCGCACCTCCTCACGCAACAACTCGATTTCGGGACTGGGCGGCATGGCCGCAGCAGAGCCTGGCACGGCTGCCCGCTTGGTCCCCTCAGGCACACGAGCCTTTGCCGCAACGGCTGCGATGGCTTCCTGCGCAGCTTCCTTGGCTACTTCCTTCTCTCGCGCGTCCTCGCGCCGGTCCGTCTCCAGATTGACCTGATCGACGATCCAAGAAGCCAGCGTGGCTGTCACGATACCAATTAACGCAATACCAGTGAACATCAGCACCACCGCAATGATCTTGCCTTGGAAAGTCACCGGCGAAAAATCGCCATACCCCACGGTGGTCACGGTCACGAACGCCCACCACAGCGCCGTGCCGAAATCGGTGATCGTGGACCGGACGCCCCGAGCTCCACCGAATACACGGCCAGCGCGCCCACGTACATGAGCATTCCCACCGCGCCGGCCGCATACACGGTGATGCGTCCGCGCACCGCCATGCCGGACGTGCGGTTCAGCACGTGCAGCACGGTCAGCAGGCGCAGCAGTCGCAAGGGCCGGAGCATAGGCAGCGCGATGGTCAGCAGTGTGAACAGGTTGTGTTTGAACCACTGCCAGCGGTCGTCGGCCAGCCATAGCGACACCACATAATCAACAACGAACACCACCCAGATCACATTGATGACGGTCTGGCGCATCGCGATATACGTACGGGAGAGAATCTCCCACGAATACACCACTAGAAACACCACGGACAACACCATCAGCGGCCAGTCCGTCCACTTCTTCCAAGTCTTCAGTCCCATATTCCGATTGTAGTGGCGCACCTGCGGCGCCACTGCGGAGTATGACTTCAGACATCAGTGTTGTATACGGTCGTATACATTTCACATTGTGTACGAACGTATACAACGGTATCTTTCAACCCACATTTCCCTTATGGATATCACTGTGGTGATATAATCAAAAATATGTAAGGAGAGGGAAGGAGGAGGCCAATGGAGACCTCGTCGATCGAACTGTGGCACGGCTCTTCGCATGTCATCAAACATCCCGAATATGGGATGGGCAAGCCGAACAACGACTATGGTCGCGGATTCTATTGCACACGCAGCATCGAACTAGCGAAGGAATGGGCGTGTGCTGGGCTGGATGACGGTTTTGCGAATCGATATACATTGACCACAGATGGGCTCACTTTTCTGGACCTGTCTCAACCGCCCTACACCATCCTAAATTGGCTGGCATTGTTGGTCGAAAATCGTCGTTTTCAGCCGACTACCGCCGTCGCCGCGCAAGGCATCGAGTATTTGCGACAAGTGTTTCTGCCGGATATCAGTCAAGCTGACGTGATTGTCGGTTATCGTGCCGATGATTCTTATTTTTCGTTCGCCCGCGCCTTTGTCAATAACGCGATTTCCCTTGACCAACTCGCTGACGCGATGCGATTGGGTGAGCTTGGCAAACAGATCGTGCTTATCAGTTCCCGTGCATTTGCCGCACTCCAATTCCAAGATTGTGAGATCGCCTGCGCTTCGACCTACCACGTATTGCGCAATGAGCGCGACGTCACGGCCCGTGAAGCCTACCGTCGCAAAAGTGCGGAAGCCGATATTGACGGCTTGTTCATGCGTGACATCATCCGTGAGAAAGTGACCAACGATGACCCCCGCTTACGATGAGACGTATCTGCCTGATGCCATGGTCAACTTGGCCGGCGCATTCGATTATGCGCTGAACGATTGCGGATTGCCGGCCAGCTTGTTTATAGATTTCTTTGTTACTTCTGATGTTGCTGAACTCTTCGGTCGGGGCGTGCCCAAATATGTGTGCGGCATGTCCGGCGAAGAGCTGGTGGCCGAAATCATGCGGCAAACCGGCTGGACTCGCATTATCGATATGCCACCCGCCACGCCGCGTACTGGTGCAACACTCGAATACTGGGCCGGCTGGGTGCTTGCATACTGCCAATGGGCCAGGGGAGTGCGGTTCGAGGATATTCTCGAGGTGCTGCCGTTTGACGATATTGTGCGACTGTACCCGACTTTGCACGAAGCCGGCGAAAGCCGATTCGTCGACGTATACGACGAGCGGGCCGCCCGCAATCGCATTGAAGGCGACTCCCGGCTGCACACGATTCGCGTGCGCGCCGGACTCAGCCAATCTGAACTGGCCCGTCGTTCTGGCGTCACTTTGCGCTCCGTCCAAATGTACGAACAGCGCCACAAAGACCTCGGCAAAGCCGCTGTCTCTAGTGTGCTTGCCCTAGCCCGCACACTTGGTTGCCGTATCGAAGATTTGTTGGAACCGTAGCTTCTCAAAAAGATTAAGAAGCTACGGCACAAACTTCTCAACAATTTTGAGAAGCTGGACGCTGAGTCGTTGCTTTCTGGAACTTGGCAGCACCGCAATGTGCGCCTCTCCCGACCGATTGTGCGCGTGAAACGACAGGTTGTGTAATACGGGCAGCGCGGCCCGGCCAAACCTGATTCAATCAAACTAGCGGCGAATCGTGTGCAACTCCAGGCACTGCGCGGATGCGGTGCCGGCAATGTGGCGCAGGACGGTTCGTCAGACAGACGTACAACAGTGCAGTGCAAGGGAGAACGATATGGAACTTGAAGAACTGTCGGTCGCCGAGAAAGCCGCGATGCTCTCCGGCGGCTCCGAATGGGATTCCCGCGGCAACGAGAAGGCCGGCATCCCCAGCTTCGTGATGAGCGACGGTCCCCACGGCGTGCGTCGCCAGCTCGGCGAAGGCGATCATCTGGGCCTGGGTGCTTCCAAGCCCGCCACCTGCTTCCCGACCGCCGGCACCGTGGCCAACTCATGGGATTCGGCGCTCGCCGAAGAGATGGGTGAGGCCCTCGGCAATGAAGCGCACGATCTGGACGTGAATGTGCTGCTCGGCCCGGGCCTGAACATCAAGCGCAATCCGCTGTGCGGCCGCAATTTTGAGTACTATTCCGAAGACCCCATCGTGGCCGGCCGCATGGCCGCAGGTCTGATTCGCGGCATCCAGTCCAATGGTGTTTCCGCCTGCCCGAAGCACTTCGCGGTCAACAGCCAGGAGTTGCGCCGCCAGGCCTCCAACTCCGTGATCGATGAGCGCACGATGCGCGAGATTTATCTGACCGCGTTTGAAATCGCCGTGCGTGAGGCCGCTCCGATGACCATCATGACCTCGTACAACGAAATCAACGGCGTCTACGCGCATGAGAACAAGCACCTGCTGCAGGATATTCTGCGGGACGAATGGGGCTTCGACGGCATGGTCGTCTCCGACTGGGGCGGCTCCAATTCCGCCGTGGCCGCGGTCAAGGCCGGTGGCTCACTGGAGATGCCGTCTCCTGGCTACACCTCCGTGCGCGAACTCGAAGGTGCGGTCACGGCCGGTACCTTGTCGGAAGCGGATTTGAATGCCCGCGCGGCTGAAGTCGTCAAGATTGCGCGGATGACCAAGACCGAGGGTGTTGGCCGCGATGATCTGCTTAAGGATGCTGTCGCCGCCGCACACCACGAGGTGGCTCGTAAGGTGGCTGAGAACTCGTCCGTGTTACTCAAGAACACTGTCATCGGCGCTCCGGCCCGCAATGGCGAAGCCAATGACGCTGGAATAGCGAATTCGGCGGTCTCCCCGGTCCTGCCCCTCGCCGCAGGCACCCGCGCTGCCGTGATTGGTGACATGGCCAAAACCCCGCGATTTCAAGGCTCCGGCTCTTCTAAAGTGAATGCCACCCGTGAAGAAAACATCCTTGATGAGCTCAAGAACGCCGCAGCAACCACCGGCGTGACCGTGGCAGGCTACGCGCAGGGTTACGACCGTCAAGGTGCCAAGAACCAACCGTTGGTTGACGAAGCTGTGGCGCTCGCTGCCTCTCAGAATGTTGACGCGGTAATCGCCGTCGTCGGTCTTGACGAACGCAGCGAATCCGAGGGCCTCGACCGCTCCACCATGGCAATCCCGCAAGCGCAGAACGATCTGGTCGACGCCCTGACCGCCACCGGCAAGCCCGTCATCATTGTGCTCGTGGCCGGGTCCCCGGTTGAGCTGCCATGGTTCGATGCCGTGTCCGCAATCCTGTACGTCGGCCTGTCCGGCCAAGTGGGCGCATCCGCCACCGTGCGCGCCCTAACCGGCCAAATCAACCCATCCGGTCACCTGGCCGAAACCTGGCCGATCAGTTACGCCGACTGTCCGTCCGCTGGCTGGTACCCGGCCATCGGCCGCGACGCCATCTACCGCGAGGGCCCGTTCGTTGGCTACCGCTACTACGAAACCACCAACGTGCCGGTCCGCTTCCCATTCGGCTACGGCCTGAGCTACGCCACTTTCACCTACAGCGCCCTGACCGCCGACGAAACCGGCGTCCAGTTCACAGTGACCAACGATTCTGACGTGTCCGGCGCCACCGTCGCCCAGCTGTATGTGTCTGGCCCCTCCGAAGGCGTGCTACGCCCGGCCCGCGAGCTCAAGGGCTTTGCCAAGGTTCAGCTTGACGCGCGCGAATCCAAGACCGTGCGCATCGAATTTGATCGCTACACCTTCCGTCACTTCGACACGGCTGCTAACGCATGGCGCACCGAATCCGGTGTATGGACGCTGGCGGTCGGCACCAACGCCGAAAACCTGCCGCTGACCTGCGAATTTGCAGTCGCCGGCGATGTGGACGCCACCCCCGCCAACCCGGCGCTCGGCCACTACCTCACCGGCGACGTCAAGCACGTGACCGACGCCGAAATGGCCGTGCTTTTCGGCCACGAGGTCATCGCCCCCGGCAAGCCCACGACCTTCGGCGTAAACGATCCGATATCCAGCTGGGTCGATTCCAAGGGCTTCACGGCCCGAACCATCGCCAAAACACTGGCCAACCGTGAGGCCAAGACCCGCCAGAAGACCGGCGCGCCAGACCTCAACATGCTGTTCATCCTCAACATGCCCCCCAGGGCCATGAGCAAAATGACCCAGGGCATGGTCGATTCGGCCATGGTCGACGCCATCGTCAAAATCGCCAACGGCCACACTTTCCACGGCCTCGGCGGTATCATCGCGGGCTACTTCCGCAACCAATCCGCCAACAAGCGCACCGCAAAGGAGCTGAACAATGACTGAGAACGCAAAGCAGCCCGCCGCCAAGGTGAGCACGAACGGCATCGTCGCATGGTGGATGCGCACGTGGGGTGATTTTCAGAGCAAGCACCCTGTGCTGGCAAAGTGGGTCTATCAGATCTTCTACTTCTTCGTGTTCAGCATGGGTGTCACCATCGTGCAGTACCTGATTTTCACGTTCATGCCATATCTACTGGGTAAGGATCTGGCAGGTACGGAATTCATGTGGCCACAAGTCAACATGAGCCTGTTCGGTGTGGACTTTACGTGGAGCCTGCTCGGCTACAACGTGGTGCGTGACGCCGCCGGTGCTGTGGTCATTGGCGGTGGCCTGGGCTACTTCATTAGCTATGAGGTGGGCTCGTTCATCGCCCAGTGCATTAACTTCCCGCTGCAGCGCAATATCACCTTCAAGAGCCATGGCAATCCGGTGTATCAGGCAATGTGGTACTTCATTGCTTGGGTGGCTATCTCGCTGATTTGCAATGGCTTCAATAATTTATGGATGCCGATTGCGCAGGCGTATGTGCCGTTGGCCGTGTACAACCTGCTGGTCACCTTTATCACGGGTGGAGTCTCGATGATTATCTTCTTCTTCGTGTTCAAGATAATCTTCCCCGAAGGCGAAGCTAAGGCCGAGGCGGAGTAATTCGTGCCACATCAATTCTGATAACTGAATTTCCTCATCTCCTTTCCTTAAGGCCTGGCCGTATGCTCGTTTGGACATCCGGTCAGGCCTTTTGCCGTCATATGGGGGCGTCGGCGTTCATTCTCCGTTTCGAGGGGCTGATTTTGTTTTTTGGGAAGTTCTATCTCCGTTTCGAGGGGCTGGTGCCCAAGTAGAAGCGGTCCAAGAATGGCGAAATGACGGTGGCAAGAAGGCGTTTGTACTTGTGTTTCGGCGGATGACCGGCCCCTTGAAGCGGAGATAGACCTCCGGAAAGGTTCAAATCAGCCCCTCGAAACTTAAATATGACGATCAAAACGCAAATGTGAACAATGCCACATATAACTTGGTGAGTCGCTGCACGCTGATTTTCAGGGCTTCTCAAGAATGGCGGAATATCAACAGAAACCACTATATCTAGGTTTGTTGTGTGATACACGCCACTACATATAGTGCATTGATTTCAAGCTACACAGATGTAATATGGCCATCGTTTCACTGTTCAACAGAGATAGATGGAGGGGAGTCGCCATGACTGTCACCGTGTTCACCAAGCCGCATTGCCCGCAATGCAACGCCACCAAGCGCCAGCTCACCAAGCTTGGTGTGCCGTTCGAGACCGTGGACCTGACGGAGAACCCGGGCACTCTCGAGCAGCTGCAGGCCGCAGGCTTCCAGCAGGCTCCAGTGGTGATCACGCCGAACAACTCATGGACCGGCTACCGCCCCGATTTGATTCGTGAGGTTGCCCAGCAGGTAAGCGCTGAGGCCAATGCTTCGGCCATGGTTTCCGCGTGAGCCAGACCGAATCCGGCATCACCGCGGAAAGTGTTCCCGGTGCCAGCCAGCCTGAATTCGCCGCCACCAGCAATGTGATCGGAGCACTGGTCTACTTTTCGTCGGCCTCCGAGAACACCGCGCGATTTGTAGCCAGCTGCCGATTACAGGATGAGGGCATCAACGTCTACCGCATTCCACTGCGAGCAGCTGATCCGGCTCTCAACATCCGCGAGCCATACGTCATCATGGTGCCCACATACGGCGGTGGCGTGGTCAAGAAAGCAGTGCCGATTCAGGTCAAGCGTTTCCTGAATGACCCCGACAACCGCGCATGGATTCGCGGCGTCATCGCCTCAGGCAACACCAACTTCGGCGAGGCCTACTGTGCCGCCGGCGACATCATCGCCGCCAAATGCCACGTCCCCTACCTATACCGCTACGAACTCATGGGTACGCCAGAAGACACCGCTGCCGTCCGCAACGGCCTCGTCCACTTCTTCGCTCAACAGCAATAAGGACTCCAATGACCGACCTCACCAACACCGAACTGTCGCTCGACAACACCACCGACACCTCGGCAGAACAGTACGATCCGGCACACGACTACCACGCGCTCAACGCGATGCTCAATCTCTATGATGCCGACGGCAAGATCCAGTTCGATAAGGACAAGGCCGCCGAGCGTGAATACGTGACCGGCCATGTGGCCGCCAACAGCAAGCAGTTCGACTCCACCGCCGAGCGTCTCGACTACCTGATCAGCAACCAGTACTACAACCCTGCGGTCTTCAACCAGTACTCCGCTGAATTCCTCGACCGCATCTACGAGCACGTGGAATCCGCCGGCTTTGAGTTTGGCACTTTCCTTGGTGCGTTCAAGTTCTACACGTCCTACGCGCTCAAGACGTTCGATGGTCGCCTCTATCTTGAGGACTTCCCGCAGCGTTGCGCCGCCGTGGCATTGGAGCTTGCCTCCGGCGATGAACAGCAGGCCATCGAATACGCCGACGAGATGCTTGCCGGCCGCTTCCAGCCCGCCACCCCGACCTTCCTGAACCTCGGCAAGGCCCAGCGCGGCGAGCCGGTCAGCTGCTTCCTGGTACGCATCGAAGACAATATGGAGTCGATTTCTCGCGGCATCAACGCGGCTCTGCAGCTCTCCAAGCGCGGCGGCGGCGTCGCCCTGCTGCTGAGCAACCTGCGTGAGCTCGGCGCCCCGATCAAGCACATCGAGAACCAGTCCAGCGGCGTGGTCCCGGTCATGAAGCTGCTGGAGGATTCCTTCTCCTATGCCAACCAGCTCGGCGCACGTCAGGGCGCAGGCGCGGTGTACCTCAACGCCCACCACCCGGATATCCTGCGATTCCTGGACACCAAGCGAGAGAACGCGGATGAGAAGATCCGCATCAAGTCGCTGGCGCTTGGCGTGGTGATTCCGGACATCACCTTCGAACTGGCTAAACAGAAGGCCCAGATGGCCCTGTTCAGCCCGTATGATGTGGAGCGCGTGTACGGCAAGCCGTTCGCGGACATCTCCGTCACCGAACATTACGACGAGATGGTGGCTGACGACCGCATCAAGAAGACCTACATCGATGCCCGCAAGTTCTTCACCACCATCGCCGAGCTGCAGTTTGAATCCGGCTACCCGTACATCGTGTTCGAGGACACGGTCAACCGCGCCAACCCGATCGAAGGCCGCGTGACCATGTCTAACCTGTGCTCCGAAATCCTGCAGGTGCAGGAGCCGAGCGCATACAACGAAGACCTCACCTATGCGCACGTGGGCCGCGATATCTCCTGCAACCTTGGCTCGCTGAACATCGCCAAGGCCATAGACGGCGGCCTGGCCCACACTGTGGAAACCGCGATTCGCGCGCTCACCTCGGTGGCCGAGCACACGAGCATCGACGCGGTGCCCTCGATCCGCCGCGCCAACGAGGAGGGTCACGCCATCGGCCTCGGCCAGATGAACCTGCACGGCTTCCTGGCCCGCGAAGGCATCCACTACGGCTCCGAAGAAGGCCTCGACTTCACCGACATGTACTTCATGACAGTGGCCTACCATGCCTACCGTGCCTCGCACGCGCTCGCCGTGGAGCATGGCCAGTCGTTCAAGAGCTTCGCTACGTCCGATTACGCCAAGCCGGCCGGTCAGGGCAATTACTTTGACAAGTACACCGATGGTCGCCGCTCGCTCGAACTGCGTACCGCCAAGGTTCGTGAGCTGTTCGCCAAGTACGGCATCGCGATTCCGACCGTGGCCGACTGGGAGGCGTTGCGCGACGCGATTTTGAAGGACGGCATCTACAACCAGAACCTGCAGGCCGTACCGCCCACTGGTTCGATTTCCTACATCAACCATTCCACGAGCTCGATTCACCCGATTGCCTCGAAGATCGAGATTCGTAAGGAAGGCAAGATCGGACGCGTCTACTATCCGGCTGCCTACATGACCAACGACAACCTCGAGTACTACGAGGACGCCTACGAAATCGGCTGGAAGGCCATCGTGGATACGTACGCCGAGGCTACCCAGCACGTGGACCAGGGCCTCTCGCTCACGCTGTTCTTCCCGGACACCGCCACCACCCGCGACCTCAACAAGGCGCAGATCTACGCCTGGCGCAAGGGCATCAAAACCCTCTACTACATCCGTATCCGTCAGCAAGCCCTGGAAGGAACCGAAGTCCAAGGCTGCGTCTCCTGCATGCTCTGATTGTTCGATGGAGCGTCCTCGTCGTTGCTTCTCGGTCGACGTACCTTCGTACGCCTTCCCTCGGTGCGCCTAGAGGCCGCACGCATCGAACAACCACAGATGTCCATTCATATATCGGGCTCCCTTTCTTGGCTCCCCTCTCTGAGGGGAGCTGGCCGCGAAGCGGACTGAGGGGAGCCCAACCACTCTAAGGAACCACAATGTCACCAATGATTTATAAGGCACTGCTCCGGCTGACCGCGCCGGAGGAGTTCGAAAGCAAGTCCAACGACGATAACGATAACGACAACGAGTAAAAGGAACACTACTCATGGCACCTATCTCTATTCCGCGCAAACCGCTGAAACTCATCGACCGCGTCTCCGCAATCAACTGGAACCGCCTTGAAGACGAGAAGGACCTCGAGGTCTGGGATCGTCTGACCGGCAATTTCTGGCTGCCCGAAAAGGTCCCCGTCTCCAACGACATCCCCAGCTGGCAGAAGATGACCGAAGACGAACACACGCTCACCATGCACGTGTTCACCGGCCTGACCCTGCTGGACACCATCCAGGGTACGGTCGGCGCCGTCTCCCTGATTCCGGACGCGCTCACCCCGCACGAGGAAGCCGTGTACACCAACATCGCCTTCATGGAATCCGTGCATGCTAAGAGCTACTCGTCCATCTTTTCCACCCTGTGCTCCACCGAGCAGATCGACGCGGCCTTCGACTGGAGCGAGAACAACGAGTTCCTGCAGAAGAAGGCGGAGATTGTGCTCGACTACTACGAGGGCGACAACCCGTACAAGCGCAAGGTGGCCTCCACCCTGCTCGAATCGTTCCTCTTCTACTCCGGCTTTTACCTGCCGATGTACTTCTCCGCGCACGCCAAGCTGACCAACACCGCCGACGTGATTCGCCTTATCATCCGTGACGAGGCCGTGCATGGCTACTACATTGGCTACAAGTACCAGAAGGGCATCGCCCAGCTCACCGACGCCGAGCGCATGGATATGCAGGACTACACCTACGACCTGCTCAACGAGCTGTACGACAACGAAGTGGAGTATACCCAGTCCCTCTACGACCGTGTGGGCTTGACCGAGGACGTCGAGAAGTTCCTGCGTTACAACGGCAACAAGGCTCTGATGAACCTTGGCTACCCGGCGCTGTTCCCAGCTGAGATCTGCGACGTGAACCCTGCGATTCTGGCCGCGCTGAGCCCCAACGCCGACGAAAACCACGACTTCTTCTCCGGCTCCGGCTCCTCCTACGTGATGGGCAAGGCCGAAGAAACCGATGACGACGACTGGGATTTCTAAGGGTTTCGCGGTCCGCGAACCCGCAGCGCCGCCGCGTTCGCACGACGGCGCTACGCTGGAGGCATGGAACAGGAGCCGTTGGTCAGCATCATCATCCCGGTATATAAGGTCGAGAAATTCCTTGATGAATGCGTGAAGTCTGTGGTTGCTCAGACCTATCGCAACCTCGAGATTCTGCTGGTGGATGATGGCTCGCCTGACGACTGCCCGGCCATGTGCGACGCTTGGGCCACCCGCGACCCGCGCGTGCGGGTGATTCACAAGCCCAACGGCGGACTGTCTGACGCACGCAATGCCGGCATTGCCCAGGCGACCGGCTCATACATCTACTTTGCGGATTCGGATGACACTGTGGCGCCCACGCTGGTGGAAGACTGCCTGAATGCCATGCGTGAATACGATGCCGATCTGGTAATGTTCCAGTTCGACACCATCTCCGAGAACGACAAGCCACTGCTCTCCAGCTATCGTCACAATGATTTCGATGAAGTGCAGGTGCTGACTCCAGTCGAAGCCATCAAGAAGCAGGTCAAAGCCGAGATTGATGGCTATTTCTGGGCCTTTCTGGCACCCGCATCCACATATCAGGGGCATGGTTTCTCCTTCCCCGTGGGCCGTAAGATTGAGGATCTTTCCCGCATCTGCAATGTGATCGGCGAAGCCACGCGCGTGGTGCGTATTCCTAAGGTGCTATATCACTATCGTCTGCGCGAAGGGTCGATTACCGCCACCTTGGATCCGCAGCTCACCCGCGATTGGACGCGCGCCGCCGATGACCGCGAAGAATATGTTGTTCATCGATTCCCTGAACTCAAGGGATTCATGACTCTGCAGCAGCTGAACTTCTTTGCCAACCTCGATTACGAGACCATGCGTCAGTCGTTGATTGCCGGTCTCAAGATTGATCCTGAAGATGCGGATGCGCTTCGCCGGCGTATCGAAGGGCTGACCAAGTCTGCCGATGAGGGCGAAGAGCCCATGCCGGAAGCCCTGAGCGAATTACTGGGTCTATTGAAACTGGGAGTCACCAAGTTCGCAGGTATCGAGGCCGATGCGGACTCGGCTAATGCCGCCGCTGATAACGACGACGTGACACTGGCCGAATGCTTCCGCGATATGCGCGAGGATTGGCGCCAGCTGCGCATCCAACGCATCGAAAATGCCGAGGAGCGCAAAGCCGAACGCAAGGCCGCCCGCAACGGCGTGACTTTCAGGGCAATCTAGGTTCTTACTGTTGCATTTGCCGGTTGAGCCGGCCTCGATGCTTCATTGGTCGGTGGTTAACAGTCTTGTTGAGACTGAATTCGAATCTGATTCTGGCTAATAAAAGAAGCATACGGATTGCGGTTCGCCATAGCGACACGCCGATATGACGATAATACGTTATGACGATATGATGATAATACGAATTTGGTGAAGCGGAATGAACCTCAACATTAAATTCGTCTGATGGCCGTAGCTGGCCGCAGTGGTTTAATGCATTACAAGGAGGCATCGTGCTTATGTCGTATTTTCAACCGAACGGCATGCTGTATGTCGATCAGGTATCGGATTGGCGCGAAGCAGTCGACTTGGTGACGCGTCCCTTGCTCGACGCCGGCACCATCGAGCGGGGCTATGTCGATGCCATTAAGACATCGATTGCCAGTCCAGGAGGAACATATATAGATCTCGGGGGAGGTGTTGCCCTTGCACATGCGAGGCCTGAAAGTGGAGTGGTCTCCACATCGCTCTCTGTGCTGCGAGTGGGTAAGCCGTTCCTGCTGGCCGATGATGAGGACCATCCCATCAACACCATGTTTTGCTTGGCCGCGAAAGACTCAAACGCGCATATCGATCTTATGCAATCGCTGGCTCTTTTGTTGACCGATTCAGGCAAACTAGCTGCTTTGAACGCGTCCTCCAACGTCGATGAATTGGCCGCTGCGCTGGCCTGACAGACTGCACTTCCATCTCATCAAACAACTCATACGAAAGGTACTTCAATGAAAATCATCACCGCATGCAGCACTGGCCTTGGATCTAGCTTTATGACCCAACTCAACATCGAGAAAGCGCTGAGCAATCTTGGTGTGACCGGTGTGGAAACCGATCATATGGATATCGCCTCCGTTACTCCTACCTCTGCTGATGTGTTGTTCGTCGGGCGCGACATCGCTGAAGCTGCAGAAGGTCTGATGGATGACGTGGTCGTTCTGGACAGCCTTATTGACATGGACGACATCACCGCACAGGTAGCTGCTGCGCTGAAGCGACACGGTGTCGAGGTTCCCAATAAATAACCCTTTTCGGTGGTGGGAAGAGACATTGTTGCCCCGACCCGGCGCCAAATCCGGAAAACAACAATACAGACAAACATAAAGATTAAAGGAGAGAGCATGAACGGCGTGTTATCGGTGCTACTTGATATTTTCCGGCAGCCATCCATTATTGTGGCTTTGATTTCGTTGGTGGGTCTTGCCGTGCAGCGCAAGAAGGCTACCGACATTATGAAGGGCACCATCCGAACCATGGTGGGATTCCTGGTGTTGGCAGCAGGCGCTTCCGTCGTTTCCGGCGCACTTGATCCTTTTGGCAGCATGTTCCAGCATGCATTCAATGTGCAGGGTGTGGTGCCGAACAACGAAGCCATTGTCGGCACGGTCTTGGTGAAGTATGGTTCTGAAGCCGCCCTTATCTTCTTCTTCGGCATGATTGTCAACATCCTGCTGTCTATGACCTCGCGTTTCAAGTACATCTACCTGTCCGGTCATGTGGCGTTCTACATGGCTACGATGGTCGCCGTGATTCTCGAGGTTGCCGGTATGTCGACTTGGGGTGTGATTCTGTGGGGCTCCATCGCACAAGGTTTGATTGTCACCATCTCTCCCGCGCTTGTACAGCCGTTCATGAAGGATGCCGCCGGTACCAATGATGTCGCCCTTGGTCACACCGGTGGTGCGGGCATTGCGCTCGGCGGTCTCGTGGCTCGTCTGACCCGTTCTAAGAAGCACCCGTCCAAGTCCACTGAGGACATCAAGTTCCCTGCAGGCCTTGGTTTCCTTCGCGACACCACCGTCATCATCGCTCTGTCGATGGCCATTATTTATGTTGTCGTCGCGCTGTTCGCGGGTAGCTCCTACATTGAATCTGAGCTGAGCGATGGGCAGAACTTCATCGTGTTCTCCATCCTGCAGGCTGCCACATTCTCTGCTGGCGTGTTTGTCATTCTCGCTGGTGTGCGCGTGGTACTCGGTGAGATCGTACCTGCGTTCAAGGGTATTTCCGAGAAGCTCGTGAAGAACTCGAAGCCGGCCCTTGACGTGCCGATGATCTTCACCTTCGCCCCCAATGCTGTGCTTATCGGCTTCATCTCCAGCTTCGTTGGTGGTGTGGTCGGTATGGGAATCATGGCTCTGGCCGGTTCCACCATCATTATCCCGGGTATTGTGGCTCACTTCATGACCGGCGGCGCCACTGGTGTAATCGGTAACGGACAGGGCGGCGTACGTGGTGCGGTGATTGGCTCCTTCGTCAATGGTTTGGCGATTACATTCCTGCCGCTATTCCTGCTGCCTGTGCTTGGCGACACCGGCATGGCGAATGCCACATATTCTGATGCGGATTATGGTGTTGCTGGTATTCTGCTTGGCCAATTCGGCAAGGGTGGTCAGATTGGTCTCATTATTGGTATTATCGCTTCGGTCGTGGTGTTCTATGCCGCATCGTTTGCGATGAGTGCGCGTGAGAAGAAGAAGGCTGCCGTAGAAGCGAAATAATCGGTGCATGGCCGCTCTGCAGATATATGGAGGGCGGCCTGCGAACCGCCGGGAATGGGTTGCCAATCCCGGCGGTTTGTGTATCCGTGGCACAGTACAGTCGTAAAGGAAGGCAAGGAGGACAACCATGGCGGAAGGTGTACCGAAGTATATTGCGGTTAGGGACAATCTTCGCCAGCGTGCGCAGGCGATGTATTCAGGCGAACAATTGCCGCCCGAGCCGGAGCTCTGTGACCAGTATGGGGTAAGTCGTATCACGCTGCGTCATGCAGTGGATGATTTGATTCAAGATGGCCTGTTGGTTCGAGAGCAGGGTAGAGGTACATTCCGCACTGCCAAGCAAGGTGAGTCCCAGCATGAGGTGATTAGCGACCATATTCGAGGTTTTTTTCGTCAACAGGCCGATCTTGGCAATACGGTGGACACCAAGGTGCTTGACAATGCCGTGGTGCGTAACGCAAAGGCCGCGCAACGTCTGGGATTGCCGGATGATGCCGACTTGGTTCGACTGGAGAGGCTGCGATACGTGGATGATAAGCTCAAGCAGCATGTGATCACGTTCTTGTCGGCGGCGCGGTTCCCGAAGGTAGTCGATCAGGATTTCAGCCATCAGTCGCTATATGACTTTCTGGAACATAATTACGCGGTGCGTTTGGTAGAGAACGATGCCGCCGTGCGCGTGCATGCGTTAGATACGCGGATGGCATGGTATTTCGGAGTGCCCGATGGTACCCAGGTTTTGGAGATGGACTCCACCGTAATCGATGCATTCGGCTCCACGATTGCGTTCGGTACCACGTTGCATGCGCCGGGTAGTGGCGAGATCACGTTCATCGTACGAGCCCAGAAAGATTCCTCCGCTGCATAGAGGAGCATCGTCTTGCCCGAGGCACCCTGGCTGCTCTTATTTTCGTTCCATACGGGAGAAGCACTCAACACAATATGGCGGAGTGCTCAAATGTTACCTACATTTCAGACACACCACTTGCCTTGGTCGCAAGGCCGTGTATAGTGAATCTTGGCTCAACGAAGAGAACCTTCACTGAACCGGAAAAAAGTAAACGCTGAAGCTTGCAGTTTCCGAGAGCAAAGTTGTATGTCGGTAGCGAGGGCGGAAGCACAGTAAAGAACAAATCCCTTTACAACGGATCGTGAGGCACGTACCTGCCTCTGAAAGGATTAGTAATTATGGCAGAAGTCGTTTTCGACCACGTCACTCGTATCTACCCGGGCAACGACAAGCCCTCCGTGGATGATCTGAATCTTGATATCAAGGATGGCGAGTTCCTCGTCCTCGTCGGCCCCTCTGGCTGCGGTAAGTCTACGACCCTTCGTATGCTCGCCGGCCTGGAAGAGGTCAACAAGGGCCGCATCCTCATCGGTGGCAAGGATGTCACCACGATGCAGCCGAAGGACCGCGACATCGCAATGGTGTTCCAGAACTACGCCCTGTACCCGCACATGACCGTGGCCGACAACATGGGCTTCGCTCTGAAGATCGCCGGCACTCCGAAGGAAGAGATCCGCAAGCGCGTCGAGAAGGCCGCTGAGATCCTCGACCTGACCGAGTACCTCGATCGTAAGCCGAAGGCTCTGTCCGGTGGTCAGCGTCAGCGCGTGGCCATGGGCCGTGCAATCGTTCGTGAGCCGAAGGTCTTCCTCATGGATGAGCCTCTGTCCAACTTGGACGCCAAGCTCCGTGTCCAGACCCGTACCCAGATTGCTGCTCTGCAGCGCCAGCTGGGTGTCACCACCCTGTACGTGACCCACGATCAGACCGAGGCTCTGACGATGGGCGATCGCATCGCCGTCATCAAGCTCGGTATCCTGCAGCAGGTCGGTGCTCCGACCGAGCTGTATGATCGTCCGGCCAACGTCTTCGTCGCCGGCTTCATCGGCTCCCCGTCGATGAACCTGAACACCCACCCGGTGGTCAACGGCAAGGCGAAGATCGGTGAGGACACCGTGGATCTGCCGGCTGATGCCGTCGCCAAGCTCACTCCGGAGGACAACGGCCAGATTGTGGTCGGCTTCCGTCCTGAGGACGCTGGCCTGGCTCCGGCTGATGACCCGAACGCCTTCTCCCTGAAGGTCGTCAACGTCGAGGATCTGGGCTCCGATGGCTACATCTACGGCAACATCGTCACCGATGGCTCCGCAGCTGAGGCTTCTCAGGTCATGTCCGATCAGAACAAGCTCACCACGATTCGTGTGAACCCGCGCGCTCTGCCGCAGGTTGGTGCCACGGTCAAGATCAAGATTGATCCGGCAAAGATGCACCTGTTCGCACCGTCCACCGAGCTGCGTCTGAACTAGTAGATACTTGGCGAGGTCCTAAAGCTTCGTCAACCATTAAACGGGGTCGTTCTCTTCCTCTCTTATGACCTCGTTGGAAAAGCCCTGCATAGCTGCGGGGCTTTTCTTTTTGCCCAGAAAGACATACGCTAACCGGCCCCGTAAATGAACGTTTTTTGTTCTTTTGTCAACTTCTGGTATGATCGTATGCAGTAACCTCCCGAAAAGGGGATTGCGAATCTATGAGGGGAAACAATGGGCTCGAAATTGAAGTTCGTCCGTTGCGGGTTTAACGGAGGAGCAGAACAGGAACCTGGACGGCAGCGCCATGCCTTGAAGCGTTGCCTTGCTTCGGTTATTGCTATCTCCTTGTCCATCGTGTGCATGGTGCCTGCAGCATATGCTCAGAATATAGACAATGTGAGTAGCTCTCCTAACGCCGTAATTTCGGGGGGGGGGTAATACTGTCGTAGCTGCTCCTTCTGCTCGCAATGTCAACGTTGACGATAAGACGTCAGAAGAGGCCAATACATCAAACGGTGCGCCAACACCTTCCGAAACGAATCAAGACGCACAGCAGGATTCATCTCCTTCATCTTCTACTACTGGTGATTCTTCCGAATCCTCAAATGGTGCGACAGACAATAAGGCGGACGACTCAGCAGAAGCTACCGCTGGCAATTCCGCTAATGATGGAGCCCAAACGCAGGCTCCAAACGATGCTTCTTCTCAAGATGCCAAGAACGATTCCTCAAATGCGACGGATCAATCGCCGGCGAAGGCCAATGTGCAGGTCGCCGCGACGGCGCTTGGCGGCCGTGACTTTGAGGGTCAGGTCACCAAGGAGATCAACGGCAAGACCTACATCCTGATTGGTAACGAGCAGCAGCTGCGTGCGATTGGTTCTGGTAAGAAGGTTATTGGCCGCATCAACAAGGTCACGCAGACTTGCACGCGACAAGGACCCCTCAATTATCAGTGGGTGGACGGCACGCCGTCTTCCGAATACGCCGGTGACGCCGATCTCTCCAGTTCAGATACTTTGCGCGATGCTGATGCCTCCGACCACGACAGTTCACTGCTGGCATGCACGGCGTTAATCGTCAACAGGACCCGCACCAAGTATTACGGCGTGGGTGCTGATGGCACGCAAAAGGACTACTCCGCTGCCAACACCGGCCTGACCTATTCCGCAGACGCCAACTACCTGATTTTCCGTGACATCGACCTGTCCAAGAACGCGGCAGATACCAACAACACTGAGTGGACTCCGCTCATGTTCTCCGGCACTATGCTCGGTGCGGTCTCCAATGACGGCGACACCGCAGCCAGCCTGTGGAAGGCTGTTGGTGCCGATGGCGCAAGCGTGGTTCACGCTACCGCAGCTCGGCCGGTCATCAGCCATGTGGTCGTCAATCAGAAAGATATGGTCTCTAATATCAAAGGCGACCAGCTGGATGTCAGCAAGCAGCAGGGCATCGGCTTCTTCGCCTCGATCACGAACAAGACCGTGATGAACAGCAGCAGTCTGGGCAGCGCCGGTACGGCCGTGGTGTCGAACCTCAAGCTGCAGGATGTGTCGGTGGCGAATCATACGAGTGAATCGTATATTCCGGCGACCTTGCTCGGTATGCTCACTTCGGCAGTGGGATCACTGCTCGACGCACTGTTGAAGGCGTTAAAACTATTGACATTCGGACAAGTAGATCTTGACCTCAATCTTCAAGGTCTGCTCACCCTGCACAAAGACAATCCTTCCAACCTCGCCACGGGTGCATTTGCCGGCCGTATCTACGGGGACACCAAGGTTACGGACTGCGAGGTAGCAGATGTTTCGGTATCTAGCGTAAGCCGTATGACCGGTGGTTTCGTGGGATATGTTGAGGGCGCAACCCGATACGATGCAGTCTCCGGCATCGTAGGAACGCTCACCAAGGTACTCTCGGGGATTCTGAACGTCATCCCGTTCCTCGGGCTGGGTGATTTGGTGGACTGGTTGCTGTCCGGCACGCTCGGGCTGAATGCCTTGATTCCGGTTGGCTACTACAACCCGGTTATCTCGAATAGTTCGGTGAACGGGTTCAAAGAGAACGTGGTGATCGGCAACAAGGACAACCCGCAGGCCGGCGGCTTTGTCGGTGCGCAGATTGGTGCAATCATTGAGAACTCTTCGGTGACGAGCACGAATGGTTTCACCGTGCGGGCAACGCAATATGCCGGTGGTTTTGCCGGAGTAAGTCGCAACGGCAACGTGGGCGGTCTGATTAACTCGCTTGGCGTCGACTTGCTGTCTGCGCTGCGTCCGCAGAGCCTCATCGAAAACAGTGGCCTGACGGTAAACGGTGACGATAAGATCACCGTGCAGGCCGAAGACTACGCCGGCGGCTTCAACGGTGCCATGGCCAATGCCTATGCTGTCAATAATTCGATTACGGCTTCGGTCGCCGTGACTGCCGACAGATCCCACGCCGGAGGATTCACCGGATTCGCCTCCGTGGGATGGGGCCTGGAACTCGGTACGGACGATACCACGAAGGCATCGCTGTTGAAACAGCTCACCAAGGCTGTGACTAAATTGCTGAGCGGCAGCAATAACGGTGCAGGAGAACTGCTATCCATCGTCGGTGTGAATCCTTCTGCGATTCTCGGTACACAAATGAAGGGTTCCCTCACAGTTGCTGCCGGCGGTGATTACGCGGGCGGCCTTGTGGGCGAAGGTTCGGGTACGGTGATCGGTGATTCCTCGCAGAACCGCCTTCAAAAACTCACATTCTGGAAGTACAACAATCATCGTGACTTCCCACAGCAGCGTTCCACCACCATAGAAGGCCTTGAATCGGTCACGGCCACGGGCTCCTACGCGGGTGGCATCGCCGGCAATCTGCAACCGACAACGGTAGCTGGGTTGCTCAACAGTGTGGTGAAAATTGGCGATATTGCCACGCTCAAGAAGTTCGACCAGTTTGCCGCGTTCACCGTGGAGAACATGTCTGTCACCGCTCCGGAATCCGGCCTGACAGTGACGGCTGGTTCATATTATGCAGGCGGTGCCATCGGATGCGCCACCGGCGGCGACGTGACCAACACGAACCTTACCAATCTGGCCACGGTCTCGGCCAGGGGAGAAGCCGGCGGTTTTATTGGCTTCTCTGGACCAGGCGACGCCATCGGCGCTGGCGGTCTCAATGTGCTTGGGCTTATCAAGCTTTCCGGTCTGCTATCGGTTGCCCAATATTCTTCGGTTGCAGTCACTGCATCGAACGTGAACGGCATCTCTGGCGGATTCACGGTTGCGGCAACCGGCAAGAACGAGAACAACGAAACAACCGATTACGCTGCAGGCGGTTTCTATGGTCAGGCCAACAGCACCAAGACCCGGGAAAGCCATGTGACAAACCTCAAATCGGTCACAGCCGATACCAGCACGTCCGATGGTGTGGCAGGCGGTTTCGTGGGCTTCTCCACCACCGGCGGCCTCGCCGACGCGCTCAGCAACGCAAAAGATTCCAGCGTATTGGATGGCCTGATCAACGGCGGCCTGCTGTCCGTGAACGACCTGCTCGGTGCCGTACCGTATCTGATTCCAAGTTATACGGATACCACCGTGACGTACGTCAACGGCGGTTATGTCGAAGGCGATATCGCGGGCGGCTATGCGGGAAACTTCCAAAGCGGCAAGGTCAACCAGTTCTCCGAAACCGATCTCAAGAACGACTCAACGCTGGCCGGTGTACAGTCCCGCGTGCAAACCAACCCCGTGGCCGTTGTCAACCTTGACCATGTGACTGGCGGCGCATATGCAGGTGGTTTCGGCGGCAAGGTTGTCTCCGGTGCGCTCGCTTCGGCTGGCAACGGCGGCCTGAGTTTGCTCGGCAAATTCGGTACGGTGGATCTCGCCAACCTGTTGCAGGTGGTGCAGGGCTATGTGCCATTCATCTCCTACGCGGGTGTGCATTCCGATGCCACCACCGTGGAGGCAACTAGCGGTAACAAGATTTCCGACCCGGATGATCCCGGCTTCACCGTTTCCGCCACCCGATTTGATCAGTCCGATACGCAATCCGGTTCCGCCGGCGGCTACATCGGATACGGTTCCGGTGTGCAGGTGTCCCATTCCAGTGTGACCCAACTGCGCCGTACTGATGTCAAGGCACCGAAGAATCTGGAAACCGCCGGATCAATCAATGACACCTATCTGAGCAAAGACAGCACATATGCAGTCACCGCTGCGCGATACGCCGGCGGTTACATCGGCAAAATGGACATCGGCTCTGCGGCAGCTGTGGGCGGTGGCCTGAGACTGCTCGGCCAGAACGTCAATCTCAACGATGTACTCAGTGTGCTGGATGTCGTCGTCTCGACGATTGAACACTCCGATGTGACTGGCGGCATCGGCGGATACTCCGTTCTGGCCAGCACCGCAGATCATAGGAATGCCAACAATGAGCCCGATCCACTGGGTATGGCTGGTGGTTTCGCCGGAGACATCGAAGGCGGCCATATTCAGGACTCGAGCTCTCATGAGTTCGTATACATCATCGGCCAGGTTTCGGCCGGCGGTTACGTGGGCGCCATGCAGCCGGGAGCCGTGGCGAACGTGCTTGGTGACGGCAGCGTGCTCAAGAAGCTTGTCAACCTCGACGACCTGCTCTCGCTCGTGCAGGACTTCACGCCGACGATTCGCAACAGCTCGACCGATGCCGCAGTGTGCGGCGGCGCGGTGCGTGCCCAGGCGGCATCGGATACGACCACACGCCGCGGCATGGCCGGCGGCTATGCAGGTCGTAATCGTGGCGGTCATATCTGGGGCAACAACACAGCAGCGTGGAAGCAGGAGAATACCGACGGCAAATACAACGGGCCGCAGCGCGTAGCCTACGCCGCGCGCATCCGCAGCGTATACGGTGCCGAGATCGCCGGCGGTTACACCGGCTTCATGGAGGCGGCCGATACCGCTCAAGGCGGTTCGCTCTCTTTGCTTGGCGGTCTCATCAAGGCCGGCAATCTCGCTGGCGTGCTGTCTGTGGTCTACCCGACCGAGGAGCACTCGAAGGTCACTGGTCCTTTGCGCAATATGAGCTACGACCAATGGAAGACGTGGGTCGACAACATCGGCAAGTACGGTGCGTATGGCAAGGAATTTACCGAGGTGGCTACGGGCGATGGTGCGGGCTCTGTTACTGATCAGGATTCCCTGGACAAGTTCCTCGAATCCTACATCTTCGGATTCAACGTCGTCGCCGGTCGTGCGGAGTATCAGACTGGCGCGAACTTGCATGATTCCGGCGTCGCCGGCGGACACGTCGGTCTGATGCGCACCGGCACGATCACCGATGGTCAGTCGATGGATGTCAAGACCGTCTCTGCCATGCGTGCGGCAGGCGGTTATGCGGGCACGATGGAATCCGGCTCGGCATCCTCGTTCGGCTCTATCCAACTATTCGGCGACAAAGGCATCAAACTTGATTTGGGACAGATGCTCGACGTGGCACAGGTATTTGTGCCCGTCGTCAAATCTTCGAGCGTGGCCGGCTACCGCAAGGGTATGAAGGTCGTGGCCACCGGTGAAGACATCACGCACGGTACCGGTAATGCCGGAGGCTATGCCGGTCTCGCGGTCGGTGGCCAGATCTGGGGCGATCTCGACCAGGACGGCCAGAAGCTTGTCGAGGGTGTCACCGCTGCCGGTGCCAACGTTTCCAACCTGCGCAAGGTGGAAGGGCGCAACAATGTCGGCGGATTTATCGGCGTGGCCACTGCCGGTGCGGTTGCGGATGTGGACACCAATGCGTCCGAGGGATTCCTGCAAGGAATCCTCGACTCGCTGGTATCGAACCCGGCAAGTCTGGTCAGCGTATTGCAGGCCACGGTTACGACGATTCGCGGTGCACATGTGAGCTCGGATGACCCGGCATGGGGATACACGGTCAATGGCGCATATGAGAGCAAGGACGATAAGGGTAATACCACAACCAAGTATGCCCTGAACGCCGGCGGTTTCGCTGGTTCGTTGCAGGCCGCGATCCTCGGTGACAAGGATTCCGCCAAAGGCACCGGCAGTGAAGCGGATCCAAACAATGACCCGGCTTCTCTTACTGTTAACGGGCTGCGCGCTGTTGAAGGCGGGCAATACGCCGGTGGCTTCTTTGGCCTTGCTGATATATCCAGCGTCGCTTCCGTCGGCGGCGGCGAGGCCAGCGATAAGCAGGATACCAACCTGCTGCTCAAACTGCTCAAGGTCGGCAACGTGGGCGTGCTCGAAGCATTCCGCACCTTCATCTATGACGGTCAGGTCAACGGTGTGAGCGACGGCATCCAGATTGTCGCCCATGATTCCACCACAAAGGGCATGCTTGACTCGAAGCGTTACACCGGTGCGGCCGGTGGCTTCGGCGGTGGACTGATCAATGGCTCTGTGAAGCAGTCTGCGGTCACCAACCTCAACAGTGTGACCGGCGTGAACTACGTGGGCGGCTTCATCGGGCATCTTGGCAAATCCGGCACGGTCGCCGCCGACAATGCACAGCTCGGCACGGATGCGCTCAATCTGCTTGGTGCCACGGCCGGCGTACTTGACATCTGGGGCTCGCACGTTGGCGATTCGCGTGTCACCGGCATCCCGGACGGTTATACCGTCACCGCCACACACCATGGCGACAACTACGGCAAAGCCACCGACAAGGCTACCGGACGCGAGGTCGCAGGCGGTTTTGTTGGATACGTGGATTTGGCCAGGGTGAAGGGCTGCGCGTCTGACAATCTCAAGAAGGTCACTAGCGGTGAGATTGCCGGCGGATTCGTCGGTGAAACCAGCCGTGCCTATTTGGTTGACGCGAAGGTCAACTCCGTACTTGTGGAACTGCTGCTGCAAGTGGTGAACGCGCTGGTCAAGCTCCTGTACCTCGACAAGGCGGAACGGGTCGGCGTCATCGATTTAGGCAAGTGGTTCCCGGCCATCTTCGGCAAGGTATTCGATCTCAAGGTGCTTTCGGAAGGCGACGTGCTGTACGTGAACCTGTTCGGACTGAAGGTGAGCGTTGCTCTGTCCAAGGCTGATGATGAAAACCAGCAGCAGACCGACGTGGCGATTGTCACCATCGGCGATAGTGTCATCAAACTGCCTTGCAGCAAAGACGGCATTGATATGGATGGGTCGGGCAGCAACCTGACCGTCCAGCTCATCAAGGGCAACCGTACTCGCGTGGAACAGTCCACCGTAATGGGCATCGCCAGTGGCTATGACGTGTTCGGCGGAGGGGCAACTCAGGATACCGACGGTGTGAAGGATCTTTCCACAGGCTACACGGGCGGCTTCGCCGGACTGAACGACGAGGGCGTGCTGGCAGACGACCACATGGTCTACGCCGACACGATCCGCGGTGCCAGCGGACTGGTCGACCCGTTCTCGAACACCAAACTCAAGTCCGTATGGGACTTCAACACCATGAGCGACATCCTTGGGCCGGTCGATGACGGCAACGGCGACAAGGCATACAACACCTATCGCATTTACCGCAAGGCGGCCGCGAACGCTAGTGAGGCCCGCACCTCCGCACAGGACGGCAACAAGATCTTCTCGCAGAAGAACACGGCAGACGATGCGCTGAACACCGGACTCGATCGTTGGGAAGTGAAGCTGTTCGACGTGGTCAACACATACGACAGCAGCGCTGTGCACAGCTCCGCATCCGGCGACGCCGGCACCACTTGGGTCGGCATTAAGGACGCCGTGGTCAACTCCACGGACGGCAGCACCAAGACGAAGCTCGATGCCTACCAGTCCCCGGCCAAGGCCGTGCTCATGCTCGACGCGACCGTGACCGACAACAACGGCGGACTCACCCCCGAACCGGACGACGGCCAGGACCCGTGCGGCAAGGACGGTTGCCGAACCATTGACCTGACCGTCCAGAAGGTATGGAAGGACGGCAACCTCGAACGGCCGCAGTCGGTCGAACTGAAGATCGCCGCGCACTATACCGATGGCAGTGGCAATACGGTGACGCCGCAGACGATTCAATGCTTCGGCGCGGATTGCACAACCGTGACGCAGAAGAATCCATGGACGGTGACGTTGGACTCCTCCGATGCCTCTTCCTGGAGCAACACCTGGCGCAAGGTGATTCAAGGACTGCCGGTCGCATTCGTGGATGGACAGGATGCCAATGGCAAGGACATCGTGCGTTACTACACGTACACCGTGGAAGAAACCGCCGTGACCTATAAGGACGGCGATACCACCAAGACCATCAAGCCCGCGGAGGCCGGATACCAAGTATCGGTCTCCTACAACACCAAGGAACGCGTGGCCATTGTTACCAATGCGGCGTTGCTTCCGGATACGGGAGGCGCGGGCACGATGTGGTTCCTGATGTTCGGCTTGCTGCTTATGGGAGCTGGCGTGGTCTGGTACGTGCGTAATCAACGCGTTCAATCCGGCACAGTCCGCTCGGGCTCCAGCCGTATACGAAAGCGAGGTGCCCATGCCGCGTGACGACCACATAGACAAACCGTACATGCCAAACAGAAAAGATTTCCATTTAGAGGAAGGAACAGTAATGAAATCACTGATGAAAAAGGTTTTCGCTGCCGCCGCGGCGATTGCCACCGTATTTGGATTGGCTGCGACGACAGTCGCCACGGCCAACGCAGCGGATAATGCCACGCTGACGGTCAGCACTACTGACGCGAAGTTCGCCGGTAAGACCGTGAACGCCTACAAGATGTTCTCCGCCACCGTGAGCGGTGACGGCAAGGCTGTCTCCTACACGTTGACTGGCGAGTGGAAGCCGTTCTTCAAGGACTCCACTGCTTCCGGACTAACTGGTAATGATGTTACCGACGCGAACGTCAGCGATAAAGCATACGACTACGTATCCGGGTTGAAGAATAATGCTAGTGCCTTGGCTGCTTTCGCTACCAAGGCATCGAACTGGGCTCAGACCAAGGCCAACAACATCACGGCTGGCGCGACCGCTAAGGTATCTGCCGCTGCCACGGACGGTAAGTACTTGGCGACGTTCACTGGTCTCGACTACGGCTACTACGTGGTCGCTGTGCCGGGTGCGACCGTGGCTGACACCAAGAGTCAATACGCCACGCTAGTTTCCGTTGATAAAGCCCATGTGGATTTCAACATTAAGGGCGCCCTGCCTACCGTTGACAAGAAGGTACAGGTAGGCAGCACTGGTAAGGACGCCGCCGACGCGAAGATCGGTGATACCCTGACCTTCACCCTGACTTCCACCATTCCGGACATGTCCGCCTATAGCACCTACACCTTCAACTTCAATGATACGTTGTCTAAGGGCCTCACCTTTAAACAAGTCGATTCCGTTAAGGTCGGAGATACGACACTGACCAAGGGCACTGACTACACCGTCACCACTACTCCTAAGACCTCCGGCGAAACGCTTCTTACTGTCGCCATGAATGACTTCAAGAAGCAGCAGCAGGCCAATGCCGGCAAGACGATCACCGTCACCTACACGGCCACGCTGAACAAGGATGCTGTTGTGGGCGGTGCTGGTAACGTCAACTCCGCAACGATTCAGTACTCCAACAACCCGAGCACCGATGGCACCGGTGAGTCCGAACCCAGCAAGGTTCGCGTCTTCACTTATGGCTTCACCGTCGATAAGTACACCGGTGACGAATATACTGATGGAGCTGCTCGACTTCCTGGTGCTAAGTTCACACTCGCACCTAAGAACGGCGACCCTATGAGCTTCGTGAAAGTCAAGGACGGTAACGCGACCGAGAACGCTGTATACCGTGTAGCTACGGATGATGAGAAGACAAGTACTACTATTACTACTACGACGACTATCATCACTCCTGCAAGCGGTAAGGTTGACTTCCAGGGACTGAAGAACGGCGAGTACACGCTCACCGAGACCGAAGCGCCGGCCGGCTACAACAAGCTCGCCAGCGCCATCGGCGTGAAGGTTGAAGGCCAGAACGACGGCACTGACACCACGAATGCCACCGTCCACATCACCTACAACAACGACAATGGCAGCAACTACGACAAGACCGCATCGAAGGGTGTCATCCCGGTCCGGAACAAGTCCGGTGTTGTCCTGCCTGGCACTGGTGGCATGGGTACCATCGCCTTCACGGTGATTGGTGTGCTGGTCATCGCGCTCGGCGTTGCCTGGACTCTCAAGCGCAAGAACGCCTGACGAGCATGGCCGTGTTTTGGGCGTGAAGGGCACACACCTGCTACGCCCACAACACGGTTTCCTCGCGAAAAGAACGCTCGATGAAACGACTGCGCAACATCCTGCCCTTACTGGTCATTCTCGGTGGAATGCTCATTCTGTTCTATCCGACGATCAGCAACTTCCTCATTATGCGCAACGCCAGCCGCGCCGTAAATAACTACGACGCCAGCGTTGAAGCATTGAGCCAGGAACAGTACCAGAAGGTGCTGGATGCTGCGCACGCCTATAACGAAAAGCTCGTCCAGAACGATGCAGGAGAGACCGACGCTCTTGCCAGTGCCGTTAATTCCGCATCCACGGACGAGGAATACAACAGTCTGCTCAATATTGACGGTGACGGCATGATGGGATACATCACTGTGCCTAAGCTCGAGGAGACCTTGCCGATTTATCACGGCACTTCCGAGAAAGTGTTGCAATCCGGCATCGGACATCTCGAACAGACCTCACTGCCAGTTGGTGGCGCGTCCACTCATGCGGCGCTGTCTGGCCACCGGGGCTTGCCCACGGCAAAACTGTTCACGGACTTGAACCTTATGAAAAAAGGCGACAAGTTCTACATCACAATACTTAAAGACACGTATGCGTATCAGGTCGATAAGATCACTACCGTTCTGCCGACCGATACCAAACAACTGGCAATTGAGCCCGGCAAGGATTTGGTCACGCTCATCACTTGTACGCCGTATGCGGTCAATACGCATCGGCTGCTGGTGCGTGGCCATCGCATCCCATACGCGCCGCAGCAGCAGGATGACGCCAAATCCACGTTCCACGTGGACATTCCGCTGCAGTACTTGTTGCCGTCTCTTGCACTGATTGCCTTGCTCATCGCATGGCATTTATGGCAGCGTCATGAGCGGCGACGCCGGCAGAGTGGGAGCGCCAAGGTCACATCTGGTGATTCTGACTCTGCGGATATCGAGCCGGACGGTGACTTGCCTCCTCAGCCAGACAGTACAAATAACCAATCACATTCATCACGGCGGAAAGGACCGGGTAGACATGTTAGACCTGCATAGCGGAAGCGAGTATGGTGCGGCGCGCATTGCTGCCATGATTGCCGCCGCCGTTACTATCGTCCTCACTGTTCTTGCAGCCTTCGGCTCTATGGTGCCGTATGCGCAAGCTGATTCTTTCGGCGCTCTCACCATCAATGCCGTATGGGGCCGAGACACGGCTTCGCCCAAATTGCTTGCCGGCGATACCTATTCCATCGTGCGCGTCGCCACCGTCACAACGAACAATGATGGTAGCGTCTCCTCATATAAAACCGTCGGCGATTTTTCCGGCCTCACTGCCGATTGGGAACGCCTGACATCAAGTGAATATCACGATGCTGCCAAGAAGCTCGCTACGCACGCGGCGAAAAACAAGCTGTACCAGCATTCCGGCACTACTAACGTAGCTGGTCAGCTCACTTTCCAGAATCTGCCGCTCGGCCTATATCTGGTCTCCCGCACGAGCTCGGCGAAAGCCAACAAAGCATACGACTGTGATCCGTTCCTCATCTCGATTCCTGGCAGTGGAGACACATCCGCTGATCTCAACATCACAGTAGAGCCGAAATTTAGCACTGGAACTCCTGTTGTCCCGCCCGAAAATAACCCGAGCGAGGAGCCGGGCAATCCTGGCCTTATCGGTCGTACGGGTGCCGCCGTAGGCAGCATTGCCGCGGCAGCGGGGCTCATGTTACTTGTTGCGTTCATTTTGTTCAGATTGCGCATGAGGCGCCGCATACGGGACGTCAATTCGGCCGGCAAATCCCATACAGATGATTTATTCGTATGCGAGAATAACGCGCCGAAGTCGCCGCTCCTCGCTGCACTTCCCAAGCACCACGTAAAATCGAACACATGGAGTTGAACGATTTGCCCCAGATGGATCCGCGCGCGCTGAAGGCCACGTCCGTCAAAGCCGAAGACGAACATGCCAGTTCAGCTGAGCCGCAAGCATTGAAGATCACCGCCGCCAGCTCGAACCCGAAGATGTTCACGCTGCCCTGGCATAAGCCCCTGGCCACCTGGCCCGAGGACCTGCTGGCCAACCTGCCGCGAGGCATCTCCCGCCACGTGGTGCGTTTTGTGCACGTGGGCGACGAGGTGTACGCCATGAAAGAGATCACCCGTCAGGTGGCCGAGCGCGAGTATGAGATTTTGCGCCGACTGCAGAAGCTTGAGTTGCCGACCGTCACCCCGATTGCCGTGGTCACCGGTCGTCATGACCGCAACGGTGAACCGCTGGAAGCGATTCTGGTCACCCGTCACCTGAAGTTCTCACTGCCGTACCGCGCGCTGTTCGCCCGCAATCTCCAGCCGGATACTGCCGAGCGTTTGATCGACGCCCTTGCCGTGCTGCTGGTTCGCCTGCACTTGGCCGGCTTCTACTGGGGCGATGTGTCGCTGTCGAACGTCCTGTTCCTGCGTGATGCCGACGCGTTTTCCGCCTTCCTGGTGGACGCCGAAACCGGTGATTTGCAGGTGCAGCTTACCGATGGCCAGCGTGAATACGATATCGACCTGGCCCGCACCAACATCATCGGTGAATTGATGGATTTGGCTTCTGGCCGTCTGTTGCCGAGCGACGTGGACGAGATCGAGGTGGGCAACCGTCTGGTCGACCGCTACCACTCGTTGTGGAGCGCCCTGACCGACACCGACAAGTTCGGCCCGGATGAGATGTGGAAGATCGAGCAGCGCGTCAACAAGCTCAACGACCTGGGCTTCGACGTGGACGAGCTGGAGATGAAGACCGCCGAGGACGGCAAGCGCGTGCTGGTCCGCCCGCGTGTGGTGGATGCCGGTTACGCCAACCGCAAGCTGTTGCGTCTCACTGGTTTGGACGTGCAGGAGAACCAGGCACGCCGCCTGCTCAACGATCTCGATGCCTACCGCGCCTCCACATGGCGTGACGGCGAGGAGCTCGAAATCGTGGCCACCGATTGGATGCGCGAAGTGTACGAGCCAACGGTTCGCATGATTCCGCGTGAGTACCGTTCGCAGATCGAGCCGGCGCAGTTCTTCCACGAGGTGCTTGACCATCGTTGGTTCTTGGCGGAGAAGGCCGGCCACGACGTGCCGATGGGCGAGGCTGTGACCAGCTATATCGAAAACGTCTTGCCGAACTATAAGCTCGATTCCAAGGCGCTTGCCGAACTCAACGAAGAGGCCGATTCCGGCGTCATCGATGATGAGACCACTTACGGCGGCCTGGACGACGACGGCTACAACCCCGACGACGATCCTGACGCGGCGGTGTGGAGCCATTAAGCGGATTTATATATTCGGCCCTGTGAACCGCGCCCCGATTGTTGGACTGAAGTAATTCAGATTCGATGATCGGAGGTGCGGTTTCTTATGTGTGTGGATCGCGTGTGCCGTTGACCGTGGGTCGTCTATAATTATTAATTGTTAGGGTAATTAACAATAAGCAGAAAGACGAACCAATGTCTCGCAACGAAGCAACAGACAACACCGTCAGCAGCCTGAACGACGTGTATGCCAGCATCGACGTACTGGTCGATTATGCCGGCAAGCATCTTAACCTTGACCCGCGCGATGCGGATTGGACCCGTAATCGCATTTTTGAACTGTTTGAGCTGGATTCGTACCGCCCGACCGGAGAGACTACAGACGACACCGCGCCGGACGAACTGTTGAGCCGCTTCCGCGAATCATGCGTTGCCGCTGGCCTATTCGAGCCTGAAGAAGGGCCGCGATACGCCGATGTGGTGATGGGTCTGCTGTCCGCCAGCCCGTCCGCTGTACAGGATCGGTTCGTGGCCGTTGAACAATCCAACGATGGTATGGAGGCCATGCGCTGGTTCTACGACTACAGCGTGGCCAACAACTACGTCAAGAAAGCCGTACTCGACAAAAATCCGCGCTTTGATTCGCATGGCGTCACCGTGACCATCAATCTCGCCAAGCCGGAATTCAAGAACATGAAGAAGGCTGCAGCCGGCAATAGCGTGGCGGGTGGCTACCCTTCCTGCACGATATGCCATGAGAACGAAGGTTTCGCGGGCCGTGACAAGCGTACGCTGCGCACAGTGCCGGTCACGCTGGGCGGCGAACCGTGGTTCTGGCAGTTCTCTCCATACGGCTACTTCCACCAGCATGGCATTTGCGTCAACACCGAGCACACGCCTATGCACGTTGACCGCGATACCTTCGGCCATCTGCTGGACTTCGTTGACCGATTCCCCGGCTACTTCCTGGGCTGCAACGCCGCTCTGCCGCGTATCGGCGGATCGGTGCTGGCTCATGATCACTATCAGGGCGGCGGCGAGCATCTGCCCATGCACAAGGCGGCCGCTTGGGCCACATTCCACATGAACGGCTATCCAGATGCCGTGGTTGAGATCCTCGACTGGCCGGGTACCGCCGTACGTGTGGTGTCTCGCAATCGCGATGCCATCGTGGAAATCAGCGATATGATTCGACTCGCTTGGCAGCAGTTTGACGATAGTGCAGCGAACATCGCCAGCCATGACGCGGATGGTAATCGTCAATCCGCTGTGTCTCCAAGTGCCATCATTACGGATCGCGGGTACGAGATGAGCTTGATTTTCCGCAACAATGCCGTCAGCAGCGAATACCCCGAGGGAGTGTTCCACGCGCATCCCGAATTCTGGCCGATCAAGCAGGAGCCTATTGGCCTCATCGAAGCGCAGGGTCTGTTTATTCTGCCCGGACGTTTGGTCGATCAACTTGCCCAGCTTGAGAACGCCTTGGCCGAGGGCCAGCCGTTACCCGCATCGGTGAGTGAGTTCACGCTGGAATGGGACGAGCTGACCGCCGCACTGAACGGCAATCGTGACCGAGCGGCCATTCATCAAGCCGTTCATGAAGAACTTGGCAGCGTGTGCGAGCGTATTCTCGGCAATACCGCCGTGTTCAAAACCAAGGAGCAGACGGTCGCGTTCCTCGCTGAACTTGGGCTTACCCGGCAGTAATCGGCCCCGCGCTGATAAACCGCAGCACTATTTTCCGATGTTTGAGGAGAGGTAATGACTGATTTCGTGTTTCGCAACATCGACAATTCCGCAGGTTCCGCCACCATCAGCGACCGCGGCGCGCATCTGCTGCGCTGGCGGCCGCTGAGCCAGGCCACGGATGTGGTGTTTGCACCTTCTTCGGTGGTGGTTGCTGAAGGTAGGCCGCTGGGCGGCGGTGTTCCGGTGATATTCCCGTGGTTTGGGCCCGGCTTTGCCGACGGCCATGGTCTTGGCAAAAAGCCGAATCATGGATTCGTTCGTACCAGACAGTGGCATCTCGATGCTGAGTCCTTCAGCAATAGCTATGCGCATTACAGCCTGACCGAGGCTGATGTGCCTTCCGATATGCTGCCTTGGTTCGAGGGGGATGCCGTGCCCAGTTTCCGTGCTGATTATGAGGTGCACGTTGCCGATACCCTTACCATGACGCTTACAGTGACCAACACTGGAGCCACGCCGTTCTCCTATGAAGCCGCACTGCATACGTATTTCCACGTCAGCGATGTCTCGCAGATTCGCCTCACCGGTCTTGAGCACGCACATTATGAGGATGCGACCAATGGTTTTGCGCCGTGTGAGCAGCCGGACGAGGCCGTGACGTTCGATGGCCCGGTGGATCGTGTATATGCCTCGACTGCCGCAGTGGAACTGCATGACGAAGGTTTTGGTCGCACGATTCATGTTGCCAAGTCCGGCTCTGCGCAAACCGTGGTGTGGAACCCCGCCGAACCGTACGGCGTGCTGGTCAATGATTCCGTCAACGAGGAATGGCGTCACTTCGTATGCTGCGAGGCCGCCGCCTGCCGCGAACACGCGGTAAGACTTGAACCCGGCGAGTCCCATGCGCTCACCCAAACGCTCTCTGCGGCATAAACGAAAAGAGGTCCGCCATCGCTGGCGGACCTCTTTGTTTGGCTGCTTAGCTTACTGAGCCGATTCAGCGCCCTCGCGACGGGCGCGGGACACGGCGTACAGGCTGATGCCCGCGGCCACCGAAGCGTTCAGCGATTCCACGGACGAGCTGATCGGAATGCCGGCAATCGCGTCGCAGGATTCGCGCACCAATCGGCTCAGGCCACTGCCTTCCGATCCCAGCACCACCACGAGCGGATCGGTTTCAAAACCGGTTTCGCCCACGAGCTTGTCGCCACCGCCGTCCAGGCCGACTACGTAGTAGCCGCGCTCCTTCAGGCCTTCGATCGCCTTGGTCAGGTTCACCACGCGAGCCACCGGCATGTGGGCCGCTGCGCCAGCGGATACCTTCCATGCTGCGGCGTTCACCGAAGCGGAACGACGCTCGGGCAGAATCACGCCGTTGGCACCGAATGCGGCTGCCGAACGAATCACGGCACCCAGGTTCTGCGGGTCGGTCACGCCGTCCAGCGCAATGAACAGCGGGCGGGCCGCGATGCGTGCGGCGGCCGAATTCGCAGCCTCCATGGCCTTGGCCTTCTTCTCGGCACGGTCGGCCAATTCCCTCAGAGAGGAGTACTGGAACGGATCGACCTTCAGAATCACGCCCTGATGGTTGCCGGAGCGGGCGATACGATCCATCTCCAGACGATCGGCCTCCAGCATGTGCAGTCCGTTCATGCCGGCGATCTTCACGATTTCGCGGGTGCGGTCGTCATGCTCGATGCGCGACATGATGTACAGCGTGGAAGAAGGTACGCCCACGCGCAGTGCCTCCAGCACGGAATTGCGGCCGTACACCAGATCCGAGGTGTCCGCCGAAGCGAACTTGTCCACTCGGCGGCGAGCCGCCAGGCGCGGGTCGGCCATCTGCCGGCGTTCCGCCGCCTTCTTGGCCTTGTATGCCTTGTGGTAGACGCGGTCCTCGGCCTTCGGAGTGGGGCCGTAACCCTTCAGTTTGTTGCGATGCTTGCCACCCGACCCCTTGGTCGGTCCTTTTTTGATAGCCATAGGTGCTATTGTCCCAGCACCCCGCGCCAAAACGCGGCTATTCCGCCGTCGGTAGCCGGTAAGGTATTGAGAGTGAAGAAGCAGCGCATGATATTCGGACTGTCCCTGCTGTATTGGGGATTATGGTTGGCGATTCTGATTCTGTGGATGGGTCGCTTCGTGACGTCGTTCCTGTCGATCTACCTGGTCTCCGCGCTGCACCTCGGCGAAGGCGTTGTGGGCGCGGTCGTGGCCATGTACGGTTTCGGCGCCATCATCGGCTGTCTTTTCGGTGGCGCGCTGTCCGACCGGTTCGGCCGCCAGTCGATGATCATCATCGGCGAAATCGGCGCGGCCGCCGCTCTTCTGGTCGTCTCCGTCCTCGCCGATCCCGTGGCGTTGGGCGCGGCCCTGTTCGTATACGGCGCGTTCGCCTCGCTGCCCAGTCCAGCCATCGCCGCATACATCGCCGACGTGGTGCCTCCCAAGCGTCAACAGCGCGCCTATGTGCTGCAATCATGGGCCATCAATTTCGGGTATGCGATCGGCCCGATCGTGGCCAATCAGCTGATCAAGATCTCCTATTCGCTGATGTTCTACGTCGAGGCGGCGGTGATGATCGCCGTCACGATATTGCTGATCGTGTTCTTCCGCGAAGTGAGGCATCTGACGACTTCGGCGCCGGCGGCCCGCCCCGAGGGCGCCATGTCTCGCAATTGGCGGCGCGTGCTCACCGATACTCCATTCCTCGGCTTCTCCCTGCTGATGTTCGGCTACTTCCTTGTGTACTTCCAAAGCACCTCCGGCCTGCCCATTGCCATGACGGACCTTGGTCTGGGGTTGGGCGACTATTCGGTGCTGTTGACCATCAACGGCGGCATGCTGTGTCTGCTGCAGATTCCCGCCATGAAACTGTTCGCGCGCATGGGCAATTCGCGTGTGCTCGTGATGGGCCTTGCGGTGACCGCCATCGGCTATGCGGTGCAGGCCGTGGCCCATTCATGGGGCGGGTTCGCGCTTGCCGTAGTGCTGTGGACGCTGGGCGAGCTGGGCACGTTCCCCATCGCCACCACCACGGTCGCCGCCATGGCGCCCGCCACCGCCCGCGGCACGTACCAGGGCGTCTATAACGTGGTGTGGTCGGTGTCGATCGCATTGGCGCCGCTGATCGGCGGCTGGGTGATCGGCGGCTTCGGCGGGCGGATGCTGTGGATCGCCTGCACGGTGGTGTTGGTCGGCGTCACCGTGGGCCTGCGGGTCACCAAGGGTTCCCGAGACGCCGCCATGGCCGCCGCGATGGGTGCAGAGGACGATTCTCAGTAAGAACCGTGCACCCATCCGAACTGTTTCCGCACAAACGAACATGACCGAAAATGGCGGCATTCCGCGGCTCAGACGCTTTGCATGTTCGATTAGGTTTCCGAAATCCGCGCACGGTTCTCCGAGCCTTGATTTCAGTGCGCTGAGTTGCGGCGCATGACGTCTGTGGCGTACTATTATCCGTTGAAAGCGGTACTCGCCCCGCCGGATATCGGCCGGTCCAATGGAGGGTCGGCGCGTGACGGCGGAGCAGGGCACAGAGAAGTACTCCACCGCTGGAAAACCCGCATGAAGGGAGAAAGAAATGAAAGCCTATATTCAGCGACTAGGCCGCGCGCTGATGCTGCCCGTCGCCTGCCTGCCCGCCGCGGCGCTCTTCCTGGGCATCGGCTATTGGATCGATCCGAGCGGTTGGGGTGGCGGCAACGTCATCGCCGCCTATCTGTGCAAGACGGGTTCGGCGATCCTCGACAATCTGGGCTTGCTGTTCGCCGTTGGCGTGGCCGTCGGCATGGCCCGTGACAAGGACGGCGCCTCGGCCCTGTCCGGTCTGGTCGGTTTCATGACCATCACCACGATCATGGGCTCGGCCTCCATGTTCCTGGGCTTCGACGCCGAGAACCCGCCGGCCGCCTTTGCTCCTGGCGCCATCGGCAACAAGAACGTGTTCTTCGGCATCATGGTCGGCTGCGTGTCCGGTGCGCTGTACAACCGTTTCAGCAAGACCAAGTTGCCCGACTTCCTGGCCTTCTTCTCCGGCCGTCGCTGCGTGCCGATCCTGACCGCCGCGCTGATGTCGGTCATTTCCCTGGTGCTGTTGTTCGTGTGGCCGCTGGTCTACAACGGTCTGGTCGCCTTCGGCGAGTCCCTGATGGGTATGGGCGCGGTCGGCGCCGGCATCTACGCCTTCTTCAACCGTCTGCTCATCCCCACGGGTCTGCACCACGCCCTCAACAACGTGTTCTGGTTCAACCTTGCCGGCATTGATGACATCACCAAGTTCTGGAACGGTGTGGGCGGTCTCAACGGCACCACCAAGGCTGTGCTGGCCACCGGTGGATTCCAGCCGTGGGGCGAGTACGTCACCGGCATGTACCAGGCCGGCTTCTTCCCGATCATGATGTTCGGCTTGCCTGCGGGCGCGTTTGCCATCTACCGCTGCGCCAAGCCGGAGAACCGTCGTACCGTCGGCTCCCTGATGCTCGCCGGTGGTCTGGCCGCCTTCCTCACCGGTGTGACCGAGCCCCTGGAGTTCTCCTTCATGTTCGCCGCCTTCCCGTTGTACGTGGTGCACGCGCTGCTCACCGACCTGTCGGTGTTCATCGCCGCGTCCTTCCAGTGGATCGCCGGCTTCAACTTCTCCGCCGGCTTCATCGATTGGTTCCTCTCGCTGCGTGTGCCGCAGGCGCATATGCCGTGGATGCTTATCGTGCAGGGCCTGGTCTTTGCGGTCATCTACTACTTCGTGTTCACGTTCATGATCAAGAAGTTCGACCTCAAGACCCCGGGCCGTGGCGATGGCGTTGACGATGAGGGCTCCGCCGCCGTGGCGGGCATTCTCGACACCGGCGCCGCCCCGGCCGCCGCGGTCTCCCGCGACAAGTACGCCGCGCTGGCCGCGAAGCTCTACGCGCTGCTTGGCGGCAAGGCCAATATCGTCGACATCGAGAACTGCGTGACCCGTCTGCGTCTGGGTGTCAAGGACACCGCCAAGGTGGATGTGGACGCCATCCGCAAGCTGGTGCCCGGCGTGAAGGTCATCGACGACAGGAATGTCCAGGTTGTGGTCGGCACGCAGGTGCAGGCTGTGGCCGATGCCATGGAAGAGCTGCATAAAGCCTAGCGCTTGGCGCTCTGTCGCTTGGTATGACGGATGGGCTGCGTGACGTCGACATGATCGGCGTCACGCAACCCATCCGTTATCGTCCATCATTGGTTTTCAAGGAGTCATTATGGGATTGTTCTCCGGTTTGTTCCACAACAGCGATGAGGCGGCGCCCGCCCCCGCAGCGACGTCGGTTCTCGCCCCATGCGATGGTGTCTGGGAGTCCATCGAGAAAGTGCCCGACGACACGTTCGCCGCCAAGATTCTGGGCGATGGGTTCGGCGTGGTGCCGTCCTCCGGGCTGGTCGTCGCCCCTGTTTCCGGAACGGTGACCACCGTGGCCGACGCCAAACACGCCGTGGGCATCACCACTCCGGGCGGTGTCGAGGTGTTGGTGCATATCGGCGTCGATACCGTGCAACTCAAGGGCGCGCCTTTCACGATGCTGGTGAGTGCCGGGCAGACGGTCTCAGCCGGCGATCCCATCGAGAAGGTCGATTTCGATGCGGTCAAGGCCGCGGGCAAAGCCACCGACGTCATCGTGGTGTTCACCAACCCGGCCACCATCGCCGCTTTGGATCTTACCGGTTCCGGTACGGTGGCCGTCGGCGCGCAAGTGGGCACCCTCGCCGTCAGATAAGCCGATTCGAGCTCGAGGCGCGCACGACGAGTTCCGGTGGCAACGAGATGTGCGTGGGATTCCCGGGCCCGATTTCGATGAGACGCAAGACCTCGGTGACGATACGCGCGTACGGCGGACGCACCGAGGTCAGGGCGGGCAGCGCGGCCGCAGCGATGGGCGAGTCGTTGTACCGCTCGACGATGTCCGCGCCCAGCTCGCCCGTCATGGCTTGACCAGTGTGCCGCCGGGTTATGGAATAATGGCATCGTACGCATCGGCTGCAATTGCGTCGATGCCCATAACCGCGCAGTCCTGCGCCGCCCGGGAGAGACAACCCGGTGCCGGCGCGAGGCTGACTACTCCGCGGCGATACCAAGGAGAACACCATGGATGATCGTAACGATCAATCCGCAAAGTCCGCGACCGCAACGAACGGGGTCGTGGAATCGGAAGAAGTGCGCGCACAGGAAGCGCTATTGGGGGATACTGATCCAAGTCTGACCAGCGTCGACGACGTGGCCAAAGCCCTGAACGTCGACCCATCCCACGGCCTGAGCGAGGAAGAAGCCAAGCGCCGACTGGCCAAATTCGGCCCGAACGAGCTCGCCAGCGCCCCGCCCGTACCGAAATGGAAGAAATTCCTGGCCCAATTCCAAGATCCGCTGGTCTACCTGCTGATCGCGGCCACTATTATCTCGGTGATCGCTTGGTTCATCGAAAAAGCCAATGCGCAGCCCGGCGCGGAAGGCGGCGAGGCGCTTCCGTTCGACGCCATCGTGATCATCTTGATCCTGATTGTCAATGCTGTGCTCGGCTACATGCAAGAAGCCAAGGCCGAGGCGGCCGTCGAAGCGCTCGCACAAATGACGGCCCCGCAGACTTCGGTGCTGCGCGATGGCAAGGTCATGCGCATCAACACCGCCGACGTGGTTCCCGGCGACATCATCGTCCTTGCCGAAGGCGACTCGGTCTCTGCCGATGGACGACTGGTCAACGCGGCCAGCCTGCGCATTGCCGAAGCCTCCCTGACCGGCGAATCCGTGCCGGTCGGTAAGAAGCCGGATACGCTCACCGAAGCGAAGGCCCTTGGCGACCGCGCCAATATGATCTTCAACGGCACATCCGTCACGCAGGGCACAGGCCGTGCCATCGTGACCGGCACCGGCATGAACACACAGGTCGGTAAGATTGCCGACATGCTTTCCGCCACCGAGGACGAGAAAACCCCGTTGCAGAAGGAGATGGATTACGTCTCCAAGATCCTCGGCATTGCGGTGTGCGTCATCGCTGTCGTGGTGCTGGTGGCGCTCGCCGTGCTGGAAGGCTTCAACGACGTCCATGACGTGATTGATTCCTTGCTGCTGGCCGTCTCGCTTGCCGTGGCCGCCGTGCCGGAAGGTTTGGCCGCCATTCTGACCGTGGTGCTGGCGCTTGGCGTGCAGCGCATGGCGGCCCACAACGCGATCGTCAAGAAGCTGCATTCGGTGGAAACCCTGGGATCCGCTTCCGTGATCTGCTCGGATAAGACCGGCACGTTGACCCGTAATGAGATGACCGTGGAACGTGTGGTCACCCCGTCCGGCGAAGTGCAGATCACCGGCACCGGCTATGCGCCCGAAGGGCGTATGGTACTGGCCGGCGGCGTCGATCCCGAGTCCGAGCAGGCCCGGATTATGGCCGATGAGGTCGTCGCCACGCTTGTGGCCGGCACGCTTGCGAATGACGGTGAACTGCGTGAGGAGAACGGCCGCTGGGAGATTGTGGGCGACCCCACCGAAGTCTCGCTTATCGTGGCCGCCCGCAAAGTCAAGGCCGATCGCAAGATCAAGCGCTACATGCGCGTGGGCGAGATCCCGTTCACCTCCGAACGCAAGCGCATGTCCATCATCGCCAAGGACAGCACCGATGCCGACAATCTCACCGTGTTCGCCAAGGGCGCGCCCGACGTGCTGTTGAGCTACTGCACGCGCATCCGCGTGGGTGGTCAGGTCCGTAAGCTCACCGAAGGCGATCGCCAGTCGATTCTCGCCACCGTCGAACGTCTCTCCTCCGAGGCCTACCGTACGCTTGGCGAGGCCTGCCGTCCGCTGGAAACCAGTTCTTTGGCTGATGTGCCCGGTGTAAGCGTCAACGCTGCAGGCCAGGTGTCCGACATCGCCGATCAGGCCGAAGCCATCGAAACCGATCTCATCTGGAATGGCATGGTCGGCATTATCGATCCGCCGCGTACTGAGGTGCGTGATTCCGTGGCCGAGGCCCATCGTGCGGGCATCCGCACGGTGATGATCACCGGCGACCACCCGCTGACCGCCGCCCGCATCGCCTCCGACCTTGGCATCATCGCCAAGGACGACAAGGCCCTGACCGGCGACCAGCTTGACCAGCTGCCCGATGAGGCCGCACTCGACAAGGCCACGTCCGAAGTGTCCGTGTATGCGCGCGTGGCCCCCGAGCACAAGCTCAAGATCGTCGAATCCTTGCAGCGCCAAGGCAATATCGTGGCCATGACCGGTGACGGCGTGAACGACGCGCCGGCCGTCAAGTCCGCGGATATCGGCGTGGCCATGGGCATCACCGGCACCGAGGTGACCAAGCAGAGCGCCAAGATGATTCTGGCGGACGACAACTTCTCCACCATCGTGGCCGCCGTACGCGAGGGCCGCGTGATCTTCGACAACATCCGCAAGTTCCTGCGCTACCTGCTGAGCTCCAATGTGGGCGAAGTGTTCACCGTGTTCCTCGGCGTGGTGCTGGCCGGCTTCCTCGGTATCCGTCAGCCGGAATCCGTGGGCGTCGCCGTACCGCTCCTCGCCACGCAGCTGCTGTGGATCAACCTACTGACCGATGCGGCCCCCGCACTCGCCATGGGCGTGGATCCGCAAACCGACGATGTGATGGGTCGTAAGCCGCGTAAGATGACCGATCGTGTGATCGACGCCTCCATGTGGGGCGACATCATCTACATCGGTGTCATCATGGCCATCGTCACACTGATCGGCATGGATATGCACTTGTCCGGCGGCCTGTTCACCGACCGCTCGGTGGATGCCATCGGCCATGAGGCACAGATGACCGAGGCTCGTACCATGGGCTTCACGATTCTGGTGTTCGCCCAGCTGTTCAACGCGCTCGCCTCCCGCTCCCACCTGCAGTCCGTGTTCGTGGGCTTGTTCTCCAACAAGTGGCTGTGGGGCGCGATCGGCCTGTCCGTGGCGCTGCAACTTGTGGTGGTCTATGTGCCGTTCCTTAACGGCCCGTTCGGTACCGTTGCGCTCAGCCCGATGGCTTGGGTGGAGTGCATCGGCCTGGCTGCGATTGTGCTGATTGCTTCCGAGCTGCGCAAGATTGTGTTGCGCGCGATGGCTAAGCGACAGTAACGCCAACGGATAGCACCAAATAACAATAAGGGCGGGTCAAATCCTGTTGTAGGATTTGACCCGCCCTTTATATGCGGAACGCAGAACTACTAGTTGCTACCAGTGCCGCTATTCATCCCGCTTGAGCTGTCGGCTTCTTCTTCGGCCTTCTTCTGAGCCTCAGCCGCCGCAGCCTCTTCCTGAGCCTTCTTCTCAGCCTCAGCTTGTGCTGCCGCATCGGCGTCAGCCTTTTGCTTGGCCTGCATTGAAGCGTTCACGTCGGCCTCGGCCTTCTGCAGCTTGGAAATGGCGTTATTCACGTCGGCCTCGGACGGGTTGGAGCTGCTTGCCACGGTGTTCGCCTCGGTAATGGCGGTCTGCAATGCGGTGCGAGTATTCTCATCGGCCACGTTGCCGGCCGAGTTGTCCAGAATGCCCTGAGCCTGCGAAACGGCCGAGCTGAGGTTCGACTTCAGCGAGTTGGTGTTTGCCGTCTTCTTGGAAGCATTGACGGCCTTGATGGCGCTGTTGATGGCATCCGTCTTATCGGCGGCGTCGCTGACCTTGCTCTGCATGTCTTCGGTCTGCTTCTTCAACTCATCTGCGCTGAGCTTGGAATCGCAGGTAGCGGTATCGGCCGGGGTGCCAGCATCCTGCACCGCTTGATTCAACGTGGTGATGGTGTTGACGTCGGCCACGTCACTGGTGGGCGTCTGCGCGCTGGTCTGACCGTTCGTGATGGCGGTGGTGAGCTTCTTCTTGGCCGAATCATACTGCTTGGCTGCTGCCTTGCATTCGACTAGCGCCGCCGCTTGGCTCACCTTGCTGCTGTTGGAATGCCACCAGAACAAGCCTCCGGCAATCAACGCCACGACCACAACCACGGCGATGACAATGCCGACGGTTTTGCCCGTGTTTTTCTTGCCGCCGCCTTGATGACGAGGCTCGTGTTCTTCGGGCTCTTCTTCATCAGCGAACTGATCGAGTGGTGGAATGGTGGGCGGTAGTGTCGCCGGCTGTGCGGGAGCCGCAGCCGGTACTTCGGACAGCTGAAATACCTGAGTCGCCTGCATATTTTCAGCAGGCATCGCCTGGGCTGGGGCTGCCGGCATGGCGACGGTCTGCCCAGAAGTGGCGCCGGTACCGTATGCCGGGGTTGTGGGCTGTCCAAACTGAATCGGCTGGAATGCTTGAGTTGCCGCAGTCGCGTCATATGAAGGTACAGCCTGCGTCGGCTGGGTCGGTTGCACAGGTTGGAATGACTGCGTTGCTTGTGTCGGCTGTGCTGACTGGAATGCTTGGGTTGCTTGTGTCGGCTGTACTGGTTGGAATGCCTGCGTCGGCTGCGCGGCTGGCCATACGGGTTGTGTGGGCTGCGCAGGCTGTGTTGCCTGAGTCGCAGGTGCTGGGGGAACCGGAGGCACTACTGGCTTGGATGGTTCTTCAGGGTGCTGGAAGTCGAATTGGAAACCGCCATCACTGTTGGTCATAACATCTCCTTGAAGCGATATGCGAATGGCCGGCAGGTACCGGCCGAAATAACGAATTGCAGTGCTCAGTCAGTAATGTGAGCGCAGTAGAAATTCTCGTAGGAGCGGCTTGGGGTAGGTCCACGCTGGCCCTGATAATGGGAGCCGGTGCCTTGCGAGCCGTACGGGTGCTCGGCCGGCGAGCTCAGCTGGAAGAAGCACATCTGGCCAATCTTCATGCCGGGCCACAACTTGACCGGCAACGTCGATACATTGGACAGCTCAAGCGTAATATGCCCCTCGAAGCCAGGATCAATAAAGCCGGCGGTCGAGTGGGTCAGAATACCCAAACGGCCCAGTGAGCTCTTGCCCTCAAGGCGTGCGGCAATAGTCGGATTGAGCTTGACGTACTCCCACGTGGAGCCCAGTGCAAACTCACCGGGGTGCAGAATCCACGGTTCGTCAGGGGCCACTTCAAACTGTTCGGTGAGCGCTCCCTGATTTTCGGCGGGATCCACATAGGTATATGCGTGATTGTTGAACAGGCGGAAATAGCGATCCAGCCGTACGTCGATGGAGGCGGGCTGCACCATCTCCGGTGTCCACGGATCCAGAGAGATGTGACCAGCGGACTGAGCGGCGAGAATATCGCGGTCGGACAGCAGCATGAAAACTCCTTGCGGCAGAACAAATACTGTTCCTAAGTCTAGCGCCCCGTGCGGAAACAGTATTAGAGCCGATACAGTAGCCGGCAGCGCCCAAGCGCAAAATTTTCAGGTTATTCTCAGAGAACCTCAGAGATAGACACAGAATCGAGTGGTTATATAAAAAATGTCAGCGAAGAGCTGATCAGGAGCCGCAGCAGCTCCCGACAATTGAACCCCTTTCTTCTTCTCTCTCCTTTCTCTCCCCGGCGGCAACTCCGCCGGGGTTCTTTTTTTGCTTAGTCGATTCATCCTGCGGAATGACGACCACTCACACGGTGGGGCGGTACACTGGGGCTATCGGCAGGGAGGGCGGTCCAGATGGCAAGTAATAACGAGGATTACGATTTCTTTGACGACGGGCAGTACAACGGTTCGCGCCGCGCTCGCCGCGAACAGCAGTATTCTCGGGGGTGTGGCTCTGGTCGGCGTGCGATCAAGCTGAAAGTCGATAGCCCTGCATCCAAGTTGTTGCGGCGTATCGCATTAATTACCGGATTGCTGGCCGTAGTGGTGGCTGTCTTATCGGCGGCCCATGAGATTGCGCCCGAATCCATCGGCTTTTTGGTGAATGTGCGAGGTCGGTATATCGCGGGCACTGCGGCTGTGCTGATCGGACTTACCCTGATTCTGGTGATTTCGTCGCGTGTCACGATGCCGCGTCACTCCACGCATGGGGGAGTGGGCGCAGGCGGCATCGTCACATTGGTTCTGGCCGCGGCTTGTTTGGTGGTGGGTGTGGCCGTGGGCGTACTGTTCCCACAGGGTTTGATTCATCCCGCCGTCAATGACAAAGCGCCGGTAGACAATACCGCACAAATGGAGCAAGGTATTGAACGGACGGTTGGCGGCGCGTGCAAGGACGGGTGGCAAGGATTGGATGCGGGCGGTCTGCCTGGCATCACCACCGTGCAGATGTGTGCTGATCCGCGTGTTGCGTTCGTATCCTTTGACTCCGAGGCCTCGGCTGCGATGAGCCGGGCGCCAATCAAAAGCGAAATCACTGAATTGTTGGGCCAGCATGCCGACAACGAGAAGACGCAAGGCGACTGGCGTTTGCTGAATGGCAAGCGCTGGATGGTGTTCGGCGAGGCCGACAATATGACCGCGCTTCAGCAGCAGTGGGGTGGCACCCTCGAAACCATCGCCGCAGCCAAAGATGGCACGGACGGTGGCAATGCCGCAGTGTGACCGAAATCATGCCAGTTGAGCACTTCACAACAGCCGAACGCCGTATATTGTGGTGGTATGAGCAACGAAGCGAATGCAAGTCGGCCCTTAATCGGCCGTGAATCCACTGCCGTGCCTGGGCATTTTGGCGAGCCGCTTTCAGTGGAATACAGCGTGACCTCGCGCGGCGGCTTCGACCAGCACCCCACTCATCCGTTATTCCTATGCTTGCATGGCTGGGGCTCCAGCGAAGAAGACATGGCGGGCATCATGCGCCTCATCGCCCCCTACAACGATTTTGTAGCGTTGCGCGGCCCACTGGCACTTGCCAAGGCTCCCGAACGCAGTGAAATGCCCGGCAACTACGCGTGGCTCCATGACGCTCTGCCGGTCGGCGATGATCTTGATTATGACGCGTATGCAGCCGCCACTGCCGTCGATCGGTGGGTGGCTGCCAACATTCCCGCTGACCGTGATGTAGTACCGCTCGGCTTCTCGCAAGGTGGTCTCGTCGCCGTGCATCTACTGCGCATCAATCCCGAACGCTATCGTGCTGTCGTATCGTTGTCTGGTTTCAACGCGCCCGGTCAAGTACCCGGCACCGCTCCCGCCGACGATCGCTTGGCCAATTACGATATCCCCGTGTTCTACACCTACGGCAAAAACGATGGCGTGATTCCCAAGTACGAATTATTCGCTACTGCCGCTTGGCTTGTGAGGAGCATACGTGGCTCAAAACCAAGAGCTATCGCGGCCTCGACCATAATGTGAGTCTTGAGGAATTCGCCGATCTGCGCCAGTGGTTGCTGGATAACGACATCACGTCTGGCGTGCTGTAATACTTGCCTGATTCATGGCACTGGGTGGTGATGAAGCGATGCGGCCGCACCATGTGCAGTAATCGGATGCAACGGAGACCCGCACGCACTCCGGTCATAGACTAAAGTCCCATGAGCGAAGTGAGTGCCGAAGAAAACCATGTGGACGAATCCCCGCGCGGCATTGCGGTGATGGTAGTAGTGGGCGTGCTTGTTGGTTTGTTGTCTGGACTGTTCGGCATCGGCGGCGGTACCATCATCGTACCTGCACTGGTATGGCTTGGCCTGACCCAGCGTCATGCGGCCGCCACTTCAGTGCTGGCGATTATCCCTACGTCAGTATCTGGCGTGCTGTCTTACGCGGTCAACGGCAATGTCGATTGGATTGCCGCGTTGCTGGTGTTCATCGGTATGTTTGTCGGCGGCCAGATTGGCTCACTACTACTGTCCCGATTGTCGGAAGTCGTGCTGCGTTGGGCATTCGTGGTGTTCATGGCATTCGTCATTCTCAGCCAGCTCATATTCGTGCCTTCGCGTGATTCCTCGATTGAGTTGAACCTCGTTACCGGCCTGTTGATGGTGGTATTCGGCGTAATCGCCGGCATCCTGGCCGGCCTGCTTGGTGTGGGCGGTGGTGCCATTCTTGTGCCATCGTTATCGATTCTGTTTGATGCTTCGGATCTGATTGCTCGCGGCACTTCATTGTTGGCCATGTTCCCGAACGCCGTCACCACTACGGTGGCCAATGTTCGCCGGCGCATGGTGCATGCCAAGGTCGGATTGATTATCGGCATCGTAGCCGCATTGACTGCGCCACTGGGCACGTGGATTGCCGAGGCGATGACCCCACGCACTGGCGAAATCCTGTTCGCCACATACCTAACAGTGCTCCTCATCCGCAGTGTCTGGGTAGCCCTCAAAATCACGAGAAAGTAGCATCCTTGGCTCTCCCCTCAGAGAGGGGAGAGCCAAGAAATTTAGATGCCGGAATCGGCGTCAACCTGCATGACGTATATATTGCGCCTGAGCGAACGTGCTTGTGCACGGTTGATGTCGCCGGCCTCAAGCATGTCCTGAATCACACTGAGCTCAATACCGTAGCTCTCGCGCTTCACCTCTTCGACCTGCGTGATTGCCTCAGTGGTGCCGCTCATATTTGGCCGTGCCTGCAGCGAGCCCTCAGCGCGACGGTAATCCAAAAGCAGCGCTGAACAATGCTCGGTGTTGTAGGTGTCGTTGCCCATCTCGTCCACCAGCCGGTCAATCACATGATGAATCGCTTCAACCTGCAATTCGCGTGTGCGGGCAAAAATCTGATCCTCGCTCACCAGCGGCGTGGTATGGCGAATCTTCGAGACGGTGCGCTTGGCGTAGTTGCTCACTTGGCGCTGCAACATGCGTGCACGTCCACGAATCTGCGATACCGCATGACCGGAAGTCGGATCGGTGGAGGTGTGGCGCAACGTATTCATGATCTGGTCAAGCATGCGTTCGCAAGCTTCCACATTCAGCTCCTGCGTGGCTGAATCCGCCGCCGGATGCGCCTTGGTTTCGGCAAGGCGGTCACGCACAAATTCCTTCTCCCAGTGCAATGCCTCGATTTGTAGCTTCTCCAACCCCTGCGGGTCGGCTTCGCCGATGTGCTGCTGCAAGCGGCCAATGCGCTTGGTGTACTGGTCGATAACCATAAGCACTGCACGTCGGTTCTCAGGCGTGATACGGCCAGTCAGTTCTTCCACGGTGGAGCGGAGCACCTCAATGGTGACCGGTATCATCTCCGCGCCGGGATCGCGGTTGCGGTTCGGAGCTAGCAGCGGTAGCAGGAAGTTGGCTAGCAGCAATGTCACGATAATCACGCCGGAGGCGATGAAAATGAGTTCGTCGCGCATGGGGAATGCCGCGCCGCCCGCAATGTAATACGGGATAGTAAACATCAACGACAGCGTGATGGTGCCCTTGGGTCCGCCGAACGTCATCACGGCGGCCGACCTCCAGCGCTCAGGGGTCATTTTGCGTCGCATGCCGGTGTTCATGTCGCGGGCGATGCGCAGCATGGCGGTGATCCAGAGGAAGCGCAGCACAATCACCACCAAAGTGACGAGCAGAATAATGCCGATGAGCACGGTGTTGCTGATGTATGGGTCGGACCAGCTGGCCTGCATGGCTCGCGGCAGCTGCATGCCTAGCAGGATGAACACGGCGCCGTTGAGGGAAAAGCTCAACACTCCCCACACGGAGGAAGACACAATATTCGTGCGGGCCACGTTCGGGCCCACTCCGGTACGGTCGAAACGGATGAACAGACCGGCTGCCACCACTGCCAGAATGCCGGATACATTGCATTCCTCCGCACCTAGATACAGCAGGAATGGCAGGAAGAGTTCCATCAAAATACGGGTGGTGGTGGTCTCCCAACCGAGGGAGCGTACGGTCTCGAACACCCAGTTGGCGCATCCGGCCACCAGCAGACCGAACAGCGTGCCGCCAAAGAACGAGATCACGAATTCACCGGCGGCTTGGCCCACGGCAAAGTCTCCGGTGAATGCTGCAGCAAGTGCAAACTGGAAGCCGACGATGCCGGAAGCGTCATTGAATAGGGATTCGCCTTTGAGTACGCTGCGCTGACGTTGGGACAGTGAAGCCTCTTTGCCCAAGGAACTCACGGCCACTGCATCGGTCGGGCCGAGCGCCGCGCCTAGGGCCAGAGCGGAAGCCAAGGTAATCGAAGGCCATACGGCATGCAGCGTGAATCCCACTGCGGTCATCGTCACGATAGCCAGACCAATCGCCAAGGATAGGCTCAAATCCAACGTTTTCAGCAGGGCGGATTTGTCGATTTCATGCGCTTCGAGATACAGCAAGGGCGCGATGAACAGCACCATGAACAATTCCGGATCGAGCTTGGCATCCGGGAAGAACGGCAAGTAGGTGACCAGCACGCCCAGCACGATCTGCACCAGTGGTGTGGACACTCGCGGTACGAAACGACTGGCGAACGAACTCACCACCACTGCTGCGATAATGCACAGGATGAGCTCGAATACAGCCATGAGTGTCTCCCTTTCTTTTATCACTCAAAGTATATGAGCATCGTTAGGAACACATTAAGCTTCAGGCCGAGTGTGGCTGAGTTCGTATCATCTCGCGTGTGGCATGCGGTTGGATCATGTCGTTTTGCGTGGGACACGATGCGGAAACTGGCGATTTTTTCGTGTTGTCCCACTTGACCGTGTCCCATTAACAACATCAATCGATTGACATTCTTTATGTCCCACAAGCCCAAAACATGAAACGTTGGAATGTCGCCATTTCTTGAGGATGATGCTTTTCGCCGATTGAGAGGAGCGTGGGACATAATGCGGAAACTGGCCAAATTCACATCTTGTCCCACGGGGCAGGCCATGCACTCGTCCAGATGGGACATATCTGCTGAAAGTCGTTGATGACCGCAAGCCACGCGGCATACACTCGTTCATATGGGGCATATGGGATATGACGAGATGATGCACGGCGCGCTGGAGCTCGCCAAAAGGGCCGCGGCAGCCGGCGATGTGCCGGTTGGCGCAGTGGTGGTGGACGCCGACGGCCAAATCATCGGGCGAGGATACAACACACGCGAGGCCGATGGCGATCCACTGGCGCATGCCGAAATCATTGCCATGCGTGAGGCCGCCCGCGCATTAGGCTCGTGGAATCTCTCCGATTGCACACTGGCTGTTACGCTTGAGCCTTGCCCGATGTGCGCCGGCGCATGCGTCCAAACCCATATCGGCACCATCGTGTTTGGCGCGTGGGACTCCAAGCTCGGTGCTTGCGGGTCAATCTGGGATATCCCGCGCGATCCCCATATTGGTCACGCCCCTGAAGTGCATGGCGGTGTGGCAGAAGCCGATTGCCAGGCTCTCCTCAGCGCGTTCTTCGCTCATCGGCGGTAAATCGCTCAAATACTTACTTCATCCATCCAACACGCGGCACCAAGGCAACATATTCCATTTCTTCTACCATCACAATCAGTAGTTCAATGCATTCCGTATACGTCGAAGGAGACACTATGGCCCAGAACACCGCCACCTTCACCGGTACCGCCGCTGACGGAACCGCGCTCACCGCCATCTATCTTGCACAGCCCGATGCCAACGTGGCAATCGGTCTGGTCGCTGCCGGCGATGACCTGCCGCGTATCATTCATTGGGGTCGCCCGCTGAGCAATCCTGAGACCTTGCTCGCTGCGTACGATGCGCTCAAGCCGCAGCGCGTTTCCGGTGCACTCGATGACACCGCCTGGCCGTCCATCCTGCCGACTCAGGCCGAAAGCTGGATTGGCGAGCAGCGTGTGGTGCTGCGCCGCGACGGCATCGAACTCTTCCCCAAGTTCACCGTGACCGGTATGAAATCCGATGGTGTGGTGGCTGCTAGCCTCGATGCTGTGTCCGGCGACAGCTACACCGATGTGACTGGACGTGCCCGTACCACTGGCCCGGCCAACGTGCCCGGCGTGGCAATCACTGCGCGCGACGAAGAGCAAGGCGTGGAACTCGAATGGCATCTCGAACTTCTGCCCGGTGGTTTGGCCCGTCAGAAGGCCATCGTGACCAACCTGTTCGGAGCAGAAGCCGGTGCCGAGGCCCCGCTGGAAATCGGCAAGATCGAGCTCGGTTTCCCGCTGCCCGAATCCGCATCCGAAATCCTGACCACCACCGGCCACCATCTTCGCGAACGCAGCCCGCAGCGTCAGCCGCTCACCATCGGACGTTTTGAGAAGCCGCAGCTCGCAGGTCGCCCTGATTTCGATGCCTCCCTGCTGCTTACCGCCGGCGTTCCCGGCTTCGGCTTCGAGCATGGCGAGGCCTACTCGGTGCACGTGGGCTGGAGTGGCAACTCCGTGCTGTCCGCCGAGCGACTGCCGTACACGCAGGGTGTGATTGGCGGCGGCGAGCTGCTGTTTGGCGGCGAAGTAACGCTTGATGATGCAGCCGGCGAAGGCCAGAGCTCTTACGAAACCCCATGGCTGTTCGGCTCCTTCGGCGATGGTCTGAACGAGATTGCCGCACGCTTCCACTCCTATGTGCGTTCTTTACACCCGCGCTTGTTCTCGCACGGCCGTCCGGTAATCCTCAACACCTGGGAAGCCGTGTACTTCGACCACAACTTCGATACGCTCAAGGCGCTCGCCGACAAGGCAGCCGCTTCTGGCGTGGAACGATTCGTGGTGGATGACGGTTGGTTCGGTTCTCGCCGCGACGACACCTCCGGCCTTGGCGACTGGCAGATTTCTCAGGACGTATGGCCCGATGGCCCGAAGTCCCTCAAGGCGCTCGCCGATTATGTGCATGCCAAGGACATGGAGTTCGGCCTGTGGTTCGAGCCGGAAATGGTCAACCCCGATTCCGACGTGGCCCGCAACCACCCTGATTGGATTCTTTCGCCCACTGCCGGCCGTCTGCCGCTGCAGGGCCGCACTCAGCAAGTGCTCGACCTGACCAATCCGGAAGCTTTCGATTACATTTACAGCTGCATGGATCAGCTCGTCGGCGAGCTCGGCATCGACTACATCAAATGGGATCACAACAAGCTGGTCACTGAGCCCGGTTCTCGCCGCTCCGGCCGTCCGGCCGTGCATGCGCAAACTATTGCCGTCTATGAGATTTTCAAGGGCCTCAAGACCGCTCACCCGGGTCTCGAAATCGAAAGCTGCTCTTCCGGTGGCGGCCGTGTGGATCTCGGTATCCTCGAATACGCCGACCGTATCTGGGTGTCCGATTGCGTGGATCCGGTCGAACGCGCGGACATCCAGCGTTACACATCACTGCTTGTGCCGCCTGCCATGATGGGCGAGCATGTGGGTGCCAGCCCCGCGCACTCCACTCGTCGTGAGACCAGTCAGGAATTGCGCATGGCGATGGCATTCTTCGGGCACATGGGCATCGAATGGAACCTGCTCAAGGAGCCGGACGATGCACTTGCCAAGCTGGCAGTGTGGGTGGCCGAGTTCAAGAAGCATCGTGATTGGTTCGCCATCGATACCTGCGTGCACGCCGACTCCAGCGATCCGGCCGTGCGCCTCGATGGCATGGTGATGCCGAACCGCAATGCTGCCATCTACCGCTTCACCCAGCTGACCACGAGCCAGACCTATCCTGCCGCTCCCGTGCATCTGCCTGGCCTTGACCCCAAGCGCAAGTATCGCATCAGCCCGCTCGACCCAAGCCTGGACCTCGAAGGTCTGACCAATGGTCAAAGCACCCTCGGTTGGTGGAACGAAGCAGGCGTAGTCCTGACCGGCGAAGCCCTGCAGCGCTACGGCATCCGTCCCCCGTCCCTCCACCCTCAGCAGGCAGTACTGTTCAAGGCCGTGGCGTTAAGCTGACAGCCCAGTGGGCTGTCAGTAGCCATGGCCTGAGCGAAGCGATAGCTGAGTGAAGGTGGGATTGAGCCTTGCCGATAGGCAAGTCCGTAATTGCTGGTCGTGGCGGAGTGACCTACCCAATATGCTTCACGATTACACGGCTGGCAGCGGCTTTGGCCCAGAGCTGCCAGTCGTGATCCATAATCGTGAACTTCACCGGTTGAGTTTGGCTATGCCGATAGAAGCGGATGCCGTCACGCAGCGAATCGGTACCAAGCTTCGCCAAAAATGCCGATTCGCCGGCGATCATTACATGCCCCGGCATAGCGATGTTCGCCACGGTGGCCACCAGCGATCCCAATCGGAAGCAAGTGCGGTGCACTAGCTGGGAGGCTTGCGGCACATGGGCTCTGGCATCGTGCGCAAAATCATCGAAGGTCACTGCGCGGCCGATGATCGCCGAATACTGTTCCGCAATCGAATCGTCAGTCAGGCATTGCGAGCACCCGATATGCCCACTGGGGCAGCGCGGGCCCTCCGGGTCGATGAGCACATGCCCCACTAGGCCAAAACTCTTGTCCGGGTAACTGACCGGTTCGCCATGCACAGCCAGCGAATAGCCCACGCCCACGCCGATGGTCACTACGGCGAACGTATCCACGCCCACTCCCGGCCCGAACCAGGAGGCATCCACCAGCAGCGAATCGATATCGTTGAATACGCCACATGGCAATCCGGTGGCCTCGTACACCATTGCGCCTAAATCTGTGGTGCCCTCCCAGTGCAGGAATGGGGCGAACGTGACGATGGAATCATCGATCACGTGACCTCCGACCGCTACGCCCACGGCAGTGGGAGCGGGCAGGCCGGTGGCGGCGACATCATCAGAGCATTCACGAACCAGCGTGGCTATCGACGATGTCACATATTCTGCCGACTGATCAGCACCAATTGGTATCTCATGCCGGCCGGAAACCACCTCGCCATGCGCGTTCACGGCGGCCGACACAATGGATGTGCCGTGCACTTTGACGCCTACGAAGGTGCGTGCGTTCGAGCATAATACCAATGCGGTCTGCGGCCGGCCGCGACGATCCGAGCTCTCCTTGGGAGTAAACCGTTCAGGCAGCTTGCCTGTAGTTCCGGCCACAGCCGGCAGTTCTTCGATGACTCCGGCATAAATCAAATCGCTGGTAATGCGGGAGAGCGCACCTTGGCTCAATCCCAGCATCTGTGCCAATGTGGTGCGCGCAATCGGCCCATATTGGGCGATGGCTGCCGCCACACGATGCGTATGCTCGGATCCGGAAAACCATTGCGGAATCGCATTGGCGTCAGACATGCTTAAGCCCCCTTTGCATTATTTATTGCGTTAATCACAAAATACCGCGCTTTTTGTTTCTTACGCAATTGGGCTCGCTGGCGCTGGGAATGAAATGGCGAAATCGTTACTTTTGAAAGTGGAAGAGCCGCCGGCGCTGAAGCCGGAGGGCAAGAGATAAAGGAGTCAACAATATGCTGTCCGATTCCCCACATTCAACGCCTAGACTGAAGCGTCTGGCCGTGCGCACTGCTGCTGTGGCGTGCGCTATCGCCGTCGGCTTCGGCCTGGCAGGCTGCGGATCGAGCACCGCAGGTACCGTTACGCTGGATTTCTTCCAGTTCAAGTCCGAGGCTGCAGACCAGTTCAAATCCATGGTCGCCGACTTCGAAAAGCAGAACCCGACCATCAAGGTCAACATCAACAACTCTGCCAACGCCCAGACCGATCTACGCACCCGCTTCGTCAAGAACCGCGTGCCGGACGTAATCACCTTCAACGGCGACATCAGCTTCGGCAACTTCGCCGCATCCGGTGTTTTCTACGACTTCACCGACGAGCCCATCGTGGACACCCTCAACCCCGGCATGGTGCAGATCGCCAAAAACCTGGTGCAGACCACCGATTCCTCCAAGAAGCGCCTGTATGGTCTGCCCTTTGCCGGCAACGCCTCCGGTTACATCTACAACAAGGCGCTGTTCCGCAAGGTAGGTCTCGACCCGGAGAACCCGCCGACCACGTGGACCGAGTTCACCGACATGCTCAACACCTTCAAGGACGCCGGCATCAATCCGTTGCAGGGCACAGTGGCCGACGCCTGGACCACCCAGGCCCCGCTCGCCTCGCTGACCGGTACGCTGGTTCCCGAGTCGAAATACACCGAGCTCAAGCAAGGCAAGACCACATTCCAGGAACTGTGGAGAACCGCAGTCGAGAAGGAATCCGAACTCTTCACCTACTCCACTGCCGATACTGGTGTCACCTACCAGCAGGGCACGCAGAACTTCGCCCAAGGCAAGGCCGCAATCATTCCGCTCGGTACCTACGCCATTCCACAGATCCTGCTCATCAACCCGGACATTGAACTTGGTTTCGCCCAGATGCCGGCCACCGATGACGCCAGCGAACAGATCCTCACCGCAGGCGACGATGTGATGCTGACCATCGGCGCAAACACCAAGTACCCCGAAGAATCGATGAAACTCGTCGAATTCCTCATGCAGAAGGATCAGCTCGACGCCTACGCCGATGCGCAGTCCGCCATCACCCCGCTCAAGGACACCTACTTCGGCAATGAGGCGCTGGAAACCGTGCGCCCGTTCTTCGAGGAAAACCGAGTGGCCGACTTCTGCGATCACTACATTCCTTCGTCCATCAATATCGGCGGCTACCTGCAGACCATGGTGACCTCCGGCAACACCGACCGCTTCCTGAACCAGATGCAGACCGAATGGGACAAGGTCCAAGCCAGGACCTTCGAGTGATCGGTAGGAGAGGAGAACATCATGTCACACGCAACTGCAACTAAGACCGCTGCTCCGGCCGCTAAGTCCGCTGCCAAGAAACCCGCCAAGAAGAAGGTTTCCGCCTTCTCCACCCGCAAAGTGGACCCCGCCTATTATTGGATGGCGGTTCCGGCGGCCATCATCTTCGCTTTCTTCCTCTACCTGCCATTTCTTGACGGCGTAAAGTATTCCTTCACCAATTCGCAGGGATACGGCGACTACAAGTTCATCGGCCTGAAGAACTACATCGCTCTCTTTCAAGACAACCGTGTGGGCCACGCCTACCTGTTCACATTCTTCATCGCCATTCTCATCACAGTGCTGATCAATGTGATCGCCCTGTTCCTATCGGTGATGCTGAACTCGAAGATCGCCTTCAAAAACGGCTTCCGTGCCATCTTCTTCATTCCCTACACCCTCTCCGTGTTGGTCATCGGCTACGTGTTCAAGTACATCTTCATGAACCCGTTGCCCGAGCTTGGCAAGGCGCTGGGCATCAAGTGGCTGTCCACTTCGCTGCTGACCAATGAGCAGCTCAGCTGGATCCCGATTGTTTTCCTCGCCGTCTGGCAGGGCATCGCCTACTCGGTGCTCATCTACCTCGCTGGTCTGCAGACCATTGACGATGAAATCTACGAGGCCGCCGCCATCGACGGCGTCAATCCCTGGCAGAAGTTCTGGAAGATCACCTTCCCGCTGATCGGACCGTTCTTCACCATCAACCTCGTGCTGTCCATGAAGAACGCGCTCGGTACCTTCGATCAGGTCGTCGCCTTGACCGATGGTGGCCCGAACTCCGCCACCGAAACCGTCACCTACCTCATTTGGAAGGGTGGCCTGACCGGTGGCGAGTACGCCTACCAGACCGCGAACGCCGTGCTCTTCTTCATCGTGCTGGCGATTATCGCCTTCGTGCAGCTGCGCATTTCCCGCAGCCAGGAACAAATCTGATTTAGGGGAGGATAAGAAATGACTACTGCAACAGTTGCTCCGTCCAAAGCCGGTAAGCCCGCCAAGTTCCGCAGGGATCACCGCATCAACTGGTGGCTGACCGCCGCTGTGGCAGTGCTGAGCCTGACCATTCTGATCCCGCTCTACTTCACCATCGTCACCGCGCTGAAGACCCCGGCCGAAGCCGGCACCTTCGCTCTACCCACCTCGTGGCAGTGGCATAACTTCGCCGACGCCTCCGCCAAGGTCAACTACCCGAAGGCCGCGCTCAACTCCGCGATTATCACGGTGGCCGCCGTGGTGCTCACCCTGCTGACCAACACCTTCGTGGCCTACGCCGTGGCCCGCAACATGGATAAGCGCTTCTTCCGCTTCCTGTACTACTTCTTCATCGCCGCCATGTTCGTGCCGTTCCCGGTCGTCATGCTGCCGATTGCGAAGCAGATGGGCTCCCTGCATCTGGACAACCAGGTCGGCCTGATCATCCTGTACACGGTGCTCGGCTTGGGCACGAACCTGTTCATCGCCACGGGCTTCATCCGTTCGATTCCGGTCTCGCTGGAAGAGGCGGCCCGCATCGATGGCGCATCCACGTGGCGCATTTTCTGGACCATCATCTTCCCGCTGATGAGCCCGATTAACGCCACCATCGCCATTCTGACCGCGCTGTGGGCCTGGAACGACTTCCTCCTGCCGTTGATCATTCTGACCGACCAGTCGAACCAGACCATCCCGCTCGCCCAGTACGTCTTCAGCTCGCAGTTCGCCACCAACTACCCGATGGCATTCTCCAGCTACCTGATGGCCATGGCCCCGATCCTCATCGTCTACATTTTCGCCCAAAAGTGGGTTGTCGGTGGAGTGATGAGAGGAGCGGTCAAGTAAAGGAAAGCCCAGTGGGCTTTCCGTTGACCGCTCCGAGCGGGCGGCAGCCCGCGAGGCAATATTGAGTCTGGCCGCAGGCCAGTCCGTAATTGCAGGACGCTGTGAAGTAATGCAGTGCTCGATGTTACATTACTTCACAGCGTCGAGCGAGATGAGCCGATTAAGGAAACAGCCCCAGTGGGACTGTTTCCTTAATCGGGCGGCCGATAGGCCGCATACTCACGAGGTAATGTAGCGCTCGGTTTTTTCTGCCGCACAAGCCGGAGACTGGAGCTTTTGTTGTTATGCGGCAGACCACCATTTGCCCCTTCCGAGGAGTGGAATCAAGAAATGGCGGATTTCCAACGTTTTTGGGAAGACTGGATTTGCCGCATGAACATGATTCGGCCATTTTTCGTGTTGTGCGGTACGTGCGTGTGCCACATGGGTGCAGAAACGCCTGTTCTCATGCTGTGTGGCACGTGTTTGTGCGCATAGGTGTGGAATTCACCCGTTTCTGCGTTGTACGGTACGGAAGCATGACGCACAATCGTCTAGCGGTCACCGGAGACCCAGTGTGGCATGCTATTTTCGCCCGGACATCAACCGGATCGGCCGTTTATCGAATCGCTGCTATGCAATCTGGAACGCACGAATCGTGCACCGGGCCGTGCATTGCCAACTGGCGCTATTTATTTTCCGGCACACCAATGCAGATCACTAATGGGAATGTAATTCACCATTTTTTTAGACTGTGAGCAACGGGCAATATAGACATGAATAAGGAGCCAACGATGACTACTTTCAACCGCGCAATAATTCCCGACGCCATTCGCACGAACGGAGCCACGCCCAACCCGTGGTGGTCGAATGCGGTGGTGTACCAGATTTACCCACGTTCCTTCCAGGACACGAACGGCGATGGTCTCGGCGACCTGAAGGGCATCACATCACGGCTTGATTATCTTGCCGATCTCGGCGTGGATGTGCTGTGGCTCTCTCCGGTCTACAGGTCCCCGCAAGACGACAACGGCTACGACATCTCCGACTACCGGG